>Ga0209395_1000133_pt1 | contig 114184 bp, 89 predicted proteins | sample GOMGulsemesocosm_3_FD_184635 | JGI IMG/M metagenome (GOLD analysis project Ga0209395, IMG submission 184635) | Methane-oxidizing microbial communities from mesocosms in the Gulf of Mexico - GOM9D Gulf of Mexico (SPAdes) (version 2) | ecosystem: Environmental > Aquatic > Marine > Cold seeps...
GCGAGACGCGTTAGAATGTAAGCATACCGAGGAATGAGATCAAGACTCGTAAAACTTATTTCACACTTTTTAAACGGCGAAGATAACTACGCTTTAGCAGCTTAATAACCCGAATTACAGTACGGTTCTAGCCTCGGCACACTAGGTGTGCATGCTTTATGTCCACGAAAAGCCTTGGTTTATGGCGTTTCTTTTTTGGGCATCGTAAAAATAAACATAGAAACCTTGGTGCTTCAACACGGTTTTGAAACTAAAGAAGATAAGCGATTAGTGGATTGTTTTTAATCAGCTAATTGTCGAAAACTAAGTAAAAACTAAGTATGTAGAAAGCCTTTTGGCCGCTTGTTTGGACCCGGGTTCGATTCCCGGCGTCTCCACGAATTAGCACAATGACGTGCAAGGGATAATATAAAGAAATCTGCCAAGTCTAACTTGAGCAGGTTTTTTGTTTTTAGACTTTTGACCTATTTATTTCAATGTTATTGTATTTACCCAACGGGTTCAAGTGAAAGACAGAAATCATTCCAGGCACCTCCACGATTTAGCGCAGCTACTTAGTACAAAATAAATGCGATAAAAATAGTCAAACGTTTTCATTGTGCAATTTTTCTCGTTATAAAATGTCTACTCCAAAAGAACAGTGAGTTGTGTTTACCCAATGAAAAACAAAGAACGTGTGTTAGTAATTCGATGTTTCATTGATTTTACCCCCTATCACACAGGACAACTCTCTTATTCTTTTCTTCTTCTCTTTAAGATTACGAATTTGTTTCTCTCTACAAACCACAAAACAAAATTTATTTTACAAAAACTACACCGATATTTTTTAGTTCTAAAAAAACAAAACCTCCTTAAAAGTGTTGTTCTTTTTACTCGTTGATAGATTTTTGACGCACAAAATGGGCAACAAAATGCAAACCTTATTATTTTCATTTCTCACAGATTCTTTCAAACAGTTTACACGTGTAGTCCACTCATGCCAACCCTAACAATTCTTATTACAAAGAGATTAATGATGCATAGCAGCATCTAAAAACTACCTAATAAATCATGAGATTATGGCTAAACACCCTCCATTAAATTCTTATTCTCACTCCGAGAAAACCGCCTGTTTTCTTTATAGAAGATGACTATTTTCGTTTTAAAAATAATCAAGATTATATATTTATTCCGGCAATTTTTACAAAATTCTTTCCTTGTACTAAAAGGTAATAATCTTATAAAAACACCTCGTTTTATTCTAATTTTCCTCTTAGAATCACATATTTCACAACTGTCTAGTATTGCATTTACTCTTGTAGCATGCCACAGTCGCACCCCTATGTAAATTAACATAATGACAGCAGTTCCTAAGATTGTATTTTGATACTCTATCATAAAACACCTTTTAAAATAAACATTAAAACACCAAGGATTCCTTTCAAAACAAATTCTATTGACTGTTACTTAGGTGTTTCTAAATACAAATTACACCGACTATTTCCGGTTAAATAATGCTGGCCAAAATAGGTTTCCCTCACCATGAAAATGACTGAAATTAATTATAGGCAGAAAACGACTCTATACAACTCCCTACAAAACCTATTTTGGTTACATAGTATTATGCCTAATTCCCAAAAGCTGTCCCCCCGAACATACTCTAAAACACATAATACTACCAATCCAACATATACTCTATTATTAATATGCAACAGGCCGATTTCTATTACAACTATTTCCAAGCGATCTACACTGGCCTCTGTTTAGATACACCATTGTATTTTGAACACGCGTAAATCACCCCTATTTTTCTATCTCTTTATATAAGATCCTAAATGCCATCTTCAATTCTTGAGGGAGAATTAAAACTAATTTTAAGGAAGAACACATCTAAATTCTACCTATAAAAACTCACATTTAGAATCAAATTAATAGTTGTTTCGCTAAGTATCCTTTTTCTAGCAACTTCCACTTTAATCTAAAAACAACTATCTTTTTTATAACAATTTCTTTTCCAATTTCTATCTGAAATAAATAACGCTTTTCTACAGTTTAAATAAAATGTCAGCCTAAATAGGTTTTTCATACTCAACACATGAAAATTAATTGTGTAATTAAAGAGGCATCTCGAAATCCATCTTCTCCTCACAAAACCTATTTTGACCAAATAAGCTACTACTTCATTTAAGCTACAAGTCCCCCTAAATTAACCTGTAAACTCAGATAGTACTTATTCTTTTTTGGCTAACATTTTTCTTATTCTTAGCTTTCATAATTCTAACGGCATACACCACTGCAATTAATACCAGAATCCACAATCCATCATCGATGGGTAGTCCTGGTGGCGGCGGGGGCGGAACCGGGGGCGGAGGAAACTGAACATACATCATACCTTTTAAATTATTTTGTATGTGTTCGATATGCAATTTCAATTCTCGGGAGACTTAAACTAATTTTTAAAGAAGAACACATCTACGTTCCATCTATAAAAACTCACATTCCGAACCACAACAAAAGGTTCATAATAAGCATCCAATTCATCGCAATTATTCTCTCACCATTCTATTCATTTTTAACTACTATTTTTTTCACAGCAACTCCTTGACCTGTTTCTATTTTTACCAAGTATACTCCGGGCTTTAAAACAATAGCAGGTAAACAGAGGGCATTTTTCACCAATTGCTCTCCTTTCCAATGTGCCACCTCCTTTCCTAATAATTTTAATAAAGTCACTTTTTTAAAATCCAAACTTGTGGTACACTCTATTTTAAGCGCATGTCTCTTTTTTAAATAGGACACCTGAATTTGCCGCTCCAACGCTTCTGTCACCGTAAATACACGTGCATGAAATCCAACATAAAACCGATCTGTATAAATTCCTTTAGCCATATTTAAAGAAATTCCCAATGCGTTGAGTTGCAATTTTTTATGGGTAACTTTATCATATAAATACACCTTCTGCTTTATACCTTGAACTTGGTCCAAAAACAGCCGAATAGTATCCTCTGATTTTATTTGGAATACCAAAGGAATTTCTATCCGATCATCAAATTTTGTCAGTCCAGCAATTACATATTTTTTTCCATTTCCAACATCCCAATACATATCATTTTCATGGGTATTCAAATCATAAAGTTCACTATCATACCCGCTTTCATGTCTATACGTATTTCCGTCTTTAAAAGAAACCCCAAGCTGTCTATGCATCATATTCCCACTGGCGTTTATGTATTCGAGACCTATTTTAAGCATCGAAAATTCATGAATCTCTTTTCTCACTCCTCGCACTCGTTGACTATTATTAAAGGTAACAAACCCGTCTTGATCCTTTGCCATCACATAAAAAACTTGGCCTATAGCAATCTTTCTATTCATGGTAGCGTTCTTTCTGCTTACAAAAGAATGGCTCGAAGTTGTTTCAACATCCATTACCAAGTTTTGAACTGAAAAACAAGGGTAACTCCCTGAATTATTATACACGACTACATATAGGCTTCCTTCTAACAGTTCTTTATTATCTTCTATGAATTTTAACGCATTTAAATTAGAAGGATAGGGATTTACTAGTTTTTTAAATGTATTTGCCTCAATAAAAACTGCTATATCTCCATCGTTGACCGGCAACTCATAACTTATATTCTTCGTATTTTCAACGTTTTGGAACTGTAATTGTGTATTTGCCATATGTATAACATATCTCATGGCACCATCGCTTTCGAATGCATACAAAAAACCTGTATTCACTATTAAGATACACAGAAGAGCCCTTCTTAACATATTCAAAACCTTCATTCTAAGTATAACTTTCTTAGCTGTCATCACATTACCTATTTTAGTCCCTCTCAATCATTTGAAGTTCATAAATTAGCTGTTTCTCTTTTCAATATTGGCCAAAGCCTCAAGAACAATATCTAGCTACTCAACTCCTACACAAAGGTTTACATAATTACACTCTCAATAGTTAAAATTTGCGTCAAATTTGTTCACATTTCTAAAATGTGAACAAATTTAAACTGATAAGCAATCCCTTAATAAGACAAAGCAGCTGATAGCCTCTTGTAATAAAATAGAATGTTTTTTTTATGCTCTTCAGCACGCCATCTCTTGGTTTTAATAGTATTCACAAGGTAAGCCTGCATTTAAATAAGCAGGAAATCAGCTATACTAAAAATAACTTCTTATAACGTAAAGGGGTAAAACTAGTTGCTTTTCTAAATTCTCTATAAAACACCGATTTAGAATTAAATCCTACCTCTTTAGCAATGGCATCAATGGTATAATGATGGTATTTTTTATCATTCAAGTAAATAATCGCTTTTTGGATGCGGATATTATTGATATAACTATTAAAACTCTTATCTGTTAAGGTGTTGATAACTGTAGAAACTTTATGAGGGGTAAGATCTAGCGCTTTACACAAATCTATTTGTGTAAAATTACTTTTCAAATAGACTTCAGTATTAAATAAATGTTGTTTTATACGGTTCAATATACTGTACAGTTCTATCTTACACACATCTTTATAGTCAGATCGACTTTCAAAATCAATTATATTTCTACTAACAAAACCAACATAATAAAGAAACAGCAGTAAAACCAGCAAATAGCAATTGTTAAAAAAGATCACCAAATCTGTATATCCCAATAGATATATATTTATAAGGATGACCAGACAGACCACAACCGATACTAAAATTTTCTTTCCCCATTTTAGCTGTCTCTTACCATAGTAAGAATACATAAAATACTTGTTTTTAAAATGATTCTTCAGCTTACAAATACCAAAACATGCCAGAAATAGGTTAAATGAGAAGGCGAAAAGCAGGTATAGTTTCCAACTTAAAGAGATCAATATTCCGGAAGTATCTTTTTCATACCATAGGTAAAAAACATATAACGTCTCTAAAACACCTGGAATTAAAATACTGTAATCTCTTTTCTGGATGGGACTTGTAGATATTTTTTTTAGGTATAGTAAAAAAACAGGAAGGGACACATACATACAATGGACAGGGAAAATTCGCCATAAATCTAGGTGTGGAGTAACATAAATATGTACTTGGGAAATAGCCAAAAAATTAAAGCAGCTCAAGGTTATCCCCAACAGTAATAGGTGGTTTCTTCGATAAACACCTAACACCATAAAATAACTACTTATCAATAGTCCTATAAAAAACATCCCCTTCATTAACAGCTTTTTTTTAATATATTCATTTTACCTGAAAACTAACTCTACACTAATTAGGGTTGGCAATCCAATGGTTACTTCACGAAGTACATTGCCCTACACCATTTATTTTTCTTAATGAAAAATCATTATTTTTTTTGTAATTACTCTTGCGTTTGTTTCAACTTTTACAATATACAGTCCTATGGCAAGGTCTTTTAAAGGCAAACTAAATCGATACGTTTTGTTCGAGTCAAATTTCCATTGTTGACAGAGTTGCCCGATGTTATTGTATACAATTACTTTTTGGACAAGCTCGTTTTTTGTTTCAAGCTGCAAACTATTATCTTGTTTGGAATGATATAGTTGTATCCTATCTGCTGCATTAAAACCATCTACCGATAGGGTGGAGTTTTTGAAACTCAAGTAAAACCGATTGGTGTAGGTTCCTTTTGACAATGCTAAGGTTGCTGCTTCATTTTTCAAATCTGAATAAGTATTGGTAAGGGCGTCATATAAACTAATTGGACCTTCAATATTTTCAAAAGTGTCTAATTTAATCGCAACAGGGGTTTCTGATTTTATTTGCAATGTAATAGGAATCTCTAACTCTTCGTCAAACGCTTCAACTCCAGCAATCACATAATTTTTAACATCACCAAAATTCCAATACATATCATTTTCATCTGTATTTAAATCATAGATTTCACTATCATAGCCACTTTCATAGGCAAAGGTGTTTCCTTTTTTAAATGAAATTCCTATTTGACGATGTAATTTCTGTCCTTTTGCATTGGTATAATCCAATCCCAATTTCACAATCGGAAGATTCGTTTTTTTTGACCTTTTAGCGCCTCCTTTTAAAAATACCGAATTTGTGCCAGACCCTGTTACGGGTTGGTATTTTCGCAAACTATTATCAAAAACGATGGTCCCTCCAGCGGCTGTTCCCTGCACAAAAAAACCTTGGGCAACCGCAATATATGGGCCTGGTATCTGGTAACTCGCATTTCCTAAACCAGCCGTACCTTCAGATATGGTATTGGCAGCAATACCCATGGTTAAATTTCTAGTGGCATAACCGCCCTCATAACCAGATTGTACATGCCCTTCTATAGCTGTTGTGGTTCCCAACTCTCCAGTATGCTCCCAAAAATATAAGGTACCATCAATCACAGAAATGTTATCTCGAATAAATTTAGTGGCATCTATGGCTGAGGGGTACGGGTTACCTATGAGCTTATGCGTGTTAGGACTAATATCAGAACTAATATTCCCGTCATTAGGTATCCCTGTGAAGGTATAATTTTGTGCAACACCAGGCCCTTTTAATAAATAGCCATCGGCCCTATTCAACACGCCTGTATTTCCTGTAGCATTCCAAGTTCCGTTAGAATAATTATACAACCAATAACTGGCAATAGAGATGGGACTGGTATTTGCACCATCATAACCTCCTATAAAATTAATATCTACAACCGTAGATGTTGGCGACGTAGGCAAGGTTCCGTCTTTCATAATGGAACCAATTCTAAATGTATTTGTACCATTCTCTACCACTGGTGAACTCCAATAATTGTACCTATAAATACTTGCCGTTGGACTTTCTTGATCTATTAGAATATTGCCCAACCCTAAGACTGAGACACTCGATGTTTTGGAATGTGTTTGAATCAACTGTGAATTCCCTACCAATCGTATGGAATAATCAACTATCCTAATCGAATCCGAAACTATAAGCGAAGTATTGTTTATGGTAAAGTTTCCTTGAACATATAATTCTCTGGCATTAAACTTGGTGTTTTCTTCATGATTTTCAAATATATACACTTCTCTTGACCGGTCAGCAACTCCGTTAAACCAAATACCTATAACTCTAAAAACATTATTTATACGATGCAAGCCTAATTGTATATTTGCTTCGGTATTGGCGGTTGGTATTTCTGTAACCAAGGGTGCTTCATAGTGTCTTTCTGGAGGGTTTGCAGAAGGATCTAATAAATCATCTACAAAAACTGTCCAGTTATTTTCATCATACGTTTCAGTGGGCAGTACCACATCATCATTTCGAACATAAGAACTGCTGTTTTTTAACCCATAAATCTCGTCATAACGAAGTGCATACGCTTGTGAATTTGTCTGTGTTGACAGCACAAAAATATCATTGGCATCATCAAAATTAGCTATAGCATTGTTGCTTATGATTGCCGCTCCATCGTGTGTATTGGTAATTACTGCAGTAGTATTTCTAATTAAAACAGACTCCCCAGCGGCTAATGCAACAGGATAGGTATACGTTGCGCTGGGCAGCACTCCCGTTTGATCTCCAGTACTGTTTGTAAAAAGTATTAATTTTATCGCATTCGCTTCAATTTCATTGGTGGTATGTACATTGGTAATTTCTATCCATCTGTCTGTAGTATGCTGGTAGGTTTGGGTAATCATAGGTATTCCACTTAGTGTAGCATCTCTATAATCTACATCACCAATAGTTAACACATCCCCATCGGAGTCTGTAAAATTATCGGTTTGGGTAGCATCAAAAATTCCGTTTACATCGCTATAATCATCTGTAGTTTCTACCGTATTATCCAAACCGTTAATTCCCACAGAACCATCAGTCATTCCGTTTAAATTGATATCTGTAAGATCACTGCCCGATTCTACAATATCAAAAACACCATCATTATCGCTGTCCAAATCTCTATAATCGGCTAGGTCTGTATTATCTGTGTTTACAGGTAAAATGGCTGTTCCTCCAATGTTTGTATCGTAATTATCATCCAAGCCATTGCCATTGATGTCTACTCCAATGGGTGCAATATACCCTCTGGTGGTTTGTGCCTCTATATTGTCTGGAATTCCGTCATTATCAGCATCTAAATCTAAATAATCTACAGTATCAATACCATCTGTATTTACTGGGATTATTCGCGCACCTCCTTGGTCTGGGTCGTAGGCATCGTCTAACCCATCATTATCTGTATCAACACCTTGTGGCGCTATGTATCCTGTAGAGATTTGTCCTTCAACATTGTCTGGAATTCCATCATTATCAGAGTCTAAATCCAACGAATTGATAATTCCATCACCATCGGTATCTTTATTTAGATCAATAATTTCAAGTGCTATAGCATCTGCTCGAACCCATAATTGCATTCCCTCTACCCCGGTCACATTTCCTTCAGCAAGTCGAATCAAACGGTAACCTAATATAGGAACCCAGTGCAATCCTTGCACAACACCACAGAGATGGGCAATATTTTGAGGTAAAGAAGTACCATGTGGGCTAGTACAAGTTGCATTAGTATTTATTGCAGATGCAGCTACTCCTGTCCAATCATTATGTAAGGCATTATCTACTTGCCCTTTATGCAGTGTTTCATTGTTCCGTATTCTTTGTAATAAGGTGCTATTGCTAGTTGTAATATCTAAAAGAGGCGTGACTGCTCCTTCTTGTACCCCCGTAATTCTAATTTCAGTGATGTCAATTAAACTAGCCAATGCCGTTGGGTTTAAAATCCCAGTCTCTAAATTAGTTAGAGAAGTTCCTTGCGGCAAGCTTACTGACCCCGAGTTATCGATGGCCACTTGCACATACCCATTGGCATCTACATAGGTACTAAAAGCTGTTCCTGAAAGATTGAAATAGTACACACCAGCACTGGTAACATTTCGGGCCATACCTAAACTGGTAAATGCATTCACTGCGGACAAACCATCGGTAAGATCAACCTCATCCACATCCAAGATTCCATCATCGTCGTCATCAATATCAATGTCATTATCGAGTCCATCATTGTCGGCATCTGCATCTCTATAATCTACATCTCCAATAGTCAAAACATCGCTATCTGCATCTGGAAAATTATCGGTTTGACTGTTGTCAAGGTTTCCATTTACATCTAGATAGGTATCTCCATTATCCAAGCTATTATCCAAGCCGTTTATCCCTACAGAACCATCAGTCATTCCATCAGCATTGGCATCTGTAAGACCTCTTCCCGATTCTAGAATATCAAAAACACCGTCATTATCACTATCCAACTCAAGAAAATCAACTTCTCCAGTACCACTTGTATTCACTGGGTTTAGTCCACCCAAGTACGCAGAATTCAACCCATTATTTGTTAGGTAAGTGGCTGCATTATCTGTATTAGGTGCAATATATCCAGTAGTGCTTTGTGCTTCTATATTATCTGGAATTCCATCATTGTCACTATCCAAATCTCTATGATCAAAAAGCCCGTCTCCATCTGTATCTATTTCGTCATTAATTACTTCTAAAGCTACTAAATCTGCCTGTACCCACAATCGTAAACTATTTGAGGCTCCTATATTTCCTTCACCATTTTTAATTACTACCAACCCTATACTTGGAATCCAATGGATTCCAGAGACACCTGACCCACAAGTATGAGCAATATTTTGATGTAAAGAATTTCCATGTGTAGAATTACATGTTGCATTTACAGTTAATGCATCGGCGGCTGTACCTGTCCAATTATTGTTTATGGTATTATCAGCCGTTCCTTTATGCAAAGTGGCATTGTTTTGCACTCTTTGTATCAAGGTAGCATTTGTACTAATAACATCTAAAACAGGGGTAATTGGATTCTGGCTTGTCCCAGAAATCCGAACTGTATTCATGTCAGTTAAACTAGCTAACACAGTTGGAGTTAAAATACCTTTAGAGCTATTGGTAAGAGCTGTACTCTGTGGCAAATTTCCAGCTGTATCACCTCCAAAAGAAATAGCAATCTGTACATATCCATTTTCATCTACATAGCTGCTAAAGGCAGTACCCGAAAGATTGAAAAAATAGATACCTGCAGTAGTTACATTTTGTGCCATGCCTAAACGAGTAAATGCATTCACTGCGGACAAACCATCGGTAAGATCAACCTCATTTACATCCAAAATCCCATCATTATCATCGTCTATATCTATAGCATCGTTTACGCCGTCGTTGTCTGTATCTTGTAAGGTGATTTTTAGTGTCGAAAAAGCAAGCGTTTTTGCAGGTTTCTCTTTGGTTTGTACTTCCAACACCCAATCTCCATGTTGCCCAGTACTGTTTGTAGAAGCAGCAATTTCTACGCCTAAGGATTCTTTTAAATAACGTACAGCTGCTTTCCCTTTTTTGCCTTTAGCAAATTTGCAACCATAAATATGTAGGTTTTTAGCAGCTCCTATTTGTCCTTTTAAAAACTCGGCTATTTGGGGCGCTTCTAACCAGGCACCTTCTAAAAAAAGCTGACCAGATCTACCATGAGAAAACACCGAAAAAGTTGCTACTGGATATTGTCCCTGTTCTAGGATCATTCTTAACAAAGCAGGAGCTTCTTGTTGTACTTTTGAGTCTACAAACAGGCTACTTAAAATGGCCCTCTGTTTATTTTTCTCTAACATTAGCACAGAAAAAAGAAGCACTATTAGTATAACTTCAAAAATGCTTTTATGCGTCCATTTAAAAAATATAGGAGGCTTATGTTGAGCGCGACTATTTTTATTCATGATAATTATAATTAAGATAGAGATATCACTATTTATATGCCTGTTAGAAACAGTATAATTACAGCAATACAATAACTGCTGATTCAAATCGAAATTAAAATTACTTGTATTTTACACCTTAGGGTTGGCATTTGGATTCAAATTTGTTCACATTTTAGAAATGTGAACAAATTTGCTTTGAGTGAATTTTGTTAAAATGAAGCGGCAACTACCATTCAAGTCCCGTACCTTCTAGAGAAATACTTTTTAAAATATATTTTAAAAAAGAGATAGAAAAAAAGTCATAGCGCATCGTAAAAAAACAAGCAAGCCTGAAGAGTGCTTTAATTTGCCTGTACAATTGCTGCTTATTGCAAAAATAATTTGCGATATTCAAAGGGTGTTTGTCCTGTGTGTTTTTTAAATTCTCGGTAAAAAACAGATTTAGAATTAAAACCCACTTCTGTTCCTATGGCATCTATGGTGTATTTTTGATATTGTTTACTTTTTAAATTCTCTTTAATTTTTTCTACGCGTAGACCATTGATGTAACTATTAAAATTTTTACTCTCTAACAAATTCAATACGGTAGATATTTTATGCGGACTTATTTGAGTGGCATCATATAACTGAAGAATGGTAAAATCTTTTTGGCAATAATCTTCAGATTGTGTTAAATAGTCTCTAATTTTCCTTCGAATTTCATTAGACTCTACTTTTGTTAGTGTACAAGCTTCAATACTTTTGGTAAAACAGGTGGTTTTTCTAGTTATAAAACCAAAAAACACGACAGAAGACAACATAAAAAAATCGTAGGTATGGTTGATGATAAACACCTGCTTAGTGTATCCCAAATACCGAAGATTGGCCAACAGTATTAACGACCCAACAACAGTAAGCACCACATTACGAGCCCATTGTAATTGCACCTTACCTTGCTGGGTATACATTTTCTTCTTACCTCTTAAATGTCGTACCAAATAATAAATAACCACCAATGCCAGAAATATATTATAAACAAAGGCTCCTAAAATATAAAAGACCCATATGTTGGTATCTCTTATACTAACGGGGTCTTCGAACCCCCATAAATAAGATAGATATATAAATTCGATTAATGCTGGTAGTAACAATAGGTAGTCTTTTCTCTGAATCCCATACATAGAAATCCGTTTGATATAGAGTATAAAAACAGGCAACGAGAGGTATAAAAAATAGATTGGTAATAAATCGGGATTTGGTATAGCAATATGAAAATGATTGGCAATATTGGTCAAATAAAAGAAGTTGTAACTCAATAAAAAAAGCCCCAACAATAGTAGGTGTCTTTTCTTTTTAGTTCCTAAAACTATAAAATAAAGACCACAAATTAGTCCCATAAAAAAAAGAACTATTTCAAATATGTTGTTAATTTTTGATACGATGTCTACATTCTCCAAAAAACGATATTTTTAAATTATTAAAAACTATTCTCTTCTTGGGGGGTTCTATAGCAAACTAGTAACATAGTCGAGATTTTTTTAAAACCTAACAATGTTTTCTGTAGGATACAAAAATTAAATTCTAAAAATTAGTAGATTAATAAGAAGAACTTCAGCGATATGCTTTCCATATATTTTATGTAATTTGAGGCACTATTTTACGACAAACCACAGAACATTAAATCATAAAATATGACTTGGAAAGATGTAATTCATTATGCAACCAACGGGAACCCAACACCAGATAGTATTGTTGTTAAGACAGACGCCCAATGGCAGTCGCAATTAACAACAGATCAATATCAGATTACACGCTTAAAAGGGACTGAACGTGCCTTTAGCGGTGCGCTTTGCAGCACTTATAATTCGGGAAAATATTCGTGTATTTGTTGTAACACGCCACTCTTTGATTCGAGTATTAAATTTAACTCTAACAGCGGATGGCCTAGTTTTACAGCACCAATTAAAGAAAACGCAATACGATATCATAAAGACACGGCACACGGAATGGTTCGTGTAGAAGTTCTATGCAATACCTGTGAAGCACATTTAGGACATGTATTTCCAGATGGCCCAGCGCCTAGTGGATTGCGATTTTGTGTAAACTCAGCATCCATTCAATTAGATGAAAATGACTAAAAAACATGAAGTTGCCATTGTAGGTGGTGGTTGTTTTTGGTGTACAGAAGCTGTATTCCAAGAAGTAAAAGGTGTAGAAAAAGTAGTCTCTGGATATACCGGTGGAACTGTCCCTGGAGCGCCAACTTATAGAGAAATTTGTTCTGGTTTAACGGGACATGCAGAAGTTGTAGAAATTACTTTTGATCCGGGGGTTATTTCTTTTGAAGAAATTATTCTCATTTTTATGACTACTCATGACCCTACAACATTAAACCAACAAGGAGCCGATAAAGGTACCCAATACAGGTCTGTGATCTTTTATCAAAATGCACCTCAGAAAGCAATCTCTAAAAAAGTACTTGCGCAGCTATCTGAGCTTTATGAAGACAAAATTGTGACACAAATTAGTCCAATGTCTACTTTTTATAAAGCAGACCTAGCACATCAAAATTATTACAAGGAAAACACTGAACAAGGGTATTGTAGCTATGTGATTGCCCCAAAACTTCATAAATTAAGGCAATTGCATGCTGATAAACTTAAATAAATGTTAAAAGAGAATGCACACTGTAATTTTTTCGAAACAAGTACGTCTATATAATTGATAAGAGTTTCTTATCATTCTTTTTCATAGCAATTTTCCCGTTTCATTAATTTGGAACGGGTTTTTTCATCTTACAAAAGCTGTTATTCATATCTTCAATCGGGCTATCCAACTAATAAGTGCTTATTCTAACAGGTATTCCATTTACATTTGATTATAATATTGATTTAAATCAGTATTATTCTTTTTCATAGCAATTTTCCCGCTCCATTTATTTGGAGCGGGTTTTTTTATATCTTGCGGAAAAAGAATTTTCTTGAAAACTATTATCGTATCTGTTACAAATGACCTTGCTACTGACCAACGAGTTGCCAAGATTTGCGATACCCTTTTTGAACATAAATATGCGGTTACCCTTATTGGAAGAAAATTAAAGACTAGTATTCCTATTTCTAGAAAGTACAAAACACGTAGAATGCGTTTGGTTTTTAACAGCGGTTTTTTGTTCTATGCCGAATATAACATTCGCCTTTTTTTCTTATTACTTTTCCTTAAAAAAGACCTTTTAGTATCAAATGATTTAGATACGCTTTTACCCAATTACTTAGTAGGGATACTACAATCAAAAGTACTTATTTATGATAGTCATGAATTGTTTACTGAAATTCCAGAATTGGTTGATAGGCCTAAAATTAAAAACATTTGGATAGGCATAGAAAAAAGAATTCTTCCAAATTTAAAAAACTGTTATACTGTAAGCGATTCTATCGCTGCATACTATACAAATAAATATGGTGTTACTTTTGAAACCATTAGAAACTTGCCTAGCACGAAAACCAGTATTCCTGGAACTTTCCCTTTCTCTACGAACGAGAAAAAAATCATCCTCTATCAAGGAGCCACGAATATAGGGAGAGGTTTAGAATTGATCATTGATACGATGAAACATCTTGAAAATCACCTTTTAGTCATTATTGGTTCTGGTGATATTCTTGACGATTTAAAGCAGCAGTCTTTAGAATTAGACACGGCTAACAAAGTGTATTTCTTAGGCAAGCTATCTCCGTTAGAATTACAAAAGCTCACGCCACTCGCTGATATTGGTATTTCATTAGAAGAAGATTTAGGCCTAAGCTATAGGTATGCATTACCCAATAAAATGTTTGATTATCTGCATGCAGAAATCCCTGTTTTGGTTGCTAACTTACCAGAAATGAAAAAGATCATTGACGCTCATAGTTTTGGAGAAGTTGTTGTTAACAGAAAACCAACATCATTGGCTAAACAGATACAGAATTTTTCTTTTAAAAAGCATTCGAAAGAACTTATCAATGCAAAAAAGATATTGAACTGGGAATTTGAAGAACAGAAGTTAATTTCAATCTATAAAAATGCCAAATAGCTATCAACTTCATATTGTTTCTTTTAACATTCCATATCCACCAAATTACGGAGGGGTCATTGATGTTTTTTATAAAATAAAGGCACTACATCAGTTAGGCATTGACATTTTTTTACATTGTTTTGAATACGATAGACCTCAACAAAAAGAATTAGAAAAATATTGTAAAAAAGTGTTTTATTACAAAAGAGCCTCAAAAACAAAAAGTGTCTTTTCTACCATTCCCTACATTATTAAAAACCGAGAAAATGAGTTATTAATTCGTCATTTAAAAAAAACTGAAGCCCCTATTTTATTTGAAGGGTTGCACACTACGTTTCCGCTTACAAAGACAACATTCAAATCTAATGTTTACATTAGAGCTCATAACATTGAACACCATTATTTTAAAGGATTGGCTAACAGTGAGGCCAATGTTTTTAAAAAAATGTTCTATTTGATAGAATCGTTTAAACTCAAAAAATATGAGTCCATTTTTAATCAGGTTGCTGGCATTTTCTCCATCTCTCCTTTTGAACAGGAATATTTTGCTTCGAAATATGGTGAAAAATGTAAGTACATTCCTGTTTTTCACAATGCTAATCATAAAGAACGAATAGGTATACAAGAAGGTTTTATTTTGTTTCATGGAGATTTAAGAATCTCAGACAATATTAAAGCTGCTTTGTTTTTAATCGATGTATACAAAAACAGTTCTTTCAAATTGGTTATTGCAAGTAGTAATAACGCATCAATAAGTGGCAAAGCAGCCCGCTATCGAAACATTTTCTGTGAAACAATTAATACCCAAGAAGAATTAGAAACACTACTCAAAAAAGCGCATGTAAACACCTTAGTAACATTCCAAAAAACGGGCATAAAGTTAAAGTTACTACATACACTATATCAAGGTAAGTTCATCATCGCAAACGATAAAATGATTGCTGATACCGGGCTAGAAAACTTGTGCGATTTGGCAAATACCAAAGAACAAATTCTACAAAAAACAAAACTCTTGTTTTCAAAAGAATTTTCTGAAACTGAAATTGAAAATCGAAAAGAAGTACTAAAATCATTTCGTCCCTGCGAATCGGCAAAAAAAATGATGTCGATTATTTTTAAACAGTAGTCTGCTGCACTACCTCGAACAACTCACCACCTTCACACTTGATTGTTTTTTGTTTAAACTTTACAATCAACGCATAATCATGGGTTGCCATTAAAATCGATTTTCCACTTTGATGAATTTCATTTAACAATTGCATTACTTCTAAAGAAGTTTTAGGATCTAAATTTCCGGTTGGTTCATCTGCTAGAATTAACTCAGGATCATTTAATAAGGCTCTAGCAATAGCTATTCGTTGTTGCTCTCCTCCAGAAAGTTCAAAAGGTTTTTTGTAATCTTTGGTTTTCATGTCTACCTTTTCTAAAACCTCGTGAATTTTAGCCGTCATCTTATCTTTGTCTTTCCAACCTGTAGCTTTTAACACAAATAACAAATTGTCATGAACTGTTCTATCGTTTAACAATTTAAAGTCTTGAAAAACAATACCGATTTTTCTTCTTAAAAAAGGGATGTCTTTTTCTTTTAATTCTCTTAAGTTAAAGTCTACAATAGCTCCTTTTCCCTTTTTTAATAATAAGTCTCCATATAGTGTTTTCATCAAACTACTTTTTCCGCTTCCTGTTTTTCCAATTAAATAGAAAAAATCTCCTTTATCAATTCTCAAATTAACTTTAGAAAGTACTAAGTTGTCTCGTTGATAAATATCTGCTTCTTCTAAATGTATTATTGCATCTGCCATAAGAAAGTAGTTTTCACAAAACTATATGAAATAAACATCAAAACAAACTATTGACTTTGTTTCTTTTTCTTTCCGTTTTTAACTGCAAACAAAACTACCATGATGCTATGTCTTCCTATTCTGTTTTTTCTAGACAAAAGATTGTTTAATTTAATATCGCTCATTTTAAAAATCAATCTATTCTTCTTTTTTACGAGTTTACATGAATATTACCCCATTTAGTCTTCTACAATTTTTACCTTTGGTCTTTAGACTAGCGTCGCTTTTTTAATTTCACATCAAACAAAATAAAAAAATCTGCGTTATAGTTTTCAAATAGCCCAAAACCCCAGCACAAAATGAATATTCGCTTTTTTAAGAACTTCGCGTTACTAACCCTTCTTTTTTTACTCCCCTCTCTAGTTTCGGCCCAACAAACCGAAATGAATGCCAATAGTTTTACAGCCTATAATCACGCAATAAAACTGTACAATAACAAGGCCTACGCGGCAGCTCAAAAAACATTTAGTGAGATTGCTCAAAAAACGACACCAAACTCAAATTTAAAATCAGATTCGGAGTACTTTACCGCAATGTGTGCGATTAAACTACATCAAACCGAAGCCGACAAAATGGTATTGAATTTTGTAGAAAACAATCCGAATAGTAACAAAAAAGAAAAAGCATTTTTAAATGTTGGAAATTACTATTTCTCAAATAAAAAAGCAGCATATGCTTTAAAGTGGTATTCCAAAGTTAATAGAGATGTCTTGTCTACAGAAAATAAAAAAGAACTCGATTTCAAAATGGGCTATGCAATGTTAAGTACTGGGAACTTGAAATTAGCACGAAAAAAGTTCTTACCCTTAATTAATGATGCTCGATATGGAAATGACTCTAGATATTACTATGGATTTATTGCCTATAAACAAGCAGATTATGATACTGCAGAAACACACTTAACTGAAATTGCAAAGCAAGCATCGTACAAAAACGAGGCAACTTATTATTTATTAGATATTAGTTTTAAAGATGGCCGTTTTGATAAATGTATTGAAATTGGGAAAAAATTATTGGTCAATAAAAAGCATAAGAATTTTTCTGACATTTCTAAAATTGTTGGGGAGAGTTATTTTAATCTAAAAAAATACAATGAGGCATTACCCTATTTAAGAACGTACAAAGGAAAAAGAGGTAAATGGAATAACACCGATTATTACCAACTAGGATATACCTATTACAAGCAAAATGATTTTGAAAATGCGGTTAAAAACTTCAATAGAATTATCGGAGATCAAAATAATGTTTCGCAAAATGCTTATTATCATTTGGCAGAAAGCTACTTGTACTTAGAAAGAAAACCTGAAGCTTTAAATGCTTTTAAAAGTGCCAGTGAAATGGATTTTGATTTAAAAATTAAAGAAGATGCATTTTTAAATTATGCCAAATTAAGTTACGAAGAAGGAAACCCTTACAAAAGTGTTGCTGAAGTTTTACAAGATTTTTTAATCGCGTATCCTAAATCTCCATATTATCAAGAAATTAATCAATTGGTTGTTACTTCGTACTTATTTCAGCAAGACTACCAAGGTGCATTAGATTATCTAGAAAAGAAAAAAAATAAAGAAAACAGGAAGCTTATCAAAGATGTTTCTTTCTATAGAGGGGTTCAATTATTTAATTTAAAAAAGCTGCATGAGGCCTATCCATACTTTGAGGTAGCTACAAAATCTGAAGACATTACGCTTAAAGTTTCTGCAATGTATTGGAAAGCAGAAACAGATTTTCAAAACTCAAATTTCCAAAAGTCCTTAGATGGGTTTACGGATTTCAAACACGCATCTGGAGCTTCAAATATTGAAGAGTATCAGAATATCAATTACAATATTGCCTACAGTCATTTTAAATTAAAAGACTATAATAAAGCGGCAAGTTCTTTTAGTGCTTTTGCCTCTAAAGCAACTGAAGACAATGCACTATTAGATGATGCCAATATTAGATTAGCCGATTGTTATTTTGTGACAAAGAAGTATGCAAATGCCATTACTGCTTACGACAAGGTAATTTCAAATTTAGGTGTTGGTTCTGATTATGCAGTGTATCAAAAAGCCATCAGTTTTGGATTCTTAGGAGATAACTCTAAAAAGATAGACCATTTAAAAGAATTGGTAGCAGATTATGAATACACCAGCTTACAAGACGATGCCTTGTTTCAATTAGCAACTACATATGTTGCAACAAAAAACAATTCAGAAGCACACAAAACATTTAACAAACTTACCACTTCATATACACGAAGTTCATACATTCCAAGAGCTTTATTGCGTCAAGGACTTGTGTATTACAACGACAATGAGAACACACAAGCGTTGGCTAAATTCAAGAAAATTGTAAGTTCTTATCCAAATTCAAACGAAGCTAAGGAAGCCGCTACAAATGCCAAAAATGTATATATCGATTTAGGACAAGTAGATGTGTATGCCGAATGGGCAAAAACAGTAAGTATCATAACAGTTACCAATTCTGACATTGACAATGCTGCCTATGAATCTGCAGAAAACAAATTCTTAGAAAACAACACTGAAAAAGCCATTGAAGGATTTACGAAATACATAAATAACCACTCAAATGGGTTACATGCTTTAAAAGCCAATTTTTACTTAGCACAATTGTTATCTAAAACAAATCAACATGAGAAAGCCACTAGCTATTACACCTATGTTGTAGATCAAGATCAAAGTGAATTTAGTGAAGAATCTTTAAACAAATTATCCCAGATCTATTTAGAAAAAGAAGATTGGACTAACGCTACACCGTTATTAATTAGATTAGAACATGAAGCTAATTATCCACAAAACATCTTATTTGCTCAAAGTAATTTAATGAAAGGATATTACCAATCTAACTTATTTGAAGAAGCAGTAGCATATGCACAAAAAGTATTGCAAAAAGACAAGTTAGACGAAAATATTGAATTTGACGCGAAAATTATTATTGCGCGTGCTGCTTTTAAAACAGACGATTTAATTAGAGCAGAAGAATTTTATAGTGAAGTTGAACGAAATGCAAATGGAGAGCTAAAAGCAGAAGCATTGTACTTTAATGCCTATTTCAAAAATCAGAATAAAAAATACAAAGCATCTAATAAAATAGTTCAAACTTTAATTGCTGATTATTCTACTTATAAATATTGGGGTGTAAAAAGCTACATCATCATGGCCAAAAACCATTACGGTTTAAAAGACGCCTACCAAGCAACATACATATTAGAAAACATTATTAAAAACTTTAAACAGTTCGACGATGTAATCTTAGATGCTCAAAAAGAGTTATCGAATATAAAAATGAACGAAGCAAAAACAAACGAATCTGTAACCCCTAACAACAACTAAAGAGATTTAAAAATGCGAAAACTTGTATGCACCCTTTGTTTATGTACGTTTAGTACAATGGTATTTTCTCAAAATAACAACCAGGCAAAAGACACCATAAAAACTGTTGTTGAAGTAATTACTTCATATACTCCAACCATATCGGATGCTTTTAAAATTAAAAAGAATCCTAAAATTAAGTTAGGTACAAAAATAAAAAAGAAGCACTTAAAATACCAAATATTTTCTGCTCCTGTTGCCTCTACATTTATTCCTAAAAGTGGCGTTGCCAAAGGAATTAACATGGGGGTTAAAGAACGTTTGTATAATAATTATTTGGCTACCGGATTCGGAAATAACACCACTCCGTTCGTTGAATTATTTTTACACCATGCAACTCGTTTTGAAAATGATTTTGGAATGTATGCCAAATATATTTCTTCAGAAAACAGTATTGATGAAACACCTTTGAATAGTAATTTTTCTACGATGAATTTTGGTGCGTTTTACAAACAAGAAGAGCGCTACTATACTTGGAAAATTGGAGCAAACTATGAGAAAAACACTTATAACTGGTTTGGACTACCCGGCACAACAACTTTTACGCCAACTGCCATTACGGCAATTAACGAAGAACAATCATACACTAGTTTAGATGTCGAAGGAGCGCTTATTTTCGAAGACTTTTACATGAATTCTAGTAAGATGAATGTTTCTTTCTTTTCTGATGGGTTCTCTAGTAAAGAAATCCGTTTTACAATGAAACCTCAATTTAAAATTCCATTAAAAAGGATCGGAAGAAAATTTAATGATTTAATTCTGGACACTTCTATAGATTATGTAAATGGAGAGTTTGCACAATCTTATAGCGCTACAACAAAACTAGAACATAGTTTTTTTACCGTAGGCCTATTACCTAAATACAACTTTGAGTACAACGATTTCACCTTCAATTTAGGCGCAAAAATATATTTCACTGCTGATTTAGAAAACAAAATAAGCCAACTTTATGCCTACCCAGACGTAAACATTCATTATCCTTTAGTGGCTAATTATGTGAATTTTTATATTGGTGCAAATGGAGATATAAAAACAAATACCTACAAGAACTTCGCTTCAGAAAACCCGTATATTTCCCCTACGCAGTTTGTTACCCAAACTAACATGAAATATAATTTCTTTGGAGGTTTTAATGGTAAATTCTCACCAGATGTTAGCTATGATATTAAAGCAAGTTATAGTGATGAAGATGACAAAGCATTATTTATCAGAAACAATTCAAAATCTGATGGTATAAACACTACTGGGCTTTTAGGTTATGAATACGGAAACTCATTTTCTTATATCTATGACGACGTCACCACTCTTTCTATTTCAGGGGAACTAACAGTAGATGTTAATAGAAACTTAGTCGTTGGGGCAAATGGTGAATTTAATTCGTACACCATGACCAACCAATCAGAAGCCTGGAACTTGCCTCAGCTGGCCGGAGAAATTTTTGCCAAATACAAAAGAAATAAATGGTATGCCAGCGCAAATTTTTTCTTTGTTTCTGATAGAAAAGATATCCAATATAGTGGTGTTTATCCTTCTTCAATTAGTAACATCCAAACATTAAAATCTTTTATCGATCTAAACCTAAATGGAGGGTATCATTTTAATGATAAGTTTACCGCTTTTATAAAAATGAACAATGTGCTAAATTCAGACTATCAACGTTTCAGTAATTTCAATGTTCAAGGGTTTCAAGTTTTAGGAGGAATCAGTTATAAGTTTGATTTTTGACGATGGCATGATCTTACCAAATTAATTTTAGCATCTTAGCATATAATTAGTAACTTCGTTAGCGAGAAAATTATTTTAATGTTAGCGACTGTTTCTTATTATATAACTGCCATTGTTTGCTGTATCGCTGCATTTGTAATTCAACGCATTTATTACAAAGAGAAAAGTAAAAACAACTCTTCTATTTCTGTTCAGGGAATAAAATGGTTTGCCTTGGCAATTCTTTCATGGGGAATTGGCGCACTTGTAAACATTGTTCTTAGTCGTTTTTTAAATATCCCCGGCCAAGATTCTTTACTCGTTAGCTTTGGGGTTTTCTTTTCTTTATTGAATTCGTTGTTTATTTTACTATCTATTCCGTCCATAGAGCATTATGGTAAAAGAAACTTAGTTATCAGAATTATAGAACGTTTTACTAACAAAGAAGTTTTTATCATTTTTGGCGGTATTTTACTCATGATTTCTTCGGTTTTTTTGATTTCATTTTACAGCAATACCCAAGAAAATTCTAGTAACAACGTAATTTGGCTGATAGACATTCCTATATCATTAATTGTTGCTTTTGCGCTATTACAAGAATTAAACAAGGCATTTAAAAATCGTGGAATGCGATTTATGTACCTCCCAACTTTTGCACTTTTTTTATTAATCGTCATTGCAGTAACACATCGAATTATTCCGATAGATCAGGCCGTAAACTGGTTTTCAAAAACTACTTGGGATTTAGTAGGAGTAGTTACGGGTATATCATTCAAGTTCTTATTTATCTTATTGTTTATAATTTTATTATATAGCTGGAAATTATTAGCTGAAAAAGAAGAACAGCAATCTGAATTTCTAAAAATAAAAGCGTCTAAATCATCTTTGGAAAAAGATAAAGAATCTTTATTAATTGCGAATGAAAGTCATTTAGATACGATTAAACATTTAAAATCTGACTTAAATCAGCAAAAAAAGAAATACAAAAAGCTTAAAAAAGCATCTGTTGTTGCATTATCAGATCGTCAAAAGGAAGTGTTGGCTAATTTAGCAGTTTGTGGCCGTCAAAAATCATACACAGAAATAGCAGAAGAAATGCATATTAGTGTAGATGGTTTTCAAGCACATATATATCAAATTAAAAAAGCGCTAAACATCTCTGGATCGGGTGGTAAAGAGCAATTGATGCAATATGCAACTGATAAAAACCTACTGCTTTTTGCTACAATTTCTTGCAATTCATAAACACTACTTAATTAGTACTTAAGTATGTTCTCTTAAAAATATCAGCAGTACGTAACCTTTCATTTTTAATTGATTAGAAGCAACTTAGCCAAAATCAATTTTAAACACCATGAAAAAAATCATTACACTATTTGGGTTTGTAGGAACTCCTTTTTTTCTTTTTGCTCAAGAAAAAACACCATCATTAGACCAACGTATTGATGCCTCATTTGGAAATGCCACAAGCTGGTTTACAGAGGCCATTCTAGCAGAAATCCCAATCACAGAAAACATCGGTATTCCTTGGGTATTAATAGTGTTGATTACGGGAGCAGTTTATTTCTCTATCTATTTTAAATTGATCAATTTTAAAGGGTTCTTTACCGCAATTAATGTAGTGAGGGGAAAATACGACCATGTTGATGTACCTGAATCAGAATCCGAAATTCCGGAAACGATAAACGGAGAAGGAGAGGGAGAAGTTTCTCATTTTCAAGCCTTAACAGCAGCACTATCTGCAACCGTAGGACTGGGAAATATTGCAGGCGTTGCCATTGCCCTTTCAATTGGTGGTGCGGGAGCTACTTTTTGGATGATTCTCGTTGGTTTTTTAGGAATGGCTTCAAAATTTGTTGAATGTACTTTAGGTGTAAAATACCGAGAAATTGCAGCAGACGGAACCGTTTATGGTGGACCAATGTACTATCTCAAGAATGGATTAAAAGGACTTGGTTTTAGCAAATTCGGGAAAGCACTTTCTGTACTCTTTGCAATTATGTGTATTGGTGGCTCCTTTGGCGGTGGAAATATGTTTCAAGTAAACCAAGCATTCAAATTATTTGAATATGTAACTGGCGGAAAAGAAAGTTTTATCTACGGACAAGGCTGGTTATTTGGATTGATAATGGCTGTTTTTACTGGAATTGTAATTATTGGTGGTATCAAAAAAATAGCAAAAGTTACAGATAAAATTGTTCCAGTTATGGTATTGGTATATGTATTGGCCATTCTTACCATACTAGGCATGAATTATACGCAAATTCCAAACGCCATCTACCAAATTATTGATGGAGCATTTAATCCTACCGGAGTTGCTGGTGGATTTGTTGGTGTACTAATTCAAGGGTTTAGAAGAGGTGCCTTTTCAAACGAAGCTGGAATTGGCTCCTCATCAATTGCACATTCTGCAGTAAAAACAAGGTATCCGGCTAGCGAAGGTTTGGTCGCATTATTAGAACCATTTATTGACACTGTACTTGTTTGTACAATGACAGCATTGGCATTAATTATAACAGGTCAGCTCACCGCAGGAAGTGAGATTTCTTTTGAACAAGGCGTTATATTAACCTCAAAAGCTTTAGAAAGCGGCATCTCTTGGTTTCCATATTTGTTATCTGTAGCTGTAATTCTTTTTGCGTTCTCTTCAATGATCTCTTGGTCATATTACGGATTCCAAGCTTGGTCATATTTATTTGGGAGAAAGAAAAGAACTGGCCATATATACAAGATTATCTTTTGTGTGTTTACCGTAATTGGAGCAGCTGCCACCTTAAATTCTGTTGTCGATTTCTCTGACGCCATGATCTTTGCAATGATGGTTCCAAATATGATTGGTCTCGTATTATTGGCCCCAAAAGTAATTCAGGAACTTACACGTTATAAATCAGCAATTCAGCATAAATAAACAATTATGAAATTTTATAAAAAACTACTCACAAATAAACAAGTAATCATCGCTTTTTTGTTATTAGCAACTTTAAATAGTTGTAAAAATTTTAAAACAGCAGAGAACGTAGAAAAATGGAAAGAAGAAATCATACAAGTTGAGAAAGATTTTAATGACTTGGCGCAAAAAGTAGGACTTGCAGATGCCTTCTATACATACGCTGCCAATCATGGTGTCATTAGAAAAAATGGAAAATTAATTGAAGGTAAACTAGCCATTCAAAAATGGATTAAAAATGATGTTCAACCAAATGAAACACTTACGTGGATACCTGTTTTTGTTGACGTCAGTAATTCTGGTGACTTGGCATATACTTATGGCGATGCTACTTATGTATTCATTGATTCACATGGAAACAAAAAAGTAAAAACTAGTGTTTATCATACTGTTTGGAAAAGACAAAAAAATGGTGACTGGAAATTTGTATGGGATTGATTTTTAAAACGTGAAATTATGAAAAACATTAAACCATTTTACGTTGATATAAATACTAATATCTAATTACTAATTGTTTGTTTGCAGTCATAAAAACAGGTTGAACAAAGAACACCTCAATAGCAAGTCTTGAAACTATCGGTGAAATAAAAGTAAATCGTTTTAACACGGTATATAAAGACTTAATTACGATTGGAATGAGTTATCAAAAAACTGCATTCATACAGTAAATACCAAATGTAAATGTAAGCAACCAATTGAAACCTTATAAATTAACTACGCAAACAAAGAAATCTTAAACATTTTATGTAGCTTTATCACCTTTATAAAACGACAATCGATGAAAAAATTATCCGTACTCTTTATTTTTGCACTGCTATTCATTGCATGTACTGAAACTACAAATTCTAAAACCGCCTCAACGGAATTAACTGAAGAAGAAAAAACTGACAAATCCAATATCAAAAAGATATTTGACAGTGCCTTACTTCATGGGAAATCGTACGAATGGCTAAGAGATTTAACATCAAATATTGGTGGTAGAATGTCTGGATCTCCAGAAGCAGCAATGGCTGTTAAATGGGGTGAGAAAGTAATGAAAGAAGTAGGTTTAGATTCGGTTTGGCTACAACCCGCAATAGTCCCTCATTGGGTTCGTGGTGAAAAAGAAATTGCCTATTATATGTCTAACGGGAAAAAAGTTGATTTGGCCGTGGCTGCTTTGGGAAGTTCAATTGCCACACCAAAAAATGGCATTACTGCTGAAGTTATAGAAGTAAAGAGTATTAAAGAGGCAGAAGCTCTAGGAGAAAAAGCAAGAGGTAAAATCATCTTCTTTAACAGACCCTTTGACGATACACTTATCAATACATTCCAAGCCTATGGAGGCTGTGTTGGTCAACGTGTATTTGGAGCAAAAGCAGTCGGTAAATTTGGTGCTTTAGCCGTTTTAGTGCGCTCTATGACAAATAGACTTGATAATTATCCACATACAGGAACCATGAGATATGGAGACATTCCTAAAAGCGAATACATCCCTACAGCTGCATTAAGTACCGTTGCTGCAGAAAATTTAAGCAACCAATTAAAAAAAGACCCAGCCCTTAAAGTGTACTTCAAGCAACGTTGTGAAAATTTACCAAAAGAAAAATCTTTCAATGTAATTGGAGAAATTAAAGGATCTGAGAACCCTGAAAAAATTATTGTGGTAGGTGGCCATTTAGATTCTTGGGATTTGGGTGATGGTGCTCATGATGATGGAACAGGAATTGTACAAGCTTTAGAAGTTTTACATATTTTTAAAATCAATAACATCAAACCTAAAAATACGATTAGAGTTGTTTTCTTTATGGACGAAGAACAAGGTAGCGGTGGTGCAACAGCCTATGCCGATGCAGCAAAGTTGTCAAATGAAAATCATTTAGGTGGTCTAGAATCTGATGCAGGAGGACATACACCAAGAGGATTTACAATTGACGCCAATGCTGGAAACCAGAAGCTTTTAAAAAGTTGGAAAAAATTATTAGCTCCTTATGGCCTACACGACATTGAAAAAGGAGGAAGTGGTGCAGATATTAGTCCTTTAAAAGCTGAACAAACAACATTGGTAGGCTACAGACCTGATTCGCAACGTTACTTTGATTATCACCATGCGGCAACCGACACTTTTGATAAAGTAAACAAAAGAGAATTAGAATTAGGAAGTGCCTCTATGGCAAGTATGATTTATTTGATGGACAAATATTTAGAAAATCCAGATTCAGTTAAACAATAATACTTATGAAAAAAATCATCCTATCAGTCGCAATAATTGCTTCATTTATTTCTTGTCAACAGCAAGAAAAAGCAGACTTTATTGTTATCAACGCAAATGCATATACTGTAAATAACAATTTTGATAAAGCGGAGAGTTTTGCTGTTAAAGACGGAAAATTTATTGCCGTTGGAACCAATGATGAAATACAATCTAAATACACCAGTTTAAAAACTGTGGATGCTAAAAACCAAACCGTTGTACCTGGATTAATAGATGCGCATTGTCATTTTTTTGGTCTGGGCTTAAGTTTGCAAAAAGTAGATTTAAGAGGTACAAAAAGTTATGATGAAATCTTAGAAAAACTACTTGTTTTTAAAAAGGAAAAAAATGCTGATTACATTACGGGTCGTGGTTGGGATCAAAATGATTGGGAGGTAAAAGTATTCCCTACAAAAGAAAAATTGGATAAATTATTTCCGAATACACCGGTGGCAATTCGTAGAGTTGACGGTCATGCATTATTGGTTAATGAAGCGGCTTTAAGACACTCAGGGATGTCAAGCAAAACCTTTCCTAAAAAAGTTACTGGTGGTGAGTTTATTCAAAAAAACGGAAAATTAACCGGCGTATTAATTGATGCTGCAATGCAGTATATCAAAACACCCAATTCAACAAAAAAAGAAGCAATTCAAGGATTGTTAGATGCACAAAAAGTATCTTTTAGTTACGGATTAACCACTGTAAATGATGCAGGACTTGCCAGAGGGACTATTGAATTAATGGACAGCTTACAACTAACAGGAGATTTGAAAATGCGTGTATATGCAATGGTTTCTGTAAGTCAAGAAAACCTTGATTACTATTTGGGAAAAGGGATTATAAAAACCGACAGATTAAATGTACGTTCGTTTAAAGTATATGGTGATGGGGCTTTAGGATCTCGTGGAGCTGCAATGAAAACCTCATATAGTGATAGAGACAATCATTTTGGTGCGATGATTTTCAAACCAAAAAGATATGCAGAAATTGCTGCTCAAATTGCAAAATCTAAGTATCAAATGAACACACACGCAATTGGCGACTCTGCAAATGCTCATATTTTAAAGACTTATAAATTGGCTTTAAAAGGACAAAAAGACCGACGTTGGAAAATTGAACACGCACAGATTGTAGCTCCTAAAGATTTTGATATGTTTGATAATATTGTGCCCTCTATACAACCTACACATGCCACAAGTGACATGTATTGGGCAAAAGATAGAGTTGGCCAAAAACGCATGAAGGGTGCCTATGCATATAAAGATTTACTTAACAAGTATGGAAGTGTTGCCTTGGGAACCGATTTTCCTGTAGAACGAGTAAGCCCGTTTTTAACTTTTTACGCAGCAGCAATTAGAAAAGACACAGACAATTATCCAACAGGAGGCTTTCAAATGGAAAACGCATTGACTAGAGAACAAACCTTAAGAGGAATGACTATCTGGGCGGCGCATTCTAATTTTGAAGAAAACGAAAAAGGAAGCATAGAAGTAGGTAAGTTTGCAGATTTTGTAATTCTAAATCAAAATATCATGGAAGTTGAAGGGAGTAAAATTCCAAACACCAAAGTAACCGCGACATATATAAATGGTGAGAAAGTATATTAATCAAGAAATAATACACCCAAGTTAAGAACCTTTGAATGAAACGATACATTTCTATTTCTATTATTGCGCTCTTTTTTTCATGCGGTAGCAATATAATCATAACAAATACAAAGATTTCTAATAATCTTGAAATTTTAAAATACCTAGAAAAGAACAAGATAAAAGCACAAAAATCTAGTACAGGTTTATATTATGTAATTACTAAAAGAGGAAAAGGAAGAGTCCCTCATAAAAAATCAAAGATTACTGCCTATTACAAAGGCACATTTCTAAATGGAAGAGTCTTTGATAAAAGTGATTTCAGAGGCATTACCTTTAATTTACAAGAGGTTATTTCTGGATGGCAAGAGGGCTTTACCTATCTAAAATCTGGCAGTGAAGCAACTTTTTTCATCCCTTCACATTTAGCATATGGCATTCATAGCACCACTAGAATACCTGGTGGATCTGTCTTAATTTTCAAGGTAAAACTTATAAGCGTATATTAACTTAAAAATAAAATCAAAAAAAAAGCGAAACTTGAAGTTTCGCTTTTTTTATTAGGTAATTATTGGACTTATAAAGTCGTTTATTTTACCAACACCTTTTTTGGCTAAATGTTTAATAAATGCCGATCCAATGATTGCTCCATGAGCAAACTTACATGCCGTTGTAAAAGTTTCTTTATCAGATATACCAAACCCAATAATTAACTTACTCTTTAAATTCAGTGCTTTTATTCGTTCAAAATATGCTATTTGTTGCATAGAAATTTCTCCTTTTGCACCAGTAATGGAAGCTGAGGCAACTACATAAATAAACGCTTCTGTTAAGTCATCTATTTTTCTAATTCGTTCATCTGAAGTATGGGGCGTTATTAAAAACACATTTGTCAATCCATATTTTTTAAATAATTGCTGATAGTGATTTTCATATTCTATCATGGGTAAATCGGGAAGAATTAAAGTTTCTATACCACAATCAACACAAGCTTGACAGAATTTATCTTCACCATATTTCAACATTTGATTCAAATAGCCCATCAAAACTAAAGGAGTAGTATTAACTTCTTTGATTGCTTTTAATTGCTCAAAAACAACATCTAAATTCATACCATTTTGCAAAGCGACCTGGCTACTATCTTGAATTGTTGGTCCATCTGCCAAGGGATCTGAATATGGCAAACCTACTTCTACAAAATCGACATGGCACTTATTCAATTCAGAAATAATAGTTTGTGTATCCTTTAAATTTGGGAAACCAGCTGTAAAGAAAATCGAAAGTACGTTTTTTTTATTTTCAAGTATTTGATTTAATCTCTTCATTGTTTATGCTTCTAAATGATTGATATACGTTTCTAAATCCTTATCACCTCTACCTGATAAATTCACAACTACCACTTGTTCTTTATTCAATTTTAACTTTGGCAAAACAGCCAATGCATGTGCACTTTCTAAGGCAGGAATAATCCCTTCAATTTTTGTCAATTCGAAGGCCGCATTTAATGCTTCTTGATCTGTAGCATTCATAAATTTAGCCCGTTTAGTTTCATGTAAATATGCATGTAAAGGGCCTACTCCAGGATAATCTAAGCCGGCTGAAATTGAATATGGTTCTACAATTTGCCCATATTCATCTTGCATTAAAATAGTTTTACTTCCATGAATTACACCAACATCCCCTAACTGAGATGTCGCTGCGCTTTCTCCAGAATCTACTCCCATTCCTGCTGCTTCTACTGCTATTAGTTCAACTTCTTCATCTTCTAAATAATGATAAAATGCACCAGCCGCATTTGAACCTCCACCTACACAAGCAATAATCATATCTGGGTTTTCTTTACCTGTATGTGCTTTCAACTGCTTTTTCATTTCTTCAGAAATTACCGCTTGCAAACGTGCTACCATATCTGGATACGGATGTGGGCCAACAACCGAACCAATTAAATAATAGGTTTCTGGGTTTTGAATCCAATACCGAATGGCTTCATTTGTAGCATCTTTTAACGTTTTACTTCCGCTAGTTGCAGGAATAACTGTTGCACCTAACATTTTCATTCGTGCCACATTTGGAGCTTGACGTTTTATGTCTATCTCTCCCATAAAAACCACACATTCTAAATTCATTAATGCACAGACGGTAGCTGTAGCCACTCCATGTTGCCCCGCTCCTGTTTCTGCAATGATTTTAGTTTTTCCCAAATGCTTAGCAACCAAAATCTGACCAATGGTATTGTTTACTTTATGAGCACCTGTATGGTTTAAATCTTCGCGCTTTAGATAAATGGTCGTACCATATTTCTCTGACAATCGCTTGGCTAAATACAACGGACTTGGCCTACCAACATAATGCTGCAGCAAGTCTTTATACTCTTCTTGAAATTCATCAGACGCTAGAATTTTTAAATAATTATCTTCTAATTCTTTTACGTTTGGATGTAACAATTCTGGAATAAAAGCACCACCGAATTGCCCGTAATATCCTTCTTTAGTTGGTTGAAATTTTGATTTCATTTTTAAATCTTTGTATGTTTTCTACTGATTTTAAACCAGCTTCTAATTCAAACTTACTATTTACATCCACTGCATAAAGTGGTAAATTTGTTTTTCTAATTTTCTCAATTTCTTTTAGTTGCTCCAATCCAATTCCACCACTTAAAAAAAATGGTTTTGAAAACGGATAATCACTAAGAACTTTCCAATCAAATGTGATTCCGTTCCCTCCTCTTTCTTTTCCTTTGGTGTCAAATAAAAAATAATCAACAACTTGTATATAAGGTGTTAAAATCTCAAAATTAAATGACCCCATAATTCCGAATACTTTGATGATTTCAATGTCATTCTGAGAATCAGAAATTAGTGCTGCCTGACGTAATTCCTTCACAAAATCAACTGTTTCATCTCCATGTAACTGAACTGCTTTTAAGTCATATTGAATGATTTTACTCAGGACCTCATTTACGGTTGAATTGACAAAAACACCCGTTTTCTTTATTGATTCTGGAAGTTCTGGAATAATTCCAAAAAAATTACGTTTCGATTTTTCATAGAAAATAAAGCCCAAATAATCTGGTCGCAATGCAGCAACCTCTTGGATATTCTCTATGTATTTCATACCACAAACTTTTAACTTCATCTTCTTACTTTTTTATCACTTCGAGTGGTTTTCGGTTTTAGGAAAATTGTATCGAGAAGTCTCATTTCTTCTCGATACAAATTTTTCGTTCCTCAAAATTCACTCGAACTGACATTCTTATCTAATCTGACTAATAAATTCTTGACAGGCAATTCCAGGATCTTCTTCTTTCATGAAATTTTCTCCTATTAAAAATCCATGAAAACCATATTCTTTTAAACCCGTAATAATTTTAGGATCTGAAATACCACTTTCTGAAACTTTTACGCAGGTATCGGGAATCTGGTTTGCTAATAGAATAGAATTTTCTAGATCAACTTCAAAGGTTTTAAGGTTTCTATTGTTAATTCCGATAATCTTATTATTCAATTCAATCTTATCTAGGTCTTCTTGATTATGAACCTCATAAATCACTTCCAAACCTAAATCAGTTGCCAATTGCCCATAATTCTTTAATTCTTGTTTTGTCAAACAAGCGGCTATTAATAAGATCACATCAGCACCAATTGCTTTTGCTTCTACAATCTGAAAACCATCAACAATAAAATCTTTTCTCAAGATTGGTTTAATTTGATTTACAACTCTCGCCTCCATTAAATCTGCCATGGTTCCTCCAAAAAACGACGTATCAGTTAAGATTGATTGTGCCGCAACATTTGCATCCAAATATCCATTGGTTACATCAGTGATTAGCGCTTTATCATTAATAATTCCTTTCGAAGGAGATTGACGTTTAAATTCTGCAATAATTCCAGTAGAACCAACTTCTAATAAAGATTTCTTTAACGAAAGTGGTTGTCTTTTAAAGTTTGGACTTTCCACCAATTTCTTTACAGGAACTTCTGCTTTAATTTTTGCAACTTCCTTCTTTTTAAATGCAATTATTTTATCTAAAATGGTCATATTATATTCTTTTGGTTACAATGAGTGATTTTCGGTATAAATTTTTCATTCCTCAAAATGCACTCGAACTGACATTCATATTTTATTTTACTAATTTTTCAAGACACGCTTTTGCTTTTAATCCAAAAAGCGATTCTTTTGCTGCTGCAAAGGTATCTTGAAAAGATTTATTTTCATTAACAATTTTCAATGCAAATGCTGCATTGGTTAACACCACATTATTTTGTGCTTCCGTTCCATTTCCTTCTAAAATTGTTTTAAAAATTCTGGCTGCATCTGCAACAGAGCTTCCTCCAAATAGTTCAGATTGTGCTATGTTTTTAAACCCTAAATCTTCTGGAGTAATCAATTCTTCTCCTTGTTTTGTAAATAACTTAAACCCTCCTGTTAACGATATTTCATCATAGCCATCTAAGGCATGTACAATTCCGTAGTTAGTATCTTCTTCCTGCAATATATAACTGTACAACCTGGCAACCTCTAAATTAAAAGTTCCCAGCATCTGATTTTGAGGCGAGCTTGGATTTACCAAAGGGCCTAACATATTAAAAAACGTTTTTAGCTTCAACGCTTTTCTAGTTGGTCCAACGGCCTTCATTGCAGGATGAAACTTTGGCGCATGTAAAAAACAAATATTTGCCCTTTCTAATTGCTTCTTCAAAATTCCTTCATCATTCGTAAATTCATATCCAAAACTCTCTAGCATATCTGAAGAACCCGATTGTGAAGAGACAGAATAATTTCCATGCTTCGCTACTTTTTGTCCAGTTCCAGCGACAATAAATGAGGTTAGTGTCGAAATATTAAAGGTATCTTTTCCATCTCCACCAGTTCCAACAATATCAATCGTATTAAACTCAGATAAATCTACTTTTATTGCCAATTCTTTTAAAGCATCTCTAAAACCAGAAAGTTCTTCAACAGTAATTGGGCGCATCATAAATACGGTCATAAAAGAGGCCAAATGAGCATCATTGTATTTGGCGGCTGCCATGTTTATCAAGATCTCTTTAGCTTGTGCTTTTGAAAGTCTTTTTTGCTGGTATAAATCGTTTAAAATAGCTTTCATTAGTTTACGGTATCTAAAAAGTTTCGAACAATTTGCTCTCCTACTTCTGTTAAAATTGATTCTGGGTGAAATTGAACTGCTGACACATTAAATTCTTTATGTTGAATTGCCTGAATTCCGCCATCTTCATCTACTGCTGTAATTGCAATTGCTCTAGGAAAGTTTTCTTTGGACGCGATCCAAGAATGGTACCTTGCGGCTTCAAATTTCTGGGGAATTCCTTTAAATATAGCAGCATCTTTTACGGTGACTTCCATTTCTGTTGCCACGCCATGAAACACCTCTCCCATATTTTTAATTTCCCCTCCAAAAACTTCTGTAATTGCTTGTAAACCCAAGCAAACTCCAAAAATTGGTTTTCTGCCTGCATATACTGCTATTACTTTTTTCAAAATCCCTGCTTCTTCTGGGATTCCAGGCCCAGGAGATAGCATAATTACATCATATTTCTCTATATCTTCTATAGCAATTTCATCATTTCGAAAAACATCTGGTAATTTTCCGGTAATATCTTCTACCATGTGCACCAAATTGTAAGTAAACGAATCGTAGTTGTCTAATATTAGTATGTTCATCTTAAATGTTTTCTGCTAAATACAACGCTTTTTTCAGCGCTGCCAATTTATTATTTACTTCTTGTAATTCTTTTTCTTCATCAGAATGGATAACAATTCCTGCTCCTGCCTGATAATACAACACATTGTTTTTACTCACAAAAGAACGAATAGCGATGGCCAAATTTACAGAACCATCTAAACCTATAATTCCAACCGCTCCACCGTAAAACCCACGAGATTGATTTTCGTACTGATCAATTAATTGCATGGCCTTGTATTTTGGAGCTCCACTTAAGGTGCCTGCCGGAAACGTATCTCCCACTATTTCTATTGGGTTGCCTTTTATTTTTCCTTGCACAGTAGAAACAAGATGTATTACATGACTAAAGTATTGCACTTCTTTAAACACCTCTACTTTTACATTATCGGCATGTTTGCTTAAGTCATTTCTCGCCAAATCAACTAACATTACATGTTCTGCCGTTTCCTTTTTATCCTCAGAAAGTTTCTTTCCTAATTTAAGATCTTCGGCCATATCACCAGTTCTTCTAAATGTTCCAGCAATGGGGTTGATAGTCGCTTTTCCTGCATTGATTTTAATTTGTGCTTCGGGCGACGACCCCATCAATTTAAATGAACCATAATCAAAATAAAATAAATAAGGCGATGGATTTATAGAACGCAACGCTCTGTAAACGTTAAATTCATCTCCCTTAAATTCTTGTTGAAATTGTCGCGATAATACCAACTGAAAAACATCACCACGTTTACAATGTGCTTTTGCTTTGACAACATATTCTTTAAAATCATTGTCTGTGCAATTTGAAGTTTCTTTTCCTTTTATTTCAAATTTCTGTGTATTAAACGATTGTGCCTCAATAATCGTTTCAATTTCTGAAATTCTCGATTCAGTACCAACTTCGACATTTTCTATCAATGTCATTTCATCATTAAAATGATTGATTGCAATAATAAATCGATAGAAACTGTACTGCATCAATGGAATCTTAGATGGAGCATCTGTTACATTCAATTTTATATTTTCAAAATACTGAACACTATCATAAGTGGTATATCCATACAATCCATTAAATGATTTTAGTTTTGCATCACAATCCAATGCGATAGCATTTGTAAAACCATCAAATAATTGATAAAAATTTTTATCGATTTCATAGTTTTCAATAGTTGCCCCCTTTTGAGATACAGAAAACTGATGATTTTCAACTTTCATTGTCACAACTGGCTCTATGCAGATAAAAGAAAAACTTTCTTCCTTACTATGATAATCCGAACTTTCTAACAATAAAGAATTGGCGTATTTATCTCTAAACCTTAAATACAAACCAACGGGTGTTACGGTATCTGATATTCGAGTAGAACTAATTGTTTTAAATTGTAATTTCTCCATTTTTTATTTGTCAGGTCGAGCGCAGTCGAGACCTCTTTTATTCTCATTTTTTAATAATGACTCCTCGCCTGCACTCGAGATGACATTTTAGCATTAAATACAAAAAAGGCTTATCGTGAGATAAGCCTTTTTAATTATGTTATATATACATATAGGATTTTCCTCACTTATCAGTTAAGAGAGTTCCACCACCATATGTTTTGTTGTTTCATCATTGAGGTACAAATGTATAATAGATTTTTAAATGACCAAATAAATTTTAATAAAATTATTTAAAAGATAACAATTCGAAAGATCCTCCTTGGTTTTCAATCAAAACAACTACACATTACAACAAATTACACATTATAAGTTTCAATTTTCAATCAATACGCTGTTTTTTGTTTTCAATTATCAATTAACATCCTTTATTTGCATCATAAATCTAATGAGAATTACAAAAAAAAGAAGATTATGTGTGGAATTGTATGTGCGTTTGACCTCAAAGAAAAAGCAGCAACGCTAAGACCTCAATTATTAGAAATGTCTAAAAAAATTAGACATAGAGGGCCAGATTGGAGCGGCGTTTATAGTGATGATAAAGTAATTATGACGCATGAGCGTTTGGCCATTGTAGATCCAGCTTCTGGGCAACAGCCGTTATTTAGTAAAGACAAAAAATTGATTTTAGCTGCCAATGGCGAAATATATAATCATAGAGAATTGCGTAAACAACTTGATGGTACGTACGATTTTCAAACGGCTTCAGATTGTGAAGTAATTTTAGCCTTGTACAAAGAAAAAGGTGTTGATTTTTTAGATGACATGAACGGGATTTTTGGTTTCGCTTTATACGATGTAGAAAACGACACCTACTTTATAGCACGAGATCACATGGGAATTATCCCTTTATATATTGGTTGGGACCAAAACGGCACGTTCTATGTTGCATCAGAGCTGAAAGCATTGGAAGGTGTTTGTTCAAAAATAGAACTATTTCCTCCTGGACATTATTTATCTAGCAAAGACGGTAAATTAGTACAGTGGTACAAAAGAAACTGGTCTGATTATAAGGCTGTAAAAGAAAACGAAACAAGCATTACAGCAGTAAAAGAAGCATTAGAAGCAGCAGTTCACAGACAGCTAATGTCTGATGTTCCTTATGGGGTTTTACTTTCTGGTGGATTAGATTCTTCAGTTGTTTCTGCTATTGCAAAAAAATACGCCCAAAAAAGAATTGAATCTGACGACACATCAGAAGCATGGTACCCGCAATTACATTCTTTTGCTGTAGGTTTAGAAGGCTCACCAGATTTAGCGGCTGCGCAAAAAGTTGCTGATCATATTGGCACGATTCATCACGAAATAAAATTCACAATTCAAGAAGGACTAGATGCGATAAAAGATGTTATTTACAATATTGAAACCTATGACATTACAACGATTCGCTCTTCTACACCAATGTATTTAATGGCACGTGTTATTAAATCTATGGGAATTAAAATGGTGTTATCTGGCGAAGGCGCAGATGAAATTTTTGGAGGGTATTTATATTTTCACAAAGCACCAACTGCCGAAGAATTCCATGAAGAAACGGTTCGCAAATTAGACAAATTGCACATGTACGATTGCTTGAGAGCCAACAAAAGTTTAATGGCATGGGGTATAGAAGGACGAGTGCCATTTTTAGACAAAGAATTTATAGATGTTGCTATGCGAATTAACCCACAAGACAAAATGATCAATGGAGAACGCATGGAGAAATGGGTGATTCGTAAAGCTTTTGAAGACATGTTACCCGAAAGCGTTGCTTGGAGACAAAAAGAACAATTTTCTGACGGAGTTGGATATGATTGGATAGACACATTAAAAGAAGTTGTAGACAGTGAAGTGACCGACGAACAATTGGCAAATGCCAAATTCAGGTTCCCAATTCAAACACCACAAAATAAAGAAGAGTTTTATTATAGGTCTATTTTTGAAGGACATTTCCCAAGTGACACAGCAGCATTAAGCGTTCCACAAGAACCCAGTGTTGCCTGTAGTACAAAAATTGCATTGGAATGGGATGAAGCTTTCAAAAACATGAATGAACCTTCAGGTAGAGCCATCTTAAGTGTACATGATGACGCTTATTAAAATGTTAGAATTTAAAAAAAATAACACAATTTCAATCAACTTGTTGTAATTTAATAAAAATTAACTAGCTTTATTACAAACAGATACATTTGCAAACAACATAAATTATTCAAATGAAAATTAAAAAAGTACTTGTCGCAAACAGAGGAGAAATCGCTATTAGAATTTTTAGAGCGTGCACAGAAATAAATGTACAAACCATTGGCATTTTCACTTTTGAAGACAGGTACTCACTTCACAGGTATAAAGCAGATGAATCGTATCAAATTGGAGAAGACAGCGCCCCCTTAAAGCCATATTTAGATATTGATTTAATAATAGATGCAGCGCTTAAAAGCAACGCAGACGCGATTCATCCAGGATATGGATTTCTTTCTGAAAACGCAGAGTTTGCTAAAAAATGTGAAGAGAATAATATTATTTTCATTGGACCAAAAGTTTCTGTTTTAAAAGCTTTAGGTGACAAGATTACTGCAAAAAAAGTAGCAGTTGCCAATGATATTCCTATTATTAAAAGCAACGAAAAACCTTTAGACAGTATTGAAACTGCTTTAAGTGAAGCTAAAAAAATAGGATACCCGATAATGTTAAAAGCAGCATCTGGTGGTGGCGGTAGAGGTATGCGAGTGATCAGAGAAGCAACCGAACTAAAAGGTGCCTTCACAGAAAGCAAACGAGAAGCCTTAAATGCTTTTGGTGACGATACTGTTTTTCTTGAAAAATTTGTAGAAAACCCAAAACATATAGAAATTCAAATTGTAGCAGACAATTATGGCCATACTGTTCATTTATTCGAAAGAGATTGTTCGGTGCAACGCCGGTACCAAAAAGTAATTGAATTTGCGCCTTCTTACAATTTAAAACAAGAGATAAAAGATGCCCTGTATGCCTATGCAATTAAAATTTGTAAAGCAGTTGATTATAATAATATTGGAACCGTAGAATTCTTAGTTGACGATGATGACTCCATTTATTTTATTGAAGTAAACCCTAGAATTCAAGTTGAACATACCGTAACAGAAGTAGTAACCAATATTGATTTAGTAAAAACGCAGTTATTTATAGCTGGTGGCTATAAATTATCTGATCAACAAATAAAAATACAACATCAAGACTCTATAAAAGTTACGGGTTTTGCCTTGCAATGTAGAATCACCACTGAAGATCCAAAAAATGATTTTAAACCAGATTACGGAACCATTTCGGCCTATCGAAGTGCCTCTGGGTTTGGTATTCGATTGGATGCTGGAAGTGTATATCAGGGTGCTATCATCTCACCCTTTTTTGATTCCATGCTGGTTAAAGTCACAGCAAATAGTCGAACCTTAGATGGTGCCTGTAGAAAGGTGAGAAGGGCTTTAGCTGAGTTTAGAATTAGAGGCGTAAAAACAAATATGCCCTTCTTAGATAATATTTTAAAGCATGATACTTTTAGGGAAGGAAAAGTAACCGTGAATTTCATCAAAGCAAATCCCGATTTATTTACATTCAAAATCCCTAGAAATAGAGCGACCAAGTTAATAACATATTTAGGAGATGTTATTGTAAACGGGAATTCTGATGTTAAAAAATTTGACCCTACCAAATCTTTCGGAAAACCAATCGTTCCAAAATTTGACAGCACAGCAGGTTTTCCAGAAGGAACAAAAGACCTTTTAACAAAATTAGGGCCTGACGAATTTTCGAAATGGCTAAAAGCAGAAAAAAAGATACACTTTACCGACACCACTATGCGCGATGCGCATCAAAGTCTATTAGCCACTAGGATGCGAACTTACGATATGCTTAAGGTTGCAGAGGGCTATGCAAAGAATCACCCAAATATTTTTAGTATGGAAGTTTGGGGTGGTGCTACCTTTGATGTATGCATGCGTTTCTTGCAAGAAAACCCTTGGGAACGACTACGCTTACTAAGAAAATCTATGCCAAACGTGTTATTACAAATGCTTATCAGAGGTTCTAATGGCGTTGGATACAAAGCCTATTCAGATAATTTAATAGGCAAATTTGTTGAACAATCTTGGGAAAACGGAGTCGATATTTTTAGAATTTTTGATTCGTTAAACTGGATGAAATCGATTGCTCCATGTATTGAACATGTACGCACCAGAACAAATGGATTGGCAGAAGGATCTATTTGCTACACTGGAGATATTTTAGATCCTAAAAACACAAAATACAATGTAAACTACTATGTGAATTTAGCCAAGCAGATAGAAAATGCAGGCGCGCATATTTTAGCGGTCAAAGACATGGCAGGCCTGTTAAAACCTTATGCCGCTTTTGAGTTGATATCGGCTCTAAAAGCTGAAATAAATATTCCGATTCATTTACATACGCACGATACGTCTTCTATACAATCTGCAACCTATTTAAAAGCTATTGAAGCTGGCGTTGACGTAGTAGACGTTGCTCTTGGTGGCTTGTCTGGATTAACATCCCAACCAAATTTTAATTCGGTGACAGAAATGTTAAAATTTACTGACAGAGAAAGTGATATTGATGTGGACTCTTTAAACCAATATTCAAATTACTGGGAAAGTGTCAGAGAATTCTACTATCCTTTCGAATCTGGTCTAAAAGCAGGTTCTGGTGAAGTTTTTAAACATGAAATTCCTGGTGGACAATACTCCAATTTAAAACCACAGGCACAAGCCTTAGGTTTAGAAGATCGTTTTCATGAAATTACAAGCATGTATGGCGATGTAAACACCTTGTTTGGAAATATCATAAAAGTGACTCCGAGTTCAAAAGTAGTTGGAGACATGGCGCAATACCTGGTTAGTAATAACTTAACCATTCAAGATGTTTTAGAAAAAGGAGATTCCATTTCGTTCCCACAATCAGTGGTAAATTTCTTTAAAGGTGACTTAGGACAACCAGTTGGTGGTTTCCCTAAAGAACTTCAAAAGTTAATTTTAAAAGATCAAAAACCATATACCGATAGACCAAATGCTCATATTGAACCACTAGATATTGATATTGAATACAAAGCATTCAGAAAAATATTTGAAAAAGATTTAAGTCGACCTATTGATATTACAGATTTCCTATCCTACAAACTATACCCAAAAGTATTTACAGATGCCTTTAACAAGCATTTAAAATACGACAGCCTACTAAACTTACCTACCAAAAATTTCTTCTATGGAATGAAAAGAGGTGAAGAGATTATTGTAGAGTTGGAAAAAGGAAAAATGCTTTTAGTTACGCTTGACTCCATTGGCGAACCTAATGATGACGGTATGGTAACCGTTTATTTTAAAGTAAATGGACAAGCTAGAAATGTACAAATAAAAGACACAGCCATAAAAATAGATAAAGTCGAACATGCAAAGGCAGACAAAGACAATGACAAACATATTGGTGCCCCATTACAAGGATTACTTTCTGCTATTTTAGTTAAAAAAGGAGAGAAAATTGTTAAAAACCAACCTTTGTTTATTATTGAAGCTATGAAAATGGAAACCACGATTACTGCGGTTGAAGACACCATCGTAAAGCAACTTGTTTTAAAACCTGGAGTCATGGTAAACTCTGAAGATCTCGTACTTCAGCTATCTTAAATAGCAATTAGTTCAAAACAAAAAATCCTGCAGAAGCAGGATTTTTTGTTATATCTTAGCTAAATTGCCTATACATGCTGAAAACTGACAGATAGGTGACATTTAAATGACGTGTTAAAAACCAAGTATACGCTGTAGATTTGTACCAACAAAAATGATGTAACATGAAACAGCAAACCATTAGAGAAAACTTAACATATCAACGAAAGCTAAAAGGACTTACTCAAGACGAACTTTCTGAAAAAACAACAGTTGGGGTGCGAACTATTCAACGCATTGAAAAGGGCGAAGTACAACCGCATTTACAGACAGTTAAATTATTAGCTGTAGGATTAGACATTGAAGTAGCTGATTTAATTATTCTAGATAATCCTAAAGAAGAAGTCATTCAAAGAAAATGGATGCTACTACTTCATTCCATACCTTTTTTCGGGCTCATTATTCCATTCGGAAATATGCTGTTTCCCATTTTTCTTTGGATTCATAAAGCAAATGACAATAAAACATATGATCATCACGGACGTGCAGTGATCAATTTTCACAGTTCTATTATGATTTACTTTATCATTTCACTATTGCTCTTTTTCCCTTTCCCAGGAATGAACTTCTTTTTAACTGGTGCAGTTGTTTTATTTGGCATCATCACTACTGTCGTAAATATATTTTCGGCTTTAAATGATGGCACATATAAATACCCGCTCTCCATTCCCTTTTTGAAGTCGAAGTCAGTTTAACTTTTTTTAATTTTATTTATCATGTTAGGATTATTAGTAATAATAGTAGTCTCGTGGGTGCTCTTGCATTTCATTGAGAAAAAAGGCATGGCTGTTTTAGGCATCATTCCAAATGGCAAACGAAGTATTCAGTTTTTAATTGGATTTACAATTGTAATACTCATAAGCCTGTTGACAATTTACATTGAGAGCATTGTTTTAAAGGTAGATTGGGAGGTGAAAAGTAACATCAGCTACAAAAACATCTTCAATTCATTTATATATCATATCAGATCTGCATTGACAGAAGATTTAGTCTTTAGAGGCGCAATTCTGTATATACTTATTCAAAGGATTGGTGCTAAAAAAGCACTGGTATTATCTGCAACAGTTTTTGGAGCTTATCATGTATTCTCATATGGCATGACTAAAGCTAACATAATTCCAATTCTTTATGTAATTCTCATAACGGGTTTTACTGGATATGTTTGGGCATATACGTTTCACAAAACAAAATCGGTTCTTATGGCTTTAGGATTTCATTTAGGGCACAACCTTTTAATGACATTATTTTACGAATCCGCTCCTTATGGTGAATTAATTTTTACAGAAATCTCAAAAACAAGCCTTAGGGATTGGGACTGGCTTATCTACAACTTAGCCAAAGGCTTATTCCCATCAATAATCACATTAATTTGTGTTAAATTATTATTGAAATCAAATCTAAAGTTCATCCAACTAGAGAAATCAAAGCAATGAAAAATTTCATTCTAAAATATCCAAACTTCTACAGATTCGTACTAGCAATTATTCTTTTTAGTTGCGCACTTTTCATTAGCGTGCTAATAAACAAAGGAGCTGTAAAAGAATATTTCCCATATACATCTGCAATATTACTGTTAGTATCCTCTTGGATTTTACTCAAAACCGACAACAAATCTTTGCATAATATTGGATTAAGTTTCAAATTTAAAAATCTCGTATTTCTTCCATTAGGAATTTTAATCGCTGCATGTACATTTTTAGTTGCAAAATATTTTAAAGCGCTATATTTTGGTGAAACATTTCATCTAAGCACAGTAATAAACTACAAAAACATCAGCTTTGCCCTGTACTCTATATTACCAACCGTTGCCGTAGAAGAATTTATTTTTAGAGGATACTTGTTCAAAAAAACAATTGAATTGAGCTCTGTTGTGAAAGCCAATATTATCTTTGCTGCCCTATTTACTTCAATTCATGTTTTAGATGACGGAGTTCTTAATGGAAATCCAGGAATGATGATTCTACTTATCATTAGCATTCCTGTTGGACATTTATTATTTGCCACTGCTTTTCTAAAATCAAAGTCCTTATTTTTCCCAATAGGTCTTCATTTAGGTAATAATTGGGCAACAAGACATTTAGTGACTGCCAATAACGATAACGAAAGTATTTTCTATATCACAGACAATATCACTTTTGAAACTTGGCCATCATTTATTTTGTTTGTTATATCATGGAATCTATTATTCCTTTTTGTCACATTTATCATTTGGAAATGGCCTCAATTCTCGTTTCTAAAACGACTTAAAAAGAAAGTTTAGGTCATTTACCCCATCAAACATAACAGTAAAACAGCTCTTTTGAGAAACTTTCCTGCAGCACTAATAATTGATTCGCAATCAAAAACGGAACATCGACAATAAAGCTATTTTTAAGCCTTTTAAGACACTTTCAGGTAATTAACAATTGTTTATAATTTCAAGAGTATTTCAGTGATTCACTTTTATTACACTTAATTTTTGATTAAATTTGTTAGGTTATATTTCGTCTTTTCGAGGCGATTTTTTTTGAAATTAAATTTAAAATTCACTTTATAATGAGCGAAGAACAAAAAAACAATTATTCTGCTGATAGTATCCAGGCCTTAGAAGGAATGGAACATGTTAGAATGCGTCCATCCATGTATATTGGAGATGTTGGAGTTAGAGGTTTACACCATTTAGTATATGAGGTAGTAGACAACTCTATTGATGAAGCAATGGGAGGTTATTGTGATTTAATTGATGTTACTATTAACGAAGACAATTCTATTACCACTAAAGATAATGGGCGTGGAATTCCAGTTGGAATTCATAAAAAAGAAGGCGTTTCTGCATTACAAGTAGTAATGACAAAAATTGGTGCAGGAGGTAAATTCGATAAAGATTCTTATAAGGTTTCGGGAGGTTTACACGGAGTTGGTGTAAGTTGTGTAAATGCACTTTCTGAGCACTTAACAGCTACTGTTCATAAAGAAGGAAAAGTATGGCAGCAAGAATACGCTCAAGGAAAAACGCTGTATCCAGTAAAAACTATTGGAGAAACAGATTTTACTGGTACCATTGTAACTTTCTTACCAGATAAATCAATCTTTACACAATCTACAGAATACAACTACGATACCTTATCTGCACGATTACGTGAATTATCTTACTTAAACAAAGGAATCACCATTACGCTAACCGATAAACGTGCAACAGATGACGAAGGAAATCACCTTACTGAAACGTTTACAAGTTCTGAAGGGTTGCCTGAATTTATCAGATATTTAGACAGTACACGTGAGCAGTTAACGGCGAATGTAATCTCTATGGAAGGAGAGAAAAACGGAATTCCAGTTGAGGTTGCGATGGTTTACAACACTTCATATTCTGAAAATTTACATTCCTATGTAAATAATATCAACACCCATGAAGGAGGAACACATTTATCTGGTTTCCGTAGAGGATTAACAGGTACCTTAAAAAAATACGCCGAAAACTCTGGTTTATTAAAAAATGTGAAATTCGAAATTGCAGGTGATGATTTCCGTGAAGGATTAACCGCTATTATTTCTGTAAAAGTTGCAGAACCACAATTTGAAGGGCAAACGAAAACAAAATTAGGAAACAGAGAAGTAACTTCTGCGGTAAGTCAAGCAGTTTCAGAAATGTTAACTGATTATTTAGAAGAAAACCCGAATGATGCAAAAACCATTGTTCAGAAAGTAATTTTAGCAGCTACAGCACGTCATGCAGCACGTAAAGCCAGAGAAATGGTGCAACGTAAAACGGTGATGAGTATTGGTGGCTTGCCTGGTAAATTATCTGACTGTTCTGAAACAGATCCAGCATTATGTGAAATTTTCTTAGTTGAGGGAGATTCGGCGGGTGGAACTGCAAAACAAGGTAGAGATAGAAACTTTCAAGCAATTTTACCATTACGTGGAAAAATATTGAATGTTGAAAAAGCAATGCAGCACAAAGTTTTTGAAAACGAAGAGATTAAAAATATGTTTACCGCATTAGGTGTTTCTATCGGAACAGAAGAAGACCCAAGAGCTCTAAACTTATCTAAAGTTCGTTACCATAAAGTAGTAATTATGTGTGATGCCGATGTTGATGGATCGCATATTGCTACCCTAATCTTAACATTCTTCTTTAGATACATGCGTGAAATGGTTGAACAAGGATATATTTACATTGCTACACCTCCTTTATACTTAGTAAAGAAAGGGCAAAAAAGAGAATATGCTTGGGATGATAACCAACGTGATATGATTGCTCAAAAATTAGGAGGAAGCGTAAACATACAACGTTATAAAGGTCTTGGAGAAATGAATGCTGAGCAATTATGGGACACTACCATGAATCCAGAATTCAGAACCTTAAGACAAGTTGTAATAGACAACGCTACAGAAGCAGATAGAGTATTTTCTATGCTTATGGGAGATGAAGTTCCTCCTCGTAGAGATTTTATAGAAAGAAATGCAAAATATGCGAATATTGACGCATAAATTTATACAATAAGAAAAGCCTTCATACCATATGAAGGCTTTTTTTGCAGGTGTTTTCCCCTACACACCCTGCATGAAAACACTATTAATAGGCCATTACACTACCTGACAACATCGTTTCAAAACATTTTTACTTATCTTAGCAATATAATATCCCCACAGAATCAAGATTAACCAAAACTCAACATATAATGAAAAAGTATCTTTTAATTTTAATTGGCGCTCTTAGTATCTCGTATAGCGCAACAGCACAAGATGGATTTGAAAACATCTTACTAGCAGACAAAGCTGATGCAACAAAATTAATGCATGGGTATTTCAACCCTGCAATGAAAGGGTTTATATACGGAATGAATAATGGCTGGTATCATACGGCAAAAGTTCACAAAGTACTAGGCTTCGACCTTACCGTTGGATTAAGCGCCTCTATGGTCCCAACAAAAGACGAGGTTTTTACTGTTTCAGGACTAACTTCTATTTCACCTAGCTCCGTTACATCTGCAACATTAGCAGGAGAAGGAAATGGAGCCACAGGATTAACTGTTTCTAAAACAATAACCATTGGTGGCCAACCACAAACCATTACGGCTCCTTTATCTTTGCCAGAAGGTATTGCTGGAGATTTACCTTTAAAAGCAGTTCCAGCTCCAGTTGCACAATTTAATGTAGGACTACCTTTTAAAATGGAAGCTATGTTACGTTTCTTTCCGGAAACCGATTTTGGAGATGATGGCGGAAAAGCAAAAATGCTAGGTTTAGGATTAAAAAAGGAAATCACAAGCTGGTTTGGCCCTTTAGACAAATTACCATTACATGTTTCTCTATTAGCGGCATACACCTCTATGGATGTGAGCTATGGTTTTCCAAATCAAAACGGAGCAATAACGATTAACAATGGAGAAGCAGCATTCTCTTTAAAAGCATACACAGTGCAGGCAATAGCCTCATTAAATTTCCCATTTATTAATGTATATGGCGGCTTTGGCTATAGTAGTGGAAAAGCTACATTAGATATTAACGGAACCTATTCTGGTGAGTACTCTTATACCTCAGGAGGGCAAACTATAACAGTGAATGAATCTTTATCTGTACCTACAGGAATGGAATTTGACGCAAGCGGTGTAAAAACCACCTTAGGTGCTAGAATAAGCCTTGGCTTCTTTAAAATATTTGCAGATTACACATTGCAAGAATACAACACGCTAAGTGCTGGAATTGCATTAAGCATTAGATAATACCCAGCGAATAGAACATTATAAAAAGGCTGTGAATTTCGCAGCCTTTTTTACTTTACTTGACTCTTAGTTTTCAATAATTTATAGTACTTTTGCAGCACAAAATTTATTCAACACAAAATAAAAATAACATGAAAGTAACAGTTGTAGGAGCAGGTGCAGTAGGTGCAAGTTGTGCAGAGTATATCGCTATTAAAAACTTCGCATCAGAAGTTGTAATTCTTGATATTAAAGAAGGATTTGCAGAAGGAAAAGCAATGGATTTAATGCAAACAGCTTCATTAAACGGGTTTGATACAAAAATCACTGGGTCTACGAGTGATTATTCTAAAACAGCAGATTCTGACATCTGTGTTATCACCTCTGGAATACCAAGAAAACCAGGAATGACTCGTGAAGAATTAATCGGAATTAATGCTGGAATCGTAAAAATGGTTTCTGCAAGCTTAATTGAGCACTCTCCAAACACCATAATCATTGTGGTTTCTAATCCAATGGACACCATGACGTATTTGGTACACAAAACAACTGGATTGCCTAAAAACAGAATTATTGGAATGGGTGGAGCTTTAGACTCTGCACGTTTTAAATATAGATTAGCTGAAGCACTAGAAGCACCTATTTCTGATGTTGACGGTATGGTTATTGGAGGTCACTCTGACAAAGGAATGGTTCCTTTAACACGTTTAGCAACAAGAAACTCAGTTCCAGTTTCTCAATTTATTTCTAACGAAAGATTAGAACAAGTTCTACAAGACACTAAAGTTGGTGGAGCTACATTAACGGGATTACTAGGAACTTCAGCTTGGTATGCTCCAGGTGCCGCTGTTTCTGGTTTGGTACAAGCAATTGCCTGTGATCAAAAGAAAATTTTCCCTTGTTCTGTTTTATTAGATGGAGAATATGGATTGAACGACTTATGCATCGGAGTTCCTGTTGTATTAGGTAAAAACGGTATTGAAAGTATTGTTGAAATTGAATTAAGCGATGCTGAAAAAGCACAAATGCAAGATTCTGCAAAAGGAGTTAAAGCAACTAACGGATTGTTAGAGTTGTAATTCAACTTTTAGACAAAAATAAAAAAACCAGCCAATTGGCTGGTTTTTTTTTATTTCTTACTTCTATCGGCTATGACAGGCCAGAAATAACACCATTATTATCAATTGTCATTCCCTCAGAAGCTGGTTTTCCTGGCAAACCTGGCATGCGCATCATTTTTCCTAAAATCGGAATAAGAAACTGAGCTCCGGCTGCAATTTCAATTTCCCTAACAGTCACTGCAAAACCTGTTGGCCTACCAATTAACTTATCATCATCAGAAAATGATTTTTGAGTTTTTGCCATACATATAGCGAAATCATTAAATCCTAACCGGTCAATTCTTCGTAAATTTAACTCCGCTTTTTTATCGTAAATAACACGATCGGCCCCATAAATTTCTTTCGCAATAATTTCAATTTTTTCCTTTACTGGGCTTTTCCAATTGTATAATGGCTTAAATTGTGTCGCTTTATTTTCTACAACATCGGCAACTGCTTCTGCCAACATTTTAGTTCCTTCCCCGCCTTTGGCCCATCCTTCAGACAATACAGCTTGCACTCCTAAGGCTGCACAGATATCTTTTATAAATTGCACCTCTTCATCAGAATCTGAAATAAATGAATTAATTGCAACCACAGGCTCAATATTGAACTTTCGAATGTTTTCTATATGTTTTTCCAAATTTGCAAACCCCGCTTTTACTTTTTCTATATTCGGCGTATTATATTCATCTTTCTTAGCGCCACCATGATGACGTAATGCTCTAATGGTAGCTACCAAGACCACGCATTTTGGATTCAATCCAGCAAAAGCAGATTTGATATTTAAAAATTTCTCTGCCCCTAAATCTGCTCCAAACCCAGCTTCTGTCACCACGTAGTTAGACAACGATAGCCCCATTTTTGTAGCTAAAACAGTATTTGTTCCTTGTGCTATATTCGCAAAAGGACCACCGTGGATAATTGCCGGATTCTCTTCAAGCGTTTGCACCAAGTTTGGTTTAATGGCATCTTTCAATAAAATAGCCATCGCATTTTCGGCATTTAAATCACGTGCAAAGATTGGCTTTTTACCAAAAGTAAATCCAATAAAAATATCTCCTAATCGTTTCTTTAAGTTTTCAAAATCTGTTGCCATACAAAGTATTGCCATTACTTCTGATGCTGGCGTAATATTAAAACCATCTTGTCTCGGAATTCCGTTTGCAGTACCACCAAGTCCAATGGTAATATCACGTAAAGCCCTATCGTTCATATCAATTACACGTTTCCATAAAATAGTACGTGGATCAATGTTCAAGTTATTTACTTTACTTTGTAAATTATTATCAATTAATGCAGACAATAGGTTGTTTGCTTTTTCAACGGCATTAAAATCACCAGTAAAATGCAAATTGATATCTTCCATTGGCACCACCTGCGAATAACCTCCACCTGCGGCACCTCCTTTAATACCAAATACAGGTCCTAAAGAAGGTTCCCTTAGAACCACTGCTGCTTGCCTCCCTATTTTATTCAATCCTTCGGTCAAGCCAATCGACACGGTTGTTTTACCTTCTCCTGCAGGAGTTGGAGTCAAGGCAGTAACCAATACCAAATTGTTCTTTTTTATTTTATGCTCATCAATTAAATCTAACGGTAGCTTGGCTTTGTACTTACCATACATTTCTATAACATCTTCTTCGACATTTAATTTTGCGGAAATTTCTTTGATATGCACTAACTTTTTAGCTTGTGCAATTTCTATATCTGATTGGTAAGACATTCTAAACTATTTTGATTAATTAATGTTATTTTTAGGCTAGTAAATATATAAAAAAATGGGACTTAAATTTCTTCATTTTATTTAAAGGTTTGAAAAACAAGATTCTTATCTTACAAATATGCCAAAACAATTGGTTACTCATTATTGAAATACTATATTTGCACGTTTTTACAAAGAAGTCGATTAAAATTTATAGAGAAGATGCAAAACAAAGGACTGATCAGATTATTCGCTATTCTTTTTGGAATAGTAAGTTTATACCAACTATCATTTACATATTTCGCAGGGAATGTAGAGGATGATGCAAAAGCCTATGCAAGGACAAAAGTTACCGATAATGACGGTAAAGCACTTGCTAGTTTTGAAACAAGGTACTTAGATAGTATTGGGAACACCAAAGACATAAACTTAGGTTTTGCTGAATATAGCTACAACGATATTAAAGACAAAGAGATGAATCTTGGTCTTGATCTTAAAGGGGGTATCAATGCTGTATTACAAGTTTCTGTAAAGGATATCCTAATTGGATTATCTAACGATTCTCAAAACACTTCTTTTAGACAGGCTTTAGCTGCTGCAGATATTGCTGCAAAGAACAGTTCTGACACCTATTTAAATCTATTTTTTGACGAATTTGAAAATGTTGCTAACGGAACTAAGTTAAGTGACCCTTCTATTTTTGGAACTAAAAACTTAGCTGATAAAGGCATCAACTTTAACAAAACAAATGCTGAAATAAAGCCAATCATTCAAACTGAAATCGACAACTCTATTAATACTGCTTTTGAAGTATTACGTAGTAGAATTGATAAGTTTGGTGTAACACAACCAAACATTCAACGTTTAGGAAACTCTGGAAGAATTCAAATTGAATTACCAGGAGCGAAAGATATTGACCGTGTAAGTAGATTACTTGAAAGCACTGCAAAATTACAGTTCTGGGAAGTGTTTACAAATGCAGAAGTACAAAACTTCTTCGTTGCTGCAGACTCCAAAGTTGCTGAGCTTTTAAAAGTGGTTGCTCCAGAAACGTCTAATGATTCAATCAAAAAAGACAATATTGATAATTTATTAGGTGCTAAAGATTCTACAGCTACTAACAATCAAAAATCTTTATTTAGCTATCTATATCCAATGATAGCTCGAAACCAACAACAGGTTAGCTCGTTAGTTGCACAAGCTAAGGTATCTGATACCGCTATGGTAAATGTGCTATTAGCAAAAAAAGAAGTAAGAGCTTTATTGCCAAATAACTTAAGATATGTAAAATTCTTATGGGACTACAAAGCACAACCAAATGTAGACAAATCTGCAGAAGTTATTGGGTTATATGCCATCAAATCTAACAGAAAAGATGTGGCTCCAATTGAAGGAGATGTTATTGTAGATGCTTCTCAAGTTTTTGACCAATTGGGTAATAAGCCTGAAGTAAGCATGGCAATGAATAGTATCGGTTCTAAGCTATGGGAAAAATTAACTGGAGATAACACTGGTAAGTTCGTTGCCGTAGTGTTAGACAACTATGTATACACAGCACCTTCTGTACCAGGAGCAATTGTAGGTGGTAGAACTTCTATTTCTGGTGGATCTATGACCATCACTGAGGCACAAGATATTGCTACCGTTTTAAAAGCTGGTAAATTACCTGCTGCTGCAAGAATTATTGAATCTAGTGTTGTTGGTCCTTCTTTAGGACAAGAGTCTATTGACAAATCATTCAACTCATTTGGATTGGCTATTGCATTGGTGTTAATCTGGATGTTATTTTACTATGGTAAAGCTGGTATCTACGCAAATGTTGCATTGATTGTAAACATTTTATTCATCTTTGGAATTTTAGCATCGTTTAGTGCGGTATTAACATTACCAGGAATTGCAGGTATTATCTTAACTATTGGTATGTCTGTAGATGCCAACGTAATTATATTCGAAAGAATTAAGGAAGGCCTAAGAAATGGTAAAGGGTTAAAATCATCTGTTGAAGAAGGATTTAGCGTAAAAGGAGCCTTATCAGCAATTATTGATGCCAATATCACAACATTATTAACAGGTGTTATTCTTTATGTTTTTGGAACAGGACCTATTAAAGGGTTTGCATTGACGTTAATGATTGGTATCGCTACCTCATTATTTACGGCTGTATTTATTACACGTATGTTAGTTGACAGTGCTGTGAGTAAAAACAGTAACTTAACATTTAACACATCTATTACTAAAAACTGGTTCCAAAAAATAAATATCGAATTCTTAAGAAAACGTAAGATTGGATACATCGTTTCTGGAATGATCATTTTAGGAGGAATTGCTTCTATCGCAACCCTAGGGTTAAAACAAGGAGTTGACTTTAAGGGAGGACGTTCTTATATGGTTCGTTTTGACAAAACAATGAATTCTTCTGAAGTTAGAAATGAATTAACTGCAGTCTTTAATGGAGCCCCTGAAGTAAAAACATATGGTGCAGACAATCAATTAAAGATAACAACTGCCTTTAAAATTGATGACGAAGGAAAAACAGCTGATGAAGAAGTACAACGCGCATTATATACTGGATTAAAATCATACCTTGGAGATACAACCTACGAAAACTTTAAGCCAGGATTTGAAAAAGCTGAAAATGCTAGCGGAATTATGAGCTATAGAAAAGTTGACCCTACCATTGCAGATGATATTAAAACATCGGCTTTATGGGCTGTATTAGGTTCTTTAATTATAGTTTTCTTATACATCTTATTACGATTTAGAAAAGTATCTTTTAGTTTAGGTGCTGTAGTTGCAGTATTCCATGATGTTTTAATTGTATTAGGGATCTTCTCTATCTTTTATAAGTTTATGCCATTTGACATGGAAATTGGGCAATCATTTATTGCGGCCATCTTAACCGTAGTTGGATACTCTCTGAATGATACGGTAGTAATCTTTGATAGAATTAGAGAATTTGCTGGACTTCACTCGAACTGGAAATACACAGAAGTAGTAGACAAGGCCTTAAGTAGTACATTAGGAAGAACCATCAACACCTCTTTAACTACATTATTAGTAATGTTAGCAATCTTCTTCTTCGGAGGAGATTCTATTAAAGGATTTATGTTTGCATTAATTGTTGGTGTGGTAGTAGGTACTTACTCATCATTATTTATCGCAACTCCTGTTATGTTTGACTCTTCTAAAAAGGAAGAAAAAAAATAACTCATATAGACAACAATAAATTAACCGTTTTGAACTAAATTCAAAACGGTTTTTTCATTCAATAACAAGAGCGTATCTTTGCAAAATGAGCATTATTAAACTACACGATTTACACTTTAAACCTTTTCTTAAAGAAGAAGAAATCAATAGCATTGTTCAATCTTTAGTAACGCAGGTTGCAACAGATTGTAAAGGAGAAATACCTTTGTTTATTGGCATCTTAAATGGCTCGTTTATGTTTGTTTCTGATTTTGTCAAATCGTACAAGTCAGACTGCGAAATTTCGTTTGTTAAACTAGCATCCTACGAAGGAACTTCCTCTACCGATAAGGTTAAGCAACTGGTAGGCATTAACGAAGATTTAACAGGTAGAACCGTAGTTATTTTAGAAGATATTATTGATACCGGAAATACCTTACAAGAGATTTACGAAATATTTAAAGATAAAAAAGTAAAGCAATTAAAAATTGCCACCCTTTTCTTTAAACCAGATGTATTTAAAAAAGAATTACCCATAGACTATATTGGAAAAAGTATTCCCGATAAATTTATTGTCGGCTATGGCTTAGATTACAATGGATTAGGAAGGAACTATCCTGCCATTTATCAATTAACAACAACACAACAATAAACATGAAAAACATTGTATTATTTGGCCCTCCGGGAGCAGGAAAAGGCACACAAGCAACGTTATTAAAAGAAAAATACAACCTAATTCACATTTCTACAGGAGATGTTTTTAGATTCAATATTAAAAATGAAACAGATTTAGGATTACTGGCTAAAAAATATATGGATGAAGGAGATTTAGTTCCTGATGAAGTTACCATAAATATGCTAAAAGCCGAAGTAAATAAGAATGCCGACGCCAATGGATTTATCTTTGATGGATTTCCAAGAACAGAATCACAAGCTCGTGCCCTGGATATTTTCTTAGCAGAAAAGAAGGCACAAATAAACGGAATGGTTGCTTTAGAAGTTTCTGAAGATTTACTTGTTGGTCGTTTAATAGAAAGAGGTAAAACAAGCGGAAGAACGGACGATACTGACGAAGGAAAAATCAGAAATCGTTTTAACGAATACAATACAAAAACAGCCATTTTAAAGGATTATTATCAAGCACAAGGAAATTACTTCGGTGTTAACGGAGTAGGCTCTATTGATGCTATTACGGAACGATTATCTGCTGTTTTTGACAAACTGTAAACAACTGTTTATGCGTTAAATAATTTATCTACGAAGTATAAATTCGACTAAATTAGTTAACAAATTAACAAATAAACAATAGAAATAATGACTGAAGGGAATTTTGTCGACTACATAAAGGTATATGCATCTTCTGGTGCTGGTGGAAGTGGATCTATGCACTTGCACAGAGAAAAATTTATTACCAAAGGTGGTCCTGATGGTGGAGACGGTGGACGCGGTGGACACATTATTATTCGTGGAAATAAAAGTTTGTGGACCTTATTTCATTTAAAGTTTAAAAAACACTTTAGAGCAGATCCAGGTGGCTCTGGTAGTAAAAGTAGAAGTACCGGACATGATGGTAAGGACGTATATGTTGATGTGCCTTTAGGAACGATTGTAAGAGATGCTGACACCAATGACATTCTTTTTGAAGTAACAGAAGAAGGCCAAGAAATTGTGATGTTACGCGGTGGGAAAGGTGGCTTAGGAAACTGGCACTTTAAATCGTCTACAAATCAAACACCTAGGTATTCACAACCAGGGATGGACGCTAGTGAAGGATGGTTTTTACTAGAATTAAAATTATTGGCAGATGTTGGATTGGTTGGATTTCCTAATGCTGGAAAATCAACATTATTATCAGTGATTACTTCGGCAAAACCAAAAATTGCAGATTACGCCTTTACCACGCTAAAACCAAACCTAGGAATTGTTGAGTATCGTGATTATAAAAGTTTTGTAATGGCTGATATCCCAGGAATTATTGAAGGAGCAGCAGAAGGAAAAGGATTGGGACATCGTTTTTTACGACATATAGAACGAAACTCTACTTTGCTATTTTTAATTCCGGCAGATAGTGAAGACATCAATAAGGAATACGAAATCTTATTGAACGAATTAAAGACCCACAATCCAGAATTATTAGATAAGAATCGATTGCTCGCAATTTCTAAGGATGACATGCTAGATGATGAATTAAGAGCTGAAATCACTAAAGAATTACCTAATGAGATTCCGCATATTTTCTTTTCATCTATAGCACATACAGGCTTAATGGAATTGAAAGATAAATTGTGGCAAATGTTAAACTAAATACATCTCGTTTCTAAAAGAAGATCGATTGAGACATCTACCTTCTTTTTAACAATAAACTACTATGTAAAAATAGATTTTCGGAAACGGAAATCTATTTTTAGTTTACACGAATTTGTATCGGAATTTGATACTGTGCAGTTAATGGAATACCTCTTTTAGTTCTAGCCGGTCGTAATTCTGGCAACTCTTCTATACTAATATTTAGCAAGCTATCTAAACTTGGTAACATTGTTTTCACAAAATCTGAAGAATGAATCTTAGAAACAACTACCTTACCAGTATTACTAATCAAAATTTCTACAATTACTTTTTCATTTATAGATTTTTTCACTTCTAATTTATGCTTGCTTAAGCTTTCAGAAATATAGGTATGAATAGAACTTCTAAAACAATTTGTTCTTTTCCGTTTTTCTATTAGCGAATCGCAGGCTTTAAAAGATGGCGAAATATCTACTGAAGAAAAATCAATAATTGTATCCACTTCCTGCAACGCTTCTTTTTTTTTCAAATTGAAAAACTCACAAGAAGTACTCATAAAAATGAGCAAGAAAAAAGATAATATTCGTAACCGCATTGTCTAAATTTACTAGGTAAAAGTACAACTTAAAAGTTGTTCAAAAAAACGAATGACTATTCCACTTTTTCTCCCTTCATAAACGCGCTTGATTTGATTTCTTTCATTCTATTTTTCACAAATGCTGTAATGGCTTTATCTTTTTCTTCAAAGCGCATTAGGTAGTCATCATACAGGTCATACGCAATCTGTTTGTCTTTATAAAAAGAATCTGAAGTAAGCGCTAATTGGTATTTTACCTTGTATCTCTTACCGTTCTCTTTCAACGCTCTTTTTAACATAGCTATGGCAGATCTAAATTCTTTCTTTTCCAAATAAAACATCCCCAAACTATAATATGCTTCACTCCTTTCTTTTTTACCAACACTTGTAGCGCTCATATAATGGTAAAAGGCATTTCTACTGTCTTTTTTAGCTTTGTAAATATGCCCCAAATAGTTCCATATTTTAAAATCTTCAGTATCCAATACTTTCGCTTTTTTAAAATTCAACTTAGCCAAATCCAACGAATCAATATTAAAATACGACCTACCTAACATCTTTTTTACATATAAATCATTTGGACTCAAAGCATCTAACAGTTGTAATTTAACAATAGCTTTGTGGTATTTTTTATGTCTAAATAATTCGTTTATTTTCAATTTATTTAGATTAACATGTAAACTATCTAATAACAATCCTTTGTCTGTAAACAATCTTGATGAGTCTCTTTTTTTGAAAAGCGCAAATGTTTTTGCCAATTGATATACAGACTTTAAATGAGTGTGATCACTTTGATAAGCTCTAAGGAAATTATCTAGCATGCCGTTACCATCTGATTTTCTTGCTGCAATTAACCCTAATTGATAATGATAATTTGGATTTTTCGGATCTTTTTTAGAAAGCACTTTAAAAGTGTGAGAAGCTTTCTGCAACCTATTAGACGCCATAAATAATTTCCCCAATTGGTATTGAATAATTAAATTCTCTGTGTCTTTTTCTAATAAGAATTCATAAATACCAATAGCATTTTTATATTTTTTCACCCTATAATAGGCTTTGGCTAAAGCCAACTGGACGGTATATGACTCTCTAAAGCCAAGTGATTTCTTGTAGTATACAATGGCATTTTTAAAATCATCGATAGCAATATAGATACTCCCAATTTTAAAATTAGAAACGTCTTGCAGTGTATCTAGCTTTTTTAAATTATCCATTGCCAATCGGTATCTTCCAATTTTCAATAAACTATCGGCATGAGAAAAAGTAGAAGTTTGCGCTCCTACTTTAATACTCATACATACCACAAGTAGTATATAGATCTTTTTCATTTGTTTTTCTTATTCCTTTTTGCTGTCAAATGCAATGTCCCAATAAACAATATCACTGGTATCAATACTTGTTTTAGTTCATTTCATAAACAACTATTAATTATTTTGCAATATTAAATGAAATAGGCAGGGTGTATTTCATCCCAACTGCTTTCCCACCTTGTTTCCCAGGCTTCATTTTTGGTAATAATCGAGCTACTCTAACGGCTTCTTGTTCTAGCCCTGAATGTGAAGCCCTTGCCTGTACATCTACAATATCACCTTGTGCATCTATCTTAAATGCCAACCAAATTTTATTTACCCCAGTAGACAAACCTAAATCTTTCAGTAAATTTGTATTGAAATTTAGTACTACAAACTTTTTTATATTTTTATTTAAACAAGCTGCTTGCTGCTCTCTTGTTCCAGTACATCCTGGATAAACAGGCACTTCTTCTATTATAGAAAATGAAACATCATCACCCTCATTTTTGTCTGTATTTAGAATTTCAATTTCTTTCAGGCTTGTTGTCTTTTCAGTAGTAGCATTCCCTGCAATATTAAATGTAATTGGTAAGGTATACTTCATCCCTACAGCTCTTCCTTTTTGTTTCCCTGGTTTCATTCTAGGAATTGAATTGACAACTCTAATCGCTTCAGCTTTTAGGGCCGGATGTGGGGCTCTTGCATTCACATCTGTAACCTCCCCATTTTCGTCAATTCTAAAAATGATCCAAATTTTCTTTTTACCTGGGGTTAAACCTAATTTATGAGCAAGTGCTATATTAAAATTTCTAACCACATGTTTTTTCAAACTCAGACTTAAGCAATCACTCTTTTCTTTTCGAGTTCCGGTACACCCAGGAAACTCAGGAACTTCTTCTATAATTGCAAAAGGAACTAAATTGTTAGCGAGATCTTCTTTCTGAACATTCTTTTTCATTTTAGAATAATCCACAACATGCGCCAATACAACCCTCCCATTACTACCTCTATAAATACCTAATTTGGTTATGTCTTGAAGAATCTTCCTTTTTTGGAAATTTTCATGAAACACATCGTACTCTTTTTTCTCTTCTGCTGATAAATCTTTATATTCAATGCGAACTCCTTTGGGTTGCCTATTACCAATATAGTAATCTGTATAGGTTTCTTTTTTGCCGTTATTCTTTTTAAGTGTACCCTGAAAATCCATATACCAGGTTTGCAACTCCTTCTTAACGACAATTTCTTCCTTTTCGGCTTTATTAACTGAAGTGCTTTTTTTATGTACTCCGCAAGAGGTGTACACCAACATACTTGCTAATAATGGCAATAGTAATAAGTACTTTGCTTTTTTAATGTGTTTTGACTTGTTCTTTGTCATCATAGTAATTCTTTTTTTAATAAGTGAATGCTTGTAAAATTGATTGACAAACGAAATGTTTTCAACCTGAAAAGTTTGGGCTAGCAGTTTGTTGAAATAATCGTGCTTTTCGGTAGTTTTTACAACTTCAGCATCTGAAATATACTCGTGTAATAAGGTTATGCGTTGCTGATATATATAAATCATGGGATTAAACCACATGGCAATTCTTAAAAACTCAAAGAACAATAAGTCTAATGAATGCTTTTGTTTTGAGTGAATCAATTCATGCTGTATGATGTCTTCTTGTTTCTCTTTTGAAATGTTTTTTCCTAAAAAAATAAAATTAAAGAATGAAAATGCCGTGGTCTGCTTTGGCAATAATACCAGTTTATAAAAGGTTTTTTGAATGGTTTCATTGGTTCTAATCAATCTAAAAATCTTGAATAGTTTTATAAAAAAGATCAAGCAAAACACAGCAGTTCCTATCCAAAACACCAACAAAAAATAGTTTATTGAACTTTCTGTATAATCTGTATAATACGTTGTTTGCTCAATAACTTTTTGTGGAGATAATAATATTTCCGGAAAATACACCATCAATTCTTCAGGAACCGCTTTCTGAAATGTTGGTATTTTAATTAATGGTAATACAAAAGATACAAGTGGTGTTCCTAATAAATACCAACGATTGTAATTATGAAACGTTTCTTTACTTAAAAAGAAATCATAGACCGCTAAAAAGAGTACTTGAAAAAGAACTACTTGAATTATATACGTTATCATACCTATTCTTTTTTATTCATTTCTTTCAAAACACTTTCCAATTCAGAAATATCCATATCATTTTTCTTAACAAAAAAAGACACCATGCTTTTAAAAGATCCTCCAAAATAACCGTCCATAACTTTATGTAAGGTTTGATTGCTATATACATCTTTTGCCACCAATGGAAAATACACATAGCCTCTTCCTACCGCTTTATGACTCACAAATTGCTTGGTTTCTAAAATTCTAATAATGGTAGAAACCGTATTATACGCTGGTTTTGGGGTTGGTAATTGTTCTATAATTTCTTTTACAGAAGCCTCTTCCAAGCTCCATAATACATGCATAAATTGCTCTTCTGCTTTTGTCAATTGTTTCGTCATAATTCAACTATTATATTAATTCTACGAAACAAATATAACTAAATTTTTAGTTTAAACTAATTCTTTAGTTAAATAAACGAACGTAACAAAGTTTTTGTACTTTCGTCTTACTATAAAAAACGCATGGACATTTTCTTACTTTTTCTTGGTTTATTGTGTATGATTCTAGGAATCATAGGCGCATTTTTACCAATTCTTCCTGGCCCACTTACTGGTTGGGTCGGACTATTATTATTAGGGCTTACAACTGCCGCACCTAAAGATTGGACCTTTCTAGGAATTACATTAGGGGTAGCAATTTTAGTTTGGATCTTAGATTATTTTATTCCCGCCATGGGCACCAAACGCTTTGGAGGAAGTAAATATGGCGTATACGGAACAACCATCGGATTAATCATTGGGCTACTCTCTCCTATTCCGTTTGGAATTTTAATTGGCGCTTTTGCGGGTGCTTTTATTGGTGAAACAGCATTTGGCAAAAAAGACACCCATAAGGCATTGAAAGCTTCATTTGGTTCATTGTTAGGTTTTTTTGTCTCCGCAACTTTAAAATTCGGGGTCAGCCTGGTCTATTTTTGGTTTTTTATCAGTTCTTTTTGGGAGCACAAAGCAGCTTTTTTTTAAAAAAAAGACAAAAAAAAAGCGTCCCATTTCAGGGAAGCTTTCCATTGGTTAACAAAACCACGACACTTTTACGAAAGTGCCAAAACAACACAACTAAACGCTACTTATTAAAAAGCAGCCTGCGAATATACGACCTTTTTTAGAACCTACAAGTATTTATGTCTATTTTATTAAAAATTCTCTAATATTGAGCATTGCTTTATTCTTTATTTGATTGTATCTTTGCGCCTTTAACAAAAACATCCTATAAACAAAAGGCATTATGCAATTATCAGAACAAGAAGTTGTAAGAAGAGAAAAGCTATCAAAATTACGCGAGCTAGGGATCAATCCTTATCCAGCGGACTTATTTCCAGTAACCCACAATTCGAAACAGATTAAGGAGAATTTTGATGAAGATAAACAGGTAGTAATTGCAGGTAGATTAATGTCTATACACATTCAAGGAAAGGCTTCTTTTGCACAATTACAAGATTCAGAAGGTCGTATTCAAGTTTATTTTAATAGAGATATCATTTGTGAAGGAGAAGATAAAACACACTATAACGAAGTCTTTAAAAAACTATTAGACTTAGGAGATTTTGTGGGGATTGAAGGGGAATTATTTACCACTAAGGTAGGAGAAAAAACTGTTAGAGTTAAAGATTTTTCTTTATTAAGTAAAGCATTAAAACCACTTCCATTACCAAAGGAAAAAGATGGCGTCGTGTACGATGCCTTTACAGATCCAGAAATGCGTTACAGACAACGTTATGCTGATTTAGCAGTAAATCCTCATGTCAAAGAAGTTTTTATAAAAAGAACAAAATTGTTCAACGCCATGCGTAATTTCTTTAATAGCGCCGGATATTTTGAAGTAGAGACACCTATATTACAGCCAATTCCAGGAGGAGCAGCTGCAAGACCATTTATCACCCATCACAATTCATTAGACATTCCATTATACATGAGAATTGCCAATGAGTTGTATTTAAAACGTTTGATCGTTGGTGGATTTGATGGTGTATACGAGTTTTCTAAAAACTTTAGAAATGAAGGAATGGACAGAACGCACAATCCAGAATTTACAGCTATGGAAATCTACGTTTCCTACAAAGATTACAACTGGATGATGGATTTCTGTGAGCGTTTGTTAGAACATTGTGCAATTGCCGTAAACGGAACAACAAAAGCAACTTTTGGCGAACATGAAATAGATTTCAAAGCACCATACGCACGTGTTACAATGGCAGATTCTATCAAGCATTTTACTGGTTTTGATATTACAGATAAGTCTGAAGATGAAATTCGCACGGCGGCAAAAGGAATGGGAATTGAAGTGAATGACACCATGGGTAAAGGGAAATTAATTGATGAGATTTTCGGTGAAAAGTGTGAAGGAAACTACATACAACCAACATATATTACAGATTACCCAAAAGAAATGTCTCCCTTATGTAAAGAACATAGAGACAACCCTGAATTAACAGAGCGTTTCGAATTAATGGTTTGTGGTAAAGAAATTGCCAATGCCTACTCTGAGTTAAATGACCCTATTGATCAAAGAGAACGTTTTGAAGAGCAACTAAAATTAGCTCAAAAAGGAGATGATGAAGCGACAGAGTTTATTGATGAAGATTTTTTAAGAGCCTTAGAATACGGAATGCCTCCTACCTCTGGAATGGGAATTGGGATGGACCGTTTGATAATGTTTTTAACAAACAACCAATCAATTCAAGAAGTATTGTTTTTTCCTCAAATGAGACCAGAGAAAAAAGCACCTTCTATTGAATTGAATGACGAAGAAAAAGCAGTACTAGAAATCATCACAAAAGCAGAAAAGATTGACTTAAATGAGTTGAAAACTGTATCTGGTTTATCTAACAAAAAATGGGATAAAACTATTAAAGGCTTAACAAAGAAAGAAGTTGCCAAAGTTTTTAAAACAGATGAAGGTTTGTTTGTAGAACTTGTGTAAACATTTATCAGCATAAATATTTTTAAAAGGAGTTACAGAAATGTAATTCCTTTTTTTTATCTTTAAAAAAAGAGGTATTAAACTTTTTTATTTTTTAGGAGTCTTATGCCTGATAACACAAAAACACATCTATGTTTCAAAAGCGTATTTTCTTCTTTTTTTTATGTTTCATTGTTTTTTTGGGCAACGCTCAACAAACTGTTGGACTCTTCAAAAACACCACAGATGCTTATAATGGCTATACCCTCTTTGGTCCACAAGATAGTAAAGAAACTTTTTTAATTAATAATTGTGGAGAAAAAGTACATAGCTGGACCAGTACTTATTTACCTGGATTGTCTTCTTATTTTTTAGAAGACGGAACCTTACTTAGAACAGGTAGAGTAACAGGAATGGGTGGTGGAAGTGGAATTGTAGAATTGTTAGATTGGGACAGTACTGTGCTATGGAGCTATTCTGTAAGCAACACGCATGGAAGACAGCACCACGATATTGAATTGCTACCAAACGGAAATATCTTATTAATTGTTTGGGATCAGCGATCACAAGCAGAGGTAACTTCTGCAGGAAGCTCAACCAATCAATCCTACATTAATTCTGAACAAATTATAGAAATACAACCCGACATTGTTAATGGAGGTGCTACCGTAGTTTGGGAATGGAAAGCATGGGATCATTTGGTGCAGGAAGTTGACAATACGAAAAATAATTTTGGAACTGTAAGCACCAGTCCTGAAAAAATAGATCTCAATTTTTTAAATCACAATAAAACAGATTGGTTGCATATTAACGGGATTGATTATAACGCTGAATTTGACCAAATCATTATCAGTATACATAATTTTAGTGAGTTTTGGATAATTGACCACTCTACCTCTACTTTAGAAGCGGCAAGTTCTTCTGGAGGAACCTATAACAAAGGAGGTGATTTATTATATCGTTGGGGCAATGCCCAGGCCTATAATCAAGGAACTGCAACTGATCAAAAACTATTCTTACAACACGATACACATTGGATTCCAAATGGATTGACAGATGCAGGGAAAATTATTTTGTACAACAACCAAGCTGGAACCTTAGAAAATCAGAACTACTCAACTGTCAATACCTTGAGTTTGCCAATTGATGGAAATGGCGTCTATACCTATTCAGGTGGTTCCTATGGCCCAACTGATTTTGATTGGACCTACAAAGCAGCAAATCCAACAGATTTTTATTCTAACATTATTTCAGGAGTTCAACGTTTACCAAATGGGAATACGCTTATTTGTGAAGGTGTTGGAGGGCGTTTTTTTGAAGTAGACACCAGCGGAAACACCGTTTGGGAATATGTAAATCCTGTAAATGATACTGGAGCCATGGCTCAAAACACCACCCTAAGTAAAAACAATGTCTTTAGGGTAACAAAATACCCGATAGATTACGCAGGGTTTTCAGGAAAGACCTTAACACCACAAGGTTATATAGAATCGGGCTCTACTTTTACTTGTGACACAAACACCCCCGGTGACACCTGTGATACTGCATCAATTTTCGCAAATGAAACTACGCATGCCGTATGTTTTGAAACGGTAGATCATATAAGAAAAATATATACCAATAATATTCCGAGTCATGCCTATGGTCCATTTGCAGGAAACAATAGTATCCAAGGACAAGATTTTGAATACACCGTTTGTGTGCATCCCGAATTAACTACTACCATCACGCCATTAACAGCAGATGTGACCTCACAAACATGTGGAGGTGGAATCATTTTTGGCGTTTCAAACTTAGGCGTTAATTACTCTCCTTTTGCGAGATTGTATTTTACCAACCCAAACACTGCAGAAGAAAATCTAAACTGGCATATAGAAGCTGATTTTTTATTAACAATGGATTCAAATGGCGGACATGTAAATGCGGTAAGCAGGTATCATTATCACAACATTCCTAGAGATTATTTTGATACTATTTTAAATATTGACGGCAGTAGTCATTCTCCTCTTTTAGGGTACGCAGCAGATGGATTCCCCATTTATTATAAATACTTATATACAGATAAAACAGATCCAAACGGTGGCATCACGGCATACCAAAGTAGCCATCAATTAAAATCTGGGAATAGACCTGGTGACGGAATAACAGCTCCTAACGGAAATTATAATGGAAATTATGTTGAAGATTATGAATACGTTGCCGCCTTATCTGATTTAGATGAGTGTGGTGGTCGATTTGGAAAAACCCCAGAATTCCCTAATGGCACTTATTATTATGTACTTACAGATAATTGGCCATTTATTCCTAGATGTCTAAAAGGAAAAAACGTAGACAACTCTTTTAAAATTGGTCCAAACTGTCCAAGTTCTACTGCAGATCAAGATTGTAGCACGATTTCTTTGGGTATAGACGATTTTACTAATTTGGAGGTTGAAATGAACGTATACCCAAACCCAACAAGCGATTTCTTTAGGATTAAATTCCCCCCTAATTTTGACCAAACAAAAATTACAAACATAAAAATCTACAACACCAATGGCGCTATTGTTTACACATCTAACAATTACAAAGGCATGATTAGAATTGACAAACTAAAGTCGGGCGTTTATTTTATTCAATTAAATTTTAACCAAGACCAAGTCACCAAAAAATTAATGATCAAATAAGTAATTTATGCACGCACTACTAATCGCCTTGCACCTTTCATTTTCTTCAATTTTTCATGTGGGTCATGTAGCAGAATATAAATATCAACTAAAAGACAATATTATCTATTTAAAATTTACGATTGAAAAACAAGAGCTTTTAAATTTTAATTTAAGTGAAAATTGCGATGTAAAACAATTAACTGCCTTATGCACTTCAAAGTACATCAATAAAAATTCATCACTAAAAATAAATGGAGAAGCTTTAGTCTTTGAATTAATTAAGTCATACACACAGAAAGATCATCTTATCATAGAAATGAAATCTAAATTAAAAAGTACTTCTGTCCAAAACATACGTTTGACAAATACTAGTTTTTATGAATTCAATGCTAAATTTAGAAACCGGGTAGTTCTAGATATCACCCCTTTTAAAAAATCTTATTTACTAACAAAAAACACGCATTCAATCCATCTAAACTAACAGCACTGTTACTTCCCACAATCTAACGCTTATTTTTCCGTTTAAAAACCATGTCAATATACAGCACAATCAAAATAAATAATTTAAGTTTGGCATTCAAATACAATTATGGTTCGTAAAATAGCTCTTTTAAGTATTTCATTATTTATACTTCTTTCTTGTGTAGAAAGTGAAATAAACTATGTCAATCAATCTGATAACTTACAACGATATGATAGTCAGATTTTTGAAACCATAACCATCACAAAGGAGGTTCGATACGGAGCCAATGTTACATTAAACGGTGCTACAACGGCCTTATTTATGGACATTTATCAACCCGAAAATGATACAGAAATTAGCAGACCACTTATTGTACTTGCCCACGGAGGCAGTTTTATAAGCGGAGACAAATCTGACCTAACAGAAACGGCTTCTTTTTTAGCGAAAGCTGGGTATGTTGTTGCCTCTATTAATTACCGACTATTGGACGTTACACCAACTCAATTAGCTTTCAAACAAGCAGTCATAAATGCGGTAGTAGATATGAAAGCCGCTGTACGTTTTTTTCACAAAGATGCGGGTACAACGAACACCTATAAAATTAATCCAAACACTATTTTTATTGGAGGGTATTCGGCCGGAGCAATTACCGCATTGCATTATGCCTATGTGAATAGCGAAAGTGAGCTAACAACTATTGGAGGTAGTACATTTGTGGACTATGTGAATTCTAAAGGTGGATTAGTAGGGGGAAGTGGTAACGAAACATATTCATCTCAGGTAAAAGGTGTTATTAATATTTCGGGAGCACTTTTCAATAAAAACTTTATCAATTCAAACGAACCTACCTTGTATAGTATTCATGGATCTGATGACAGTGTGGTGCCATATTTAAATGGAATTGTAAATAGCACGGGCATATCAACTGATGGCTCTGGAGTATTACATCCATATGCGACTTCAATTGGACTTAGTAGCCTGCTAAAAACTATTGAAAACGGGAAACATGATGCTTTTTTAAACTGTAATTCTTGTGCCATAGAAATTAGATCTTTTTTATTTTCTCAGCTATAATTTTTAACAAAAATTTAGGGCAATTTTTCAGTACCTTTCAAGACACTAACCATTACCAATGTTTTGAAAAAATACGTACTTCTAATTATATCAATTAGTTACCTAACTATAAGCGCTCAAAAATCTAAACAAGTACTCGTAAAACACACCCTTAACACCATTGTTATAGATGGTAAACTGGATGAATTTGATTGGAATCTCGCAAAACCCGCTACAAATTTCTGGCAATACTTCCCTACAGATACATTGCAGTCCAAAAATCAAACAGAAATAAGAATGCTATTTGATGACAAGAATTTATATCTAGGAATAAAAGTAAATTCTGAGTCTAACAAATATATTGTTCCCTCATTAAGAAGAGATTTTAGAGCATCTGGAAACGATAATGTCACCTTTCTTTTCGATACTTTTAATGATGGTTCAAATGCTTTTTTCTTTGGTACAAACCCACATGGAGTAAAGCGGGAAGCCTTGCTTTCTGGAGGTGGTACTGACTTAAGAGGGTTTAACTTAGCTTGGGATACCAAATGGACTTGTAAAACTGAAATCCATGACACCTATTATATTGCAGAAATTGCAATTCCTTTAACGGCCTTTAAATTTAGAGAAGGAGAGACAAAATGGCGATTTAACAGCTATCAATTCGATACTCAAAGTAACGAACGTAATACCTGGATGAACATTCCTCAAAATCAGTGGATCTTTAGCTTAGCATATATGGGAGATATGGTTTTTGAAAAACCACTTGGTAAATCAAAAGCACCGATAACTATCATTCCATACGTCAATGCTTTTTCAGGCAAAGATTTTGATGCTAATACAAGTGTTAATGACATAAAAATTGGTGGAGATGCTAAGTTCGCCATTGGAAACAGCATGAACTTAGATGTTACCATAAACCCCGATTTCTCTCAAGTAGAAGTAGATCAACAAACTACAAATTTAACCCGTTTTGAAGTTTCATTACCTGAGCGTCGTCAATTTTTCATAGAAAATAGTGATTTGTTTGGTGATTTTGGAAACGGTAGAGATGGGAATCCTTTTTTCTCAAGAAGGATTGGAATTGCTAGAGATACTGAGGGAAACTCTATTGAAAACGGGATTGTAGCTGGAGCTAGACTAAGTGGAAAACTTAATAAAAACCTTCGTTTGGGAATTTTAAGTGTACAAACAGAGGAAGATATTGCGAATGAAATTCCGGCCACTAATAATTCAGTGGTAGCAATACAACAAAAGTTATTTAGTAGGTCTAACATTAGCTTTCTTTTTATCAACAAACAAGCAACAAAAGACTATTCGTTTTTATCAGAAGAGAATAAATTTAATAGAGTCCTTGGAATTGACTATAATTTAGCATCAAAAGACAATACATGGAACGGTAGATATTACCTTCATAAATCTTTTTCTCCAACCACAAACGGCAATGATATTTCTGCAGGAATCTCTACAGAATATAACAGCCGTAATTTTAAAATCCGATTAAGCGGACTCTATATTGAAGATGATTTTAGATCTGATCTTGGATTTATTAGAAGAACGGATATTTTTAAAATCAATCCAAGTTTCGAATACACCATATATCCTAAAAAAGGGAACATCCAAAAGCATGCATTTTCTGTAACACCAATAGCTGTTTGGAGACCAGAATTAGGTTATGAAAATTCGGATTACACTGTTATTAACCAGTGGAAAATGAGCTTTAATAATTCGTCAGAACTAGAATTTTCTATGTTTAATAGATATACCTATTTGTATGATAGCTTTGACCCTACAAGAATAGGCACAACCCCACTACCAGGCAACCAGGGATATTCGTATACCAGTTTTCAAGCCAAGTATCGTTCAGATATGAGGAAACAATTTTCGTTTGATATTTCACCATCAATTGGTCAATTTTTCAATGGTAAAAAATATTCAATTCAAGGGAGATTCAATTGGAGGGTTCAACCTTTTTTTCAAACGAATGTTCAGATTAACTACAACTATATCAAATTACCAACCCCATATGCAACTGCTTCTATTTGGTTAATAGGACCACGATTTGATGTTACCTTTAATAAAAGTTTATTTTGGAATACACTAATTCAATATAGCAATCAAGAAAAAAGCCTAAGTATAAATTCGAGAATTCAATGGCGTTTTGCACCACTTTCAGATTTATTTATTGCATATAATGATAATTACAACACAGATGCACCATTAAGTCCTCGTTTTAGATCTATCAATTTAAAGCTCTCCTATTGGCTCAATTTATAACGCCTTTAACATTTCTTTAAGATTCTTCATTTTAAGAATTCTTACTTTCGGGAAATTAAATAATAATCACTCAAACTCAATTTAATATATTATGATCAAAAAAGTACTCTCGAGAATACTAGTTGTTGTATTTGTTTTTGGTATTTCTTTAAATGCTGATGCACAGCGAAAGAAGAAGAAAAACAAAAAAAACGCTAAACAAACCGTAAAGCCAGCTCCAAAACCGAAGCCAAAAAAAGGAGCAATTCAGCCTTACTCAAAAGTTGTTACTAAGAAGCACAAAACAGACAAAGGTTTGTTTAATGTACATACTAAAGACGAAAAATATTTATTCGAAATTCCAGATTCATTAATCGGTAGAGAGATGTTAATGGTAACTAGAATTGCTAAAACTGCCAACGGGATCGGCTTTGGAGGTGGAAAGCAAAACGAACAAGTTTTACGCTGGGAGAAAAAAGGAAAGAAAATTTTGTTACGTGTGGTTTCTCACAATGTAGTAGCAGATAAAGATTTACCTGTTCATGAAGCAGTTGTAAATTCTAACTTTGAGCCAGTATTATTTTCTTTTCCAATTAAAGCATTTAATAAAGAAGCGAAAGCAACAGTTATTGATGCAACTTCTTTGTTTGCTACAGATGTTAAACCATTAGGTTTTCCTGCAAGAAACAGAAGAAGATACCAAATTACAAGAATGGATAAAACACGTTCTTATATAGAAAGAGTAAGTAGCTACCCAAGAAACATTGAAGTTAGACACGTAAAAACGTATTTCGCTAACAAAGCACCTTCCAATAGTAATCTTGGTTCTATTTCTTTAGAAATGAGCAACTCTATGATCTTATTACCTAAAGTACCTATGAAGCGTCGTTACTTTGATGAACGAGTTGGTTGGTTTGCTAGATCTCAAGTAGATTATGGTGAATCAGCTCAAAAAAGTAAAACACTTACTTATTTAGACAGATACAGATTAGAAGTAAAAGACGAAGACATCGCTAAATTTAACAGAGGTGAATTAGTAGAGCCTAAAAAGCAAATTGTATACTATGTAGATAGAGCAACTCCAAAAGAGTGGGTTCCATATCTAATACAAGGTGTTAACGATTGGAATGTCGCTTTTGAAGCAGCAGGATTTAAAAATGCTATTGTGTGTAAAATGGCACCAACAAAAGAAGAAGACCCAGAATACAGTCCAGAAGATATCCGTTATTCTGTTATTCGTTATTTAGCGTCTCCTATACCAAATGCAATGGGACCACACGTAAGTGACCCTCGTTCTGGAGAAATCTTAGAATCTGACATTGACTGGTATCACAATGTAATGTCTTTATTACATAATTGGTTCTTTATCCAAACTGCAGCAATTAACCCAGAAGCAAGAACAAACAACTTCAAAACCGAAGTAATGGGAGAATTGATTAAATTTGTTTCTTCTCACGAATTAGGACATACGTTAGGGTTGCCTCACAACATGGGAAGTTCTGCTGCATATCCTGTAGATTCTTTACGTTCAGCTTCTTTTACTAAAAAATATGGTACAGCTCCTTCTATTATGGATTATGCGCGTTTCAATTACGTTGCGCAACCAGAAGATAAAGGTGTTGCCTTAATGCCAAACATTGGTGTGTATGATAAGTATGCAATTGCTTGGGGATACCGTCCAATTTTAGACAAAACAGCGAAGCAAGAAAAAGCGACTTTAGATGGTTGGATTTTAAAGCATGCTGGAGACCCAATGTATCGTTTCGGTCATCAACAAGTAGTGAATACAGTTGATCCTAGCTCTCAAACAGAAGATTTAGGTGATGACGCGATTAAAGCTAGTGATTATGGTATTAAAAATTTAAAAAGAATTTTACCTAAACTACAAGATTGGACAAACGAAAAAGGACAAAACTACACAGAACTAAAAACAATGTATGGTCAAATCCTAAGTCAATTTAACCGTTATATGGGACATGTTGGTTCTAATATTGGAGGAGTTTATGAAAACTTTAAAACGTCAGATCAAGCTGGAGCTGTTTATACACATGTTGACAAAAACCACCAAAGAAATGCGTTTAAATTCATCAACAAGCACCTATTTACAACACCAACTTGGATGATTGATAAAGACATTATTACAAAAACTAATTTCTCTGGACATGCAGACAGAATTATGGGAATGCAATCTGGTGCATTACGTAAAATTTTAAAGAAAGGAAGATTGACAAGAATGATTGAAAACCAAACGTTAAATGGTTCTAAAGCATACACTATCCTAACATTAATGGGAGATGTTCGCAGAGGAGTTTGGTCTGAATTATATGCTAAAAAATCTATTGATGTATATAGAAGAAACTTACAAAGAGCACATATTGATCAATTAGGAAACTTAATGAAAGCGAAATCGCAACGTGCAGCTAATAATGGAGGATACTTCAAAGCGACAGGGTTTAACGCGAGCTTATCTGATGTAAAGCCAATTGTAAGAGGTGAGTTAAACAGAATCAAGCGTGATGTTAAAAGAGCGATTGCAACTGCTCCTAACACCATAACAAGATATCACTTAAGAGATATTGTTGATAGAATTGACACTATTTTAGATCCTAAATAGGCCTTCTTATTATAAAAATTTAAAAGTCTCTCAATTTTTTGAGAGGCTTTTTTTTGAATCAGAAATCAGCAGCCTCATTGAAAAGTACACTATCTTTGACGCTAGAAATATATTTATGAGCCAGACCCTTCTTTCTTCTCCTCTACAAGGATTTACAGATTTTAAATTTAGAAATGCATTCAATCATTTCTTTGGAGGAATTAACACGTTCTATTCGCCCTACATTAGATTAAATGGAAAAATGGCTGTTAAAAACTCGTATAAAAGAGATTTGTTACCAGAGAATAATACTGAACTCGAAGTAATTCCTCAAATTATTACCAACGATGTTGATGAGTTTTTATTTGTATCAAAATACGTACAAGAATTAGGTTACAAAGAATTGAATTGGAATTTAGGCTGTCCGTATCCTATGGTTACAAAACGAGGTATGGGCTCTGGTTTAATTAGTGATGCCGATAAAATAAATAGCATTCTTCATCAAATACACAATGAATCTGATATTTTGGTATCTATGAAAATGCGAATGGGTTATGAAAATCCTGAAGAGATTTTAGAGGTATTGCCTATTTTAGATACGTATCCGCTAAAAAACATTGCCATACATGCTCGAATAGGAAAACAACTATACAAAGGAGGAACGAATCTAGAAGCTTTTCAACGATGCCTAGACAATAGCAAACACAAAATGTATTATAATGGCGACATCACTTCTGTAGACGCTTTTAAAACATTAAAAGAACGTTTTCCAACTATTGACCATTGGATGATTGGCAGGGGGTTGATTGCAGACCCATTTCTACCTTCAATGATTAAAAATGACACTACAGAATATCCCAAAAATAGGTTTGAAATTTTTAAAGAATTTCACGATAGAATATTTAAAGAATACGACGCAGCTCTTTCCGGTCCAACACCAATAAAAATGAAAATGTTAGGTTTTTGGGAGTATTTTTCTAAAAGTTTTGAAAACCCACAAAAAACCTATAAAAAAATTAAGAAAGCATCAAATGCAAAGTCATATGACATTGCAGTAAAAGAAATATTCAAACAAGCAAGATCGTAATCAAAGCATTTTTATTACACATAAATGCATTCGTTCAAATGCACCTTTCTATGTCTCTTTTATAGCAGTAAATAGTATTTATTTCTTTTGTTTCTTTAAAAATTTACAAGAATCATATTCAATAAAAACAGCGAACTTTCAAAAGCTAATTCGTTGGCGTTTTATATATACAGATCTAACTCTTCGGGTATAATTTTACTCAAAAAAAACGATCAAAAGAACAGGGATTATCTTTTCATAATCAACTCCATTGCAATTGTTAAGTGAATGTTAAAAATTATATTATGTTAAACCTTTTCATTTTTTCAATGTCCTAGAAGCATATTAAATAACAATTAAAATTTAAAAAGATGAAAAAAATAGCAAGCATATTAGTTTTTGTATTCGCAGTTACATTAACCTCACATGCACAACACAATTCACGTAGAGTAAAAATGCATAAAGGAGAAAAGCTAACGGTTACCCAGCGAGCAACACTTGGAGCCAAAAGACTAGCATTAGCCTTAGACTTAGACGATTCCCAAATTAAAAAAGTCACCAATTTACTTAAAAAGAAAGGTGAAGCAATGGCGGTGAGAGTTCAAAAAATGAAATTGAAAAAAGCCAATGTTAAAAAAAGAGCTACTAGAAATTCTTTTGAAAGAATGAATAAAAGCTTAGACGCTAAAATCCGTTTTCAAAAGAAAATGAAGCAAATTTTAACCAAAGAACAATATGCTAAATATGTAAAAATAAAAAAGCAGGGGAAAAAGAAAATGAGGTCTAAGGTTGCTAAAAGAAAAAAAGTAATGCATAAAAAAAGAATGCATTTAAATGAGCATAGATAGTATACTTATTTCAGAAAAACATTTGTTTGATTGATATTAAGACTCAGTGGGAATTCCCACTGGGTTTTATTTGTTTCTTGACAATAATTATGCATCAGAGCAGGTTTTTTTATTCTTTAAACCAGCTCGAATAAGTGACATAATTGTTCGCAATCCTATCAATTTCTCCAGAAATTAATTCTTTAGAAATGTCTTTTACTTTTTTGGCGGGTACACCTGCATAAATACTTCCACTTTTTACATGTGTATTTTTTGTTACTACAGCACCAGCAGCTATGATTGAATTACTTTCTATAACACAGTCATCCATAATAATACTCCCCATACCCACCAACACATTGTCATGAATCGTACAACCGTGTACAATTGCATTATGTCCGATAGAAACATTATTACCAATAGTTGTTGGTGATTTTTGATAGGTTGCATGAATCACAGCTCCGTCTTGAACATTTACTTTGTTTCCCATTTTGATAAAATGGACATCCCCACGAATTACCGCATTATACCAAACACTACAGGAAGTCCCCATAGAAACCTCCCCTACGATTGTTGCATTCTCTGCAATAAAACAATCTTCTGGAATTTGAGGTGTATTTCCGTTTACAGTTTTAATAATTTTCATTTTATTTAAAGTAAGATAATAAATTCGCTTTTTTAGAAGAGGAGACAAGTATTTCTTTTCCGCTTGAGACAATAACACTTCCTCCTTTTCCTTTTTTATATTTTACAATTGCATTTACATTCACCAAAAATGATTTGTGTATTCTAGCAAATGAATGCTCTTCTAATATTTCTTCGAAATATTTTAATGTTTTACTCACTAATTTTTTTGAATTCGCTAAATGAATCACTGTATAGTTATCATCTGCTTTACAATAAACAATGTCATCTATGTTTAATACCTCAAAACCATCTTGCTGAGGAATGGTGATTTTACCAGAAACGCCATTAGTTTTAGGCGATAAAATTTTATGCTCCAACTCATTTTCTTTTTCCTTAATCTCCGTCACTACAGCAACCGATTTTATAAGTTCATCAATAGAAATTGGCTTTAACAAATAATAAGAAGCATGGTTGTTTAGGGCTTCTATCGCATACTGATCATAGGCAGTCACAAACACCGTTTCAAAGGTTCGTTCTACTACCTGTTCTAGCAAATCAAACCCGTTACCAAATGGCATTTCAACATCTAAAAACACCAGATCTAGCTGGTGCCGTTCGATCAATGCCAGGCCATCGGTTATATTGCTTGCCGTACCAACTAAATCTACATTCAAGCAGTATTTCCCAATATAGTTTTGTAAAATTTCTCTGCTAACTTTTTCATCTTCTACAATAATCGCTTTTAATTTCATTTATATTCTTTTTAATAGCAATTCAACTTTTGTTCCTTCGGCATTTTCAAACACATCTGTAACATTTACAGTAATTTTCTCTTTATACATATCATTTAAAATGGCAATTCTATTTTTAATCGTAATCATCCCTTTTGATTTTCTTTTCAACTGATTTTCTGTTTTCAATTCTTTTGATTTTTTTCTACCAATACCATCATCCTGAATTACAATTCTTATGGTTTCATGATCATATACTTCCATTGATATTAATAATTCTCCCATTTCTTCCTTATACCGCAATCCATGCCAAATAGCATTTTCAATATAAGGCTGCAACAACATTGGAGGAATATTAAAATTTTTCAAATCAATATTGCTATCAATAAACACATGGTATACAAACTTATCTTTAAAACGATTGTGCTCTAATTTCACATACAGTTCTATCAATTCTATTTCTTTTGTTAATGGAATAAAATCTTCATCCGAATTTTCCAGTACGGTGCGCATTAATGCAGAAAATTCTGACAGATATCTATTCGCATTTCGCTCATCATTCATGGCTATAAAGCTATTCACAGAGTTTAATGCGTTAAAAATAAAATGTGGATTCATTTGCGATCGCATCGATTTTAAGGCCAATAAATTATTTGCTATTTTTTGTTGTCTACTAATACGAACCTGAAGATACGCAAGTAGAACCAACAGTAAAATACCCGCGATTAGGGTGTAAATTAAGTTTAATTGACGTTTATTAATTTCCTCTGTTAATTGCTTATCTTTATAAGCAATGTTCATTTTACTTTCAGTTAATTCCCTGTCTTTTTCTAAGCTAGAGATTCTATTTTGATTTTCAGAAATCTTTTTATTAAACCGTTTTACTTGGGCGATTTCTTGTTGCTTTTTTATATAAAGAGTATCTACAATTTTCACATAGTCTTGGTACGTTTTAAACGCCTTTGTATACTCACCTACATTGGCATAAACTTCAGATAATTTTCTGGTAGCATCTTTTTTAACAATCAAATCATTTTTTAAAGAAGAAGCACTTATACTATTCTTTAAAAAGGGAATTGCCTCACTATAGGCCTCTTTTTGAACATAAGCTCTACCAATTTTATAATTGACAGATTGCGGCGTAATGGGCATATTTGTACTCGAAAATTTACTTTCCTCAAACTCAGAGCTAAACCAGTTGTCAAATATTGATGTTAAATTGGCTTGGTAATAATCCAATTCCTTTTTTTGAACAGTGTCAGTAGAAAGTACCTTGGTTAAGCTTTCTTTTCTTAACTCAATTTCATCGTCATACAAATTATTCGAATTAAAAAAATTAGCCACTTTTTCTTGCTCCAATAAAGTTCTCGAAGTATTCTCTTTATCGGCTAATTGCAAGGCATTTTTAAAATATCTTTTTGCCTTAGGGATGTCTCCTTCTTCAGCATATACACCTGCCAACGCCGAATTTAAATCTGTAATTTTAGCATTTATTTCATTTTTAACTGCTTTTTTAAGCGCTCTATTATAGTTAGTCTTAGCTTCCATATACTTTTTCTTTTTAAAATACACGTCACCGATTCCTTGATACGCCAAGATAGACTCAAACTCACTTAATTTACCCAACAACAAATCAATATAACTATTTTTACTCGCATCATAATCTCCATGTAGGAAGTATGCATTTGCCAATCGAATTTGTATAATTGTTTTGTCTTCTAATTTTAATGAAGTTTCGTAGTTACCAATAGCTAAATCATACTGTTTCCAATAAAAATAAACATCCCCAAGCACCGCATAGGTAGTGGCATTTCTTCGTATATTTTTTGTTGCCTTAAGGTTATTCTCTAGAAAAGAAAGACTTTTTACAATATTACTTTTCTTATAGTATTTAGCCGAGTCCAAGTTTTGCTGATAGCTTTCCAAGTTTTTTTCTTCATATTTAGAAATTGATTTTCGCTTCCTACCAATATTAACACCTGTAACAACTATATTAATTTTTTCCCTGCTTTTTACAGTGTGGTATACTGTTTCAAAATCGGGATGAGAAACAACCAATTGATCTCCAATTTCAGCTTTTATTAAATAGTAGTTTCTAACATTATCGTGTCTAAAATAACGTCCCTCTACTTGAACATCTGCATCTTTTATTGCTGCATTTGTCTCTTTTCCCACAATTTGCAGCTCAATAGAGTATGTCTCAGTATTAATTTTAGAATTCTGAGAAAAACCACAGCAGAAACCTAAGAAAAATATTACTGTTAAGATGTATGCTTTTTTCGTCATGTTTATTTTAAATATTTGTAAACATACACACAAAATAAGAACTAAAAAAACAGCATATTCTTAAAAACCCACTCAATTTTAACAAAAAGTCTCGTTCACGCATTCAAAAGACTCGTTCACACATTTAAACGACCAGTTTACGCATTCATGCTTTGGGATCATAAAACTTGGAATTATTATTGCTTCTATTATGCTGTACATGTAATTATCCATCATTAAAAAACAACAATTATGAAAACTATGATATTAAAAGGAACTACAATTGCACTTGCCCTTTTTATGAATATGGCCGATGCAAATACCACAAATAACATTTCGAATCCTAAAAAACAAACTATTAGAGTCGCCTTACTTTTAGATACAAGCAACAGCATGGATGGTCTAATAAACCAGGCCAAAGCGCAGTTATGGGAAATTGTGAATGAACTTTCATACGCTAAATATGGTATGCGAAAACCCGATTTAGAGATCGCTTTATATGAGTATGGTAACGCATCTCTTTCTCCAAAAGAAGGTTATATCAGACAGGTACTGCAATTTAGCAAGGATTTAGATGAGATCTCTGAAAAATTATTTTCTTTAAAAACCAATGGAGGAAATGAGTTTTGTGGACAAGTAATTCAAACTTCTTTAGATGAATTGGATTGGGGAACTAATAAAAATGATTTACGACTATTATTTATCGCAGGGAATGAACCCTTTACCCAAGGAAAAATAAACTATCAACATGCTATTGCCAATGCACAAGAAAAAGATATAGTAGTCAACACTATTTTCTGCGGAAATTATCAGCAAGGCGTTGCCGGAATGTGGAAAGATGGTGCTCTTTCTGGAGGCGGAGAATACATGACTATAAACCACAACAAAAAAATTGTACACATAATTACACCTTATGATACAGAAATTCTCCTATTAAACAAAAAATTAAATGCAACTTATATTTATTACGGAAACATTGGCGCTTCAAAATTTAAGGTTCAATACGACCAAGATACAAATGCAGAAACGTTAGATGAAGTGGTTGTTGTAAAAAGAGCCGTGAGCAAAAGTTCTAGATTATATAATAATGCTACATGGGATTTGGTAGATGCAGCTAAAGAAAAACAGATTGATTACACCAAAATCAAGAAAAACAGATTGCCAAAGTATTTACAGAATAAATCTGCTCAAGAAATTCAAAAATATGTGATCAAACAAGCAAAAAAAAGAAAAGAAATTCAATTTAAAATAAAAGAGTTAGATAAAAAACGAAGAAAACACATTGCTAAAAATCAGAAAAAAAACAAAAACAATAACGAGTTAGAAGGTGTTCTAATTAAAGTGATTAAAAAGCAAGCTGCACGTAAAAATTATAGTTGGTAAAAACACAAGTGGTTGGTTGAAGATTGTTCGTGAAAGAGAGTATCCTTTCACGGACTTTCTATTTTAGTTTCAACTTTTGCCCAATACTAAGTGTATTATTTTTAAGCATGTTGATTTTTTTCAAATCACCCACAGAAATATTATTCTTACGAGCAATAGAGTACAAGGTATCTCCTTTTTTCACAGTATATAATTTTCTCAAATTCTTTTTAGTATTCGCGCTAACTTTTGTTTTAGCAACGACAACAACTGGTTTTCTTTTTCCGCTCTTATACCTTTTTATATCTTTCTTTCTCACCTTATCAAACGCAAATAATTGATAGGTTTGTATAATTTTAATAAGCTTTTTAGGGTATTTCTTATCGGTTGCATACCCTGCTTTTTTCAATCCTTTTGCCCACCCTTTATAATCTGTTTTTCTTAACTTAAATAAAAAGGCATATCGCTTTCTTCCTGTTAAGAACTTAGAATGGTCGTTGTATGAATGCTCTACATAGTCATATTTTCGAAAACAGTCATCTTTCTTATCATCATCGTGATATACTCTTTCTCCCGTCCAACCTCTGTGGCATTTAATTCCGAAATGATTGTTAGATTTAGATGCCAGGTTACTTCTTCCATTTCCTGACTCAAGAATTCCTTGCGCTAATGTTATGCTTGCTGGAATCTTAAATTCATGCATTTTCAAAACAGCTAAAGGCGCATATTTTTTGATATAGGTTAAGGTGTACTTATTAAGATTTGGAGATTTTTTAGCAAGCTTTTTAACGTGTTCTTTTTGCTTTACAGATGGTAACTTTCTAACCACCTCTGTTTGCTTAGCCCTCTTTCTTTTAGAAGATTTAACCACGTTTTTTTTAGCACCACAACTCACTATAAAAAAGCTTAAAAATGCCAGTACGATGTAAGATTGTAGTTTCATTAAACGGTAATTAATTTTTGTTTTTTTTTAGCCAACCTCTCATTAAACCCTTCTATTCCTTGAAGACCGCCTGTATGAATGGCTAAAATGTTGCTATTTTCTGAAAAGTAGTTCTTTTTAATTAAATCAACAATTCCAAACAACATTTTTCCTGTATAAATTGGATCTAAAGGTATGTTTGTCTCTTCATTAAATTGATTTATAAATGTAATTAAATCTGAATTGCACTTGGCATATCCGCCAAAATGATACGCTTCTATCAATTTCCAGTTTTGTTTACCTCCAACAAAAGGCAAGATGTCCTTGGATAAAAAATCACCTTTTAAGGCCGGAAAACCAACTACTTTTTGTGTGTTATTTGCTGCATTTATCAACCCAGAAATGGTTCCTCCAGTCCCAACAGCAACACAGATATAATCGAACTCTGCATCCTCTTTAGTTAAAATCTCTTCACATCCTTTTACTGCTAATTTGTTTGTTCCTCCTTCTGGAATTAGATAAAAGTCTCCAAATTTAAATTCTAAAGAATCTACAAAAGAGGGGGCCGTTTTGTTTCGATATTCCTCTCTAGTTACAAAATGAAATTTCATTCCGTTTTGATGCGCTTCTCTTAAGGTAGCATTTGTTGCGATTGTTTTATCAAAGTCTTTTGCAAGTTCCTCACCTCTTATAATGCCAACTGTTTTGAGCCCTGCTATTTTTCCAGCAACAGCGACTGCAACAATATGATTAGAATAAGCACCACCAAAACTTAAGATTGTGTGGTGTTTTAATTGTTGGGCTTCTTGAATATTATATTTCAGCTTCCTGAATTTATTTCCAGAAACAACAGCATGAATACGGTCTTCTCTTTTTACAAACAGGCGAATGTTTTTATCTTTTAAAATAGATAGATGGACTTCTTGATTTTCTATTTCTAACGGAGAATTAAACATGCCCTTAAGTTACGAAATCGCTGAAACCTGCTCTTCCACTTTTTCCCAATCAATCATTAATGCATCTATGGTTGCTTTTTTAGCTTTGTAGCTTTCAAAGAAATTAGGTCTTGCCGAAACTTCATCATAATTCTGAGCCAATTCTAAATCTATTTTTTCAATTTCAGATTCTAATGCAGCTATCTCAGATTCGATTTTAGAAAGTTTATTTTTTAATTTCTTTAGTTCTTTTTCATCTGCTTTACTTAATTGATATGCTTCTTTTTTTGATGAAGTTTTATCAACTTTAACCACTGTTTTCTTTTCTGCTTCTCGCAGGTTTTCCATTTTATGTTGTTCCAAGAAATAATCAATATCTCCTAAGTACTCTTTAATTACTTTGTCTTTAAATCCATAAACCGTATCCGTTAATCCTTGTAAGAAATCACGATCATGCGAAACCAATATCAACGTGCCCTTGAAGTTTTTTAAAGCTTGTTTCAACACATTTTTAGAGGCCATATCTAAGTGATTTGTCGGCTCATCCATTATCAACACATTAAATGGTGATAATAATAGTTTACATAATGCCAAACGGTTACGTTCACCTCCAGAAAGCACTTTTGCTTTTTTATCTGCAGCATCACCACCAAATAAAAACGAACCTAGCATATCTCTAACTCTTGCTCTGTTAGAATCTGTTGCCGCATCTTCCATAATTTGCAACACTGTTTGTTCTGGCGGCAAATGCTCTGATTGATTTTGAGCAAAATAACCAATCTCTACATTGTGCCCTAATTTTAAATGCCCTTCAAATGGAATGTCTCCAACCATCATTTTTGCCAAGGTAGATTTCCCTTGACCATTTTGACCAACAAAAGCAATTCTACTATTTCTTTCAATCAATAAATCCACATTTTCAAGCACGTGTTTATCACCGTAACTTTTACTCATGTTTTCTGCTTCGACAACAATTTTACCTGGTTCTTTAGATATTGCAAAACGAATATTCATGGCGGCATTATCGTCTTTATCTACTTCAATTAACTCTACCTTATCTAGCTGCTTCATTAGCGATTGCGCCATAGAAGCCTTGCTTGCCTTTGCTTTAAACTTATTGATTAAATGCTGTTTCTGCTTAATTTCTTTTTCTTGATTTTTCTGTGCTTGTAATTGCTTTTCTTTAATTTCTGCTCTTAGCAATAAGAATTGAGAATAGGGTTTTTTATAATCATAAATCTGCCCTAAAGAAATTTCAATCGTTCTATTGGTTACATTATCTAAGAACATTTTATCATGCGAAACCAACACAATTGCACCAGAATACCCTTTTAAAAAATTTTCCAACCAAATAATAGATTCAATATCTAAATGATTGGTAGGCTCATCGAGCAACAGAATGTCATTGTCTTGTAATAATAATTTCGCCAATTCTATACGCATTCTCCATCCTCCAGAAAATGTATCGGTTAATTTATCAAAATCTTCACGTTGAAAACCTAACCCTTGTAAAATCTTTTCAGTATCACCTTGATAGTTATAACCTCCTAACAATTCATATCGCTCAGTAAGATCTGTTAAATCAATAATTAACTGGCTGTACCCCTCACTTTCGTAATCGGTTCTAGTTGCTAATTGATTGTTAATATCATCTAACTTTAATTCTATTTCCTTAATTTCTTCGAAAGCTTGATATGCCTCTTCCAATATGGTTCTTCCTTCAACAAAATCGATATCCTGACGTAAAAACCCAATACGGACATCTTTATCAAACGCCATGGTACCACCACTTGTTTCGATGTCTTTAGACAATACTTTTAAAAGCGTAGATTTCCCTGCTCCATTTTTTCCAATCAACCCAATTCTATCACCCTTATTTAATTTAAAAGTAATTCCAGAAAACAAATCTGTCCCCATAAAAGAGACCGATAAATTATGTACGTTAAGCATGTATTTTTTTTGTAATTTTGTGTTTGCAAATCTACATTAAATAATTCACGTAATAATGTTTAAAAAAGGCACAAAAAACTATAGCATTTTTAACAATAAATGCCCAAAATGCCAAGAAGGAGATTTTTTTAAACATGCCTACACCTATGCCCCTGGAAAAGTGACTAAAATTCACGACAATTGTCCCGTTTGTAATTTGAAGTACATGATTGAACCCTCATTTTTTTATGGCGCAATGTATGTTGGTTATGGGATTACAGTTGCCACATGTGTTCTTACATTTTTAATTACCACATTAATCTTTAGCCTTAATTTATTAGAATCATTTGCGGCCATTTTATTTGTATCGTTTCTCCTTATGCCGTTAAACCTTCGGTTATCCAGAATACTTTGGATAAATATGTTTATTTCTTACACCCCAAACACACCATAACCTGGGCCTCAATTTAAAAATTGGGTATTGACACGAAATTCGATCCTTATAATTTTGTTGATATTTGCCTATATTTTAAACGCAAATGAAAATTTATAAATTCCTTTTTATTATTCTGGTTGCACAAGTTTCTGTATTTGCACAACAAAAAGAACATCGTTTTTTAAAGATTGTTACTACAACAACAAATCAACAACTCAAGCTTTCTTCATTAGATAGTTTACTTCAATTAACTAAGAACAAAAAACTAGCGGATTTTGCTAAGTATACCGAAAAATATGTTGCCCTAGCAATTGCTCTAAAGAACTACGAAAAAGCAATCAAAGTAGCGATCAACGGGTGTCACACAATTAATATACAATTAGGCCAACCTCAAAGAGCATTAAAACTTTTAAGATCTGTAGAAAATTATACTTCAACTACTACTAACAGTTATTTATTAGGAGGCTTCTACGTTAAAAAAGGCGGTATTTACTTCAATCTAAATCAATTAGAGAAGGCATTAATCAATTACAACATTTCCATTCGCAACTACACGTCTAAAGATTCTATTTATAAAGCGGATGCCATCTTTTTTTCAGGTCAAGTACATTTTGAATTGAGCCATTTTTTACAGGCCATAAAACAATATAAACTTGCGGCAAACTATTACGAAAAACTAGGAGATAAAGAATACATGTACCTCACTAGAGAAAGCGTTATTAGTATTTATGGAGTTACTGGTTTTGAAGAGAAAACAATTCAAGAAAGAAAGCTATTAATCGCTAAGAAATTAGAAGAAAATTTCACAAATGGACTTGGATCAAATTATTACAACCAATCTTTAAATTATAAAAAACTTGGCAATACAGTCGAACAAAAAAAGCACCTGTTACTGGCTTTAAAATACATCCAAAAAGAAAATAAAACAAACCATTTACTCCCAATAGTATATAGTCAACTTTCTAAATTCTACACAGAAAACGACAACATTGTTAGAGCAAAAAAATACTTAGATTTGGCATCCAAGCAACTCAAAGGCCGAAATAAAGATAGTTACACATTCCTCTTTTACTATAAGGCTAAATGCTATTATCTCTTTAAGATTAAAAAATACAAACAAGCCCAACAGTTAATTTCAGAATTACTTTCTAAAGAGCGGACATCGAATAGAGGTGACTTTATTATGGAAATGAACATGCTTCTTTCTAAAACCTACGAAAAACTCGGAGATAGTCGAAAAGCATATACATATCATAAAATATATTCGAAGACTAAGGACTCTCTTCGAAACGTCACAAAACTAAACGCGTTATCGTATTACCAGACATTATATGAAGCAGAACTTAAAGAAAAGGAAATAAGCAAACAAAAGAGTGCTATCGTTATACTGGCAAAAAAAAATGAAGCAAAAAAAAGGTTGCTGTTTTTTGGGACTGTTGGACTAATTTTGTCTGCTTTAATTATGTATCTATTTGTAATTCGTTTACGACTAACACGAAAGAAAAAATTCAAAGAAGATTACGCTCAAAAATTACTACTTTCACAAGAAAAAGATCGGCAAAGAATTTCTAAAGATTTACATGATGGATTGGGGCAAAGCTTATTATTGATAAAAAATAAAGTTACTGCCTCTAATATTCCAGAAATAGAGACATTACTAAACAATGCCATTGAAGAAATGCGAAGTATTTCAAGAGTGATTCACCCGTTCCAATTAACAGGAGTTGGAATTACAAAAGCATTGGAAAACCTTATCATTAAAATTGACTCAAACTTCAATGAAACCTATATCTTTGGTGATATTGAAAATATTGACTCCAAATTAACAAGAAACCAAGAAATGCACGTGTACAGAATCATTCAAGAATGTTTATCTAACATTATGAAACATGCAAAGGCTGATTCTGCAAAAATTGAGTTAAAACTGAATGAAACATCGATTTCTATTCTTTTAAAAGACAACGGTGTTGGGTTTGATTTCTCAAAAAAATACAAAGATTTAAACAGTTTGGGCCTCAAAACAATTAAAGATCGCGTTAAGTTGTTACAAGGAACTCTAAAAATCGATTCAACCATAAATCAAGGTTCTAAATTTGCTATTATAATCCCTTTAAAATGAGTCCAACTATTTTCATAGCAGATGACCACCCTCTTTTAGTTAAGGGGCTTCAAGATCTATTAACTGAAAAAAATTTTAATATTATAGGCACCTCTACTGATGGTAGGTCTGCCATGAATTTTATTTTAAAGGAAAAGCCAAATATTGCTATTTTAGACGTGGAAATGCCCTTCTTAACGGGGATCGAAATTGCAAGTGAGTGTAAGAAAAACAACTCATCAACAAAAATTATTTTAATTACCTTACACAAAGAAATTGAGCTCTACTTACAGGCTAAAAAATTAAATATTTATGGGTATCTTTTAAAGGAATTTGCATTGGAAGAAATAGAACATTGCATTCACTCAGTATCTAATAACACACCTTATTTTAGTAAACAAATAAAAGATTTTATTGGTTTCACCACCGAGTCTAACGAAGTTTTAAAAGAGTTAACGGCTACTGAAAAAAGAATTCTAAAATTAATTGCCAAGCACAAAACCAATAAAGAAATTGGTCGCTTACTTTTCATCTCTCCCAGAACCGTAGAAAAACATAGAAGTAAAGCGATTATTAAACTAGACTTAGAACCAAAAACAGGCGCTCTGTTAAGCTGGGTACAAAAAAACAGGCATTTATTTAATTAATTTTATTGATTGGGTGTTAACACCCACAACTATCACAAAAAAAACCAGCAAATTTGTTATCATAAATAATGATGAAAATTGACATCTGTGATAAAGAACAAATACATACTTAGCACAATTTTACAGCATCGCTTTTCTTTAAAGAAAAAACATAGTCTCGAAAAAGAACAAATTGACTACAACAAATTAGTTGAAGATTTTAAGTCTAAATTAAATACAAATTAAAGCCCGAACCTATGAATTTCTACAAAATAATAGTTGGCAAGATAAGAGCTAAATTACAGTATTATAAATTCAGAAGACAGGCCAATAGCTCAGAAAGTTTATACTACTATTTAAAAGCTACCAGTAAAAATAAAATCAATATTGAATAACAAAAATTCTTTCCCCCGAATTTTTTACTTTGAAAACCTCCTAATATCTATTTCTTTATCGAGCGCCTCTCCATTTTCTAGATGATTATAGAGGTTTTTAGCTACTGTAGGTGCTATCATAACCCCACGAGTTCCTAACCCGTTTAAAACAACCAATTGCACATGTTCTGGGTGCACACCTACCAAAGGCCGTCTACCTGCTACCGTAGGCCTAATTCCTGCAGTTTGATCAACAATGGTATACGGAACATTAATTACTTTCTTTAGTTTTTCCACCAACTCTTCTTTTCCTTCTTTAGAAGGGTTTGACGTTTTATCTGTCCAATTAAAAGTAGCACCAACTTTATATAAATTAGCTCCTAACGGCAACAGAAATAGCGTAGACTTTAATAAAAAATCGATCTTTAATTCAGGCGCATGAATAGTCAATAATTCACCTTTTGCTTCATTTAAAGGCAAGTATTTAAAATAAGGGTTCTTTTTAATTCCAAATCCTTCACAAAAAACAATTCTCGAAGCATTGACCTCTTTGTACCTAATTCGTTCATCGTCTAGATGTACTTGTTGATGTTCAAAGTTTTCGAATCGGATTAACTGACTACTTTCTAAATATTGTCTGTACTTCTCTACTAATTTTTTTGTATCAATTCTCCCCGTTTTATGCACATTTCCAAATTTAAAATCAGCAATAACTCCGTGGTATTTTTTGGTGTCTAAGGTGGGATCGAGATAGTCAATTAACTTGGGTTTATCACAGGCCTCGAACCAAGTATTTTGATCTTCTATAGATTTAAAAGCTTTTTTGATGACGAACTGCTCATTAATTGTAATGTTTAATTCTTCTTCAATTTTCTTATAAAACGGAAGGGCAACCTTTAACTGCTCTTGGGCATTCCAAACGGGTGTAAACCGTTTTAAAATAACAGGATTATACACGCCACCTGCCACCAAAGAAGATGTTTGGGAGTCATCTTCATAAACCAAAAATGTTTTATTTGCGGCTCTTAGCTCCTCTACGAATGCCAAACCAGCCAATCCCAAACCAACAACAATATAATCTACGTTCATGCCACAAAAATACGCTATTAAAACAAAAAAGCGCTCTGAAATTCAGAACGCTTTTTATATCTTATTTACATGGAATTAATAATTCCACATATCAATTTCTCTATTTCTAATATTCTCTTTAATTTTATCTGCTTCTAGTAATTGGAATAATGAATTTCCTCTTACATAATCTGCAATTTTACGGTTATCATAAAGATTTTCCGTTCTGACTACAAAGGAGGCAAATCTTCTTGCATTTAACAAATGATCGAAAGAAATTGGGTGAGAAGAATTCTTTGGATTAAACACTTTAGCTTTGTGCAATACATCTCTCGCTGAAGGGTAAAAAACCCAGAACAATTCGTATAAATTATCTGCATCATCTATTTCAGAGACACCGAGGGTTTTTACATCTGGTCCTAAAGGGGCAATGGCTAATAATCTATATTTTAATTCTCCTTGCCTTTTATCAAAATACCACATTCCTTTAATTTTAAAAGCGGTGATATCCTGGGTGCTAATTTTAAAAGTATCAATATTTGATCCTTCTTGACGCACATTAATAAGCATGTTTGCAATTTCTTGCCTTGTTACTTTACCATTGAAAAAAGAATCAGAATATGCTTCTTTAATTTTCCCCGTTTTGATGCCTTTGTACAAGGTATCAAACAAAGAACGACGGTCGTTAGAAATATTTACAGTATCTATAGGAAAATAATACGGAAGGTTAATTTTCTGATTTAAATCTACCACTTCCCAAACTACTTTTGACCATAGAATATCTCTATCATCAATATAGCCATAAGCCAACGGTGAGTCGTTATCAGCAACCAACTGCTCATTTGTCTTTTTACCAATCTGACCTACACTTTTAGAGTTGAGTAAATTGGCTTGCGCATTTACAACTCCTGAAGTCATCAATGCTAAAAAAACGATGAAATAAAATTTCTTATACATACTATTTAATTAATCTTAATTAGAAACCTCTATAATTAAAGGCAATACTTTATTAAGCGTGTAAGAAGTATTGTTTTCTATCACCGCTTTAATATCATAAATTGTTATTTGATCTCTTCTACGAGCTTTTGCCAGTACCCTTTTTGCAGCTGCACTAAAAACCGATCCATTCACGGTTACAGCCAAATTCCCTGGTACTTTTACTGTAAAGCTAGTTACTTTTAATTTTAAATCAAAAACAAAATCTGGCAATGCCGCATCAATGGTAACTCTACCAATACTCGACTTTGGCATTTTTATTACACCATATTGGCCTCTAGCCATACCCATTGCAGGTGGAATATCTTTCACTCTAAATTTCTTAGGTGAATTTACCTTTTTACCACTGCTTAAGGTCGCACCTACATTTACTGTTAACTCAGCTCCTTTTCCAGGTTTGATAATATATCCAGAACCATTTTTAGTAATTGAACCACCAGTAGCAGAAACTTTCAAATTATTACTACTTACACCAGGTAACGAAACAGAAACAGGATTGTCAACACCACGGTATACCACATTCATGGCATCTGCCGATATTACTGCCTTGTCTGGCTCTGGGATTACTGTATATGAACTATTGAACTCTACAGGCACCGTTTTTCCGTTTTCTGTAAAATTAATAACTCCTTTAATATCATTATCTCCCAATTTGTTCGCTCTTAAATCTAAGATAACTTGTCCAGACTTAATGTTGGTATAATTTCGTCCATTTAATGTTACTTTATCCGGAACCATACTTGCGTCATAACGACCTAAAACAACTTTACCCGTTACTTTTTCACCAACAAAATATGCTGTTTTATCTAACTGAACAATTCCTTTATAATTGCTTAAAGAAACTTCACTTTCTAGTTTTCCTCCTAATAAAGAAGTTAAAATATCACTTTCAGTGTTCTTAATATTAGATTGCATTTGCGTTAGATTCGCTACAGAAGCAATCAAAGGAAATCCTTCATATCTGTATTTTAACCAAGGTATTTTTTTACCATCTTTATCTGTTTGAATGTCTGTATTAAATCTTCTATTTACGGTTGCTTTTAATGTTCCATTGCTTCCCAATGCAGCATTAATACCATCTCTAAAACTTGCAATCTTAGCTAAAAACTCATTTCCTTTTGGAGTGTATTTATCACCTTTAAAGAAATAGGTATCTAAGAAATCTGTTTTATCCATAGATTGATAGTCTTTACTATCTTCAACTGTTTTCGTCATCTCAGATTTTAAATTATCCAAGTATGAATAAAAGCTATCTGATAATCCTTTAATTTTTAATGCTTCGGTATTTATTGGCCCATATTCTGCGGGTTGATCTGTTGCCTTCGAACTTAAGCTAGCATACGCAGCAGCATTTTTCTCTGTTGTTGTTGCGTTGTTTTCTTCAATTCCTGCATTCATAAATCCGAACGCTGATAACACTTCTTTACTCATATTCATTGCTAACATAGCAATAAACACCAGGTACATTAAGTTTATCATTTTTTGTCTTGGGGACATATTTCCTCCTGCCATATCTAATTAGTTTTAGTTATATAAATGAATACTAATTATTTACTTGACATTGCAGAAAGCATTCCTCCATACACTCCGTTAAGAGAAGACATGTTATCGGCTAACGTTTCCATTTGTTCTTTTAATTTCTCTGAATTCTCCACTAAAGAGCTATTTAATTCAGTTTGTTTGTTCGCATTTTCCATTTGTACTTGGTACAATCCATTTAAAGATTCCATTTGCGATGATGCTAATGACATTTGCTCATTGTAGCTATTTGTTGTCGCAATCGTTTCTGATGCTGATGACAGACCTTGTGCTGCTCCTTGGAAATTTTTAATACTATCTCCTAAGCTAGCAATTAAAGCACCGTCTAATTCTGCCTCTCTTAATATATTATCTAATTTTTGAGATAACATTCCGTTTGCTCCAGTGTTTTCTCCATCTGCATCACCTAGTTCAGGGTATACTTTTGTCCAATCTAAATCATCATCAACAGGTTCGAATGCAGAAATTGCAAATACAATTGCTTCTACTACCAAACCGATTGTTAGCATTACACCACCGGTAAGTGGTCCAATAGACATGTGTTGAATTTTAAAAAGTGCTCCAATAATTACGATTGCGGCTCCAAGACCGTATACCATATTCATCATTTTTTTACCTTTTTTTGACTGTGCCATAATATTTAATTTTAGGGGGTTAATTAATTTAGTTATTTGACTTTCCGTAGATCTTACCTAGATAATTTTGCACGGTTCTAAAACCAATATAGCTTCTCGCTGTATCGGCATATTCATAATCTCTAGAACTTACTTCTAAGAAGTATGCAACATCTTTCCAAGATCCACCACGGATTATTTTTCTTTTATTATTTCTGTCTTCTACATTTGGATTCATGGTAGATCCCATGTAATAAGAAGATATGTTGTACGAAGAGTTTGTCCATTCTGACACATTACCAGCCATGTTATATAGCCCGTAATCATTTGCGTTAAATGACTTGCCTTCCATTGTATACAGTGCTCCATCAACAGCATAGTTTCCTCTTACTGGTTTAAAGTTTGCTAAAAAGCACCCTCTATCACTTGTTGTATTTGGTCCACCCCAAGGGTATTTTGCAAAATCTAAGCCACCTCGAGCGGCATATTCCCACTCAGCTTCTGTAGGCAACCTAAAACTAGGAACCGCAACTGTATTTTTTCTTGCTCTTAAATAATCATTTTTATTTTTGGTTCTCCAGTTACAAAAAGCTTCTGCCTGGTACCAGTTTACTCCAACTACAGGATAATCTCCATATGCTTGGTGGTAAAAATAATCTTGATGCATTGGATCATTATAAGAATAATTAAAATCTTTTACCCACACGGTAGTATCTGGATAAATATTAATCATTTCTGTACGTAAGAAATCTCTTCTATCACCACCTTTTCTTGCCGCTACGGTTCTATCGAACCAAGAATATCGATAGTTTAAATACTTTGTATTGAAACTCCTGTTGCCGTCAACAGCCACATCTTTCTTTAAATATAGCGAATCCATTACTTCTACATAATGCACATCTGGATATTCATTTTTATCCCAAATAATATCTATTTGTCTTTTCAAAGGCCTTAGAGAATCTAAACCTCCGCCAATATCATAATAATTTTCTAACATATATTTATGATACGGACTTGCATCTGTGGTGTCTATAACAGCAAAAGAGAAATCATGAATACCACCTGACAACGGTGTTCCATCTGCATTTCCATCAGAAAGCAAGTTTACTTCGGCCGCTTTGTATGCAAGCTTTGTTCTTACAATTGAGTCTTTCACATAATAAACAAATTGCTTATACTCGCTATTGGTAATTTCGGTTTCATCCATGTAATATGGACGAACAGTAACCGTTCTGGTTGGCGCACTAAGCGTTCCCATAACGTCTTCGTCCTGCTTACCCATTGTAAAAGAACCACCTGGAATTAATGTCATTCCTGTTGGTTTTTCTGCAAACCATTTCCTTTTAGAATTAACACCTGTCAATTCTCCTCTATCATTAGAACCACAGCTGTTAAGCATAGTTACTATCAGTGCAAATAATGCTACTCTCTTCATATTTTTATAATATCTTTCCACAAAAAGTTCGTAAACCTATTCTTTTTTTTCATAAAAACCAATCGTTTTTAGTACTTTAAATAGAATCTTTCGGTTTAATTAACTTCTGATTTAACTTTTTACATTAATTTCCTCTGTGCTTTATACCATCGCTCTGGTATTTTTTGCTTTGTAGCTTCCAAATAGTCTTGATAGGTACAAGGTATTAACGCGTGTCTTTTATATTTATTATTAGTTAAAATATTTATCTCCATCCACCATCTTCCACTTTTATCACTTTTATAAAAATTTATTGGGTCGTCATTCTCTATTAAAACAATAAATTTCTGATATGATTCCTTGGTACTAAACGGGTAATCTTTTGCTCTAAAATTCACACCTTCAATAAAATACCAAATCACCTGCGCAATTAAATGTGCTGTTTGACTGTTTCGATCATATCTTGGATTGTACTCATAAATCCCGAATGAAGTCACCTTATCACTAATACCTGCATATCTTGAAATGGCACAAACTTCTTCTCCATAAAATCCGTTTGGCGAACAATTATTATTGGCTGGAGCATCACTTTGACGAATTGCACCAATGTCTATACTTACAACATCAGCGTCTCGCATAATTGGCTCTATTTTCGTCAAATCTTTTACCTCTCCTAAACGGAAAGCATCAAAAAACAAATTATTAAGCAAGTCCAATTCCTCTTGTGAATTGTAATATGTTTGATACCCAACATTGCTAAAATTAAACAAGTTGTTTGGTGCATCCATTACAATTTTACTTAAATACGAGCGTGAATTCAATTCATCTTCTGTAGTTCCTATATCAAATTTACTATCTACAGAGACTACATTTACGGTTTGTTCAAAAGCATCATATGCTCTATAATTGGCATAGGTTATATCTTGACTTCCGCCAATAATAACAGGAATGATGTTATTTTTAAGCAAGTATGTAGTTAATGTTGAAACAGCAAAATAAGTATCTTCTACGGAGCTTCCTTTCTTAATATTTCCTAAATCAGCTATGTTGGTGTGCCAATTCCCTGGAAACAACTGGTACAAATGGGTACGTATAGCCTCTAAGTTTTCACCACAGCCACTATTGTCTAGTGCATTTCTATCTTCAAGAACTCCAAAAATTGCCAATTGCACATTCTCTAAATCTGGAACTCCATGTTGCTTTGAATGCACCGCTATATTTCTGCCCAAACTTTGTGCAGATTGTAGCACCAAGTGAGCAATGATCGTATCTTTTATAGGGGTTAAAAAATCGAAATTCATTTACTTTTTATCGCTTATATGAACGCAATATAGCTAATTGCTATTTCTTTTTAGTAGTTTTTTTTCTTGTTGTTTTTTTCTTAGGTGCTTTCGCTGCAATAATCTGCTCTACTTCCTCTAACGTCAATGCTTTAGCATCGGTTGTTTTTGGCATTTCAATTTTCACTTTTCCTTTTAGGATATTGAATCTACCCCATCGAGCTTTCTCTACTCTAATACCTGCTTCTTCCCAATTATGAATAACCTTCTCAATCTCTTTACGTTTTTTATCCTCTATTAATTCAACAATATTGTCATATGTTAAATTATCAAAATCGTATTTTTTATTTACGTTGATAAAAATGCTATTCCATTTAATAAAAGGGCCGAATCGACCAACACCTTTTTGAACTGGCAAGTTTTCGTACTCAGCAATTGGAGCATCTGCTTTTTGTTTTGCAACAATTAGTTCTGTAGCTCTTTCTAAATCAACTTCCATTGGATTTTCTCCTCTATCTAAAGAAACATACATGGCCCCAAATTTAATATATGGACCAAACCTTCCATTTGAGACAATTACTTCTTCAGCTTCGTATGTTCCCAAGTTTTTAGGCAACAAAAACAAATCCAATGCCTCTTTCAAGGTAATTGTTCCCAAATTTTGATCTTTTTGGAGACTAGCAAATAGTTTTTCCTCATCCTCACGATCTCCAATTTGCGCCATGGCGCCAAACTTACCTAAACGAACTAAAACAGTTTTTCCTGTTTCTGGATGTTCTCCCAAGATACGTTCTCCACTTTCTCTTTCGGCATTTTCAGAAACAAAAGTAACCGTTGGATGAAACTCATTATAAAAACCTTTGATCATTTCAATCCAGTTTTCAGTTCCTTCAGAAATATCATCAAAAGAAGATTCTACTTTAGCTGTAAAACCAAAATCTAAAATATTAGAAAAGTTCGCTACTAAAAAGTCGGTAACAATATTTCCTATATCGGTAGGAATTAACTTTCCTTTATCTGAACCTGTTTTTTCAGAGAGCGAAGTACTCTCAACCGTCCCTGCTTTTAATAAAAACTGCTCGTAATTTCTTTCTACACCTTCTGTTTCTCCTTTTTCTACATAACCTCTTCGCTGAACAGTAGAAATAGTTGGTGCGTATGTAGATGGTCTACCGATCCCTAACTCTTCTAATTGTTTTACCAAAGACGCTTCTGTAAATCTATATGGCGGACTTGTAAAACGTTCTGTTGCTGTAATAAACTCATAAGACAAGCCTTCACCTATATTTAAATTAGGCAACATTCCTGCTTGTTCTTCTTCATCATTATCAACGCCTTCTAAATATACTTTTAAGAATCCATCAAACTGAATCATCTCTCCGTTAGCCGTAAAGATTTTATCATTTTTAGAATTTTCTATTTTTACATTTGTACGCTCTAATTTGGCATCACTCATTTGAGAAGCTACTGTTCTTTTCCAAATTAAATCATACAAACGATCTTGATCATACTCTATACTTACAGATTGACATTTCATATCTGTAGGCCTAATTGCCTCATGGGCTTCTTGAGCTCCTTTAGCTTTGGTTTTAAAAACTCTTGGATTGCTATAGGCTGCTCCGTAACTTTCAGTAATTGCTTCTTGAGCCGCATTTCTTGCATCTTCAGACAGATTTAAACTATCTGTTCTCATATAAGTTATCAAACCCGCTTCATACAAACGTTGTGCAACTTGCATTGTTTTTGCAACAGGGTATCCTAATTTCCGAGAAGCTTCTTGCTGTAATGTTGACGTTGTAAATGGTGCTGCTGGCGATTTTTTTGCTGGTTTCTTTTGTAAATCCGCAATGCTAAAATCTGCAGTAGCAGACGATTTCAAAAATTGCTCAGCTTCTTCTCTAGTCGCAAAACTCTTCGGAATCGACGCTTTAAATGTTTTCCCGTTTGTATTTGAAAACTGTGCAACAACCTTATAACTTGCTTTTGTACTAAATGCTTGAATGCTTCGTTCTCTTTCAACAATTAAACGTACTGCAACAGACTGCACTCTTCCAGCCGATAATCCTCCTTTTACTTTTCTCCATAGCACTGGCGATAATTCATAACCAACCAATCTATCTAATACTCTACGCGCTTGTTGCGCATTTACCATATCGTAGTTGATATCTCTTGGATTTTCGACAGCTTTTAAAATTGCCTTTTTGGTAATCTCATGAAAAACTATACGCTTTGTATTATCATCCGTCAACTTTAATTGCTCTTTCAAGTGCCAAGCAATTGCTTCTCCTTCTCGATCCTCATCACTTGCTAACCAAACAGTATCTGCTTTTTTTGCTAGTGATTTCAATTTTTTTACAACGGCTTTTTTATCCTCAGAAACAATATATTCAGGCATAAAATCGCCATCTACATTTATCCCTAATTCTTTGGATGGTAAATCTGCGATATGACCAAAACTAGATTCTACTTGAAAATCTTTTCCAAGAAATTTCTCTATTGTTTTTGCTTTTGCTGGTGACTCTACTATTACTAAATTCTTTGCCATAAATCTTCTCAATTGAAATAGTTACTCCTTATATATAAAGGTAATTTCGGACTGCAAAAGTAGGAAGTTTTTTTTTATATCAAATTTTTCTTCTTCTTTTTGATGTATTTAATCAGCTATTTCATCGTTAAATTTCTGCCAATTTGTCACGAATTATAGAATTTGGTTGTATATTTGCCCTTCATTTTGAATATGGATATGGAACAAATCGAGAAGGTTATAGATGAGGATTTACAAGGGCAAGCGCTTGTAAAAGAAAACAAACCAGAAAACACTAAAAAACTTTTCATAGAAAGTTATGGGTGTCAGATGAACATGAACGATAGTGAAATTGTAGCTTCGATACTTGCAGAACAAGGCTTTAACACTACTCAACTTCTAGAAGAAGCAGATTTAGTTTTGGTAAATACCTGCTCTATTCGAGAAAAGGCTGAACTTACGGTTAGAAAACGTTTAGAAAAATACAATGCTGTAAAAAAGAGCAATCCAAAAATGAAAGTTGGCGTTCTTGGCTGTATGGCAGAAAGGCTGAAAGAGAAATTTTTAGAAGAAGAAAAAATTGTTGATTTGGTTGTCGGTCCAGATGCCTATAGAGATTTACCGAATTTATTAGAGGAAATTGACGCGGGTAGAGATGCCGTAAATGTTATCTTATCAAAAGACGAAACCTATGGAGATGTCTCTCCTGTTCGCTTAAACAACAATGGTGTTTCTGCATTTGTATCTATCACTCGTGGATGTGACAACATGTGTACTTTTTGTGTAGTACCATTTACACGAGGAAGAGAACGTAGTAGAGACCCTCAAAGTATTTTAGAAGAAATACAATCAATGCAGGATCTAAACTATAAAGAAATTACGTTACTTGGTCAAAATGTTGATAGTTTTCTTTGGTATGGAGGCGGCTTAAAGAAAGATTTTAAAAATGCTTCAGAAATGGCAAAAGCTACCGCAGTAGATTTTGCCCAGTTGCTAGACATGGCAGCCATTCGTTTCCCTAAAATGCGCTTTCGTTTTTCTACATCAAACCCTCAAGATATGAGTCTCGATGTAATTCATGTGATGGCCAAACACAAAAACGTATGTAAATACTTGCATTTACCTGTTCAAAGTGGAAGCACAAGCATGCTAAAGGCGATGAACAGACAGCACACCCGAGAAGAATATATGGAATTAATAGACAATGTACTTAGAATTGTCCCAGAAATGTCTTTGTCACAAGATATGATTATTGGTTTTTGTGGTGAAACTGAACAAGATCACCAAGACACCTTAAGTTTAATGAAATATGTTAAATACGATTATGGATACATGTTTTCATATTCTGAAAGACCAGGAACATTAGCCGCTAAAAAAATGAAGGATGATGTACCAGCAGCTGTAAAGAAAAGAAGATTGGCAGAAGTAATTCAATTACAACGCGAACACAGCTTATATAGAACACAACAGCACTTAGGTAAAACTGAAGAGTTTTTAATTGAAGGTGAATCCAAAAAATCTGACCTACATTGGAAAGCAAGAAACACACAAAACATGGTAATTGTTTTCCCAAAAGAGCACTATAAGGTTGGAGATTTTGTAGATGTAAAAGTAGAAGATTGTACTTCTGCAACTTTAAAAGGAATTGCTGTTGGTTATTCTGAAAACAATTAAAAATTAGAAAAGAGAAGCAAGAGAAAAGACGCAATACACCCCTTTCCTCTCTATTCTTTTTTCTCTATTCTAGAGAAAAGATGGAAAATTTACAAGTAATAAAACAACGTTTCGGAATTATTGGTAATGACACTCTTTTAAATAGAGCCTTGGAAAAGTCGATACGAGTTTCTCCAACAGACATCTCAGTATTAGTTACCGGTGAAAGCGGAGTTGGAAAAGAAAGTATCCCTAAAATAATTCATCAATTATCGCATAGAAAACATGCCAAATACATTGCAGTAAATTGTGGTGCTATTCCAGAAGGCACAATTGATAGTGAGCTTTTTGGCCATGAAAAAGGAGCATTTACTGGAGCTACAGCGGCAAGAAAAGGGTATTTTGAAGTTGCCGATGGCGGAACTATATTTCTAGATGAAGTTGGTGAATTACCCTTAACCACTCAAGTACGCCTGTTGCGTGTATTAGAAAATGGTGAATTTATAAAAGTTGGTTCCTCTCAGGTTCAAAAAACCAATGTAAGAATTGTAGCAGCTACAAATCTTCAGATGGACAATGCCATTCAAAAAGGAAAATTTAGAGAAGATCTATACTACCGTTTAAGTACGATTGAAATTTCACTTCCACCATTAAGAGAACGTAAAGAAGATATTCATTTATTATTTAGAAAGTTTGCCGCAGATTTCGCTCAGAAATACAGCATGCCTACAATAAGACTAGAGGAAGAAACAATTAGACTTTTAACTAATTATCGGTTTCCTGGAAACATTAGACAGTTACGGAACATTGCCGAGCAGATTTCTGTGGTAGAAGAAAACAGGCATATTACTCCTGAAAAATTGATCCAATACTTACCAAAAAACCGAGGAAACCTACCCGCTATTATTGGAAACACATCAAGTTCTAACAGTGATTTCGCAAATGAACGTGATATTATGTACAAGATCCTTTTTGACATGAGAAATGACATCAATGATTTAAAAAAGTTGACTCTAGATATTATGAAAAGTGGTAATATCGATGAAATTAAAGAAGAAAACCATCAACTGATAGAAAAGATTTATCAAGAACAAAGGCCTACCGAATCTGGAAACATTGAAGTGCTACAAATTAAGCAGGCCGAAAGGGTAGAGAATCAAAACACCTACGATTACATTGAAACTATTGAAGAAGATGAATCGCTTTCTTTACAAGACAAAGAAGTTGAAATGATTAAAAAATCGCTTGAAAAGAACAATAACAAAAGAAAACTAGCTGCTCAAGAACTGGGCATATCAGAAAGAACATTATATAGAAAAATTAAACAATACGATTTGTAAAACATTCTTTTGTTTATATTTGAAATCCTTATGAAAAAACTACTATACATTGCATCACTAATTATTAGTACAACATTAATAGTCTCTTGCGGCGTTTATTCTTTTACAGGTGGAGACACCGGAAAAGCAAAAACAATTCAGATAGATTTTTTCAGAAACAACGCCCCTTTAATAGAACCTACATTAAGTCAAATATTCACTACGGGACTTCAAGATTTGTTTGCTAGACAAACCAACTTGACCGCAGAACCAAATGGTGGAGACCTACACTTTGAAGGTGAAATCACAGGGTACCGTATTGTTCCAATGAGTAATACAGCACAGCAAACTGCGGCGCAAAACAGACTTACAATAACAATCAACGTTCGGTATTTTAATAAATTCATAGAAAAGGACAATTTCGAAAAGTCTTTTAGTCATTATTATGATTATGATGCAACTACACAATTAATTGGCAGCTCACTAGAAACTGCTTTTGACGAAATAATAGAACGAATTACACAAGATATTTTTAATGCGTCAGTAGCAAAATGGTAATTAAAAAATGGACATGAATAGCTTTACTGAACTTTTAAAATCACCTCAGAATATTACTTCTGAGAATTCAGAATACCTTACCGCCATCCTAAACGAATATCCATATTTTCAGGCTGCAAGAGCAATTCATCTTAAAAGCTTAAAAAACAATGAGAGTTTTAAATACAATTCAGCATTAAAAAAAACAGCGGCATATACAACAGACAGAACCGTTTTATTTGATTTTATTACCTCAAAAGAGTTTACAAAAGAAACAACAGACCTCGAAGAGGTTGATCAACGAATAAGCACAAAAATTAGTCTAGACAAACAAGTATCGATTGAAGAAGCGCTAGAAATAGGAAAACCTATTTCTTTTACCCAGACAGAAACACATTCATTCAATCAATGGCTACAGTTATCTACTCACAAAAAGATTGAGAGAAAAGAAAAAAAGCAGCTAAAAAAATCGGCCATTATAGACAATTTCATCAAACAAAATCCAAAAATAAGTAAGGTATCAAAAGACTCGGATAAAAAAGAAGTAGCCATCATTGAGCAACAAGATTCTTACTTAATGACAGAAACTTTAGCAAAAGTTTATTTAGCCCAAAAAAAATATGGAAATGCAATCAAAGCTTACGAAATATTAAGTTTGAAATATCCAGAAAAAAGTGGTTTCTTTGCAGACCAAATTAAAAGAATTAGAATTTTACAAAATAAATAAATCATGAGTTATAACTTATTTTTAGTGTTAATATTAATTGTAGCAGTCGCTTTAATATTAATTGTTATGGTACAAAACCCAAAAGGAGGAGGATTATCATCATCATTTGGTGGTGGCGGAGCACAATCAATGGGCGGTGTACAGAACACAAATAACTTTTTAGACCGTTCTACTTGGACCTTAGCAATTTCTTTGTTTGCCTTAATTTTATTAGCAAACTTTGCAATCCCAAGAACGAGTAATAGCAATCCTCAATTAGAGAATACATTAGAAAATGTAACTACTACTCCAACGCAAACAACTTCTCCGGTTACGACTACAAAAGATAGCACAAACCAATAAGCGGGAAACAATATATTAAAAATGCCAACGTAAATGACACGTTGGCATTTTTTTATGCGCTAAATTTGCATTCAAAACAAGAATTAGAAAGATTGTCAGTTTTTTTCAACTGGCATAATTTCTGACTATAGAAAGAGCATAACTATTAATTAAATTTAAAATATATATATAATGGCATTAAACATCAAACCATTAGCAGACAGAGTACTTGTAGAGCCTGCGGCTGCTGAAACTAAAACAGCATCTGGATTAATCATTCCAGATAACGCCAAAGAAAAACCTCAAAAAGGAACTGTTGTTGCTATTGGAACTGGAACAAAAGACGAGCCTTTAACTGTAAAAGTTGGTGACACTGTTTTATACGGAAAATACGCAGGAACTGAGCTTAAGCTAGAAGGTACTGATTATTTAATGATGAGAGAGAGCGATATTTTAGCAATCATCTAAAAAACATTTAGTTATTATAACTCCTATTAACAGTTATAAGAACTGAAACTTCAAACAATAAAATAAATTCGCTTTTCGCTTAAAGCCCAGTGCCTAAAGCCCAAAGCCTAAAGATTATAAAAATGGCAAAAGACATAAAATTTGACGTTGAAGCACGTGACGGACTAAAACGTGGCGTAGATGCGTTGGCAAATGCAGTAAAAGTAACCCTAGGACCTAAAGGACGTAATGTAATTATCTCTAAAGCTTTCGGAGCGCCAACTGTTACCAAAGATGGTGTTACGGTAGCTAAAGAAATTGAGTTAGACAATGAACTAGAAAACATGGGTGCTCAAATGGTTAAAGAAGTTGCTTCAAAAACCAATGATTTGGCTGGAGACGGAACTACAACTGCAACAGTATTAGCACAAGCAATTGTTAAAGAAGGATTGAAAAATGTTGCCGCTGGCGCAAATCCAATGGATTTAAAGCGTGGTATTGACAAAGCGGTCTCTGCTATTGTTACCGACTTAAATAAACAATCTCAAGAAGTAGGAAATTCTTCTGAAAAAATAAGACAAGTTGCTTCAATCTCTGCAAATAATGACAACACTATTGGTGATTTGATTGCAACTGCGTTCGGTAAAGTTGGTAAAGAAGGTGTAATTACTGTAGAAGAAGCTAAAGGAACTGACACTTACGTTGATGTTGTTGAAGGTATGCAATTTGACAGAGGTTATCTATCTCCTTACTTTGTAACAGATGCTGATAAAATGGTTGCTGATTTAGAAAATCCATATATCTTATTATTTGATAAGAAGATTTCTAACTTGAATGAAATTCTTCCAATATTAGAACCAGTTGCGCAATCTAGCAGACCTTTATTAATCATTGCAGAAGATGTTGATGGACAAGCATTGGCTACATTGGTTGTTAATAAATTAAGAGGTGGATTAAAAATTGCTGCTGTAAAAGCCCCTGGTTTTGGAGACAGAAGAAAAGCAATGTTAGAAGACATCGCAATTTTAACCGGAGGAACAGTAATCTCTGAAGAAAGAGGGTTTTCATTAGAAAACGCAACCTTGGACTTACTAGGAACTGCCGAAACTGTAACTATTGACAAAGACAATACAACAATTGTAAATGGCTCTGGAGATGCTGACACTATCAAAGCAAGAGTTAATCAAATCAAAGCACAGATAGAAACAACAACTTCAGACTATGACAAAGAAAAACTACAAGAGCGTTTGGCGAAGCTAGCCGGAGGTGTTGCCGTTTTATATGTTGGGGCTGCTTCTGAGGTTGAAATGAAAGAAAAGAAAGATAGAGTTGATGATGCTCTACACGCCACAAGAGCTGCTGTAGAAGAAGGTATTGTTGCTGGTGGTGGTGTTGCTTTGGTAAGAGCCATCCAAGTTTTAGAAAAAATTACTACAGACAACTTAGACGAAGTTACGGGGGTTCAAATTGTAGCAAGAGCTATTGAGGCTCCTTTAAGAACAATTGTTGAAAATGCAGGTGGAGAAGGATCTGTTGTAATTAATAAAGTACAAGAAGGTGAAAAAGACTTTGGTTATGATGCTAAATCTGAAACCTATGTTAACATGCTTGAAGCAGGAATCATCGATCCTAAAAAAGTAACACGTGTTGCTCTAGAAAACGCCGCTTCTGTAGCTGGGATGATCTTAACTACTGAATGTGCACTAATTGACATTAAAGAAGATAATCCAACAGCAGCAATGCCTCCAATGGGTGGTGGAATGCCAGGAATGATGTAGTCGAAAAACTTGATATTCAAAATACCTTATAAAAAAAACCTCGAGAAATTCTCGAGGTTTTTTTATGCTACTATATCAAAATTAACTTTTTTTCTTTCCTTCATTTTTGTGATCTTCAATCACTTTATCTTCTCTATATTTACAACAAGGGTGCACCGAATTATACTGTTTTTCAGTGGCTTTTATCGCTTTTGTATCATGACCTACTGAAGCCACATTTTTTTGCACAGTTTTGATATCAGTTTTACGCTCATCAATAATCAAACTTAGCGCATGAGTTTTCACATTCCAACTTGCAAACTTCACACCTTTTGTTTTTAAAGCAGCTGTTTCTATACGTTTTTTACACATCATACAAACGCCATCTACCTCAATAGAGACTTTTGCATTTTTCTTTTTTTTCTGAGCATTCACAGACACCGTTAACAATACTGTAAAAATAATTAATAGTCCTTTTTTCATTTTAATATAATTTAAATCGTACTCCTAAATATACTGATCTCCCAAAAATCGGCGCATATACTATTGTTGTATCAAAATTTGCTCCAAAAGGATTATCACTGGCTAAAATAGGATTTTTTTGTTTATAATTTGTTAAATTTTCGACACCTGAATACATCTCAAACCTCTTAGAAAAGACTCTTGTAACCTGAGAATTTAGTAAGCTATAACTATTTGAATATTCTGGCAACTGGTATTGCACCGGATTTAATGCTGTATTTGGCAATCGCTGTTTCCCAATTAAATTAAATGTTAGATCAAATTTCCATTGCGAATTTTCTAACGTCAATGCGGTATCATAAGAAACATTAGCAAAAAACCGCTGTTTTGCCTGAATCGGCTTTTGATATTTACCAGACTTATAATCTGTAAACACGTCGTAATATTTATAAGCTGTTCTTAAATTTAATCGTTCTAACAACTCATAATTTACTTCAATCTGAAAACTCCCCGCCTTGCTTTCTCCGTTCAAATTATAAAAAGAAATTTCTTGAGGATTCTCTAAATCAACAACCACTTGATTTGAAAAGTCAGTTCTATAAAAATCTACAGTCACATCTCCATTTCTTTCAAACAGCTTAAATTTCTGTAAATAAGATAGACCAAAATTCCAAGCAATTTCAGGTGACACACCATAAACATTCCCATCATTATTATCTATTTTCACTTGTCTTGAGCTTGCAAAGTATTTTTGATTTTCTGCAAAGATATTAGCACTTCTTCTCCCTTTACCTATAGAAGCCCTTAATACGGCATCTGTCCAAGGCACATAGCGCACATGTAATCTTGGCGTTACAAATGTTCCTAGAAAATTATGCGAATCGATCCGTACACCTGCCGTAAAACTAAAATTATCTAGATTGTCGTAAGCATATTCAAAAAAAACACCAAATGAATCTTCGTATCTATTATAATTATTGTGATTAACTAACTCAAGATATTTATCATACGAAAAACTAATTCCTGTTTTAAATTTATTTCTAGTATCTCCTATAATCGAGTTAAAAAGCAGATTACCATAAACACTTTCATGATTTATATTATACTCGTTTAATCCAAAATAGGAATCTTGGTTATGATTACTATATGCAAACTGCAATCCAAAACTTTGAAAAGGTAATTCAGGAAAAACATATCCTAGTTTCGCCGAGCTTTCAAATCTTCTGGTTTTAATTTCGCTTCCCCAAATACTTGAACTTCCCTTATCATTGGAATGATCAAAATTGATCTCCCCCATTTGCTTCTTATCTTTTAAATATCTAAAATTAACAAAACTTATCCAACCTTTTTCTGCATCAGTGTACTGCCAGCGATTCATAACGTTTATCTGATTAGCTATTGGAGCATCTAAAAAATTATCATTATTCTCATCAAACTTTTCCCCTCTATAATTTCCATGAATATAGACCCCTGTATGCCATTTTTCAGACAGCTTCTGATTAACATGCGTATTCAACTCTAACCGACCATTTAACGACGAATATGCATTAACAAATAGCTTATCATCTGAAAATGGCTTTACCAATTCCGCGTTAATTTGCCCCGAAATACTCTCGTACCCATTAACCACGCTACCTGCTCCTTTAGTTATCTGAATGCTTTCTACCCAAGTACCCGGTGTAAACGTCAATCCAAATGCTTGTGAAGCTCCTCTAATTGAAGGGATGTTTTCTTGATTAAATAACAAATACGGACTGGTCAATCCAAGCATTTGAATTTGTTTTGTCCCAGAAATAGCATCTGAAAAACTAACATCAATAGATGGATTTGTTTCAAAACTTTCGGATAAGTTGCAACACGCTGCTTTTAACAGCTCGTCTTTATTTACAGTAAATGTATTTTGAGTTTGTATAAACGACTTTTGAATTGCCTTTCTTTTATTAATAATGACAATTTCATCAAGCGTTCCTTCTGGAGTCAAAAAATGACGAACTGGCTCTAAGCTGGTGATTGTTAATGTGTCTGTTTTATACCCAACAAAACTCACCACCAATCTCTTATACTCTTCTTTATAGGCGATTTCGAACGCTCCATTCTCATTAGTCACCGCACCAACGGTTGTCTTTAACCAATGCACATTGGCTCCATATAGGCCTAAATTACTTTTTTTATTTTCTTTATCCATGATCATTCCTTTCAATTTATTTTGAGTGAATGACACTAATGGCATCAGTAAAAATATACTGACAATTATTTTTTTCATTATGTTATATTTATAAAATTTATACATGTATCTCTTTTCTTTAGAAGAGTTTTTCAATTGTACTTTTTATAAAAAATCAAGTTAAGAAAACCTGATATAACACTTGCAAATTTTGATTAAGCTCTGGAGGTACAATGCCTCTAGAAAATTGTTTTTCTTCCTTAAATTCAATAAAACTTAAATTATAAGCAATTGTAAAAGCAAGCAACACCCTGTGCTGTTCAAAAGTCAAATTAGTAACATTTTCTTTTTGCAATGTATCTTGGCCTTCTATATGATGCACCTCATCTTTACAGCAACTTTTCATTTTGATAGTTGCACATGAATTTTCACCCACATCAAAACTCTCTACATCACTAACCAAAGAAACACTGACTAAAAAACCCCCACAATAATGTTTTTTCACAGTAAAAGACATTGTTGAAAGCAATACCATTACTGCCATTAACGTTGACACTATACGTTCTGTAAATCTCCTCATAAACTCACATTCTACATTTTAGAAATTATTAAAATTTATTTTTATTCAATTTTTGATAATAAAATGCTGGTAATAAAATCAACAAAAATACAGGGTGTATTAAAAATCTTCGTACATAAAAAGGAAATAAATACCCATTTCCAAATTCATTTCTTACAAAATAGACAAATACAATAATAAGCAACATAAATGCCAACATCAAAAAGAAGCCTGCAAACTTTACAAATCGTTTTTTCTCAAATACCAAATGAATCACCCCTAGTGTTATTAATGAATTTAACGTATATCTATACAGAATATCAACAACCAGCTTCCACATATCTACCTCGGGCATTTTGGTATATAGATAATCGTTTTGAAAATACACGATTAACGGATCATAAAATAAATAGTTTTCAAATGCCCTAATTACAAAAAGCAATGACACCAATAACAATATCAATATGTATTTTATTTTTTTGTTCATTTTCTAAAATGTGAAAACTTTTGAACCCAAATTACCCACAGAAAAAACGTGGTACCATAAATAATTGCCGGAAAAACTAAGTTATGTAAAATCATTTGTTCTTCTGGATACTTATAGAGCATCATTGTTAAAAAGGCAATCCGAAGAATATTTATGATATAAATTATTAAACTCCCAACTAAAACATACACAATTGTAGCTTTTCTGGACCCAGAAAACGCCACAATAAAAGCGCTAAATAATATTATGAGACTCACTGAATTACACCCTTCTATAACCCTCGCCGTATATGTATTTCCAACCAATAATTTTACAGACATTTCTTTATCATGCTGAACACTTGTTACATGATAACCAAAAGCATTTAAAAATGAAACGGTTTGATTGGCAACTTGCTCAGTTAAAGAAGAACATTTAAATTCTCCTTGTTTAATTTGACTGGAGTTCAAATAGGCTCCGTAAATTAGCCCCAGCACAAAATAAGTCCCAAAAAACTTAATTAAAAAAACAGTAATATTTTTATACTTATTCAAACCAAAATTTAGTTATTTTGTAGCATCATTTTTTTGAAGCATAACAAATATAACTATTTCTATTAAACTCAATAATAATTATCATGCAGTTAGAACATTTAAAAAAAAATATTATTACAATATTAGAAGGAGATAATTCTACAGAGGAGAAACTACAATCAATTTGTGATTATCTGGAGGCTCAGATACCGTATTATGATTGGGTTGGCTTTTATTTTAAAAATGGAGACAAAGACGAGTTGAAACTTGCTCAATTCACAGGTGAACCTACAGATCACATTATTATTCCCTTTGGAAAAGGAATTTGTGGTCAGGTAGCTGTTAGTAATGAAAACTTCATCGTTCAAGATGTAACCGACCAAGACAATTATATTTCTTGCGGATGGAAAGTTAAATCTGAAATAGTTATTCCAATTTTTGTGAAAGGAGAAAACATTGGTCAAATAGACATAGACTCTCATACCGCTAACATATTCACTAAAAAAGATGAAGAATTATTAGAATTCACCTGTCTAAAAGTAGCTGAAAAATTGTAAATATTCTTACAAAAAAATATGTCTTAAGCTATTGACTTTCAGATTTTTTTCGTTAAGTTTGTTTCATATTATTTATTAGAATACAATTTTGTAATCATTAATTCCCCCTAAAAATGAAAAAACAAAACAATATTTTCAGTGCTTTTGTAAGCAAAATATCGAACTCTAGAAAGAACGATTCTACTTCAAAAAACTACAAAAACTACACTAGTTTAGTCAATAATTTCAGAACAAAAATAGAACTACATTAGTCTTTTATTTTTCATAAAAATACTATTGTAATAACCTTAGAGATTTAGTAGCTTTGTGTGCTTAACAACACAACAAAATGAGCAACTCAAAAACAATTAAATCTGCATTAATTTCTGTCTTTCATAAAGATGGATTAGCACCATTAGTTCAAAAACTTAACGAACAGAATGTCACTATCTACTCTACTGGAGGAACAGAAAAATTCATAACAAACTTAGGTATAGATGTGGTTCCCGTAGAAGATGTAACTTCCTATCCTTCTATTTTAGGAGGAAGAGTTAAAACTTTACACCCAAAAGTATTTGGAGGAATTTTAAATAGACAAGATAACGAAAATGATGTTGCACAACTAAAGGAGTTTAACATACCACAATTAGATTTAGTTATTGTTGATTTATATCCATTTGAAAAAACAGTTGCTTCAGGAGCTCCGGAACAAGATATAATTGAAAAAATTGATATTGGTGGAATTTCTTTAATTAGAGCAGCTGCAAAAAACTTTAAAGACACTGTTATTCTGTCTTCAATGGAACAGTACGATGCTTTTTTAAACTTGATTACAGAAAGTAACGGAGTAACAACATTAGCAGATCGAAAAAAATTGGCTGGAAAAGCATTTAATATTTCCTCTCATTATGATACTGCAATTTTTAACTACTTCAATTCAGACCATGAAGAATTTGCATTAAAGATCAGTGAAAATAATGGCGCTATATTACGCTATGGTGAAAATCCACATCAAAAAGGATTTTTCTTTGGAGATTTAGAAGCAATGTTTGATAAACTACACGGAAAAGAATTAAGTTATAACAATTTATTAGACGTTGATGCGGCTGTAAATTTAATGAATGAATTTACCGGTGAAGATCCTACATTTGCCATTTTAAAACATAACAATGCTTGTGGGTTTGCACAAAGAGAAACAATTAAACAAGCATATGTTGATGCCTTAGCTGGTGACCCAACTTCTGCTTTTGGAGGGGTGCTAATTGCCAACTCAGAAATTGATGCTGCAACCGCTTTAGAAATTCACAAATTGTTTTGTGAAGTTGTAATTGCGCCTTCATTTACAAACGAAGCTTTAGAGGTCTTAAAAGGGAAAAAGAATAGAGTTTTATTAATTCAGAAACAAATTGAACTACCAAAGACAACAGTTAGATCTTGTCTAAATGGAACTTTGGTACAAGGAAAAGATTCTAAAACAGATACCCTAAATGACTTAACTTACGTTACCGACACGAAACCATCTAATAGTGAGTTAAATGACTTATTGTTTGCCTCAAAAATATGCAAACACACAAAATCTAACACCATTGTTTTCACAAAAAACAATCAGTTGCTAGCAAGCGGAACTGGTCAAACAAGTAGAGTTGACGCTTTAAAACAAGCTATTGAAAAGGCCACTAATTTTGGTTTTGACCTGAACGGAGCTGTGATGGCAAGTGATGCCTTTTTTCCTTTTCCTGATTGTGTCGAAATTGCAGACAATGCAGGAATAAAAAGTGTAATTCAACCTGGAGGATCTATTAAAGATCAATTAAGTATCGACTACTGTAATGACCATAATATTTCAATGGTATTAACTGGAACGAGACACTTTAAACATTAAAAAATAACTTCTAAATTATCTGCGTTTTGAATACAGAAATTTAGTAGCTTTGTAAGAATACATCAAAAAATAATAAACAACGATATTTTATGGGTTTTTTCGATTTTATGACGGAGGATATTGCTATTGATTTAGGTACAGCAAACACACTTATCATTCACAATGGTAAAGTGGTCATTGACAGTCCGTCAATAGTCGCCCGAGATAGGATTACTGGAAAAATAATAGCAACTGGTAAGGAAGCTAATTTAATGCAGGGAAAAACCCATGAAAATATCAAGACCATTCGACCATTGAAAGATGGTGTTATAGCAGACTTTCAAGCATCTGAGGAAATGATCAAAGAATTTGTAAAACAAATTCCTTCTATTAAGAAAAGACTTTTCCCCCCTGCTTTAAGAATGGTGATTTGCATTCCGTCTGGAATTACAGAAGTAGAAAAACGCGCGGTACAAGATTCTGCACGTCATATGAATGCCAAAGAAATTTACTTAATTTATGAGCCAATGGCAGCTGCAATTGGTGTTGGTATTGACATTATGGAACCCAAAGGAAACATGATTATTGATATAGGTGGTGGAACGACTGAAATTGCGGTTATTGCATTGGCTGGAATTGTTTGTGATCAATCTGTAAAAGTTGCTGGAGATGTGTTTACCAACGACATTATGTATTATATGCGTACGCAGCATAATTTATATGTTGGAGAAACTACGGCAGAAAAAATTAAAATAACAATTGGGGCAGCTACAGAAGACTTAGATACTCCACCAGAAGATATGCTTGTTCAAGGTAGAGATTTACTAAGTGGTAAACCAAAACAAGTACAAGTTTCTTATAGAGAAATTGCAAAGGCACTAGACAAATCTATTTTAAGAATTGAAGATGCCGTAATGGAGACACTATCAAAAACGCCTCCAGAATTAGCCGCAGACATTTACAATACTGGGATATACTTGGCCGGAGGTGGATCAATGCTTAGAGGACTAGACAAACGTTTGTCTAGAAAAACAGACTTACCTGTTTATGTTGCAGAAGACCCATTAAGGGCTGTTGTACGCGGTACAGGTATTGCCTTAAAAGAGATTGAAAAATACAAAAGTGTATTAATGAAATAACGGACACTTTATTATTTTCTATGCAGCAATTAATTTATTTTTTTCAGAAATATAGATACTTTCTATTTTTTGTTTTGTTAGAGTTTGTTGCTCTATTTCTAATCATAAACAATAACACCTTCCATAAAAGTAAATTTATTAGTTCTGCGAACGGCGTTACAGGCGGTCTCTATGAAAATTTCTCAAAACTATCCGATTACTTTAAATTAAAAACTCAGAATGAAGAATTGGCTTCTGAAAATGAAAAATTAAAAAACCTCCTAGAAAAGCACTACTCAATACAAGATTCAACTACTTCTAATTCTGTAATTGACACAGTGAAGTACAACCAACTGTACAGCTACACCAAAGCAAAAATCATAAAACACAGTTACCACCTACCTAATAACTATTTAACCCTTAATAAAGGTATTTATCAAGGCATTCAAAAAGAAATGGCTGTTATAAACAGCAAAGGGATTATTGGAATCACTGAAAATTCAAATTCTGAATACACCCGCGTGCAATCTATTTTAAACAGCAATAGCAAAATTAATGCACGATTAAAAAACAGTAATCATTTTGGAAGTTTAGCTTGGGACGGAAAAGCGTATAATGTTGTTCAATTGCACGACATTCCAAGACAGGCAACTCTAAAAATTGGAGACACCATTATTACAGATGGCAAATCGACGATTTTCCCTGAAGGAATACTAATAGGAACCATTAAAGATATTGACACTAAAAACAATAAAAACCTCATAGACATTCAATTATTTAACGACATGAGTAATTTATCACATGTTTATGTAGTTACCCATTTGGACAAAGAAAAAATCAACTCTTTAAACAATCCTAGTAATGAATAGAGTTATTTATATTCCATTTTTATTCTGCTCCTTATTGTTTTTACAGGCATTTGTTTTTAACAACATCTTGTTTTTAGGTTATATAAATCCGTTTGTATACATTGCATTTGTAATCTTCTACCCCTTAAAAAAAGAACGATATCTTTTTCTATTCTTATCATTTCTACTGGGACTTGCAATAGATTTCTTTGCTGATTCTGGAGGAATAAACGCATTTTCACTCCTTTTTGTGGCATATATTCGATTATTTTTAGTCCGTATAATATTAAAAAAAACGGCACAAGACTATCTTTTATTTAATTTACAACAAGAACCTTTTGGAAAGGTTTTTAATTATGTGATAACTTTAATAGTCATTCATCACTTCATTTTATTTTCTTTAGCTAACTTTAGCTTTCAAAACTTTTCTAGTGTACTCACAAATACGTTATACTCAAGTATTTTCACTTCCGTTTTGTTTTTTATAGGAACATACATCATCAGAAAGAAAAAATAAATGAAGCGTAGCTTTTTACTTTACTTTTTAATAACCCTTGCGGGTATTATTTTAATAGGAAAACTATTTCAATTACAAATTCTTCAAGGAGGAGACAACAACACTCTAAATAGTGCCGCTGTAAAAACTGTATATGATTTCCCAGAAAGAGGTTACGTTTACGACAGAAATGGCGCATTGCTCGTTGCAAATCAATTATCATATGACGTGATGATCACCCCAAACGAAGTAACACCTCTCGATACACTTGAGTTCTGCCGACTTTTAAAAATAAAAAAAGACTATTTCAAAAAGAAATTCGCGACAACATATCGGTACTCACCATGGCTTCCTCAAGTTTTTCTTAAACAATTAGCTAAAGAAGACTTCGCTTTTCTTCAAGAAAAATTACATAAATTTAAAGGCTTTTACATCCAAAAAAGAAGCATTAGAAATTACCCAATTGCATCTGCCGCAAATGTATTGGGGTATATTAGCGAAGTAAAAGAATCCGAACTTCGAAAAAGCGACAAATACCAACAGGGAGAACTAATAGGAACCCTTGGTGTAGAAAAATCGTATGACTCTGTACTAAGAGGCATAAAAGGAAGAAAATACTTACACCGAGATCGTTTAAATAAAATTATCGGACCATTTAAAAATGGAATGTATGATACTATTGCTCAAAATGGACAAGACATCACACTAACACTAGATAGCCAACTACAACAGTATGGCGAATCACTAATGGCAGGAAAACGAGGGGCCATTGTTGCCATTGAACCAAGTACTGGAGAAATATTAGCCTTAATTTCCGCACCAACGTACGATCCGAATATGATGGTAGGAAGACAAAGAGCTCCAAACTCAGTTATTTTAATGGATAAAAAAAACTTAGACAAACCTATGTTTGATAGAGGTCTCCAAGCTACCTACCCCCCTGGATCACCTTTTAAATTAATAAATGCATTGATAGGCCTACAAGAAGGGGTCATTAATACTCAAACAGCTGTTTCTTGTTTTGGAGGGTATCGCTATGGAAACAAGAAAAGCGCCTTTCAAAAATGTCACTGTGATATTTATGGTGGCGGAATTAAATTAACCAGAGCAATTTCAAGATCTTGTAATAGTTATTTTTCAAGCACCTACAGAAATATTATTAACAAACCGGGGAATGCCACAAAGGGTATGGATAACTGGAGTACTCATGTAAAAAGTTTTGGCTTGGGGAATTATTTAGGCTATGATTTACCTTCAGGTCAACCAGGATTAATCCCTGATGGGAAATACTACGACTCTAGAAATAAATACAAATGGGGCCCAACAACCAACATTTCTAATGCTATTGGTCAAGGAGAGGTTTCTACTACCCCAATTCAATTGGCAAATGTAACAGCAGCGATAGCCAATAAAGGATTCTTTTACACGCCACATATTATCAAGAAAATTAATGGTAAAAACATAGAAAACAAAACATATACAACTCCTAAACACACCACAATAGATTCAAAATACTTTCAACCAATTATTGAAGGTATGCATGAGGTATTCAAAACTGGAACTGGCTCAAATAGCACCGTTCAAGGAATAGACATTGTTGGAAAAACGGGAACCTCAGAAAATTTTATTAGAGTAGATGGTGTCCGAAAACAATTAAGAGATCATTCTATATTGATTGCTTTTGCCCCAAAAGACAACCCTAAAATTGCCATTGCTGTTTTTGTTGAAAACGGCGGATACGGATCAGCAATTGCAGCACCGATAACAAGCTTATTGATTGAAAAATATTTAACTAAACAAATTACAGGGAAGAGTAGAAAACGTACAGAACAGAGAATGCTTAATTTAAGTCTTAAGCACATCTATGATCAAAAAATAATAGTGCCAAAAACAACATTTAAAGATTGAGAACTGAAAAGAATAACATATTTCACGGCATCGATTGGATATTAATTATCCTTTATATCCTTCTCATTGGCTTTGGCTGGATGAATATTTATGCAACATCCATTACTGAAGAAGCTAATAATATTTTTAATTTGACCACCCGATACGGGAAACAGCTATTGTGGATTACCTTATGCATACCGTTAATTATTTTTACCTTATTTTTTAATGCTAAATTTTATGAGAAATTTGCCAGTGTATTTTATTTAATCTCCATGCTATCATTGGTAGGTTTGTTTCTCTTTGGTAAAAACATTAATGGCGCAACTTCTTGGTATAATTTCGGTTTTATGGGACTACAACCATCTGAATTTGCAAAAGCTTTTACGGCTTTAGCAGTCGCCAAGCTTCTAAGTGACAAACAGTACAACCTCAAGCTTGTAAAAAACCAAATTAAAGCTTTTATTATCATTTTTTTACCAGCATTTTTTATTGCACTACAGCCAGATCTAGGGTCTGTATTGGTATACCTATCTTTCTTTTTTGTATTAAACAGAGAAGGCCTAACCTTGAATTATACCCTATTCGGAGTATTGGCAATTATATTATTTTTAGTAACACTTTTGTTTGGGGCAATTAATGTAATTATCACCATTTTTGGGCTCATTACAATTCTATTACTCTATTTTTTAAAAAGAAACAAAGGCTATTTAAAATTCAACTGGCATAAAATTCTAGGCATATATGCAGTATTAGCCCTTTTTATCTTTAGCACAAGCTACACTTATAATAATATTTTTGAACAGCATCACAGAGATCGCTTCGATATTATTCTTGGAATCTCTAAAGATACTAGAAGAATTGGCTACAATACTCAGCAATCTGTTCAAGCAATTAGTTCTGGTGAACTTTGGGGAAAAGGCTATTTACAAGGAGACAGAACACAAGGAAAGTTTGTCCCTGAACAAGACACAGACTATATTTTTAGTGCAGTAGGTGAAGAATGGGGCTTTCTAGGAACCACATTTGTAATTGTTCTATTTATGCTGCTACTCTATCGAATTATCTATTTAGCGGAAACTCATAAAAATAAATTTGGAAGAATATACGGGTATGGACTTGCATCTATATTGTTTTTTCACCTCGTAATTAATGTAGGCATGGTAATTCAGCTATTACCAACTATAGGCATCCCATTACCTTTCTTTAGCTATGGAGGTTCTTCTCTTTGGGGCTTTACCCTACTCTTGTTTATCTTTATTAAACTAGATGCTAATAAGAGCTATGATTGGTAGTTGCTAGCCAAGGTCATACCTTAGATTACCTGGCTCTTCTAAAGCATCCAAACAAGCATTAGTCCACAGTGAATACAAAGGCTAATTAGTAAGAGAGAGACCTTCTTTTAACAAGGACCAATCTTCCATATAATTTCGATATAACGATCTATCTATAACGCACAAAAAAAGCGTTCTGAAAATCAGAACGCTTTTTTTAATGTGGTTAAAAATGTAAATTACATTGCAGCTACATGCTTTGTTAATTTAGATTTTAAGTTACCTGCTTTGTTTTGGTGGATAATGTTATTTTTAGCTAACTTATCTAACATAGCAATAACTTTAGGCAATAAAGCTTCAGCAGCAGTTTTATCTTCTGTTGCACGCAATACTCTAACAGCATTACGAGTTGTTTTATGCTGATACTTGTTTCTTAATCTCTTCGCTTCGTTACTTCTAATTCTCTTAAGAGCTGACTTATGATTTGCCATAATTTTTAATTTTAGTTTTTTTATTA
>Ga0209395_1000134_pt1 | contig 113503 bp, 96 predicted proteins | sample GOMGulsemesocosm_3_FD_184635 | JGI IMG/M metagenome (GOLD analysis project Ga0209395, IMG submission 184635) | Methane-oxidizing microbial communities from mesocosms in the Gulf of Mexico - GOM9D Gulf of Mexico (SPAdes) (version 2) | ecosystem: Environmental > Aquatic > Marine > Cold seeps...
TACAGCAGCTCAAAGACCAGCTACGTGATGGCGGTGAGTTAGTGCTAGAGACCTTGGTTATCGATGGTGATGAGAATCAAGTGCTAGTGCCAATGGGCCGTTACGGCAAGATGAACAACGTATGGTTCCTCCCAAGCGCGAACGCGTTAATCCTGTGGCTAGAAAAATTAGGCTTTGAAAGTGTGCGCTGCGTTGATAGCACCGATACAACATTAGATGAGCAACGCCAGACCGACTGGATGGACTTTGAATCGCTAAAGGACTTCTTAGACCCGACAGATTTAACCAGAACGATTGAAGGACACCCAGCCCCAAAACGCGCGGTTATCATTGCCAATAAAGCGGTATCAGTCGACTAACCCGTCGACTTTATAGTGAGGAGATACCTAAACTGTCATTGGGATATCTCCTACCAATTGAAATAAAGACTCCACCACAAAAACAGCGACGAAAGACTATTGAGGAATCAATAAAGTATACGCCAGGCTATACCAGCCAAAGAATTACTCCCAGTTCTTTTTATAGATCTTTATACCGCGTCGAAATTTATAACATATTTTTTAAACCTCACGCCACACACCTAAACAAACAAAAAACCATGATTAATCAGCCATTTAATCATTATAAGAACGTTCTATACGATACATATTTACCAATTCACCGTTGATAAACTTTACGAACAATAAGATATACAATAAGTAACCTACTGATTTAATCACTAAAACAATATGGCCTCTTTATTGCTGTGCACAATAGCAGGAAGCTTTTATCACAACGATTGTTACTGCACCACACTAGAAGTCGTACATTCGTGCGTCGAACAGTTATATCAAGAAGATAAAATATGAAATATAAAAACATAATGGCGACAACCTTGCTCGCCATTGCAGGTTTCAACGCAGACGCAGGTCTTGTTGTTATCGATGACTTTAACAGTGGGGACCAATATCTAGAAATGACCACTGCTAATGGTTTGACGATGGTCACAGACACTAACAGCGTTAGAACTCTAACATCTACGTTATTAGCAATGACCAACCCGATATATAGCGCAGCTGAGGTCGGGTTTGATTATTTAACCCTCACCAACGGTGCAGGGGAACAAAGCGAAGTAACTGTTGCGTGGGATATTGCGGCAAATACAATTTCCGCTGGCGGAAGCAACCATCAATTGGTCTATTCAATCATTGAATCAGATGGTAATCCAACCAATTTTGACCTTTACTTTGAAGGCCTACTTATCGGCAATAGTAATATTGCTAGTAATACCACTAATCAAGATCTAATCTTTGATGTTGCAACCGTTGATTTTTCTCTTGGCGGTGAACTAAAAATTGTTCTTACTGGTAATAGTGGTTGGGATATGCAACTCGATGCAATCGGATTACGTTATGACGATGCTGTTCCGCCGTCAGGTAGTCCAGAGCCTGCTGGTTTTGCATTATTTGGACTTGGTCTGCTAATGTTTGGCATGAGAAAAAAAGTATAATCTATTAACATAGATTAAGAAATAACTCTTGGAGTGACTCTCAAGAGGTATTTCTTAACAGAAAATTATCGATAACTGTATTTGAAATAGCATCGTGAAGCTCAACATACCATTCATTGTTTCCTGAAAATACTATGCTTACTCTTAAAAACTAAGTACATTAAACCGCTAGAGTTTATTTGGTATCAATTGATTAAAAAAATAATATTAGGGATCACCGCCACCATTATTGCCTATTTGGCTCTTTGGCCTGTGCCCATCGATCCCATAGCTTGGAGCGCTCCTAATAACAAGGGCTATATCCAGCCTTTTAACCAAAACCAACAGCTAAGTTTGATTAAGCGCATTGAACTCGATGACGCTATCGGTCCAGAAGATTATGCATTAGCTCCTGATGGTAATATTTACTTTGGCTTGCGCAGTGGTGAGATCCGCTATCTAGACCGCCAAGGTGACGTTCATCATTGGCTTAATACTGGTGGACGACCATTAGGTATGGAGTTCGACAAAGCAGGTAACTTAATTGTCGCTGATGCCTTTTTAGGATTACTAACAATATCGAGCGCCGGTGAAATAACCTCACTAGTGACTGAGACCGATGGCATTGCCGTTAAGTATGCTGATGACATCGACATTGCGAATAACGGTAAGATCTACTTTTCTGACGCATCGACAAAATTTGATGCCGAAAAGTACGGAACGTACGCCGCTAGTATGTTAGATATCATGGAGCATGGCGGTCATGGCCGGTTAATTGAATACGATCCAACCACCAACACAAGCACAACACTGCTAAACGACGTTAACTTTGCCAATGGTGTCGCCGTCAGTCATGACCAACAATCAGTACTGCTCAATGAAACTGGTTCATATCGGATATTAAAAGTTGGGATATCTGAGCGTAACCGCGGCCGTAAATCATTGATCTTAGAGAACCTTCCAGGCTTTCCAGATAATATAAATAGAGGGAGTAATGGCCTATATTGGCTGGGTTTAGTGAGCCCACGCAGTGATATATTAGATGCTCTTTCAAACTATGGGTTTATCCGAAAAATAATCCAACGCTTACCTAAATTAATTCAACCTAAAGCACAACGCTTTGGTCATGTCATTGCGATTAACGATCGCGGTGAGGTTATTCATAATTTACAAGATCCGAACGGTAAATATGGCGCTACCACGGGTGCACTTGAAATAGGTAATACTTTGTATATAAGCAGTTTACATGACACAGCATTGGGTAAGTTCCACGGGTTACCAGCGTTTAACGAATAAGCATAGGATCAGCTACGTTAATCACTGATGATATTTAAAAGACTCCCTGCAGTACAGATTAGACCGATAGCACTGAAATAGTGAGCTGACTTCTTATTTAGCCAATAACCATCCGTCTTCACTTGGCTTTCGTAAAACCTATTTAAGGTAACATTAGTCAGATCGCAATGTTATGAAATGAGCGTTATACGCTACATAATTAACGCAATTATAACCATTTAAGCAAGTGTTCTTGTTGTACGAAGGTAAAATAAACGAGAACACGGCGCTTAATTGATTTCGAGATGGCAGCTTCTCTGCTCTCGGTAGAATCTAATACCATTAATTCCGACAATTAGCTGAGCACTTGTGCTGTTATTTACTGTAATGGGTATCAGATCAGTTGAATCACAGCATCAGGCAGTAGCGGTTTATGGATATGAAAGCCTTGCGCGAAGTCGCAATCTTTAGCCCCTAAAAATTGCAATTGCTCTGCACTTTCTACACATTCAGCGACAATTTTCATGTTTAAACTGTGTGCCAATATCACCGTTGCGGCCACGATCCCTTGACTTGACCTATTCTCAGTGACATCCATGACAAACATACCATCAAGCTTCAAGGTATCAACAGGCAATTCTTTCAAGTAACTGAGCGATGAATACCCCGTACCAAAATCATCGATTGCAATATTAATCCCTACCTCTCTCAGCTCTATCAGTCGCGCGATTGTAATTTCTGATTGTTCCAAAAAAACTTCTTCGATGATCTCAAATTCTAGATCTGACAACGATGTCTCATGCTCTTGTGCGACTGCTTGCACATAGTCAATAAGGCCTACATCCAAGAGCTGGTTAGTCGACACGTTGACCGCTATTTTTAATCGTTTATTGCCCCATACGCGTTGTTGTCGACACGCTTCATTGATAACCCATCGTCCGACTTGATTTATCATTCCAATTTCTTCAACGATCGGTATAAATAACGCAGGAGAAACTTCCCCTAACGTTGTATTATTCCACCGTAGTAACGCTTCCACCTTAACTATTCCATTGGTTTTAAACAAATTATTGGTTGATATAACAGATGGAATTCATTATTTGAGACTGCGCGACGCAATTCATTTTCAATAGTCAACCGTTGATGAATAGATTCATTCATATCGCTTCGATAGAAACTATAATGACCAGGCCCTTTTGCTTTTGCATGGTACATACTGAGATCAGCATTTTTCATTAACTCAGCGCTTATCACCCCATCATCAGGATAATACGAGATGCCGATACTCGTTGATACATGCAAGACATGGCTGTTCAATACAAATGGTTTGCTAAATGAATGGTGAATCTTTTGTGCGAGACGCCCTGCATCTTCTGGCTGTTCGATACCTTCAACTAAATAGATAAATTCATCACCGCCTAAACGGGCAATAGTGTCTGAATCTCTGCCCAGTTTTTGTAATCTTTTGGCGGCGGCTTTTAATAATTGATCACCGACATCATGTCCTAGGCTATCATTGATGACTTTAAACCGATCTAAATCTAAAAATAGTATCCCTAAACCTTTGTTCATCCGTTTCGCCGTCAAAATTGCATGTTCAAGACGGTCAGTGAGCAAATACCGGTTTGGCAACGAGGTCAATGAATCAAAATGTGCTTTTTGGTAGAGTTGCTTTGTTCTATCATCCACGATGTTTTGAAGATTACTACTTTGCGTCTTTAGGGCATTTTCTCGCTCTTCGACTACGTTTAACATATGGTTAAAACCATTAGCCAATGTGCCTAATTCGTCTTTTTGCTTTAAGTTTAGGCGCTTACTATAATTTTTTGTCTCACTGAGTTCTCGTACATAACGCACCATAACATTCAATGGTTGAGTAATAATTCGCTGTGCGACAAGCGATAACAAGCCGGCAAGGACAAAGCTAAATACATAAATAAGCATTTGGCGATAATATTTTCGTTGCTGATGAAGTTTATCAAGCGATGTTCGAGTATATAGTAGGCCAAGCGTATCTTGTTGATTACGAATAACCGTCGTTATCTCTAAGAAGATTTCACCCAATAACACGCTTTCTTGAAACGGTTGAATAATGCGTTCCTGGCTTACCACAAGATTATGCTCTACCGTTTGATTGTGATATTCCGCAAAGGGTTTTCTGTCGGTCAAATATACAACGGCATACACCACTTGGTCATTTGTCTCAAACAAAGATAACGTATCTGTGGCCGATACACTATCGTCAAAAATAATTGCTGACTTGACCGAAAAGCCGATCATAGCCGCTTGTGTTTGGCCACTTTAAATCGCTGAATTTTTAAGCGTATCCAGCTCATTTTGATAAAGGAGCACCGCGCCCGCACTCACGACAATAATACTGACGAGCATCATCAGAAACACCAGTTTATACCGAATAGAAATAAAACTAATTGAAGGTATTAACATCCACTGTCCTGTTTAAATTATTTGCGCGGTTTCACGTTCACGATTTTGGCGTGCTTTAAGAGTTCTGAACTTATTTTCAATTGTGCAGCGGTGACCGCGGGTAAATTCACTTCAAGTTGTATTCGTTTATCCTGTTGCACAAAATTAATCATGCCACCTTGTTCTATAAACGTTTTCGATTGACTAACAAGTAGGATATTTTGTTCCGGTGAAATGTTCTGCCATAGCGTTGGGTAGTGTTCTGGTGGTAAGTATATAATCTGACATTGGCTCAAGTTCATTCCTTCAGCATGACTATAGTTAAGCACAATGAGCTTACCTTGGCTGTTTCGAGGACGACGTTGGACCATTTTATTGACATATGAGTTAAACGGATCGGGCGTAAGTAGGCATAGTGTAATGTGGTCATGTTCTAACGCTGGCCATTGCGTAAATGATGTTAAATGGAGCAGGAAACCGGCCATAATTTGCTGGTGTTTAGATATTTCCGCGTTCGAATTTAACGAAACAGATGTTAACAACAAGCTCCCTATAACAAACTTGATTAAGGTGCTTGCTGGATTTGAGCCCCATAAATTTTTAATAGCCATTAAAATAGGGTTCGCCAACTCAGACTAAAATGAATATTCTCTTTAGGCTGTACACCATTTAAGTTTTGATAAACTGGCACCCCTAGCTCAACCGAACATTGTTATGTGCCCCAGAATATATCCCCTCCCGTAACTAGCGTTACTTTCTGACCACCGTAAAATTTCGGGTTTGTTATGCCCTCAGGGTAAGGGAACGAGGGATTTGCAACGAGTAAATCATTATCTTGTCCAACAATATAACCCCATTTTTGGTATACCAACCTCGCTAAAGGATGTATGGTCTGATTTATATACCACGTTTTCCATAGCGAGACCGCGAAACTATTCCCTAATCGGTAATCCCTATTGTTGTTACCCGTTCTAATTTTAGCAACAACATTGGTTCCCCAACTATAGCTAGTGCTGTCGTTGGAGTAACTCAAGCCAACAGGAAGGTCCCAAGTACCTGAACCAAGCTGCATCGTATAAGGTAATTGCTGATCACCATGTGCGCGAGGAGTATCGCCCTTGGTATCAATTGACCCTGTTGGCAATGACATGCCGACTGAAAAGGTTAATTTTTGTTGCTCCCACCTAGCGAGTAACGCCGCGTAATTAACGGTAATATCGCCGATGCCATCAGAACTTATATTGAACTGATCATAACCAGATACAATACTCTCGTGATCGGTACTTTGCATAATATAAGGAATGCTTACGCTGATGCTTTCTTCAGAACTAAAATAGTATTGGATATTTCCAATGTACGCTTCTTGATTAATGACGGTTGGTAGAATCGGAAAGTTTTTATCCGACCGCGGTTCGGTGTCATCAAATAACACATTTTGATAACTCAACTTGGATGTGCCGTCTAAATAGCCATCCACATTTGACCGTTTATACAATAGCCTCAATGTCCAATGATTAAACGTTTTTTCGCTCATTTCGTCAGTAGACAATGCAAAAAGTTGTTGCACCGTTAAATCCGCCATTTCAGAAGGCGTATTTGCAAACGTGAAATGAGAAAAGCAGGCTAAAACGAGGGTTAGCTTGCGGGCGGTTGAACCATAAAATCTATACACATTCGTAAATTGATCCTAACTACAGAACGTTTAACGATAGGCTACTATAATACTTTATGGCTACCCCATACGCCAAGTAGCAAGTATAAATAGTCCATTTTAAATTAATATAGTTGCCGTTCACGGCACCAAATAAAGAATCATTAACCCGGTGGTCGGTTTATGAGCATAAATTTAAAACAGCATTTACCACCCATAAAATAAATTTAGAATTTATAAATTTCAGTATCTTACGTCAATTTAAATCTATTGTAGAACCCCATCGATTGTCCAATAGAATTAAAATACGGCATGAGTCATAGCCTATAACAAAGGTTCCAACATCAATGTTTGCCCTGATTTGATTTGGTGAATAACATTGCCACACTAAATATTTGAGTTAATCAGTAAGGATACTAATTATGCTCATCATTTGGCGCGGTTACGGCTGCCTAATCCCCATTATATTTTTTGTCACCATGGTCACGGTTCTTCTATCCCTCGATGAAATAATGGGTCACGAAATAGCCAATAAAAAATGATATCCCAATAACGCTGGGAATCATTATCGCCTCTCTATTCATTGGCATATTTGGTATAATATGTAAATCACAATAGAAGATTCCTGATTGTTCCAGAGACAGAATAAAAACATTTTACGCCGTCTCATGCGCTATTTTTCACTCCAATTTAGTATTGGGCTATTATCATTCCAGCCATATTATTTTTGGGGAAGAGCCTTAGTGATGCTAGACCAGAGGATAATATTATCGCCATTGAACACCCTATCATTGGCGATCGTTACATCATCAACACCTACATTTTGCTTAATGACCCAGATCATGAGTACCAATATAGCCTCATGAAGCTGGTGACAATTGACCAAGAGCGCTTGAGCTTTGCGATGACCACTATGAATTATAATAGTAAAGAAGGGGTTAGAAAGGCAATACGTGATAGCAAGGACCTCAACGAAGATTACTACTTTGATAGTTACCATGAGTTTACAATCGAAGAGTTGCATCAATATCTAGAAAATAAAGGGATCCATAAAATAGTACGGCAACAAGATGGCGGCGATTAAAAATCAGCCAGTCACGTTAAGGCAGCGACATTGTCGTTTGCCTTAACGTGTCATCGACTATTCGCTGTCGCTATCCTTGACAAAGTATACCGCAAATGCGCCAAGTACCATTGAAGCACCCGCTAGCATGATGATATATACCGCATTGTTATCAAACACTGAACTGAGGATCCAACCAGTCAAAATCCCAGAGATAATTTGCGGCGCCGCTATCGTGAAATTGAATATCCCCATATAAACACCTGTCTTATCAGTTGGTAATGAACCGGCAAGAATAGCGTATGGCATCGCTAAGATAGCAGCCCAGGCAATGCCAACACCAATCATTGGGATAAACAAATCTACCGCCCCCTGTGGTACTTCAATAGATGTAATCAGAAGATTAACCATCACTGGTTCTGAGTTAGTCACAAAGTAAAAGCTTAAGTAACCGATTCCGCCAGCTAGTAGTGATAATGAATAAACAAGTTTGCGACCGAACGTATTGGCGAGCTTGGTTAACACCAACGAGAAGATTGCCGCAAAGAACGAATAGCCAGCGAACAAAATGCCAACCCAATCCCCTGCAGCACCTTTTGCAGCTGCGATGTGCTCTGGTATGCCGCCAACGCTAGTAATGAAGTCATGATCAAACCATTTAGCGTCCACACCCCACACATGTTGGGCGATCGCTGGCATGGTGTAAACCCACATGATAAACAAACTAAACCACGAGAAAAACTGTACTACCGCGAGACGTTTCATTGCGTCTGGCATCGTTACCATCAGTTGCCAAAAATCCGATAGTTTTTTGATTACTGATTTTTGGATCGCCTGTTCTTTGGCGACTTCTGCCGCATCCATCCCCTTGTACGCATAATACTCTTCTGGTGGATGCTCTTTCACTCTGATAACAGTCCAAAGCACACAACCGAGTAATACTGTGGCACCAATATAAAACGCCCAAATGACCGATGGTGCAACTTGACCAGCTTTCGCAGTATTCTCAATGCCAACCACATTGGTAATAACGAAGGGTAAAATAGAGCCGATGACGGCACCAACATTAATTAAAAATGATTGTATCGAGTAGCCCACATTGCGTTGCTTCGCTGGAACAACATCTGAAACAATGGCACGAAACGGTTGAAACGCGACATTGAATGAGGCGTCCATCAGCGCCAACATAAACGCACCAAAGATCATCGGCGAGACAATGGCGACAAATAATGGCGCATTAGGCATTAGTGCCATACCAATAGCAGCTGCGACTGCGCCTGCTAGAATATAAGGTTTACGACGCCCTAACCGATTCCAGGTTCGGTCAGATGCAGACCCAACTAACGGCTGAATAATTAGCCCCATAATTGGTGCAACCAACCAAAATAATGATAGGGAATGTAAATCAGCCCCTAAATCAGATAGAATTTTACTAACATTAGCGTTTTGCAGTGCGAAGCCAAACTGAACCCCTAAAAACCCAAAACTTAATGTCCAAATCTGCCAAAAACTTAACTGTGGTTTTTCCTTCATATCCTGCCTCAAATGTCGGTGATAGCACTCATGTGCTTTATTATATATAAGTAGTGGCTAATCTAAATTAAACTCAACAGCCATCTGCTACAGATGTTATCCGAACATCATAAGGTAAACAGTGAATAGAACTCAATTTGATGCATACGTATTCAGCGAATAATCTTGTCCATTTGGGAAAAACACTTTGCAATTAATACTAGTTAAGTGGTCGGCAAGGAAGCTGGAGATTCCAGTTCGGTGTTTTCTGAAAAGGGGGCCTTACCAAGTTTCGGCTCTTTTTTAATCAGCTTAATACGATAAATATTCTCGATTCTAAAGACTAACTCGCCCTCCTCTTCTTCGTCGGCATAATCATGAATAAGATCGTCGGTTCCCCAGTATTTAACATCGTCTAGTAGAATGAATCCTTGTTGAATATTATTACTTTTAATCCGTTCATATAACGGCTTGCTCACCTTGCCATAATAATAGAAGCTGTCGATCTTATCGCCTTCTTCAGGAACATTAAACTGGGCAAAGACCCACACAGTTTCCTCCTCCATATTATCATTAATCGCAACCACCTCATCGACATTACAGCCAGAGAGGACGGCTATGCATAATAGGGTCATCAGATATTTTTTCATTTTTTATCATTCCTTTAGCATTTAATTTTAGTGAAAAACCCAGCAGCAAGCGATTCGTAAACCAATCGACGAGCTAAAATAGTGTTGCCATTGAATGACATAACGGATTTAGTATAGCTGCATAAATTAACGAATGTCGACAATATTTCGTGGTAAATCGTTGCTACGCCTAATTACGGTCGACGTAGGTTTCATCTAACAAGCGTTTCAGTAGTTTTAATCGTTTTACATTATCTTCCCCCGCTCTAAAAGCAATAACCAACTCCTTTTCCATTACTACTTTAACGAGCTCAGTGTTAGAGTTCCCACTGTTTTCAGCCAGATAAAGCATCACATTAGGATCAGTTATTGCAACAGGATGGCGTCCGGCCGCAAGTTTTTTAAGTAGGCCTACTTCGCTGATAGCGCCGTGAACGTGATCAGGATATTTTTTCATCGCATCATCGATAATTTTGGGGTATGAATACGTTTTTACGACACCGACGTGATACTTCTCAAACAAATTGTCGATGCTGTCAAAATCGATATCGCTTTTACTGTGTTTAAGAATGCCTATTTCGGACATATCGATCGCGGGAGATGCGAAGAACCCTTCCTTTACTTCTTCTGGCCACGCCGGATAATAGCCGACAAAATCTTTCCCTCTTGCTTTTACCTGCGCCCGCTTCCAGGGGTAGAATTCAACGATTAGTCGAATCCCTTCTTTTCGCAATAACTCGCGCAGTTTTTGAATTGAGTTGCCTTGATTAATCAGTTTTGCACCAGAATAAGGCTGCCAATTAAGAGACGCAATTTTCCATGTATCTTGTTGGCGGCCGTTCGCGCTACTGATAACAAGCCCAGCCAACACTAATAGCCCGAAACACTGTTTGATCATCATATACACTCCGGCTTAACGTTAAGTCAATGACAGCAAGTGAGTTATCATACGTTCGGTCGGTATTTCTTCCTACTAAACACACCATCGTCATACAATTATTTCCCCCTAACAATAACACACTCTGTCAGTTGCTGTTTGTGCTGCCAGTTCGAGCTGTTCCCCACAGCAAGAGCGTATTAATTTAACCTTCGCTGTTCCAACAAAATTTTCCTTTGAATGTCGAAAAACGCATGAATACATCACTGCCACATACACTTCCTCGTATCGAAGATACATGGTTTTGAAGCGCCCTAAGCTGTGATTTTCGTAATATGTATGTATTCTGGCATGTGATAGTTATATAACGCTTGCCGTGATCATTCCCTTCTTTCGTTTAATAGTTAAGGATGGCGCTACATAGTTTTGTTACAATGGCGTTTTTTAATGACAGTGATAAGCCCATGCCGACCTTAGATCTTTTATCAAGCCAAAAATTATTTGATGGCCAACATAATCAATATCAACACCAGTCTGGTGTCAACAATTGCGCCATGACATTTTCAGTGTTTTTACCGCCACAAGCGAACAGTGGTAATAAAGTGCCTGCGCTATATTTTCTGTCTGGATTAACGTGTACCGATGAAAACTTTTCAGTCAAGGCTGGTGCACAACAGTGGGCAGCGAAACACGGTATCGCACTGATCATGCCAGACACTAGTCCACGCGGCGAAGAAGTTCCAGATGATTTAGAAGACGATTACGCCTTTGGTCAAGGAGCAGGTTTTTACGTTAATGCAACACAAAAACCGTGGAGCACGCATTTCAATATGTACGACTATGTCGTGAACGAGCTACCAGCGCTCGTTGAAGCAGCGCTGCCAATTAGTGACGTCAAGTCTATTTTTGGCCACTCGATGGGCGGACACGGTGCCCTGGTTATCGCACTGCGCAACAGCGACGCGTATCGTAGTGTATCGGCATTTAGCCCCATCGTTAATCCGGTTGAGACACCATGGGGTCAAAAAGCGTTTTTTAACTATCTTGGTGACCATCTGCCAACATGGCTTCAATTTGATGCTTGTCATCTTATTACGCAGGGTAACAACCAGTTACCAATGCTGATCGATCAAGGGCTTGACGATCAATTCTTGGAAGAAGAGCTGCTGACCGACAATTTAATCGCCGCAATTGACGACGTTGGCTATCAAGCTACGATTAACACCCATGAAGGGTACAATCACAGCTATTTTTTCATCGCGAGTTTTATCGAATCGCATATCGCGTTTCATGCCAGTCATCTGAAGGCTTAATCTCTAGGTTATTTGGGCAATGTTTCTGCCCTTTTTTCACTTTTTTGTGCAATAGCCGAGTTTTTGACAAGCAAAGGCAATTTTTTAACAATTGCCACTTGTTTATTACAGACAGGTAAGTAATATTGCCATGATAATTTACATTTTTGGAGTATAGTTCAATGAGTTTGGCTACAGTTGCCGATATTATTGCAGGCAAAGTCCCGCAAGGCGAAATCACTACGGTTAAAGGATGGGTACGCACACGTCGTGACTCAAAAGCCGGTATTTCTTTTCTAGCCATTTATGATGGTTCTGGTTTTAATCCTGTTCAGGCTGTTATCGCCAATACTCTAGAGAATTATAATAGTGATGTATTGTCGCTAACTGCCGGTTGTTCGGTAGCTGTTACAGGTGAAGTTGTTGCCTCTCAAGGTAAAGGTCAATCGTTTGAAATTCAAGCGACTCATGTTGAAGTGATCGGCTTAGTTGAAGATCCTGACACATACCCAATGTCAGCAAAACGTCATAGTATTGAATTTTTACGTGAAGTAGCTCATCTACGCCCACGTACCAACATTATTGGCGCTGTGGCCCGTGTGCGCAATACATTGTCTCAAGCTATCCATCGTTTTTACCATGAGCAAGGTTACATTTGGGTTAGTACGCCACTGATCACATCAAGTGATGCCGAAGGTGCTGGTGAAATGTTTCGCGTTAGTACGCTAGACAACGAGAATCTACCACGTACTGACGAAGGCAAAGTAGATTACGACAAAGATTTCTTTGGTAAAGAGACATTTCTCACCGTGTCTGGTCAGCTTAATGCTGAGGCCTACGCCTGTGCGCTTGGTAAAGTTTACACTTTCGGTCCAACGTTCCGTGCTGAGAACTCAAATACAACGCGTCACTTGGCTGAGTTTTGGATGGTTGAGCCAGAAATCGCATTCGCTGATTTAAGTGATGCGGCGGACCTTGCAGAAGCGATGCTTAAATACGTCTTTAAAGCGGTATTAGAAGAACGTCCAGATGACATGGCATTCTTCCAACAACGAGTAGATAAAGAGTGCGTATCGCGTCTAGAAAAAATGGTCGATTCTGACTTTGTTCGTATGGATTACACCGATGCGATCACTATTTTAGAAAACTGTGGCAAGAAATTTGAATTCCCTGTTTCTTGGGGCGTTGATTTGTCATCAGAGCACGAACGTTACCTTGCTGAAGTGCATGTTGGCGGTCCAGTGATTCTACAAAACTACCCGAAAGACATCAAAGCATTCTACATGCGCATGAATGATGATGGCAAGACAGTAGCGGCAATGGATGTACTGGCACCAGGCATTGGCGAAATAATTGGCGGCGCACAACGTGAAGAGCGTTTAGACGTTCTTGATAAGCGCATGGCAGAGATGAACATTGATCTCTCTCACATGGATTGGTACCGCGACTTACGTCGCTATGGCACCGTTCCACATGCTGGTTTCGGTCTGGGGTTTGAACGTTTGGTGTCCTATGTCACAGGTGTTCAAAACATTCGCGACGTTATCCCATTCCCTCGCGCGCCGCGTAGTGCTAATTTCTAAGAATTAAATGCTATTGATTATAAAAGGAGCCTAGCAGGCTCCTTTTTCTATTCCACGATGTCGTCGATATAGTGTCATACCAATTAGCTGATCACTTTCGCTGGTTAAAATTTACGATTACATCGTTGCTCTCAATAGCTATCTATTGCTCGGTAATGTAATGTGCTCCTGCATTGCTCTTATATCGACATCCATGTCGAAATCAATCGAACGCCTTGTACTAATTAATTTTACCTACGCACAACAAGACCACAAAGTTATCGGAATTGGTATCACTATTTTTCCAGTGACTGCCGTTCACTGCCAGACTCTTTGAGTGTTTCCTCCTCGTTCATCGCTGATTTGAACCCTTTAATAGATGCACCTAAGTCACTGCCCAAAGTTTTTAGTTTCTTAGAGCCAAACAAGACCAACACGATCAGACCAACAATAGCCAACTGCCAAACGCCGATATTTCCCATAATCACCTCTGTATTTTAGACAAAATTTCGTAATTTGCTGCGTAACACTTTACCAACACTAGACTTTGGTAATTCTTTAACGATAATGATATTTTTAGGCACTTTAGACGCCTCAAGAAAATTTTTAGCCCATAGTATGAGTAATTTAATATCGGTAAGTTGATTAACCGTGATATAAGCGAGCACACTCTCACCCGCTACGGGGTCAAAGCTTCCCACCACCGCGGCCTCCTTGATCATCGGATTACTCATCAATACTTCCTCAACTTCATTGGGATAAACACTCACTCCAGAAACCGTAATGATGTCCACTAAGCGGTCGACAATTTTTATACAGCCATTAGCCCGCTTGATACCAACATCACCGGTTTTAAAGAAGCCATCAGCCGTCATCACTTGTTGAGTGAGGGCAGCCAAATTCCAATATCCTCGCATTATCTGGGGTCCCTTCACAACAATCTGCCCTTCTTCTCCGTCTGAAACGGGTTGATCGTTGCCATCCCAAATCTCAACCGATGTATAGATAAGCGACTTGCCAATTGTGCCTAGCTGTTCTTTATTCGGGAAATTAAGGCATACGACCGGTGATGCCTCAGACAAACCGTAACCCTCGGTGATCGTGCACCCCGTTAGCTGGTTCCAAAACTGTTCGATGCGTAACGACAGACTACTACCGCCAGATAGGGTTAGTTTTAACGGCTTAAAATTCAATTTTGAGAACGTTGGGTCGCAATATAATGCTTTGAATATTTCATTGGTACCGCAAAATACTGAAAATGTTTGCCCGATAATTTGATCGAGCATCAATTTGGTATTCGTAGGCTCCTTTATCAGGACATTGAGGCTACCGTTACTAAAGAACATCAGCATACACACTACAAACCCGTAGATATGGTGCAATGGTAGTGGACAAATCACGACATCTTGGCCTATTTCACAGCCGCTATTGATACGTTGGTATATTTGATTAATATTGGACAGGACACTTCGATGTGTCAATATCGCCGCTTTCGGTACGCCACTGGTGCCCGCTGAATATTGCAACATGGCGATATCGTCTAAACCAACATCTCTCGTGAGAGCAACATATTGCCCTTCACTTACGCTAGCACATTCAAAGTCAACAATATCTATGGCCGAAGCAAGCGGCATAAAACAGTTCGCTATAATGGTAGTGACGGCGCTGTCTCGCGCCAACCATTCGATGTTGGCAATGGTTTCACCTTCAATAATAATACCCTTGGCTCCAGAGTCATAAATTTGATGGCGGATCTCTTCGGCGTTTAAACTTGGGTTAGAATTGACGATAACCAATCCCGCACGCATGGCTGCAAACGCCGCTATAGGATATTGAATAATGTTTGGTAACTGGATAATGATGCGGTCGCCTTGTTTAAAACGCTTTTGCATCCAACAGGCTAGCGCCTGAGATTTTTCATCGATATCGCGATAGCTGTATTTTTTCCCCTGACACGAGAATGAAGCCTGGTTGGCGTAGCAGGAGAACACATCCTCAATGAAATCGCCCAAATTAGCGACATTGTTCTCGATAAGTTCAGCACCCATTGCTATCACTCCGTTATTTGAATAAGCCACTGCTATCAGTGGTTGATAACAATCACAGTGCGTCCTTTAACAATATGGTACATATTCAAGAAAGGGGTTAGCGTCGTGGCGCCATTGTATTATCTTTTGGTCACTAACGCTGGAATGCTTTGAACCGTTAAGTTTTTACGAAATTCGCCCGGCGAAGTGTCAGTCCATCGTTTAAACGCGCGGTTAAAGTTACACACGCTAGAGAACCCAACCAAATAGCTTATTTCGCTGAGGCTAAGGTGCGCTTGTTGTACGTAATCCATCGTCAATTTGTAGCGAGTTTGCTCCAAAATCTCTTTGTAAGAAGTCCCTTGGTTATTAAGTTTGCGCTGCAAGTCTCTCACACTCAGTCCAAGCTTTGCCGCGATCACAACTTGCGACGGTGCCCCTAGCACCAGAACATCGTGAATCTCATTCTTGATCAAATAGGTTAAATCATGCTTATCTATTCTCGATAGGAATTTGTCTAATAGCTTCTCGTTTGTTTGACTTATCATCGTATTAGCGCTGAGCAATGGCGAGCTAAGTTGCTCAGCGTCAAAAACCAAGATCGTCTGACTAGCGCCGAAGACGACCTGACATTGGAAGAAATCTTCGAGGTATTGAGTACAATACGCGGGTTTAGGAAATGCTATAGAGATCGTCACCGGACATATTTCAAACCCAACTAGCCCTCGCATCAGTTGAATAACCGTCGCTAGAAATGTTTCGCAAGACAACAGACTCATTACATTTCTACCGCTGTCCGCATGCGTCACTGCGCACATTTCAAAATCGACATTGCCATCTCGTTCGCTTAATTTCAGTCGGCATGAATTGGAGACCACGCGTTTATATTGGACTATACGCTGGAGTGCATCATGTAAAGAACTTGAAGATAACATCGCGTAACCGAGCGCATGAAACATACCGGGATGAAATTTCTTCGCCACTTGAATGGAGAAATCATGGCGGCCACTCTGATCATTACAATAGTCCAACAATGCAGCAAATTTCTTAACGCAGATCCTTGCTTCAGGATCTTTAACCAAATGTGACTGGATATCAAATAGCCCAAATGCACGTTCAACATCAATGCCAAACATAGCCATTGAACTAGAGAAAGGAATAATCCAACCACTTGTTGTTGAATAATAATCGACAGGTAAAAGTTCACTAACATTTTTCATATTATTCTCGGCTATGTGCAATAAGCAAGAGGCTGATCATTACGTTACGATACATAAATAATAGGATAAATAACATCTAACCGACGATAAATTTTGACACTCGGCGCGCGACGGGAATTAAATCTTATTAATTACAGCACGATAGAACATTTACCACCAATAGTAAATTATGACAACAAATTGGCGCCAACGGAATTAACCCATGATGGTAGTTAGGTTTAGAGTAACTGTGCGGACATTATTGCGCCGTGATGCAGCGAGTATTGACATGGAATATCGACGACCCCCGTAATATTTCTAGGCGACGTTGAGAAGGTCACGATATTGATAATAATTTATATATAGACGCAGACCGCTCTAATGTTACTTGGGGCTGGTGCGACCAATGTTGAACATAGTCATGAGGTACTGTTATGAGAGATCAAGCAAAGAAATTAGCCCGAGCACAGAGGAAAAAACAAGCACGAAAGCGTACAAGAACGAAAAGAAGACGCGCATTAACGCTCAAAAAACTTAGCACCGAGCAACGATTGAAGGTAAAAGCGTTCGAACAGAAAGTTACACAATTTAACGCGGTAAAACTTAGAATCGCGATGAAGAAAGTCAACACCTCTGCAACCTTTATGGCTAAGGCAAAGCGTATTGACGCCTTACATGGTGAAGACGCCAATACGCTAGGAACTACCGCCAATAATGATGAGCCAGGTTCGCCAGGTACATTTACCGTGCTTGATACCACAGGAGGGCTGATCGGTGGCACCACCGCAGTATTGCCAAAGTATCCACTGCCCACGCTGCCGCAGCAGTGTTCAGATGCCACGCTTACCGCACGTCAAATTGCCTTACAAACCGCACAGATTGAAAATTTCTTTAATTTTGAAGCCTTAAATGGTGCCGTCGTCCATGGCAACATGGAAGCGACCAAAATCAAGCAGCTTGGTCACTGGGTGTTACGGGGAACAGCTAGTGAGCGAGCGCAATATGCTCAAGAACTTGATTTTGGGGTGAATGACGCTGATCCTGGCGAAGATGCTATTGATATACTCAGCCCTATTTTGGATTATCTATCACACCATTTCTGGGATTTATTGTGGCATTTGGGCATCGGTATCATCGATTCTATTATACAAATAGTACAAATATTAATTGATAATTTAATGGACCCAGATTTTAACTTTGATCTTGAAGTTATTGACCCTATTTTGGTCATATTCCCGCCAGCTACCGCCAATGACTTAGATGACCTCCACTTTTTCCCTGATGATCCAGAGCATTTCCCTCTTCCTCCTTACATTAATGACTTTAGAGACGATGACCTTATCGCGTGGCTACAACTGGCACCACATTCACCGGTCCATAAATACCTTAAGCCCTATCATGAACCACTAGATAACTTTCCGATCAGCAACTTAGAATTTACCAAAACGTGGGAGTTTGCGAATGACGACTTGGCGACAGCTATCGCGCAAAACAGGGTATTTATAGTTGATTACAGTAATCTAGATGGACACGTTAACGCGCAACGACCGCCGATCACGACCAATTATGGTGCCCGGCTCTATGCGCCTATCATGCTGTTAGCGATCCCTAAAAATAGTGACCAGTTAAAGGTTATCGCGATTCAACCAACTCAGCGTCATGCAACTGATGACGAGTGGAGCGATTATGCGCACACCAAACGTAATGACGATGACAATCCTTTTTCAAGGATATTAACCCCCAAAGATGATTATTGGGCATGGCAAATCGCCAAGAACACCGTGACGACAATTGGGTCGATGTCATCGGTACTCGACCATTTATCGACCCATGTCTACTTAGGGCCGATACCAGTAAGCTTTTATCGCAACATTCCCAACCATCATCCATTAGCCGCCTTGCTTGATGTTCATTTGATGTCGCTAGTGCAGAACAACTTTACCGGAATCTTCTCGGTGGTCGGAACCAATATAGGGAGTCCCGAGTTTAATGATGGTCTCAATGGCCTATTGACGGGGGCGATTGAACGTTTGTCTGGTTTTTCAAGTGAGACCTTCCTCGGTGCCACAGTTGAACGCGCTGGTCAATATGACTTTTTCGGCGATAGTACGCCACTCGACCGGGATACCGATAGTGAATTTTCTAATATCGCAGATTATCCGTTACATGATGACAATAAGACGCTACCAGTGATCAAGAATTGGGTTCAAGAGTATATTAATCTTTATTATCAAGATGATCAGTCGGTCATTGGAGATTATGAACTGCAAGCCTTTTTAAGTGAGACCTGTCATTTAGGGCAAGTTAACGGTTTTCCAGATCATGCCGCGAGCATCGTCGACCTAGTCGACATCTGTTCGCATATTATCTATTGGATGTCCGTGAATCACGCCTTAGATCGGGTGTCATCATTCCAGTATATCGGCGCCTTAGGTTGTTTTGATAATGGTGTGCCAATTCCAGGCAAACGCTATAAAGAGAAAGACTGGTTCAAAGTTATGCCACCAATAAATGTTGGGATGTCGTTGTTCTTATTCTCCCGTATATTTGTTGACTTACCGGTAAGCTGGCATCGCTCTTTAGGTAAATTCCCGCAAGGGCAATTTATGCACGACCCGCGTATTACCCCGCACCTACACAATTTCCAAAACGGGTTATTCGAGCTCAACAATGCGCTGAGTGACAACAACGAAAACAGACGCTGGGGCTTTGATTTACGTATGCCATCCACATTAACCGTTAGCCCATGGAATTAAATTCGGAGACCATATTATGTTTAACAAAAAATTAGACCGACGTAGTGCCGTAAAGTCCGTCCTCGCCATCTCAGGATTCGGATTGGTTGCGACCTCCTTTATCGGAAAAGCGCTATTGAGTGACCCCGCAACGGCGCCGTTATTACAAGTCGAACTGACTAAGTCAGAGCAATATATCTTTGATTTAGTCTCAAGGAATGCGTCAAGGACCGGTCGTTATAGCCTCGACACTATTACTGATTTTAGTCGTGATTTTGTTAAGGTTCTGGGACAAAATTTTGATTACCCAGGGACATTCCCACCGATATTTGGTGAAATCGAAATAATGAGGTGCTTCGACATCCACGTCGTTTAACTGACCGTAATAATCACTTGGCTTGGGTTGCACCAGCCAAGTGATTATGCACACTGAACCGGCCATTAGGCACTACTACAAACTCATTTTCTTACACCAACTTTACCTTCTTCATCGTTAGCTCATTATCATCGCCACTTGGCCAATATAATTCCGCAGACACTTTGACTTGGTCCTCTGTCATATCCACCGTAACCGTTAAAAAGTTATTATGCCCAGACATCGCATATTTTCGCACCGCGTCCAATTTGTCATTACCGCGTACACGACCGGACTTTTCAATCAACATCTCAGCTTTTGAGGGTGCCGGTTTACGAGATATTGCGCTCGATGTCGCATTGAAAATTCGCGCGTTAGGATAATCGTCATCATTTGATAGTTCGAAGACACTTGCGCTGTGAACATCACCACTCAAAAACGATATCGGGTTACCTGAATCATTCGAGTACGCCATCACTAGCTCTAGTAAGGTATTGCGCTCTTGCCAATTACTCTTATGATCCCATTCATCTCTTAGATCATCCTTAGCACCACCAATATCCATGCTCATCACGAAGCCGTTCCAATGCAAAATTGGCACTGGCGACACAAAGAACACCGCTTTGACATCCACTAAAGACGATAACCACTGTTTAATCCGCGACATTTGCTCACCACCTAACAATGCGGTGCCGTCTCGATGACGCTCATAATCATGATGGCCGCGCATGTCTAATACATAGAAGGCGACACGACTTTGAGTGAAATTATAATCCCAATGACAGGCAGAATTTTGGGCTTCATCGGCCACCATCACCGGATTGGTATTGGTATTGGTGTTCGGGTTATGGCTGTGTTGATACTCTTGATAAACAATCTTAGCGGCAATAAACATTAGTTCAATAAGTCGGTCATTCGTATCCTCGTCATCAGGCTGAAAGAAACGATTGAGTAGCTTCTTGCGCTCTGACTTACTGTAAGAACCCCAACCATCCATTATCTCATGATCATCCCAAATCATGTATTGTGGAAATTGGGCGTAGACCTTTTTCAGATGAAAAAAGTTCCAATAAATACGATAGTAACCACGATAGATCTTCGAGAAATAATCAACCAAACTCTTCTCATCTAATCCAATGTCGGTCGTGTATTCTTTAATTATTTTATTCTTATACTTACTGAGCCATTCCCAAATTGAATACATGTCCTCTTTATCATTAGCATCAATGTATATTTGATCACCACCGCCGATACAGAACGCTGCGCTTCTGTCGTTAAGCACATCATAATATGCTGACCATGCTGCGCGGTGCTAAAGGGATCATGGCAACTTGAAAAACCAAACACTAACTTATCATTGGTAGCACATTGAGTGCGAAAGTGATGCGTGGAGTGTGAGCCAATTTCAATTCGGCGAGGCAATCGATTAACATCATCATGTGCAGCAATAACCGCATAATAGAGCTTAGTGTTTGCAGGCAACCCAGAAAATGAGAATGTAAAGGTATTATCGGTTGCTTGGCCAATTTGTGCCTCTTGATGGCATAAAAACTGACCAGCTACGGGCTTATAATAATCAGCCACCGAATTATCTGTAAAGTGGTCTAAGTCCTCATAGAATGGGCTATCTTTGATCACGAGTGACCACTTTCCAGGCACAAATAGCCTCACCCATATTTTCGCGTATCAACGGTGGTGTGGCCGACAATTGCCATTGAGGCAACTTTCGGATGGTCGCTTTCAGCGATGGTTGGGTCGACAGGAAAACTCATAGTGACTCCTAGTATTTCATTGACTAGCGGCGACTGTTCTCGGTAAACCGTAGTGTGTGATGGCTAATCTGTATTTATTATCAGCCATTTTGATCAATTATGATAGCGATGCGCTAGGTTGATCAACCAAATTGATAGTCACTCGGTAATAATTTTTTTGATTTTCGATGGTATATCCCCAGCCAAACTGCGTGGTGACTTTCTCCACCAGCATCATCCCTAAGCCAAAACCTAGTTCAGTGTCGTTTAGGGGATCTTCATCACCGCTTTCGTCGATATTAGTTACCACAATCTGGTGAGCCTGCTGCTCAATGATAACCATGCCTTGTTGTGTATGCTGAAAGGCATTTCGTATTAAGTTATTTAGCACTATCTTAGTTGGTGTTAATGGCAACATCAATTGAAGATCTTCAATCGCCAATTCTACCGTTACCCCTTTACCCGCTAATAAGTATTCGAGCTCCTGTGTGATGGTGGAAATTGTCTCGCCAAGAGATATCGACTCGAGCGGTATTTCAACATCTCCTTCGCGGCTAAGCCAAAGCAATGTCTCTGTCATCGATTTCATGGTCAGACTGGCGCGACTCATGCGGTCTCTTACCGCACGCTCTTTTTCGGATGGTGTTGGGTTTATCTTCTCTAATAATGCGGCATTGCTGCGTATTACGGCGATAGGCGTACGTAATTCATGACTGGCGTAGCCGAGAAAATCTTGCTCACGTTTAATTGAATCTGCAACTGAAGCTAGATTATTATGTATTAACGATGCCAGGGTGTTGAGCTCTCTAAATCGAAAATTGGGCGTTGGCTTGTCTAATTCTTCGATAGTAAGGCGTTTCGCCCAGCGTTGTAATGACTCCATCGGTAACGCTATTTTCTTAAAGATAGTGAGCAACACCACGATAAATATTATCAAACCGGCAACCCCTAACAATAAAATCTCCACCATAGGGTCTAGCATCCAGCCATCCTTTGGTGAGTGTTGTGCTATCTTTTGGTGAATATTTTCGCTAGTGCGTGACACGTAGATATGCTCGCTACCACGGTTAACTACCATCACACTATAGATATGATTTGGCGGCGATATAAACATCCAGTCGATAAACTTAACATGAACCTTGCCGATCTGTTGTGGCCTCGTTGGGAAATGAGCCCTGACCGGCTCTGGTACTTTTGACCATTGAGTAGTAGCGTGATAGCCCAAAACGGTTTGTTCTGTAAGGCCATCATTGGGAAATTGCTCGCCAATCTCGCGCATGATCCCTTCGGCAGCCATATCAAACGAGGTTAGAAACATTCTGGCACTTTGCATTGACAAAATCGCAGCGATGAACAATACCAACCCCGTTAACAGCCCAAATATATAACGACGAATACTCATTGTCATCCCGTTACGCCAACGTTCTATTGAGAACAAAGCCAAAGCCAGTCACTGTATCTACGCTTAGGCTGGCGCCTACAAGCTCTAGCTGTTTGCGTAAGTTATGAATATGGACTTTTAAACTGTTACTGTCTGGTTGTTCATCTCCCCACACAGCGGCCATTAATTCGCTACGAGTAACGGGTTTCGACGCATCGCGCATCAACTTTTCCAATAATTTAAACGTAATAGGAGTCAACTTTAGCGGTTGACCATCATAATTTGCGCTTTTATTAGCTAACTGAAGCTGCAACGCGCCAACACTTAGTGTTGGGAGTTGGCCGCTACGGCGTTTTGATAAAGCTTTAACACGTATTAGCAACTCATCAATTTCAAATGGTTTAACTAGATAATCATCAGTGCCGGCATCAAAACCAGCTATTTTGTCACTAATGGTATCACGAGCCGTTAGCATTAAAATTGGTGTGTCATCACTGTTTTCACGAAGTTTTTTACAGACCGATAAGCCGTCTAAGCGCGGTAAGTTGAGGTCAAGCAAAATCACTTGATAGTCATTCTGGTCAATTAGCGCCAATCCATGCACGCCGTTAGCAGCATGATCGCAGCGGATCGACTCTAATTCGAGGTAATCGACCACTGTTGCTGCCAAATCGATATCGTCCTCAACCAACAGCACATTAATGCTCATTCAATAATTCCTTTTTCTCGATACGTTGAAATTTCTGGCTTAGCTTGTTGATGGCATCAATAATATCTTGATGCACCATTAACAATGATGGTACCAATAGTAACGTAATCACTGTGGCAAACAAAATACCATAACCCAACGACGCTGCAGCCGGAATAATGAATTGTGCCTGTGGAGACGTTTCGCCTAATAATGGCATCAGTCCGGCGTACGTCGTAATTGAGGTTAATAGCACGGCGCGTAACCGGCCAGTACAGGCAGCAATAATTGCTCCCGTTACCGTATCATATTCTGATTTTAATGCATTAAACCGCGAAACTAACAGCAGACTATCGTTGACCACTACCCCACTAAGCGCGACGATACCGTTAAACGATAAGATGCTCAACACCATATCATTTGACCAATGGCCCAAGATTGCGCCAACTAAGCCAAATGGAATAGCCATCATTATGATCAATGGCTGCACATATGAACGTAATGGTATCGCCAACAAAATGTATATCGCCGCCATCGCCATAATAAACAAACGCGACATTGAACCCGTTGTTTCGGCCTGCTCTTCAGCTTCACCAGCAAAGTGAATAGATAAGCCAGGAAAGCGTTGCTCTAAGCTTGGAATGAGTGTTTCATTAAGCGTTGCCACCAGCTCATTTGATGCGATGACATCTTTGTCAACACGTGCGCTAACATACACCGCTGGCAACCCGGAAATACGCGTAATTTCATTTTGCTGCGGCTGAGACGTCACCGTTGCGACCAGTGATAATGGTACGGCCTGGCCGTCTGTTAACCTGACGTTGGCATTCATGACATCATCGAGCGTTTGACGGGCACTGACCGGATAACGGATCCGCACTTTTACTTCGTCTTTACCGCGCTGATATCGTTGTACTATCTCGCCACCAAAGGCTTGTAAGACCTGGCGAGACAAACTTTCAGTGGTTAATCCTAATGATAATCCTTGAGCGTTTACGCTAAATTTAAGCTGCGCCTGTCCCGAATCAAAATTATCATCAATCCCACTAACACCAGTAATTGTTGCAAGGTATTGTTTAATTTCTTTGCCCGCCGTTTTAAGGGTGGTGTCATTCCATGCTTTTAACTCGACTTTAAAGTTGTCGCCGCTACCAAAACCCGAGGCAATATCGAGTTTTCTCACTCCTTCTGGCGTTTTTACAATCGCTTTCCACGCTTTGGTGAACTCTTTAAGGCTGTACGGCGCATTATTGTCTAGCTCGACTTCTATTGCGCCAGCTAAATCGCCAGTGCCCATCACTTCAACCGTATCAATGCCAGTGCCTTGATGACCTAATGAACGCATCAACTGCTTATCGGCGTTGATAGCTCCTTGCTCTAATGACGTTAAATTTTTACTCGTTTGACCAAAACTAGCATCATTTTGCATCACCAATGTCGCGCGAATAGAACTACCCGGAATATCAGGGAAAAATGCAACTCTAACCGCGCCAGTTTGTAACATTCCTATCACGAGAATAAAGATCGCGATAAAGCCAAAAAGTACTGCATAACGATATCCAATTGCTTTATGGATTGCGGGGCGATATAGACGGTCATTTACCCACTGTAATGAATTATCTGCGGTATATTGTAGTCGTGGCCACAAGCTGCGCCAACCCGTTTGTTGGCTCCGCTTAGTATTTAGTCCGACAAGGTGCGCAGGCAAAATCAATTTTGACTCCACCACAGACAACAACAAACAAATAGTAACAACCACCGCAAATTGAGAATAGACTTGCCCCATTCCGCCTTCGACATTCGCCAAGGCAACAAAAGTGGCAACGGTGGTTAACACACCAAAAATTGTCGGTACTGCAACTTTCTTCGCACCTGCAACCGTGCTTTCAATGGTGTCGCCCTCTTCCTTACGGGTGGTATAGATACTTTCCCCAACGACAACTGCATCATCAACCACGATGCCTAACGCGAGAATAAAGCCAAAGGTGGTCATTTCATTGATACTCATGGCGGTAAAGCTATCAGTCATGAAAAATAACGTGCCGCAGAAGATGAATGGCAATCCAGCAGTCACCCAAATAGCGACGCGTAGATTAAGGAACAACGCTAAAATAAGAAAAACGAACGCAATACCAGACAACGCATTTTTGACCAATAATGCAAGGCGGTCACGAATTAATGTGCCACCATCATTCCACGTTTCTATGGTAAGATTTTGCGGCAGCAAAGCGCTGGTTTGCCATTGCTCAACCACAATTTTTGCTTGCTCTACAATTTTGAGAACATCGCCATTTCCATCAACTTTGATCTCAACGCCAATCCCCGGAACGCCGTTATAGCGAGCTACCGAAAATGCGTCGTCAGCGAAACTATCGGTAATTTTTGCCACATCACCGAGCAAGACCTTGCTACCATCGGCACGGGTTATTAACGCTATATTGGCAAACTCTTGTTGCTCATGAGCTTGCTCGGCAACTTTCAAAGAAATCACCTTGTCTTGATTACGCAAACTACTCGACATTGAGGTGGTTGATTCACTGTTAACAATATCCGCAACGTCGCTAAATGATAAATTATAGGCTTGCAGTTTTTGCTCGTCGAGCTCAATAGACATCATTGGTTCAAGTTCGCCATTGATAGCGACATTTGAAATGGCCGAGCGGGCCAGTAAATCCACTTTAAGTCGGGCCGCGATAGCCTGTAATGTGGCGCGATCGCTGTCACCAACAATTTTTATCGAATACGCATGCTGCAACGGCGTTACCTTCTCAATAACCGCCTTTTCAGCCCCAGCAGGAAAGCTATAGATGGCATCAACTTTAGCCTTTACATCACGTAATAAGATATCTAGATCGTATCCCGAGTTCGCTTCAACACTCACTGTACTACCGCTAGCACTTGACGTTGATGTAACACGTTTAATACCTTGCACTGCCTCGAGTGCTTCTTCCACTTTTATCGCAATACCCTCTTCCGATAATCGCGCATCGCCGCTGTCGTAGTTCATTGATACGGTGATAGTCTCAGACTCCCACGGCGGAAACGCTTCTTTACGAAGTTGATCAAACGACATCAGGCCAAGCACAATAATCGAGATCATCAGCAGGTTTGCAGCCACTGAGTTACCCGCAAACCACGCTATGATCCCTGTTTGTTTTTGACTCACCATTAGATTGACTCCTCTAGGATTGGATCCACTTTCATTGCTACTAAGTAACTCGCTAAAGGTCGGTTAACTATTTGAGTGCTCACCACGCCGTTCACTGGTTTGACATAGATATCACTATCTTGTGAGAATAAGACGCTAACCGCTAAGTGCGATAAAACCCCTTGCTCATTAACTTGCCACACCGTATTGCTATTAATTAGCGCCGAGGCTGGGAGTTTCCATACACCATCGATCGCTTCGCCAACGATAGTTGCAGTGACAAAGGTTCCGGGAAACAAAGGATTAGTAAGATCGAGCGGCTGCTTAATCTCCGCCACCATTGCGCGCTGACGGCTAGCGTCATCAAGATGTTGCTCAACACGACCTGTTGTTGCGCGCCACTGATCATCGATGCTAGCACCGGTTAAATTAACCACAACATTTTTCATGTCACTGCTTGGTAATAGCTGCCATTGCGATGAAGATAATGGTAACGACACCTCAAACACGCTGGTATCAAAGAGCTGTGCCAACGTTTGACTTGTTTGTACGTTGCTACCGAGCTGCACAGAGCGCGATACTACAAGCGCGTCAAAAGGTGCTTTTAGCACTGTTTGTGATAAATCATACTCCGCCTTATCCACGGCTTTTAACCACAACTTATAACTTGCTTGTGCGGCCGCCAATTGTGGTTTACGCAAGACCAAATCAGACGCTACTTCCTTCCCTAGACCCGACTGCAGCCACTCTGCTGCAGCCTGGCTGCTGTTGAGTTTTTCTTGGGCTAGTGCTAATTGGGCATCCGAAAAATTCATTTGTGCGCTGGCAAGTGCTTGTTGATATGCGATCGATTCGATTTTAGCGATCACTTCACCTTTTACTAACCGGTAACCAGAGTGAAACTTTGGTGATAAGTAGACAATTTGACCGCTGACTTGCGAGGTTAAATCAAGCTGCTGCTGTGACTTTACTTCACCAAAGGCTACAACCGTTGCTTGATGAGATACTTGCGTGGTCTGAGTAACTGACACCACAGGGTATTGCGGCGCGTTTTGTGATGGTTTCGCGTGTTGTCGCTCCTCTGTTAATGCGCCATTGACCGCGATAGCAACAAATATGCTAGCGAGTGCAACGACACTCACCACTGATTTACGATTAATAATATTCATCTCTTATACTCCCAGACCGAGGGCAAGCCCCAAGCTAATTCGATTGGCTAAACGCTGATAAGTTAACTGTGTTAATTGCGCCTTTAGTGAAAATGTTTGTTGCTGAACCTCAAGTAATTCGAGCAGCGATGATGTGCCAAGTCGATAACGACTCGTGTAAGCTTGTTCGCTGCGCCGTGCACTTAGCAATGCAGCGTTGGTCAAAGAAATTTGCGACGTTAACGATTGTTCTAACGCCTGTGCGTTTTGTACTTCGTTAACCGCGGTTAATAACGTTGACTGAAAAGCCCAATAACTTTGTTGAGCGTTAAGTTTTGCAACCTCGACTTCACTACTGAGTTTTCCACGATCAAAAAGTGGCGCCGACAATTGCCCTAATAACTGCCAAGCGGCGCTACCAAATAATGTCTCGTGCAAATTACTGCCAATATTCGACAGTGATCCACTTAAAGAAAAGCTCGGTAACAACGATTTGTACGCCACTTTATGTTGATATTGGCTGGCCACGATAACTTGGTAAGCTTGCTGAAGATCTGGGCGGCGTGATAAATCTTGTGACGATAATAGCGCCAACGGCTGCGCTACTTCTGGGAAAACCGCAACAACGCTCACAACGTTCTTTGCTTGGCCAGTTAATAACGTTAAATTTCGAACAGCGCTATCATAATCAGCCTGATAACTGACTAACGTAGCCTGGCTGCTTTGAGTTGAGGTTTTAGCGGTATCGAGATCCTTAAGGTCAATAAGCCCTTTTTGATAACGACTGACAATTATCTGCTCGTTTGTCTTAAGAATAGCAACCCGCTGTGTTTCTATCTCGGTCAACTGGCGTGTCTGAATAAGCCCTAGATAGGCTTGCATCACTTGGGCCACAAGAATATCGCGTGTCCCTTGATAGGCATACCCGGACGCCATCATGGTCGCTTGTCCGGCGCTGGTGCCGTTGGCAAGCAGTTTCCATATGTCGAGCGTCCATGCGACATCAATGCTCGGCGTATACGATATCGCCGAGCCTTGACTTTTGTTCCCGCTAACGCCGGCGGTAACAGTCGGCCATTGCATTGATGACGTACCAATAAGCTGTTGCTGTGCGGATTTTAGGCTCAGTAAACTCTGTTGTAGATTAGGATTATGGTTTAACGCCGTAACGACAAGCTGTTCAAGCTCATCGTTAGGCAACATCGCTAACAACGATACCGATGATTGTCGCGCGTTGACATCAAACGTTGCGCCAGCAAGTTGGTTAAATTGATCGCTGGCTTGTTGATCAAAGTGGACATCATCAAATGTCGCACAACCTGACAATATACTTAGTAAACTGAAAATAAATAATATGGGGGGAAATTTCACGATTGACCTCACTAGAACGTTTAGATCTGGAGTGTATCGTGAACGAGGTTAAATTGGGGTTAAGACGCTAACCCTATTAGATAACCGCAATGTGAAATTATTTAATGTACCGTTGGACTTGCCAATATCAAGTCCAACGGTTAATCGAGGTTACGTTGCCGTGCGACAATCGCGAGTTTTTTTCGATAAATGCTGATTGAGTGATCTTTTAGGACATTACTACTCGGAACATTTTTTTTGAAAAAACCAAAAAATCGATACAGCCATGACACGCTATACAACAATTCAACTCCTTCATAGTCACCACTCGCACAATTAGTTAAATAGCGCATGTCGCCACTGTGCAAGTAGCCGCCAAAACGGCGCTGAAGCATTGTACCAAACCCATTACAAAAAGGAATTTTACATAATATCGCCGCGCCAACTTCGATAGTTTCACCGCCAGGTGGCAGCATGGTAACGGCATCTACCGCGTTAACCATCCGATAGACAGGTGTTCTAAGTCCTGACACCCATGTCGTATTGCCAACCCGCGGTGAGCCAAAGGTATAACAACCTGCAATACCAGCCTGATGACTTAATCGTTTCGCTGCAATGGTTGCCAGAGCGCCACCAAGACTGTGACCGGTGATAAATAATGGTTTACTATTAAACGGTTTACTGTCGAGCACGTCTTGAATCTCATTGGCCACCAGCTCATAGGCATCATTAAATCCTTGATGCACTTTGCCACCAGAAGTGCAACTAGTTTGCGTCGCTTTGCAATCCGCTTTGATGTCGCGGACACTCGTTGATTCAGTGCCACGAAACGCTAGCACTACAAAGTTATCGGTGGTTGCGATAATTGCTTGTGTGCCACTACGATCGAAGGTTTTTGCTAACGTTAAATTCATGACTTTTAAGTCATGCTCTAACAGTGTTTGCTGTTCGGCAGCATCGTAACTTAACGATTCAATAAATGTCGCCAGTCGGGTGAGCTTTTTACTTTCAATTAATGCCGACAGGCTGCGGTCGAACGCCTGTTGAACATTGGTATTTTGGCACAGTGGATTGAATTTAACATAGGCTAATTCAGACAAGCAGGACATTAACCACGCTGTGCGGTCACTGTACGCTTGCCGATAGGTAGGCATTCGCTTACGTAGGATTTGGCGAACAAACTCTTGTTCATGTTTGCTACTGTTGATGACGCTGGTTGCACCATCAGCAATGATCTCGGCCTTAGGTTTGTCATCGACGACAATATCGGTGAATTGTTGACTCATTATCTATTCCATTAATTAATGAACACGATAATCAGTCTACGCCTAAACGCTCAACAAATGAACACAAACACAAGTTGCAACACCATCTTTAACTCGAAAAAACACATATATATACTATTTCCAATAGCTTACGTATTTATCGTGATCGATGTCTTTAGTAGGGATACAATCGGCTGACGCAGTGCCTAAATATAAGAAACCAACTAATTCATCCTCAGTGTCTAACCCTAGTTCATCACGTACTAGGCCGTCTCGTGCTAGTTCACCGGTGCGCCAGATGCCGCCATAGCCCATCGCCAGCGCCGCTTGTTGCATGGAGAACAATCCACAACCTGCTGATTGAACTTGCTCAACCCAAGGCACTTTATCGTGTTCGGTGTATTTACAAATCACCGCGATAACACAAGGAGCGCGTAGTGGCATATTTTTAGCTTTAGCGACTTTGGTGTCATCGGCGCCGTTATTAGTCATCGCTTGCGCAAAAATATCCCCTAACCGGTCACGGCCTTCTCCTGTCATGACAATAAAATGCCATGGTTTTAGAGCGCCATGATCTGGGGCACGTAAACCAATCTCCACCAACTGGCTTAGTTGGCTATCACTAGGACCCGGTTCAGCAAGTTTGGCGCAAGAGTGACGCTGGCTAAGGAAATCTAATGCATTCATTATTTGTTTCCTACTAACATTGGGCCAAGATGATGACCACCGACGAGGTGCATATGAATATGGTACACCTCTTGCCCGCCGTCACCTTTACAATTCATGATCAGGCGATAGCCAGAGTCACTAATGCCCTCTTCGCGGGCTATTTTTTTGGCTACAGTAAATAGCCGGCCTAGTGCCAGTTCATCGTCTTGAGTCACGTCATCGACGGTTCGGATCTGTTTATTTGGGATAATAAGAATGTGGGTTGGCGCCTGGGCACTAATATCGCGAAATGCAGTCACTAATTCATCTTGATAGACAATATCGGCGGGTATTTCACGACGGATAATTTTACTAAAAATAGTTTCTTCAGTCATGGTTTACATCCGTTATTTTGATTCGATTATCTGCATCATAACAGGTTTTATTGGTCGCGGATTGCCATTGTGGTTACCTGACTAAGATTTAGCCAGGTATTAAGTTATTTCAACAATAATTGTGGATCAATACGTTGCGATAGCCAGTTCATTCGCCAATCTAAATGAGGCCCGGTTGAACGACCGGTAGTGCCTATTTTTGCAACGGGTTGGCCTTGCTTAACCACATCACCAGCCTTAACAAGCCCAGCGCTTAAATGCAGAAACGTCGATGACACGCCCATGCCGTGGTCAATTATCAATGTACCGCCGGAGTAAAACATATCCGGTACAAATAATCGCACAACACCATCAGCGGGTGCATTAACAACTGTACCGGTTGGTCGTGCGATATCGAGACCGAAATGTGGGCGACCCGCTTTACCATTATAAAAACGTTGTGAGCCATAAACGCCACTGATACGCCCTTCCACTGGCAACACAAACTGCTGAGTAAAATGGAGGGAGTCGGACCAAATAGCCCGTGCGGCGCGCACTTGCTTAGCATCGAGTGACGCACGTAAACGATTTTTCTTGCTCGGATGGGTAATGGTTTTACTAATACCAGTGACGCGGGAGATATTGTATTGACGTTTACTTAGCTGTAAATCAAACGACTGTATTTTTTTTGCCGCGTCAGTGACCACTAATTGATGGATTAATGTAGCATCGCGGCCGAAACCAATCACAAATGTGCCATCGCCAGCTATCTTAATCGCTTGCTCGTCTAAGGTGATTTGATTGGTTGCTTGGGTACGTCCAACCAACATAGCGCCTTGTGTTAGCGAGCCAGTTAGTTCAACCAACGCGCCAAATTGGTGGGTCTGACTCATCGCAAGTGCCGATGTGACACTAGCGGCGGCGAATAATATCGCGCTCATAAATCTCTTAATCATTATAATCCCTTAAATTGTGAGCGCGTTGGTGTCGCTACTTGCTTATTTGTGCCGATGCCATTGCGCCTTTATCAACACCTTCATAACCAATGACATCAATCTTATCACCTGGGTTATCATGAGCCAGGGTTTGAGCAATGTAACTCGTTAATTGCTCAACGGTCGAGTCAAAATCAACAATCTCACACGCATGTTGTGGCATTGCTAATTCGAAGCGGCCTTGAGGTGCCTCGTAAGCGATATAGTGCATACTTGGGACACCAGCCAGCACCGTTAGTTCTTCTGGGTATGATATTTCATCCCCTTTCACCATATCTTCTTGGGTGATCAAATAAATATCGTTCCAACGTGAAGCCCAGTATTGTTCGAGGTCTTCGGCCTTTTCACCGTTTCGCTCTATCTCAACGATTGAACGATGACCATGTGCAATACGCTGGCAGTTTCCGTCGTGCTTTTTCAAGCCATGACTGTAATGATAAAATGGGCCAAAAATCGGCTCAGCCGCAAGTTTTAATACTAACCCTGTGACGTTATCAGGCAGCACTGCACGAATAGCGCTGTCAAGATGAGCGATTATCGTCTCTTCATTAACGACGTCGCTATCAATCAGCGCAAACGCTTCATGCGGACAATTAAGGTAAATCGGCAACTGTTCTGGGCGGTCCAATAACAATTGAACCGTTTGCTCTAACACATTAAACGAGACAAATTCGTGTTGCGTTGGCACCAACAATTTATGATCAACCTCTTCGTCAATCACGGCTTTTATTTGCTTTTTTACCAAACCAAAATCTAGCACCATACATTCGTCGTTTAACGAGCCATCAAGCTCGATATCAACAATTAGGCTTTCGCCAACCATACCGCGTTCTGGGCACAGGTAAGAATAATCAATAACCGTGAGGTTATTTACAAACAATTTCATCAAAAAATCCTATCGGGGCAGAAAAACAGTCCACCCATTAAAAAATGACATTTATTATGCCACTATATTTACGTCAACGTTGTGAAACAACGCAACTTATTCGTGGTCGCTTGATAAACGACGTTTTAATTGATCAAGCAAGTTTGGTGGAATACCAACAATGGTTAACTTGTCATTAACTAAGTCGACTATTATTCGCTCGCCCAAGTGCTTTTGTTCAAACCCGATGGTTACACCGCCACCAGTGCCAGAAAACTTCTTAAGCTGGCGCAATGTTGCTCGGTCGCCAGGAATTTCATCTTCTAATTCATAACCTTGTTGCTTCACAAATTGATGTAATCCTGACTCACCATCCGCCGATACTTTAGACGAAAGATCCCTTATCGCTATCTCTTCACCGCTGTCTATCTGACCTTTACAATAATCGAATACTTTCTCACGATAGTCTTCTTTTTCGCTGCGATCGAATTCCGCTGCACTACAGTAGTCTTCCACTGCATTCATTAGGCTTTTGTTTTGCTCTTTGGCGTTGAAGCCTTCTTTACAACCCATAAAGTCTAAAAAGAAATCAGATACCTTACGCCCCGCACGACCACGAATAAACGAGATATAACGTTGGCTATCAGGTTCTGCCTGCCACATGGTCAAGTCAATACGCGCACCAAGTTGTAAATTGTTGAGCTCAAGATGTTGATTGCTACTGACATCTAACGTGTCATCGACCACTAAAGAATCTTTTGGCGAAATCAGTGCAACAAACAAATAACTACTGGCGATGTGAGTATAATTGGCCAACAACAAGTAACCTTGCTCACCAAAGTTATATTTCATCAGTTCAGCTTGCAGCTGACGGATTGCGGTTTGCGAGAACGCAACAAAATCGTTGTCTTGATCTAAATAGGTCGTCAGCGCGCGTGAAAACTCTTGTTCGCCTTGTTCGTCATCGGCAAAGAAGCCGTAACCCTTCCCTTGTTTGGTGTTATAGATGCGATGCAGTTCGCTCACCAAGGTTTCGACATCTTGTGATGGTGCGAGTACTTGGTCACGTGCGGAAAATGTGACATCACCTTCGCTGCTGGTATTAATTTGATGAAGTATGCTGTGTCGGATAGAAACACTCATTTGGCATTAGTCCCTAACTAAAATTTGCTGTATTATATACGAATTATCCCGCAACATTTCTACTTGTTGACGCGATTGAACAACTTTCATGCGTTTGCAGTAGCACTCGGTTGATAGATGTGATCAAAATCGCGGCCAGCATAATAGATATAGCACCAACTAACAAGAGAACACCAATGGCAGTAAATTCAAAATATAGTAACGAACAAGTCGAGTCACTGATCCTCCAACTACTCACCGTGTTAGAGAACAGTCATTCAAAAGCAGACCTTAGCCTAATGGCGTTAGGAAATGCAGCAACGTCAGTTATTAACAACAGCGTGTCGGCAAGCCAACGTAAGCACGTTGCAGCAAGTTTTGCCAAGGCATTAGAAAGCTCGGTAAAAATAGACCTACACTGAGCCAAGCGTCGCGCTACGGCCTGTTAACGAGTTGTAAACAGGCCTTTCCAATCACAGGTTGCACCGCCTGTATGCACATGTGATAATACGATTACTTTAATAATGATCACGAAATAATGGTTGATAATTCAAATTCTTACAAAGATCGCGTTTCTCGACTAATTAGTTGGGGCCACTGGTTTATGCTGGCCAATATTGTATTGGCAATGGTGATGGCGCTACGCTACGTTTTTGCGGTAGATAGTGATCTAACGTTCATCGCAGTCTTCTATATAGTGACTACGTGGATTGGGCATTTCGGATTACTCGGCATTTTGGCCTACATCATTATTCTCTTTCCCCTGACCTTTATCTTTCCCTCATCGAAAATAATGCGTGCCTTAGGTGCCGGTATTGCAACAATCGCAATCGTATCATTATTAGTCGACGGTAGCGTATTTGGCAATTATCAACTCCATTTGAACTTGTTAGCTTTTGATCTAGAGGGCTTTAATCTCAATAATAGTATTGGCTGGACCTCGATTGGATTGTTCCTGCTAGCACTGCTGTTAGTTGAGTTGACCATTGCTAATATGGTGTGGAAGCGTCTTGCAATTATTCGGCAATGGGATATCGGTAACAAAATAACATTATTTTTTGGCGCCGCCTTTCTGCTAAGCCACCTTCTCCATATTTGGGCTGATGCCACCGTTTATCGTCCCGTGTTAGCGTTTGACCGTATATTCCCGTTGTCTCATCAATCGACCGCGCGTAGTTTCATTAAGAAACAAGGCTGGATTAATGACAGTCACCAAAATCAATTGTCCCTAAGTGCTGCACCACAGAGTATTCACTACCCATTAAATGCGTTGCAATGTCATGCACCCACCACCCAAAATATGTTGTTTATCTCTATTGCACATATTAATCGCGAGCACATATCAAGCCGCTATATGCCGAATTTGGCAATGTTTGCAGCAAATAGCATTTATGCGACGAACCACATTACAACGAGCTTGGTTGCCAAAGATATTGAGTTCACGCTTGCGACTGGCCTGCCCGCCAATTATAGAGCGGTTTTTGAACGCAACAAATTGATGAGCCCATTGCATACCCTGACTAACGGTTACAACAAGAAGCAATTTGAACCAAGCGTCGATCAGCGCCAACATGCTGACTATGACGCAGCAATCAACGATAATTATAATGTTCAACAATTAATTCAATGGATTGGCAGTAACCAAGGAACGGCTTACCTCGCCGATATTACCTTGTATGCGAGTCAGTCTTTAAGTGCACCAGATGGCTTTAACCCTGAATTGGCACTGGCCAATACGTTGCAACACCCAGCCGACAAGTTATTAGCCAAGCAATATTTAAGGGCGGTTGCCTACACTGATAAGTTGTTAGGCGAACTATTCGCCCAGCTTGACTTAAGCAATACCACGGTGGTCGTCACGGGCAATCGTGGCAATGATCTTAACGCAATCTATCAACAATCCGATGCGTACTCGGCGGTTAATCTTGCGGTACCACTGATTATTTCGATGCCAAATACTGCATCCCAGAAGATCACCAAGCAGACATCCCATTATGATGTATTGCCGACCTTGCTTCGTCACCATTTTCATTGTGGTAACCCTGCGGCTGATACTGGTATTGGCTATGACGTATTAAGTACCCAAACCAATACCCTGTTTTATATCGGTGCAAGTGAACATTTTGCGCTATATCAAGAGAATGGTATTGCCGAAATCGATCGTCAAGGCAACTTTAGATTCTTTACCACCGAGTATAAAAAAGATCTCAATGGTAAATTATCATTTCAACAACTAATCGATTTAAAAGCGAATATTAATCGCTTCAAATAATTTTACGGATCACTATCAATGCAGTTTAAACATCTTAGCGTGGCGCAACTTCAGCAATTAACAACCGAGCAGACGGTCAATGTCGTCGATACTCGTGACCCACAATCATTCGGCATTGCGCATATCCCCAACGCGTTTAACCTTAACCAAACAAATCTCGAGCAACATCTCGCTGATTGTGACATGGACATCCCGATGGTTGTCTGTTGTTATCATGGCATTAGTAGCCAAGGCGTCGCTCAGTTTTTAGTTGAGCGCGGATTTGATGAAGTGTATTCACTCGATGGTGGCTTCGAGGCGTATTCAGCGGCGAAATAACCTGTTTAACGCTGATACAACGGCAGTGAAAATTCGAAACATGTGCCTTCATTTTCGACACTAGTCACTAAGATTGACGTGTGATGCAAGTCCAGAAGTGCCTTAACGATTGCCAGTCCTAATCCAGCGTTACCACTGTCGCTGTCCCGTCGATTCGCCGCTCTAAAATGCGCTTCAAATACCCGTGGCAATTGTGCTTTAGGGATGCCGATACCGCTATCGCTGACCCTGATCAGCACCCGGTGTAAGCCATCAACTTCAATCCGTTCAAAAGTCAACATTATGTCACCGCCACTTGGGGTGTGACGGATGGCGTTTGCGACCAGGTTACCCAGTACGCGTTCTATTTTTGCGATATCGGCATCAACCCAAATACTGGAATCTTTGGGTGTAAAATCAAGGCTGACATTGCACGATTGAGCCTGAAGTTTAAAGGTCTCAATGATATCTTGCGCGAGTTCAGCAATCGCCACCGGCTCCCGGTGCAATTCAACCGCGCCCGTTTCCAAATGCGCTAGGTCGAATACTTGCTCTACCAATTCATTGAGTACGTATGCATTCTTAAGCGCTATCGCTAAATATTCGCCGGTAGGTTGCTCAGCGAGCGCACTGTTTTGCCGTTGCCATGTTTCAATATAGCCGATTAATGAACTCAGCGGCGTGCGCAGATCATGAGATATATATGATAACAGCTCTTTACGTTGCTCATCCTTGTGCGCAATTTGTTTATATTGACTGGCCATAGTGATCGACATTTGGTCGATGGCATTGGCTAATAATAGTTCTTCGTTACTTGGGAACCATTGGGTCTGTAATGATGACAGGCCAATACTGTCACCATTTTGCCACACGGCACTGCGTTCATATTTAGACACTTCGCTGGTGATATGGGTGATCGGTCGCACAATATATTTGATTAAGATTGCGCCAATGAGTATTGCGAATAACAACACCGCAATAAAGAGTGCTTGCTGTTGTGATATCAGTCTATTGGCGAGTAAATTCGCGACAATGTTGTCTTCCAATTGCGAACCAATAATAACGTACAAGTAGCCTTCAAGGGTTGCGCCTTGATACAACGGCGCCGCGGAAAATATCTTGGTGCCGGAGAGATCTCTTGGATCCTCTCCTAGTAACGGCAGCTCAAGTCGATCACCGAGAAACGCGATGATTGGCGTAATATCAATATATTGCCGCTTAACTTTGTCTTTAGGCGCCGAGAACGCCAAGATCTTACCATGAGTATCAGTAACATATATTTCAAAAGACGGACCAAGCAACATCATCGAATGAAACGTATGCTCGAGCACCAGTGGATCAATCTTCCCGTCCCGCAATAGCTCGTTGTCCTCTATCATATGAACGGCTAATTCACGATGCAGTGATTGGGTGGTCTGCTGCTCTAACGTCACGCTTGAGCTCTGCAAGAACCATACAAAGAGCATGGTGATGGCACTAAAAACCAATACAAACAGGATGATTAACCGTAACGCTATACTATTTAGTCTTTTCACGCGATGCTCCCTATTGAGTCAGGATATTCAAATTTGTAGCCAACCCCCCAAATGGTGTGAACCAGCTTTAGCTCTTTAGAATGATGCTCTAGTTTCGCCCTTAGGCGATTGATATGAGAATTAACGGTGTGTTCGTAGCCGACGTGATTGTAACCCCACACCGAATCTAACAACTGGGTACGGTTAAACACTTGTTTTGGATGGGCAGCCAAGAAATATAACAGTTCAAACTCAGTCGAAGTTAGCTCAACTTGACTATCGTTAAGGGTGGTAATTCTAAGGCTTGGATCGATCGAAAAACTGGGATAGCTAAGTAATTTTTGCTGATCCCCACTTTTGTCTGATAAGGTGGAACGACGCATTAATGCCTGTACTCTCGCTGTGAGTTCACGAATACCAAAGGGTTTAGCGATATAATCATCGGCGCCGAGATTTAATCCCATCACGCGATCAGTTTCAGTATTACGCGCGGTAAGAATAATGATTGGTGTGGCGGCATCTTGTACTCTTACTCGTCGGCATATTTCAAGGCCATCGACATGCGGCAGCATGACATCGAGCATAATAAGATCAAAATCCTGTGACAAGGCGAGCGTTAGCCCTTCCTTGCCACAGTGCACAGGGGTAACGTCAAAACCTGCATCGACCAAGGTGATCGCTATAAGATTCGCTAAATCAATTTCGTCTTCGACAATTAGCACACGCAGGTTCATTTGTTACTCCAATTAGTTAATCCGTTTGATAGTCACCTTCGCGACCATTGTCTCAAAACGGTGTGATTCATCGAGCGCTGATTGTGTCAGGCCATCATCAGATGACACTACGCCACTATGACGACTGACAAAATCAACATCATCACGCATTGCGTTAAATCCTTCACCACTAGATACCGGTCCAGGTAACGTCGCCGCTAGCTCACTATTGCCTTCCGTACCGGCATCATAAACAGGGATTAACATCGATTTAGTCTCGTCGATAGCAAATTCTGAAACATCGTATTGATTAAGACCCGTGAACGCGTCATTTGTATTCACTAACATTGAAATAATCGACAAATAGTTATTATCATCGTTGGTGTTGACCATAATCGTTGCCATCATACCTGGCATGATCGGCGCGTCATCACTCGCATTATCATAATTGGTAACGCTGTCGAGCAGCATCGTATTATCGCCACTCTCGGCGCTATGTTCTAATCCAAGTGTCGCGGTTTCACCCAAAGCCCATAACGAGACATCCATGGCATGGCTGACACTCGAAAACGGTGATAATGGTTGGTTATTGGTGATATTTTGCATGGTGACTTCAAAGGTATAGCTAATCTCTTCAGGTTCCGGAACAATCACCACCTGCTTGTCGTTGCTACTACCACCACAGCTGGCTAGGCCAATCACCGTCGCAGATACAAATAATATTTTTTTAATTGATTGCATAATATGCTCCTATTTCACTTCGATGGTGACTTTAAGCACTGGATTTAACCAACGATGAACCGTATTGTTAAGGTCGCTTTTACCAGCCTCTAGATCATCATCGCCTAACGAGCCACGATGTATGTGAACACTCGTATTAGTGTCAACCATTGCAACACCAGTACCACCCATTCCGCTCATGCCACTGGGATCAGCAGGAATACCCAATTCACCAGGTCCTCCGGCACCAGCGACAATTAATTCGTTATTAGCTTCCGTTCCGGCGTCATAGGCGCTGAGGAACAATGTATAACTACCAGCTTCAGTTGGAATTTCCCACGCGTCAAGACCTGCAAAACCGTCATTGGTAGGCAATAACATTGAGGTAATAGACAGGTGTGTATTGCTACCTGTGTCAAAATCAAATGGCGTTACGCTACCACCTGGTGTTAGCAGTCCTTCATTTGGATTGGTTATAACTTCACCGCCAGCGGCCATAACATCATTAGCTAATTCGGTAAGACTACCGCCTTCAGCCATCATTTGTAACGCGAGTGATGCCGCTGTTCCTACTTCGAACAAATGGGTCGCATCATCATGACCAGCGATTATAAATGGCGTGAAGTGAATGCCTTGGGTGAGGTTCTGAACGCTAATCGTTAGGTCAGCGGCAGATGTAGTAAGAGGCGCGGTTAAACCAATTAGTGCGGCAATTGGATATACGTAAGCATTTTTCGTTAGTTTTTTCATTAGGTTGGCTCGTTATCATTAAAGTAGTGCACTAACAATAATGAGTAAACCTCACGGAACAATCCCGTGAATATCACATTTTTATCACGCCAAGTTTATCGTGATTAACACAAGCACATCATAGGTAGGGATTTGTGCGATTAGTACCAGGAATGTGGCAATGCCAAGTAAGGTATCGCTCAGGAGGATTGAGGCCAGCGTTGATGCGCACCTCAATCTGAGACGACGAATATTTTGCTATCTCGCCATGTTTATCGTGATTAGCACAAGCACTTCATAAGCAAGAATTTGTGCGATCAGTAACAAGAAAGTCGCAATGCCAAGTAAAGTATGGCTCTGCGGATTTGATGATAGTAATGGTAATACCCACAATCCGATGCCCAAGATAAGAAAGCCAAGCGCCCACATCATATCGCGTTGCATGTCAGTGGTAAATAAACCGTCGCCACCAAGATAAATGGTTATCGAGACGTACACCAGCGATAATATCGTACAAAACACACCACCAAACGGTAATAGTCGATTAAAGGCTTCAAGTCTATTTTTTGCCTTAACCAACAATAAATTAGCGAGTACAGCACCGGTAATGATCATTGGTAGGATAATGTAAATACTCGGTTGATTAATCACTATCGCAAGACTGTAGGCGCCCAGTGGTAACAGTGAGAAGTAGATTGCCGAATCTGGTATTGCGCGTTTATTGGGCAATTTCCCTTGCCAAATACTGAGCAATATTCCGTATATCCCACCAACCGCACCCAACGCGAGCACCCAAGTGCTGGTCGCAGTTTCTGCGCCAATCATTATCGAGACGAACAGCACTGTCCAAATGGTGATTAACTCACCTTGAAGACGGCTATGTTGCCCAGGGCAGAGCTCTCCATGTTTTAGGATGATACAGACAATCACTAAGGCACAAAACGGCATTAAGCTTAGGATTGGAAAGACGATGTTATAAAATGAAATATCTAACAAGGGGTGGTTACTCTGCGAGAAAAATTTTGCTGATTATAGCGAATCTTAGTTTGCCTGTCGTGGCCTAAATTGTTCATTTGTAAAGTTGGTTGAAGCCTTTTATCGAAAATCCTTGCATCAACTGATCGCCAACTTTTATCACTGGCACACTACGCAGCCGCAAACGGTTAAATTCTTTAGAGCCCGCCGGAGACTTAACATTACACAGGCGGTACTTTATCCCTTGCGCATCAAAATATTTTTGAGCACTGGCACAATTACCACAACTAGCCATACTGTATAACACTACTTTTTTCATCACTCTCTTCTTTTAAAATGTTGCCCTACGCCAAAGAACCACGGCAAGAGCGTATTAATTTAATCTTCGCTGTTCCAACGAAATACTCCTTTGAATTACGAAAAACGCGTGAATACGTCACTGCTACACAAACTTCCTTGTATCAAAGATACATGGTTTTGTTTCGCTCTAAGCTCTGATTTTCGTCCCTGAAAATAGGTTTTCTCCATTTCAAAGCAATATCTCGTCATTAAATTGTTCTGTAAATTTTAGGCTAAAGAGCTTGAAAAGATAAATTGTCAGTTACCATGCATGTGAAGAAAAACATCTTTTTCATGGACGAAAAAGAAGCCTCCATGGATGGATTTACGGCGGTTTTTCGTAATATGTATGGATTCTGGCATGCGATATTTATAATGCGCTTGCCGTGGCCAAAGAACCAAAAAGCACCGGTAATTAACCAGTGCTTTTATATTTATGCTAACAAACCCTATAAACGGCTAAAGAAACCATTCGCACGCTCTTCACACCCTTCTCGCCATCCACCTAACCATTGCTGCTTTTGTTCGACGGCACTATAGGGACAGTTATCCTTGCTTTGACTATGCGTTCCCGCTTGAAATCCTTTGGAAAAAGCGCGTTGATTTCGATCTCGTTTCTGTCTATTCATCTAGTCTTCCTCATTGATTATGAATTAGAAGATTTCCTTCCTAATTCATGACTCAGCAAATCAACCAGTTACGTTCGACCCAATGGTCAAAGCACAGCCAAGGTGCTTAGTATTCAGATTATTTGCAGAGTAATATCGTGCCATATCGAATAATATAGCAGTACTATTTTTAACCAATAATTTAACGAGGATCAAGTAAAAAGGATCATAATCTCACCGAAAAAGACTAAGTTCATGATCCTATTTAGGTTATTTTTTAAACGAAAATTTACGTCTAAATAAGCCAAGCCCAGCCAATAATAACCCGAATAATCCAAAATTCGCACCGCTACGTTCATGCACAAAATCTTGCGAGGTATCTTCAATAATTGAACACGATTTATCTTCGGTCACCTTAAGAATAACCGCGCGCGGTATTTGCTCAGTGATAGGGTTACCACCACTGTCAGTGTCAAATACGACGTTACCATTGGCATCAGTGACTAATTCTTCTTGCACTGCTTCTGATGTGGTCGTAGTTACGTTGCCGTCAGCATCAAGCAACTGAGTTTTCACCCGTGGTAACGTCACCAGCGCCGTCGCCATTATAGTGCCATCGTTGGAGATTTTGTTGGCATCGACAATGGTAATATTTACATCATAATTTATTTGTTGGCCGTCGCCGCCACTCGCTTCAACCTGATATTTATTCCAGGTATCACCCGCTTCGACATAGCCTTTTGAGCCACAGGTCAACAGATCGTTAATATCTTCAAAGTTAGCGCTAACATGGTCATACAAGAAACCATGAGTACGGCGGGTGTTGCCGCTGCCGCCATCGATATCTACCGAACCAACAACTAAATTACTATTGTTGATGTCTTTTGGGTACGTCGCAAAATCAGACTCGTTGGTATAAAAATCGCTCGGAAATTCAACACTAGGGTTGGCAGCTCCCATGTCATATACAAACATTTTATTGCGGAGGTAGCTATTAAAGTATTTGGTAACGTAACCAACGACCACATCATTATCATTGATTGCAGTTGACGCCGAACCAGTCCACGTTTTCTCACTGTGATCCATTAGATCGATCACTTCACCATCGTTGAAGATAGTAGCCACATCGAAACGGTATTTACTTTCTTGCTTACCATTGCGAAAGGCAACACTACGGCCCACTGCAACGCCATTGTTGTTAACATCGAGTGCAATCGAATTATAACGCCCTGAGAATTCATCAGGACGTTCGGTCAGAACACCAAGCGCCGTACGATCAGTTAATGAACCGTTGCTGTATTGCCAGCTAACGGCTTCTAACACGAAGCGTGTTTGATAGCTGCTCTTAGAATTATAGCTAAAGCCTTGAGTACAAATAGCCAACGGGATATCGTCAACATATGTATCAAGACATTTATCTTCAATATGATCTAAATAGTCAGGTTCAACAGCAACACTCTCATAACCAACGACTAACCCATCATCGTTAATCGATGTGATGCCACTCTGACCGCCGTATGTTGAAAATTCCGGTTCAAAGGTGTGAACAGTATCGTTTTCAATAACGAACGCACGCTGACGATATTCGTAAGCATAAAACGGGTAATCTTTTAATAAATTTCCATCGGTTTGGTCCGGATCATCAATTGTATAGGCCGCAGAACTTGTGGTACCAACAACGATATTGTCACTGTCGGTATCAAAGGCAAAAGTATTTACCGTTATTTCATCGCCAATATCATCTTCATCAATCACTTCTTCAAACAATTGAAGAAAACTTGGCAAATTACTGGTGTCAAAGCTGAAGATCAAATTTGAAGAGCTTGGTAATAATTTTGGATTATTACCGTCAACATCTGCTGCCTGTGACAGTGCAGTATCAACGCGATTATTGGTTAATAAATCTTCATCCTCATCAGATAATGTTGGCGAAAACTGGCCTGATGCGCCGCCGATCATGAGGCCATTATCATTGATGCTAACGCCAAAGCCGCTGCGACTATTATCGAGAGTGCCATTAACTTTAAAGTATTGATCGATGTTTTCAATTTTATAGACCACAGCATTAGCACTGAAACAGGCACTTAGCGATGCTGCGATTAAAGACAGTTGTAACTTATTATTCATTATAATTCCTGTTACTTACAAAACGAACTTAGCCATTTTGTCGAGGGCTCGGCCCCAAATTCAATAGTAATGGTCAGCATTATTCAACTAAACGACTAGGGATGCAACGAAAGATATCATTTTGTCGGAAAGTTTTACTTAATAGTGACAGCTAAACGCAAAAAAGGTTCAGCTGTCGCCAAACCTTTTGGTATTTTAATTGCTTAAGTAAGACTATCGAGGGTTTCCCAACGCTCTAAACAAACGTCCAATTGAGCTTGAACCGCCGCTAGCTCATCAATCACTGGTTGGGTAATTTTACTCTCTTGCATAAAAAAGTCATTTTGCGACATCTGCGTCTCAAGCGCAGCGATTTGTTGCTCAATCAGTTCCATTTTTTCAGGTAATGCGTCGAGCTCTCGCTGATCTTTATAGCTAAGTTTCTTGGTGCTGACAGCAATGTTTTCAACGCTGCTAGTCGCCGGCGTTTCCGGCTCAGCGTTTGGCTTATAGCTCTCAGGATCAAACAACACTGCGCCTTGATTAATGGCGTCTTCATAGCCACCGACAAACTCTTCGATCACGCCATTTGCCCCAAACCACCAGCTCGATGTTACCGTGTTATTGATAAATTCACGGTCATGACTTACTAAGAGTAGCGTGCCACTATATTCATGAACCAGTGATTCAAGAAGCTCGAGTGTTTCGATATCCAAATCATTGGTTGGTTCATCGAGGATCAACATGTTATTTGGTTTTAGGAACAATTTGGCGAGGAGCAGACGATTCTTTTCACCGCCAGATAATGCGCGCACAGGGGTACGTGCTCTAGCAGGTGAGAACAGGAAGTCCTGCAAATAACCTAACACATGGCGTGTACGGCCATTATGCTCAACATCATCTTTGCCATCACCGACATTTTCTTGTACCGTTTTATCTAGATCAAGTGCAGCACGATGTTGATCAAAGTACGCAACATCAAGTAATGTTCCGGTTTTAATCTCACCGTTAATCGGATCTAAATTACCAAGTAATAACTTCAATAGCGTTGACTTACCACACCCATTTGGTCCTACTAATGCAATTCTGTCACCACGAATAACACGGGTAGTAAAGTTGGTCACGATTGGTTTGGTTGCATAAGCGTAACTTAAATTGTCAATCTCAAACACTAACTTGCCAGACTTCGAGTTAGTCGCGATGGTCATCTTCGCTTTACCAACAACTTCACGACGATCGCTACGATCTTGACGTAGTTGCTCAAGGGCACGAACCCGTCCTTCATTACGAGTACGACGTGCTTTTATGCCTTGACGAACCCATACTTCCTCTTGGGCTAACTTCTTGTCAAACAAGGCGTTCTGCTCTTGTTCTACGCGCAACGATTCTTCTTTAGCAACCAAATAATTACCGTAGGTACCGGGCCAAGATGCTAATTTCCCGCGATCTAGGTCGATAACACGGGTTGCCATCTTGCGGATAAACGCACGGTCATGGCTAATAAATACAATGGCACCACGAAAATCGAGTAGCACTTTCTCTAACCAAGAAATTGCGTTTAAATCTAAGTGATTGGTTGGTTCATCGAGTAATAACACATCGGGTTGTTGCACTAGCGCTTTAGCAAGAGCAGCTTTACGTAACCAACCACCAGAAAGTTCGCTAAGCTGTTTTTCAGCCGGAAGCGATAATTGCTCTAACACGGTATTAATACGGGTTTCGAACAACCAAGCATCATGATCATCCATCTTGCTTTGTAGCTTAGATAAACGGGTCATGACTTCGTCACTGTAATCAGTTTCAAGTTCAATCAACACGTGATGATAAGCCGCGATTAACTCACCAACGTGAGCAATGCCAGACGAGACAAAGTCAAATACTGACATTTGTGCTTTTTCTGGGGGATCTTGTTCAAGACGAGCGACCACGATGTCACTGTTGTAATGGAGGTCGCCGCCATCAAGATCCATTTGCTTAGCAATGATCTTCATTAACGTTGATTTTCCGGTGCCGTTCTTTCCTACCAGACAAACACGCTCATTGGCGTTTACTTGAAAATCAGCTTTATCGAGGATTACATGGGTACCAAACGCCAATTGGGCATTCGTTAAACGTATTAACATAAATTATTTTCCAAAAAATGTGCAAGTTGGTCTATTTCAAAAGGCCAGTTAAGTTCGTTACCGTCATTGTTAGCCACCACAGGAATCGTGATGCCATAACGTTCGACCAAATCCGGATCATCTATAATATCGACGGTGGTAAAGGCCACGGCCAACTGATGGAGCTGCTGAGCGGCAAGCTCACACAGATGACAACCATCAGTTGAATATAAGGTTACTGCTGCTTCGCTCATACGTGCGCAATTTCCCAGCAGTTATGAATCTTAGGGTTGCCCTTGAAATCACGTGGAATGGTATGTTGGGTCACTTCCTGCGCAACAAGACCGATACGCTCTAATTGACGATGATCCATTTTAAATTCACGTGAGTTGTTTGAGAAAACAATCAAGCCATCGTGACGTAGAATACGTTTCAAATCCTTTAATAGTTGGACGTGATCGCGATTTACATCGAACGTCTGAGACATCCGTTTAGAATTTGAGAATGTTGGTGGATCAATAAAGATAAGATCGTATTGACTCTGACAGCGCGCTAGCCACGTTAAACAATCCATTTGAATAAATTGATGCTCAGGACCGCTTAAATTATTAGCGCGAAAGTTTTCTTTCGCCCAATCAAGATAAGTACGGGACATATCAACACTGGTTGTTGACTTAGCGCCACCTAGTCCAGCATGCACTGACGCACTGCCGGTGTAACAAAAAAGATTTAAGAAGTCTTGGTCTTTAGCCATTTCACCCAGTTTTTGACGGGTAAGGCGATGGTCTAGAAACAAACCATTATCTAAATAATCAGAGGTGTTGATTAAGAACTTGGCGTTATACTCGTTAACGATAAACTTGTCTTTTTGTTCGTTAAGCTTTTCATATTGGCTTTCGCCTTTTTGTTGCTCACGCACTTTATAGATAAGTTTGTCACTGTCGATATCAAAGACATGGTCAAGCACGATAAACGCTTCAATAAGACGACGCATCACCTTGGTTTTATCCATGTACTTTGGCGCGGCGTATTCTTGCACGATCCATTGGTCGCCATAACGGTCGATTGCCAAATTGTAATCTGGTAGATCGGCATCGTATAAACGATAGGCATCGATGCCCTCGCCTTTGGCCCATTTAGACAACGCCTTGTAATTCTTCTGTAGGCGATTCGCAAACGGCTCTGCTTGTTTTGATACCGATTTTAGTGCACCATCGCCAATCGCATAATTGGCCAAGATTGCTTCTAATTGGCCGTTAAATAACTTGTACTTATGGTCTGGTGCCAAGCGAATTGCGGTCAACAGTTCAATCGATGAACTAAAGACACTTAAATCCCAACCATTAAACTTCGCTTTTACCGCTTTAGCAAAGCCGTGGTAAACAAAGATAAGTGGTAATAGCTCACCTAAACGCTCACCATAAGGCGGATTCGTAACTATATTACCTTTTTGATTGCCAAACGGCGGTTTTATATCAAGCGCGTTACCCACTTCAAACGTCACCAAATGCTCAACCCCGGCGCGATACGCGTTATCGCGAGCAATGTTTAATACGCGTGAGTCCATGTCAGAACCACGAATGCACAACTGTTTACGATCTTTACTTTCATCAGCGAGTGCTTGAGCACTGTCTTTAATCTCTTGCCATGCATCTGCCTTGAATGATTTAAGCGCTTCAAAGGCAAAACTATCACGCGTTAACGATGGCGCAATATTAGCCGCCATTAGTGCCGCTTCAATCACTAGCGTACCACTACCACAGAATGGGTCATAAAGCGGCTTAGTCGCATCCCAACCACTACGCAGTATGAGCGCTGCTGCCAAGTTTTCACGTAATGGTGCTGCACCCGCGTTGCTACGATAACCACGTTGCTGCAGAGAACGTCCAGAGAAGTTAAGCGCTAGCGTTAATTTGTTATTAACCATGCGACATTCGATACGGATGTCAGCATTCTGCTTATCAACATTGGGACGATCGAACCCTTGGTCACGGAACTTATCGACAATGGCATCTTTCGCTTTCAATGCACCAAACTGGGTATTATTGATAAACTGATTTGTACCGGTAAATTCTACCGCAATCGATTTATGACTCTCGAAATAGACATGCCAGTTAACACGATACACCACATCATAAATGTCTTGCGTACTATGCACTTCATCGGTATGCAATGACATTAAGATACGGCTCGCTAAACGAGACCACATACAAATGTGATAAGCCGTTGCGACGTCCGCTTTAAAGCGTACCCCAGCTAGAGACTCACGCACTTCAGTGCCACCGAGTTGTTCTAGTTCAGTAACGAGCAGGTATTCTAGTCCCTTAGGACAGGCGGCAAAGTAAGGTAGCATGGGGTGGCGTCTCAAATAGTATCTGTAAACGCGCGATTATACGCTGCTTAAACAGTATTTGCAGTAAACAATAAGAAATATGTGAGCGATTAGAATGATTTGTTGCGGCATCAAATTTTAGCGTAAATTTTAAGCCGCATTATTAGTTAACTTGGGCAACGGACAAATGAATTTAAGACCGTTTCGTCATTGGTATTTCAACAAAGTTAAAACTGGCGTCATCAGCACCGTTGACATAGATCGTACAACCCTGCCAATTTGATGGTATTTTCCACTCAACATTATCTTGAACCTGATAACTCATCACCCGATTGTTACAACGAACTTCAAGTTTGTACAACTCCCCCTTAATATCAGTAATAGTAAATTCATTTCTGACCAGCGCGTGACTCCATGGTCTATCATTAGCAATTGTTCCTGCTTTTATCAGAAAATTGTCTCCTGCAATCACATCCTCAACTTTTTCTGCATAAGCTTGTAATTGTTCCACTAATTCAGTCGCGTTGTCTTGTTTTTTCAATGCCCCAAAATTTCTCAACGCCGCTGCGTAATTCGCTTGGTTTACGTTAAGTATAAACGTCCGAGAAAGCGCATTTACATATAGATCTTTGGGAATATAGTCGCTGCTATGGATCACACGGTTTAAATGATCAAGCTGCTTGATAGAATCATCAATCGCATGATGGTAATTTGCTTTAAGTAGCGAAAACCACGCATCTTCATACAAATTCCAACGCTTTTTGTTGGCCATTTTTTCAATATTGGTTAGTGCGCCTTTTAAATTTCCATCAGCGATAAGTGCCTGTGTTTTCTTGTATTGAAAGGAGAATTTTCGACTTGCTCCCGCGTTATCGACATCACTCAATGAAAAATCAAAGCGGACCGATTGATTACATTGTTGTACAGGCTCACCGTTTTCGAGTGCCGGTTCATACGTCCATTTCGTTATCGCCTTGAGCGCTGCACGAGAAAACGCACCGTTGCCAGATGACTCCTCCAATATAGGGGAGGATACACTACCATCTTTTTCAACGATATAACTCAAGATAGCCCAGTTTTTTGGCTGCTGAAACAGGATATTTAGGGTGCTGACGATGAAGAAGTTTCGCCTGGGTAATATCGCGAACGAGTAACGAAGATAAATCAGAAGGTGTTGGCTCATTCGCTTGCAATGATGTGCAAGCTAACGCCAAGGAGGTTGCAAGCGCTATTGAATATTTCATACGATCCCTGTAATAAGATAACTCACTTTTGTAGTTATTTTATTATAGGCGGTCATGTGTGATTTGCAATTACGCGGCGTTCACTTTATTCACTAAGTTAAACTTAACGGGGATAAGGCGGTCGTTCATCACTTTAATCAAACCAAATTGGCTTAAGCTTTTTGATTGATCAAGTTGATGCGCGCTTTCAATCAACAGTAAGATTGACGCACTGGTGCTGCTTTCTACCACTAAATAATGACGGGCTTCGTATGCACTTTGCAATTTAACAATCTTACCCGCTTGCGCACTCGATACACTATGGGCGGTATTGAAAAACCAGCTTTTTGGCATCAAAGGTTTATAATATGACTTGGCAGCAACGGCATTAAGGATAATCTGGCAGATGAAATCATCAGGCAACGGCAATTGACCATCAAGTTTCTCCATGAAGGTCGTAAAATCTGCATTTTGTTCGATCGAGAAACGACTGGTGTTAAACGCATCGTTGACGAGCTGCGATTTTTTAAAAGCAGACACGAAGACCATGTCATCCCCTAAATCCATTAGGAGTCGATTCTTGTCGGGGCAAAAGTTCCATTGCCAATCTTTACTCGGTTTGATTAACACTTAATAATCCATCAATTGGGTTTAATGTAATTGGTCGCACTTTTATAACTAGCACTTTAAACAATACCCATATACGTTAGTTCTAAATTTAAACAAAAGCAAATTTTATATAAAATAAAATATTATTATACAACAAAAACTTAGGATCGAATACGCGATCTAAAACGATCCTAAAGTTGATCGTTTACAGACTCGAAACGATCTCTTTTACCAAGGCTGGACCTTTATAAATAAAACCGGTGTAAACTTGTACTAATGAAGCGCCGGCATTAAATTTTTCTTGGGCCGCACTGGCACTATCAATGCCACCAACACCAATGATTGGGCATTGCCCTTTCAGTTCTTTTCCCAAAATATCAACGATTTGAGTTGATTTAAGCGCAACAGGACGACCACTTAATCCGCCAGCTTGATTACCATAAGTAGAGTCTTCAACACCTTCACGAGATAACGTGGTATTGGTTGAAATAACACCGTCTACCTTGTGACGCAACAGGCTATCACTGATCTGAACCACTTCGTCATGGGAAAGATCCGGCGCTATCTTGAGCAATAACGGGATCGTTTTACCATGTTTAAGCGCTAACTCTGCTTGGCGAACTTTTAACGAGGCTAATAAATCATCGAGTGCGTCGCCATATTGTAATGAACGCAACCCTGGTGTATTCGGTGAAGAGATATTGACGGTAATATAGGAAGCGTGTTGATAGACCTTGTCCATACACAATAGATAGTCATCTTTGCCCTGCTCTACAGGCGTATCGAAATTTTTACCGATATTGATCCCAAGAATGCCGTTTGACTGACGCCGACTAACCTGGTCAACAAGGTAATCAACCCCTTTGTTGTTAAACCCCATGCGATTAATAATCGCTTGTTGTTCTTTGAGGCGGAAAATTCTCGGTTTGTCATTACCCGCTTGTGCGCGCGGCGTCACGGTACCAACTTCAACAAAGCCAAAACCCATCGCTTGGAATGCATCAACACATTCGCCGTTTTTATCAAGACCAGCCGCTAGGCCAACCGGGTTTTTAAAATCGATCCCCATCACCTTAACCGGCTTATCGGCAATTTGTTGTCTATAAGCGCAAGCTAATGGTGTATTCGCAGAATTTTTCATAAACGAGATCGCCATTTCATGGGCGCGCTCAGGGTCTAGTTGAAACATTAGCTTTTGTGACAATGAAAAAAACATCGGTACTCCATCAAGGATTTTAGGTTAAAAAAAACCCCGGACTAGGCCGGGGTTCAATCAAGGCGCGCTTATTATACAGCTAAAGTCGCGTTATGGCTCAATAAATTTAATTCTCTTAGTGCTACAGAGAATTTCGCAAACTCGTGAGTTTTAGTGGCTTTAAAATCAGCCAACATATGAACCCAACGTTTAAGCAGTTTTTCATTGTCGATAACCCATTTGGCCACAATATCATCGGCGCTACATTTAGAGGTACACGTTTTTAATACCGTTAATGTTAGCACTCTCTGCTGCCAATCAAGCTCTTCTCTGAACGAAGCTCTTGCTAGCGCTTGCCAATGGTTAGCCACTGGCTGAGCCGATATCTGTTCTAAGAACCAATGAAGCTCAACTTCAGCACCCAATTTGAAGTAAGACTCAGCCACTAGACATAGATCTTGACCTGATTCTTGTGCAATTTGTGCCAAGTCCATCGCTGAGAACAATGTTGATGCTTTACCTACCGCTTCTGCAATGCCTTTTGGCACGCCACGTTTGATTAGTTTATCAATGTTAGCTTTGATACTCGTGACATCTTCTTTAACGAGTAGATCAAACAATTGACCATCGATGCGCGCTAACTTAGGTTTATAGAACGCGATCGTATCTTCGATACTCATTGTGGTATCACGATTACGTAGGAACCAACGTGTCACGCGGCGTACCGTACGGCGCGTTTCATACAATAATTCAGTTTGGACATCAGCGCCTAATTTATTGTTTAACGCGTCGACATCAACAAACAATTTACGCAAGCCAAACACTTCACTAGCGATTGAATAACAATGCGCAATCTCATCAACCGTGGCACCAGTTTCATCCGTCATACGATGAACGAAATTAAGCCCCATATCATCAACAAGCTTGTTAGCTAGCTGTGTAGCGATAATCTCTCCGCGCAGTGGATGGCTTTCCATGTCGTTGCTATAGCGTTTCTTAAGAATTTTAGGGAACGCATTAGCTAACAATTGACTGTGATAGCTGTTCGCGGTGATCTCATCAATCATTAGTTGCTCTTTAAGCACCATTTTTCCGTAAGCGAGTAACACCGCAAGCTCAGGGCGTGTAAATCCTGTGCCTTCCGCTTGACGCTCCGCTAATTCTTCGTCAGTCGGTAAGAACTCTAAACCACGGTCCAAACTGCCTGCTTTCTCTAAGCCATGCATAAAGCGAATTTGCTCTTTAAGCATTTTAACGCCGCCGTAGCCACTGATCGACAAACTCTGAGTTTGACGATTATGGTTATCAATAACAATTTCACCCACTTCATCGGTCATCGAATAGAGCAATTCATTACGTTGTTTAACGGTCATATCACCGTGTGACACCAGGCCATTGAGTAATATCTTGATATTAACTTCGTTATCCGAACAATCAACACCGCCAACATTATCGATGAAATCGGTGTTCATATGGCCGCCTGCGGCACAGTATTCAATACGCCCTAATTGAGTACAACCTAGATTACCACCTTCACCGATAATCTTAGCTCGCATCTGACCACCATTGATACGTAGTGAGTCATTTGCGCGGTCGCCAACATCAACGTGGCTTTCCGATGAACCTTTGAGGTAAGTACCGATGCCGCCATTCCAAAACAAATCAACTTTCATCATCAATGTTGCTTGAATTAAATCATTTGGCGTTAAGCTTGTTTTCTTCGTGCCCAACATTTTCTTGATTTCTGGCGTTAAGGTAATCGATTTCGCACTACGTGAGAAAAGACCACCGCCTTTAGAGATTAATTCAACGTTATAATCCTCCCATGATGAGCGAGGTAAGTTGAACAAACGGTCACGCTCTACCCAACTTTTAGCAGCATTGGGTGTTGGGTCAATGAAGATATGCATGTGATTAAATGCCACTTGCAAACAGGTATGTTTTGATAGCAGCATGCCGTTACCAAATACATCACCCGCCATATCACCAACGGCGACACACGTAAAATCAGTGGTTTGACAATCGATACCTATCTCACGGAAATGGCGTTTAACCGATTCCCAGCCGCCACGTGCTGTGATGCCCATTTTCTTATGGTCATAACCAACACTGCCACCAGATGCAAATGCATCTCCCATCCAGAAATTATATTCGTCTGAGATACTGTTAGCGATATCTGAAAATGTCGCCGTACCTTTATCAGCAGCGACCACAAGGTACGGATCATCTTCATCATGACGAACAACATGCGGTGGTGGCACTAATTTATCTTCAACGATGTTATCGGTAATGTCTAATAATGCCCGGATAAATATTTTGTAACATTCTTGCCCTTCGCTAAAGAATGCTTCACGACCACCGGTAGTTGGCAGTTGCTTACAAACAAAACCACCCTTTGCGCCAACAGGCACAATCACCGTATTTTTAACTTGTTGCGCTTTAACTAGCCCAAGCACTTCCGTTCTGAAATCTTCACGACGGTCAGACCAACGCAAACCACCACGAGCGACCTTACCACCACGTAAATGAACACCTTCAACACGCGGCGAATAAACGAAAATTTCAAATTTAGGTAACGGCTTAGGGATTTCAGGGATCTCTTCAGGACGAACCTTAAATGAAATGTATGATTTATCATTACCCGATTCATTCGGTTGATAAAAGTTGGTACGAATAGTCGCTAGCACCATGTCTAAGTAACGACGAATAATTCGGTCATCATCGAGGTTTGCGACCAAGTCTAAACGGTCAATAATTTCGCGATTGGTCGCTTCGACTTTCTTACTATTAAACTTAATTTTAGGGTTGAATTTAAGGGTAAACAACTCAATGATTAACTTAGCAATTTCAGGGTAACGGCCCATCGTCTCTTCAATGTAAGACTGATTGAATGTACTACCTAATTGACGCATATATTTCGCATAAGCACGTAATATAGTGATATTACGACCACTTAGGCCAGATGCTAGCAATAATCGGTTAAAACCATCATCTTCTAATTCTTTTGCCCACACTTGTGCAAAAGCATCTTGGAACGTGCCTTGAACTTCGTTGATATTAAAATCATTGGTCCCAGTGTGTAGCATTTGGAAATCGAGCACCCACGCTGAATGGCCGTGTTCAAGGATAAGTTCATAAGGACGTTCCCCGACAATCCGTAGACCAAAATTTTCCAACATCGGTAATACGTCAGACAAATGTAACGGCTCATCTAGGCTAAATAACTTAAGGCGTACTTGCTTTGAGCCCTTTTTTTGTTCTTGGGGACGATAAAATATCATGCCGAGGTTGTGGTCATCATTTAGCGATTCTAACTTCGCAATATCAACCACCGCAAGCCCTGCTAATACATCCGCTTTATAGCTTTGGCTAAATGCTTTATTGTATTTATTACTTAACGATTTTGCTTTTGACTCACCGTGATGGGCAATCAATGCATTCTCTAGCTTATCTTCCCATGAACGGGCTGCTTCAATTAGATCATTTTCGATGGCTTTCACGCTGATTTCCGGTTTGTTGTTTGGCTTAAGTTGTACGATGTAATGCGTACGCGCTAAATTAGACTCAGAGAAATAGGTTGTAAACTCGACATTTTCTTCCGACTCAAAATGTTTAGCAAAAACCGCTTGCGTTTTTTCACGTAATTCCGTGTTGTAACGGTCTTTAGAGACATAGACGACACATGAGTAAAAGCGGCCAAATCTATCTTCACGCACAATGAGTTTTACTTCATTGCGCTCTTCAAGTTTTAACACCGTTTTAGAGGTCGCTAATAGTTCAGCTTCGGTCGCTTGAATAAGTTCATCACGCGGATACGTCTCAAGAAAGTGCTGCATCGCCTTATAATCATGGCTGCCTTTACTAAAGCTCGATGAATCAGTGATGCGGCGCAACTTGTCACCCAAATATGGAATTTGGAACACGCTGTTATTATAAATACTTGAACTGTAAAGACCGATGAAGCGATCTTCGCCGACCACTTTTCCAGATTTATCGAAGCGTTTAACACCAATATAATCGGTCTTGGTCGGTCGATGGACACGACAAATACTATTACTCTTGGTAAGCAACATTAATTTCTTAGAAGTTGCTTCTCTTCGAGCGCCTTCCGTTAAGCTAGACAACAGCTTGGCGTTCGACTCGTTTGAGTTGAGCATCATACCTAAGCTACTTTTCTCATTAGAAATTAACTCAACATCGCCTTCCACCGCGTTAAGTTCATATGAGCGATAACCCAGTAAGGTGAAGTTACCTTCATAAATCCATTGTAGAAAGGTTTGTGTCTCTTTAAGTTCTTGCTTGTCACCGGGAAACGGTGATTTAGGAAGTTGCGCAATGATACCTTTGAGTTTTTCTCGCATCGGTTTCCAATCATGAACCGATAACGTGACTTCTTGTAACACCGACACTAATTCTTGTTGCACTTGGGCCAATACGTCGTCGGAGTCAAGGCGATCAATTTCTATCAGGAAAATTGTAATATCTTCGGTTTGGTCAGTCTTGTCTTTAAGACCAGCGACGGAATTTACATTTGCTTTAGCATCGCGGCTGACACTGATTGGGTAATGGAGCGATAAGTGACTATTAATGCTAAGACGCTTCAATGCCATGTTAACTGAGTCGACTAAGAACGGCATGTCTTCATGAATAATTTCAACGATGGTTTTGGTCGGCTGCCAGCCGTGGCGAGATAACACCGGATTATAGACTTTAATGACCTGCTCATAAGGTTTTCGCTGATCGAGCGCGCCCCATAAACTTAATGCTGCGCCATAGAGGTCACTGTCACTACGCGTCGCGATATCATCTTCCGTCATATCGCCGTACAAAATTTTAGTAAATGAACTCACGAGTGGAGAAATATCTTCACTAACGTTTTTTTGAATCATTTGAGCAACGTTTTCCAAGAGTACAGAGGTGTTTGCATTTTTTAATGCCATAGTCTTGTTTTCCTAAGTTAACCACGCGATGTGGGTGTCTCTGAACTAAAAGCCGAGCATCCTGCCTCAGCCAGTTTATTATTGTAATAATATAAGTCTATTTTAAATATCGAGCGATATCGAGCACTATTTGATAAAAAAGCACTTGTAAAACCAGTTAATTAACAGGGCGGTGTAAACAAGCAGTTATAGTGAATGGTTATGCAGAAGGCGAAAAAAAAGGCCATGAAATGGCCTTTTTTTAAACATTTAAGTCTATATTTATTAACGTTTTATTTACCTTGTTTAAACCATAATAAATTAGCGATGGCTGGCAATACAATAATAGCCCCCAACATGTTGACTAAAAACATGAAGGTTAACAAGATTCCCATGTCCATTTGGAATTTCAGGTCAGAGAAGAACCAAGTACTCACACCGATTGCTAACGTAACACCGGTGAAGATAACAGCGGTACCGCGTTCCTTAAGGGCCGTGAAATAAGCATCTTGCACGCTCATTCCCTGATTTAGCTTGGCAGACATCGTCGCCAGGATATAAATACCGTAATCAACACCAATGCCCACACCCAATGCGATCACCGGTAACGTCGACACGGTTAAGCCAATATTGAGGAATGTCATTAGTGCTTGCGCCAATGTTGATACCACGAACAATGGTAATACCACTGACACCGTCGCACGCCATGAGCGAAAGCTCATTAAACACAACAACACAACAGCACCGTAAACATAAAACATCATTGGAGTTTGCGCAGCTTCAACTGCTTCGTTCGTCGCAGCCATCACACCGACAGGACCTGATGCGAGCTTAAACTTAACTTGTTCAGTACTAAGTAAGGCACTCTGTTTCTTGACTTCTTTAACCACTCGCTCGATGGTTTCGGCTTTGTGGTCTTTTAAGAACAGATAAACTGGCATCACACTACAACTTGGGTTTAATAGACCACTAGTGGTGGGTATTTTACCAATCGATTGAACGAGTGTTGCCTGAGTGCGCGGCAGGGTTCGCCACTTAGGGTTACCCTCGTTATACCCAGCATTAATTTTCTTAGTAATACTCGCCAAGCTCATTGTCGACTGAACACCTTCAACGTTATTCAAACGCCATTGGAACTTATCAATCAACGCAATAGGCGCATATTCAGTACAAGAGTCCTTGCCTGCTTCAACAATCACCGACAATACATCGGTGGTGATCGAGAAACGCTCAGTGATCAGAGCCGTATCTTGGTTGTATCGAGACCATTGATGCAATGCCGCTGCGCCCGCTTCTAAATCACCAATCTTCATTTTCTGTGACTGATAGTAACCCGCGCCAAACAATAACGCTGTGATAACAACGACAACCGAGGCCACTTTTCGCGTACCACATAGTGAGATGGCATGCCAAACTGCATCGAGTTTAGTATCGTCAAAATTTGGATTCGCTTTGAGGCGACAAAACGAGATAATCACTGGTAACAAAATTAAGTTTGTGAGAATAATAACACCCACACCCAGACTAGCCGAGATAGCAAGCTCACGAATAATCCCGATATCAATGGATAACAGGGTGATAAAGCCAATGGTATCGGACAATAGCGCGATCCCACCGGGAATTAACAATGCTCTAAAAGTAGCAGCTGCAGCTTCTTTTGCGTTCATGCCTGTGTTTGTTTTGTTCTTGACGCCATTGATCATTTGGACACTATGGCTCACACCCACCGCAAACACTAAGAACGGTACCAAGATAGACATCGGATCAAGACCGAAACCCAACACCGTCAACAAACCCATTTGCCAGACAACCGCCATTAACGAACATGCCAATGGCAACACAGTTAGGATAAACGAGCGACAAAACAAAAAGACCATGATCGCGGTAAACGCGATAGCAAGGATGAAAAACTGCACCACCCCCTTTGCACCATCGGCAATATCACCGGCCATTTTGGCAAAACCAATAATGTGAACATCGATATCGTCATTAGCGAGTTCAGTACGAATCTGTTGTTCGAGCTGCTCAGCAAACGCTAATGTATCGAGTGCTTGTCCAGTTTCTGGATTAAAATCCATTAATCGCGCCGACACCATTGCGGCCGTATAGTCGTTAGCAACCATACGCCCGACAATACCGGCTTTTTCAACGTTACTTTGCACCGTCGATAAACCACGCGCATCTGCAACAAAATCTGCCGGAATTACGGGGCCACCGGCGAAGCCATCTTCGACGACTTCGGTAAATCGGGTCGATGGCGAGTACAGTGACTTAACTGAGGTACGGTCTATTCCCGGAATAAAATACAGTTGGTCATGTACTTGCTTTAGTGAGTCGAAGAATGACGCAGTGAATATTGTGCCCTCTTTCGCGCGAACGGCAACCATGATGCTGTTAGCGCCACCAAAATCTTTGGCGTGCTTTGTATATGTTTGCATATACTCGTGGTTTAACGGGATATTTTTAGAGAAAGCTGCATCCATTTTTAGCTGTGATGCTTGGTATGCTAACGTCACAGTGATAATGACAAAGATGCTTAAAACAAGCGCTCTCTGGCGAAAAATGAACGTTTCAATGTGATTAATAATCTTTTCCATGAGAACCTACTGTGCTTGTTGTAACTTGCTAAGGCCTTTACTTCCGGCAAGCCAAATCTGATGTTTAAACTGGACCACAGACATCATGTCTTGTCCCTTACTAGAAAGTACTGGTGAAAATGTTTGTCCATCATCGCTTGATTTAAGAACAACGCCGTTGTTTTGCGCCGCGAAGATGTCTCCATTGTCCATCTGGCTTAAATCGTTAATGCTAAAATTATTTGCTAGATTTATTTGCCCCCATGTCTTGCCACCATCAGTCGAGCGGAACATATTGCCACGCAGACCGCCAATGATTAGCGAGCCACTCGCTGTTTCGACACTGGTGAAAAATGAGCCTTCGTAGATATTTTCTTGTCGCTGCCATGTTTGACCGTTGTCGGACGAGAACGCAATGAGTCCGAGCTCACCAACCAACAGTAGTCGGCCATCAGTCAAATAAGAGATGCGATTAAAATGCGGTAAAATTGAGGCGATTTCAAATTGATATTCTTCTTCACTCTCCGCTTTTATTTCCGCTAAATATTCGATGTCATCAATTGGTAATAATGAATCTAAGAATTTTTTGGACCACGTTTGTCCGCCGTCCGTAGTTGAAAAATACATGCCGTAGGCACCGACTACCACGCCGTTATTAGCATCTTTAAATGCACCGCTAAGAAGCGGACGGTCGAGATTTGGTAGCGATTGTTGTAGCGACCACTGCAGCCCGCCATCTGTGGTGTTCAAGATTGTGGCGTCATGACCAACAACCCAACCGTTGTTTTTATCGACAAAATTCACATCCGTCAATAACACGCTAGTAGGTACAATAATTTGTTGCCAATCATCAGATTGATTTATAAGGATATGACCACGGTCGCCCACAGCGATTAACTTATCCGCTGTATTGATCATAGCTGTCGTAAGAAATTGTGACGCTAAAACGGCGTGCTCAGAGTGGTTAATGCCCGTTGATTTGGACAAACCGAATGCAGCATTACTGCTAACAGCAGCCAACGTCGCAACCAATAATGGTATTTTTAATTTTTGTAGTTTTAACAACTTCACACCTCATCAAAATTAAGGCCGACAATCGCCGGCCTTTCAACTAAACTGCTTTCTAACGTCCGGCTCTTCTAAGCGCCGACTGAGTATAATGCTTGTCTTTTAGCTTCGTTGAAAAATCATACATTTTACCGTTATTATCAAGCCCTTGAGCTAGATAACGACGTGCTTGAAGATCATGGTATACGTCCAATGTTGACCAAGACGCAGGTAACTCATAATAATTCAGCTCATGAGCCATCGCCACTCGATATAACTCATCGCGGTTATCATAAATATCCGCAATTGATACCTGCCAATTATCTTCGTCGATAAAGAATACACGTTTTTTATACGTATGACGCATGCCTTCTTTAAGCGTAGCTTCTACTTTCCACACGCGATGCTTTTCATAACGTACGTAGTCTTGATTAACATGACCCGGTGTTAACAAAGTATCATACTCAAGACCCTTAGCGTGTAATTTATAAGAGTTATACGGAATATAGATTTCCTGTTTACCGACAAGTTTCCAGTTGTAGCGTGACGGCGAACCATTGTACATATCGAAATCATCAGTCGTACGCAGACCATCGGTCGCTGTTCCAGGTGTGTCAAACGCAACATTTGGTGCACGACGTACACGACGCTGACCTGTGTTATATATCCACGCCTTACGCGATTCGCTATCTTGATTTAATGTTTCATGCACCAACAAAGCCGAACCAGCTAAACGCGCAGGTTGGGTAATAATTTGACGATACTTAAATAATACGTTTTCTTTTTCCAATTCCTGGGCAGTCATGCCTTCTAGGGTATATTTGAAACTGATGTTATTTTTCATTTCCATTAACGTGTAATCACCACTCGCCGTCGGCGCAGCTTGTGACGCGAAAATTTGAGCATCAACACCACGGTAGCGTGTAATATGATTCCAAATCACTTCAAGACCAGTCGTTGGGATTGGAAATGGGATACCCATGACAGCGTTTGAAATACCATTACCACCAAGCACTAATTCAGCCTTAGTTGCATTGATTTTAATCGCGTCATACACATGTGTCGGCATAGAAGCGCTACGACGTGTTTTATAGATATTCATCTTGAACGTATCAGGATAAGTAGCGAATAGTTTTACTTGCCCAGGAGTCAAGTGTTCTTTGTATTGCTCCAAGTTCGCCTTATTGATAGTAAACAACACTTTGTCGTCATTAAACGGGTCAATATGATGATCACCCGCTGAATATCCAGCAGGTGCAGCAGTAATACCGTTGTCCCACGCAGGGATAGAACCGTCGCTATTACCAGCACGTTCAGCACCAACTGGGGTTAATGTTTTCCCAAGTTCTGCCGCTTGTTCTGGTGTCACAGCTGCGTTAGCAGCCATCGACGCTATTGCGATTGAAATCGCTGAAATTAACGTTATTTTTTTCATAATTTTTACGACCATTAAATTGAATATTTGATGCTAAACGAAACGAAGTCTTTATCTTCCATCGCGTTAATAGTGCCTTTACCGCCCCAAAATGCGTTGTAACCAAGAGACGCCGACCAACGATTTTGATAATCAAAGTCAATTGACGCGCCAATTGATTTAGAACCTTGAGCAAACAAGAAGATCGGATCAGGTGTGATACCTTCAACATCATGCGAGAACACAATCTTCGCCGCCGCGTTTACACCAGAAAAAACGTTGTTGTAATCTGCTTTGGCAACCATTCTGTAGCCCCATGCAAAATCTGTCGCAAACGGGTTAGTTTCGGTACCGTTATGTACCACGCTCATGATTGACTCAAGGCCAACCTGCCCGCCTGAACGCGCTGTACCAGGACCGTTTAAACGCAATACGTCTTGGTCTGGCATATCGTGAATCCACACCGCGCCAAATTCAGCGAATAACGTTAGGTTATCCGTGCCGAGTGTTGGTCCAAACAGGTGTGCTAGGTTAAACTGTGCCTGCGTTGTGTCAACAGTCACATAACCATTTGCAATATCACCACCTTGAATACCGACATATGAACCATCAGCGTTCGTTGGAAACGGGTAACTTGTCCCTTTAAGTTGCGAAATACCTTCTAGCTCGGGGCTAAAACCGGCATTTGCAAGCTGCTGAGGCATTGCTGCGAACAACAGTTCTACATCGTCGATTTGCAATGGTTCATCTTGACGGTGTGACACTTCACCAGCGAACGAGGTATCACCTAGTGTAGTATTAAAACTAATACCGTAAAGTTTAATATCTTCTGGGTATTCAATAATCGCCTTAGTAAATGCGCCAAGCTCGTTCAGTGTGTCGTAATCGATTGAACCGTAGTTAGCTGAAAGGAGATCTACGTCGGCAACTAGCGAAGCCATATCAAAGTTTGATGCCTGGCCCGAAATAATAGGACGACGACTGTGATAGTTCATGTGATAGAGCGACACCTCAGTGTCTTCGAAGAAATAGCTCATCTTCAAACCATATTGACCGCCATCTTCCGGCTCTTCATTATCGGCACGAACAGCAACCTTGGTTGCATAGGCCAACATCGCATTCATTTTTGTTGCATCATCAGCGCCTAACAAGCCTAATCCAGCCACTTTTTCAAGTTCAGAAATAAGGAAGTCACCATCGATATCAGGATTACCAGCAAAACCGAGTTGGATCAAGTTGTATTGACCGCCATCACTGACAAAGTCATTTGATGCGAAGTAAGTACCGCCCACAGGAACAACCGTAGCCTGCCATTCATATTGGTAATACGCTTCAACCGACAAATTATCAGTAAGTCCTGCAGATACCCATGCCATGCCTTGTGGAATAAAGACTTCCTTAAGCTCGGCACCCGGTGCGCGTAGGCGCCCTAAATCCACGGCATTGGTGGTTGCTATACCGTGTGAAATAAGCGCGCTCTCACCCCAACTAATAACCTGTTGTCCAACGCGAAATGACACTGGCACTTCACCGAAATCGAAATCTGCAGTGATATAAGCATCAAGCAATCGAATGTCAGAACAATAATCGGCACTCGCTTCTTTATCACGACATACATCGATATCACGAGCTTCGCCGCCATCGATTGACAGTTCACGTTGGTAATCTAAACCACCATCAAGCGCGAAGTCATGGTAATACATACCACGAACGAAAATGCCGAAATTCTCGTAACGTAAATCTAATTCGTGGAGCCCCTTAACGACTTGGCTAAACGCTTCGCCTTTTGACCAAGCTAGATTGCCAAGGTCACCATTGGTCGAATATGAACCGTCCTGGCTGAACAATTCGCTCGACGCATATTTAGTATCACCTAGTGCCGAGTAGCCTGACCAATCAAGGCCATTATGCGGATTATTCGATTTACCAATTTGGTTATCAAAATCGCGTTTTTCAGCACGGATTGATACACCGTAAGAAAACGTCGAGTTAAAACTACCCTCAATGTCTCCCCATGTAAAACCAACAGCTTGTACGCTCGGAACTGCTAATGCGCTTATTGCAGCGCCGACACCAACAGCCAAGACGGATTTTTTAAAAACGTTCATCTAAGGTTACTCCACTTTCCATTTAGTATTATTGTTATAATTCCTTCCCGATGATGACATCATCAAGAAATTGATATTTGATAATCTAGAGTAATTAAGCATCCCCTGCAACCGATGATTTTTCCGAATAATTCAAAGCATTAGCAAAACTAGAGCAAAAAACCTAACCCATGATTAAATTTGAAAAACTGGCCATTTTAGTATGTTAATAAAGCGGTCAAATAGATAGGTAACACAATGATAATATGGGAGTTATTTAGAACGTAGAATTCTAACGGTAGCGTAGTAAATTTACACTACCGTTTAAAGTTTTTACTCTAATTATTTCTTACCAACGAAATAAATTTTCCTTGGCTGCTGACTTTTAGCGCAAAACTTCCCGATATACCATCGGGTGTCAGGAAGCTTCGAAAGTGTTCAGCAGGAAATTGGATCTTGCGGCCTTTGTTATCAACAACTTGCATTTTTTTGATTTTACCCTGATAAAAGGGTAAAAATTGCTCGTAAGTAAGATAAGCACTAAAGTAATAAATGGTCACATTAGGCATACTATTTACCAAGACTCATTTCGACTTTTTCAACCAAATCTTTAGCAAGATTTGGTAGTTTTTGTAATCGAATCAATTGGTCACGCATTAGAAGTTGACGGGGCCCTGAAATTTTTCGCCAGGCCATCAGCGGCGTGATCAACCGAGCCGCGATCTGCGGATTAATCTCGTTTAATGCGATTAATTGGTCCGTTAGAAACACATAACCTTGACCGTTTTCGGCGTGAAACTGACGCTGATTATTGCCACTAAATGAACCAATCAAGCTTCGAACACGGTTGGGGTTTTGCCAACTAAACGCTTTGTGGTTGAATAACTGTTTCACCTTTTCGATCACGCAGTCTTGTGGGCTTGCGCCGATAGCGGCGAACCATTTATCCATCACTAAGCCATTATCAGACCATGTTTGTTCAAAATCGTTGAGTAATGCCTCAGCACACAAGGCATTATTAACAACAGCATAAGAAAGCGCACTGAACGCATCGGTCATGTTGGTCGCACGAGCAAACTGATCCACTAATAATTGAGACGTATCGCTATTTTCGGTCACTGTGATTAATCCCAATACCGTATTTTTTAGCGCGCGAAGTCCCACAGCACGTGCAGCGTCATCAGTATGTAACAACTCATTATCGCAATGTTGGTATCTCACCAATAACGCTTGATGCAAATGGGTGGCTAAGGTCAATTTAACGAAGTCTCTGGCACCGATTATGCCGTCAACATCAACCTCGTCAAACAATTCAAATAGTGTCCCTAAGCTGGGCAGTTCGACCATTAATGCAACCAATGCTGGATCAAGGCTGTCGTCAGTTACCACCAATTGTAGACTCTCTAATATAGATGGTGCAATACGGCGTTCGCTAGCGGCCAACTTAATATTATTAACGATGGCGCTAGTGAGTAATTGTTGCGCACTGTCCCAACGCGAAAATTCGTTGTTACTGTGGGCCAAAATGTGGCTAAGCTGCGCGTCACTATAGTCGTAAGCCATTTTTACAGGCGCAGAAAAATCGCCGAAGAACACTGCTGTTGCGCCTGATGGTACATCATCGATAATAAAAGTTTGCGCCATCTCGTTAATCTCAAGAACGACCGACGTCTTACCTGTCGCAAAGGTGAGGCTTGTGCCATCACTGCAAATGACTTCAACCATCATAGGCAAATGAAACGGCGCGAGTGGCCCTTCATTATTCCCTTGCTCAAGCAGTTGATTTACCTTCAACGTAAGTTGGTGGGTGGCAACGTCATACTGTTGAACAATATCGATGGTCGGTGTGCCTGATTGACTATACCAATTCTTGAACTGCGACAAATCGATTTCAGCCCCCTGCTCCATGGCGTCAATAAAATCATCACAGGTCACCGCCTGGCCGTCAAAACGTAAAACGTAGTTCGCCATGCCCGCTTGAAAGCGTTGCTCTCCAACGAGAGTGTGCAACATCCGAATCACTTCTGCCCCCTTATTATAAACGGTGACAGTGTAAAAATTGTTCATTTCCATCACCTCATTTGGCCTAATGGGGTGCGACATTGGTCCAGCATCTTCCGCAAATTGATTAGACCGCATCACCTTAACCGCATCGATACGGTTAACCGCCCGTGACCCGACATCAGCACTAAATTCTTGATCGCGAAATACCGTTAAACCTTCTTTAAGGCTCAACTGGAACCAATCACGACAGGTAATGCGATTGCCCGTCCAGTTATGGAAATATTCATGACCAATTACCGACTCAATGCCGTGAAAGTCGCTATCCGTCGCGCTAGCAACATCCGCCAACACAAACTTGCTATTAAATACGTTTAGCCCTTTATTTTCCATGGCACCCATGTTGAAAAAATCGACCGCTACCACCATATATATGTCAAGATCGTATTCGAGGTTAAAACGTTGTTCATCCCACGTCATCGCGCGCTTTAAAGACGCCATCGCATGGTTAGCTTTGTCCTTATTACCCTTATCAACAAAAAATTCAAGCGCAACATCTCGACCGGAACGGGTCACGAAATTGTCTTTAAGAAGGTCAAAATCCCCTGCAACTAACGCAAACAAATACGCCGGCTTCTTATGAGGATCATGCCATACAGCAAAGTGCTGATTGTTAGGCATGTCGCCACTATCTACCTTATTACCGTTAGATAATAAATAAGGGAATTTAGTCTTATCTGCAACGATTTTGGTCGTAAATGTCGCCATCACATCGGGGCGATCTAAATAAAAGGTAATGCGCCTAAAACCTTGAGCCTCACACTGGGTACAAAATGCACCATCTGATACATAAAGACCTTCTAGTTTGGTGTTTTTTGACGGATCTAATCGGGTGACTATCGTTAGTTCGAATTGATCCGGAACATCGGTTATCACCAATTCTTCGTCATCAACACTATATTGGCTTACCGCTAGCACTTGTTGGTTAATAGCGATGCTAACCAGTTCGAGATCTTGGCCGTTAAGCACTAATGGTCCGCCCTTTTCTAACGATACAACCTTCGAATTGGCCGTTATTGTGGTTTGTTGTTCCTGCAGTGTAAATTCAAGTTCAATTTGGTCAATTTGATGAGATGGCGTTGTGTAATCTTTGAGGTATTGTTTGGTATTAGCGTTCATGCCAAGCCCTTCTTATGCAGTGTTTGAGGATGAAGAAATAGACATGCTAGCTTCAGTGTTCGTGATGATGTGTTTAACATTGTGTCTAATACAATTCAAGGATTACGTCATCGACTAATCCTAAGGTTCAATCATCACCCAAGTAGTGAGAAACTGCTTGGGTGATGACTTAGCGACAAAAAAATTAACTGGTGCGAGCGACCAGTTTTTTAACTTTAAAGCCAATCAGCGCGAATGTGATGCCAAATATCGGGCTCGCCCAGTTAAAGACACAATAAATGGCGTATTCGAATGGGCTCACTAACAATACAGACTGCATGTACGCTCCACATGTATTCCACGGGATCATCGCTGATGTCACCGTACCACCATCTTCTAGTGCTCGCGAAAGGTTTTCGGGGGCCAGACCACGTTTTTCAAATTCATCTTTAAACATGCGACCAGGCATTACAATAGAAATGTATTGGTCAGCGGTCAAAAGATTAGTACCGAATGCGCTGACAATAGTGGTAATGATTAGTGATGAAGCAGAATTTGCAAAGCCAGCCAACAATTCCACCACCTTCTTCAATAAACCCACTTTCTCCATCACGGCACCAAACGTCATGGCGCAAATAATCAGCCAAATCGTAGTTAACATCGATGACATACCGCCGCCAGACAACAAATCATTGAGATCAGCATCGCCGGTATCTACCGAAATACCATCGAACATTGCGGTCCACACCACAGTTGCACTAGCGCCAAAGCCTGCTAGTCCTTCATTCGCCATGCTGGTAATTAATGGCTGCTGAAACAATATCGCCCAGAGCCCACCAACTAACGCGCCAATCATTACGGCGGGAAATGCGGCCACTTTCTTAATCGCTAACCCTAGTGTTACCACTAATGGGATCAATAAATACCATTCAATGGTAAATTTAGACAGTAAACCGTTGCTCAACTCATTGATTCGAGCGGGCTCAACTGTCGCTGACTCAGAGAATCCAAGAAAGAAAAATACCACTAGCGCGAATACAAAGCTTGGTGCAGAGGTCCATACCATGTGACGGATATGGGTAAACAAATCAGTACCAGCCACTGCTGGGGCCAAGTTTGTGGTGTCGGATAATGGCGACATTTTGTCACCAAAATAGGCACCACTGATGATTGCACCCGCCGTGATCGGTAAAGATACCCCTAAACCACCAGCAACCCCCATTAAAGCGACACCAATAGTGGCAGCAACAGTCCAACTACTACCAATGCTTAACGCCACAATCGCACAAATTACGCAACTAGCCACATAGAAATAGCCTGGCGATAAAATTTGTAAGCCGTAATAAATCATCGTGGGTACAGTACCTGACAACAACCATGTACCAATTAATGAACCAACCGCCATTAAGATTAACACAGCAGTTAATGACAGGCTGATCCCTTTTATGATCCCAGCTTCTATATCCGACCAACTAAAGCCATTCTTTAAGCCAATGATTGCAGCAAAGCCAGCACTGAGTAATAGTGAAATCTGATTGGCACCCGACGATGAAGAATCGCCAAAATAAAACACACCGCCCGCGAGCAGTGTGACGAGGAAAGCTACCGGAGCGAATGCATCCAGCAACGAAGGTTGTTTAATCTCTTTTGTCATATCTTAAAGCCATTATTATTATTTTTGTGGTCGGCGCTATAATAGGTTAAGCGCAATGAAAATAAAGCCGCTGATACGCGGCTTTATTAAGGTGTTTTTGGGTTAGTTTTTCGCTATTTTACCGAGTTCAACGAAGTCTAAGGTAACGAGTGCTGCTTCATCAAGGTAAGGGTCTATCTCTGGTCGTTTTTTAGGTAAATCATCCAGCGTCGCAACAGGCTCTAACTTGTTCGCTACTCGGCGTAGATTCGCGCGCTTGAGTGCTAACTTATCTTTTTCTTCTCGTTCAGCGACACGAACTTTCTCAACTAAGCTAATTGTCTTTTTGTCTTTATCGGCTCGATATTTTTCGATATCTTGACGAATAAACGAAAATTCTTGTTCGCTGGCGATACGACTTAAATGTTTTTTGGTCAACGCCGCAAAACTCTGTGGACTCACTTCACCCGTCGGGTTAAATGGTGCCTGCTTAATGCTATCCCATGGCAATGTGTTATCAGCGACAATTTCGCCAAACTCATCCGCCACAATTGGTGTGGGAAAAGTAATGTCAGGGATCACACCACGATTTTGTGTGCTGCCGCCGTTGATACGGTAGAACTTTTGGATAGTGTACGTGATAAATCCAATCGGCTTATCGTAAAAGTCATAGATTTTGCTCAAACTACGATGCTGCTGCACCGTGCCCTTACCGAAAGTCTGTTCACCTAATACGATGGCTCGACCATAATCTTGCAAGGCGGCGGCAAAGATTTCTGATGCTGACGCGCTGTAACGATTAACAAGAACCGAAACGGCGCCGTTATAAAACTCTGTGCGCTCAGGGTCATATTTTACATCAACTCGCTCGTTGCCACTTTTGACTTGAACCACGGGTCCTTGGTCAATAAACAACCCACTTAACGCCATTGCTTCCGGCAATGAACCACCACCGTTGTTACGTAAATCAACGACGATGCCTTCAACGTTTTTAGCTTTGAGCTCCGTCAGCAATTTCTTAACATCGCTAGTCAGGTTAACGTAAAAGCTCGGGATCGAAATAATACCGAGTTTACGACCTTGATAAACTGGATCGTCACTCTCGAAAATTTCAGATTTCGCTTGTCTATCTTCGAGTTTAATCTTCTCTCGCACAATAGAGATAACTTTAGGTTCACTATCGCTACCCGATTTAGTCGAGATAATTTCGAGGTTAACCGTAGAGCCTTTTGGTCCTTTGATAAGGTCAACCACGTCATCTAAACGCCAGCCGATAACATCAACGATCTTTTTGTTGCCTTGGCCAACTCCAATAATTTTGTCCTCAGGTCCGAGTTGTTCGCTCTTATCGGCAGGCCCTCCAGGTACAAGACTCATAATGGTGGTGTAATCATCGACAATTTGTAACATCGCGCCAATCCCTTCTAACGACAGGCTCATTTCCACTTGGAAGCGTTCGGCGTTACGAGGAGATAGATAGCTTGTATGAGGATCGATAGAACGTGCAAACGCATTCATAAAGACTTGATATGCATCTTCACTTTGGCTTTGGGTGATTCGTTTAAGTGCGTTTTTATAGCGTTTGGTCAGGACAGTTTTTATTTCATCCCACTCTTTGCCAGTTAACTTTAGGTTCAGCGCATCGTATTTAACCCGTTGGCGCCAAAGCTCATTTAACTGTTCGCTGGTTGCCCATTGAGCATCTTCGCGATCATACTGGTACTCGTCAGCAATATCGAATTTCATTGGTGAGTCAAGTAAGGTAATCGCGTATTGATAACGCTCAAAGCGACGCTCGAGCTGTCGCTGATAAATGCTATACACTGCACTTAAATTACCTGACTTTAAAACATCATCAAACAGTTGATTGTATTGAGAGAACTCATCAATATCTGTTTGCGTAAAAATCATTTTTGCATAGTCGAGACTATCAAAATAGCGTTTGGCGATCTTATCAGAAAACTGATTATTCAAATCGAACTCTTTAAAGTGAGTCCGCGTGAACAAACCGGCCATTCGCGTCGTGGAAACTTTATGTTGTGGCTCAGGGTGTAACTCTGGTATCTGTGTTTTCGTATAATCTTGATCGCTAGCATAAAGGCTACTGGCTATACATAAAGGTATCAAACCTAGAGTTAAACGATTGAGCATATAAAGTCTCCCATGACTTTTTAATTACGATATCGCGTCAAAACAAAAACTAAATATTATGCTTTAGTTAAAATTTGCGCGACCTTTACTTTAACAACCATACCCGATGTTAGCTGTACTTTAATGTCTGACTTGTTAATGTCGACGATAGTTCCATTCATCGGCATAGTCGCTACATTAACCAGCACTTGTTGATCAACACTCAGTGTTGCAACATCTTCGACCTTAACACCTGTAGGTGCTTTTTCAACCGGCTTAGAAGAACGTGCTTTGCTGGCATGCTTTGCACGAGCAGGTTTGGCATTGGCACGTGGCTTAGCTTTTACATCGTCGGCTGCAGGTTTCTTAGCTGCTTCACGCTTCTTTGCTTTGTCTTGACTATCAGCAAGCGTTTTTTGCGCATGCTCGATGTGCTCTTGACTTAATTCGTCACCCTCATTGCCGTCGATATCAACACGCTTTACGCCTGCCTTGATACAACGGAGGTAACGCCAACTTGTTGTGTAGTGACGAATCGCTCCGCGCAGTTGAGTTTTACTGACCAATTCGTTTTCAGCAAGACGCTCGCTTAGCTCTTGGAACAATCCGATCTTGAGTGGCTTTGCTTCACCTTTGAGGCTAAAACACGCTGGAAACTCTTGTACTAAGAAAGCAATGATTGCCTTGTTATCAGTAAGTTTAGCTGTAGTATTCATTTATTCTTCCGGTTCTACTTCAAATTCATCAATTAAAAATGTTACAAAATGTTCAATAAGGTCATCATCAACGTCTAACAACCCTGGCTGGTGTTGCCAGTACGGCCAAATCGCTTCAAGCATTTCCCTAAACAGGTCAATGTCAGTATTTGGGTCGATGACTTCATACACTTTGTGGTAAATTCTGTTTATATTATCTGCGGCAAGGTCTTCTTCCCCTTCCCATTGGCCAACTTCATTGGCGTCAAATAAAAACTCATGGATATCGATAACATCATACATATCTTTTAGTTTCCAATCCTAGGGTAACTCTGTGGATTACTATTTAGTGCTTGCGTTAAATGCAGACATAAATTTTTAACCATCAATTCTATCCCTGCGCTGTCATTTACTGTAAAACGAGCCAGCAGAGGACTGTCGATATCTAATACGCCTATAACATTTCCTGCTAATACCAAAGGTACCACAAGTTCCGAGTTTGACGCAGCATCACATGCAATATGACCCGTAAAGGAGTGAACATCGTCCACACACAAGGTCTTATTTTGTGCAGCGGCCGTGCCACAAACTCCCTTTCCTATCGCAACCCGATAACAAGCGACTCGCCCTTGAAAAGGACCCAGCACTAGTTCGTCGGCCTGTTTTAGATAAAAGCCGACCCAATTAATGTCTGCTAAAGAATCATTCAATAATGCACTAACGTTTGCCAGTACAGCACCAATGTCATACTCATCTTCAATCAACGACAGCATTTGGCGATTTAATAAAGCGTAATCTATGTTCAAGGTAACTCGTAACGCGCACGAATGCGCCAATTAGATAATTTATAGCCCGCTATGATACCTAAGTTGCATTAAATGAAAAGCATAATCGCCACTCAATGCGGGTCTGACGCTCATAATTCCATCACTTATCGCTGTTTAGTTCACTAATTTAGGAGAATCGGCACTAGTACAGTGTGTTATTAACCACGTATAATCCTCAACATTACAAATTTTCGATTGAGCCCTTCCCATGAATTCGTTATTACCGCCATCATTTATTGAGAGTATTGCAACGCAAATGCCGCAACACCTAATAATGGATGATTTAATCACCGCATGCCACCAGCCACTGCGTTTTAGTGTTCGGATTAATACATTAAAGACTTCTGTCGATGACTTTATCGCATTAATGACACCATTTGGTTGGACGTTCTGCCAAATACCATGGTGTAACGAAGGTTTTTGGGTCGAGATCGATAATGAAGAATGTGTGCCAGGCAAGTTACCAGAACACCTTATCGGCTCATTCTATATTCAAGAAGCTAGCTCGATGTTACCCCCTGTCGCACTTTTTAATGCAATTAATGACCTTTCGTCGTTTGATACAGTGCTGGACCTTGCGGCTGCGCCAGGGTCAAAAACGACTCAAATAGCCGGGTTAATGGATAATAAAGGGTTGCTAATCGCCAATGAATTATCATCGAGTAGAATTAAAGCGTTGCACAGTAACTTGGCGAGATTAGGGATCACTAATACCCTGATTAGCCACTTTGATGGCAGCGTTCATGGTGATTATTTAGAAAATGAGTTTGATGCCATATTATTAGACGCACCTTGCAGTGGCGAAGGCACCGTGCGCAAAGATCCTGACGCCTTTAAAAACTGGAGTCTTGAACACGTCGCAGAGATCACCAATATCCAGAAACAATTGTTAGTATCGGCATTTAAGGCGCTCAAACCCGGTGGCCAATTAGTCTATTCAACATGTGCACTCAACTTCTCCGAAAACCAAGGAGTGTGTCAGTATTTAATTGATACGTTTAACGACACGATTTCGACAATAGATTTATCGGAACTATTCCCTGGCGCTAACGAATCAGTAACCGAGCAAGGTTATTTACATATCTGGCCACAAATCTACGACAGCGAAGGCTTTTTTATCGCAAAATTCACCAAGCTGACAGCGAGCAATATGAGCACGCAACCAACATTTCGTAGTAAATTTCCCTATAAGCCGATCGATAAAAAAATAGTGGAGCCAGCATTAGCAGCCTTAGCTAATCAATGTGACGTGAGTAAGATATGCGCTCAAAATTTGTTTCAACGTGATCAAGAAATCTGGTATTTCCCGCACGACAGCGAACGTTTTACCAACCAAATGCGTTTCGTTCGTCATGGTGTAAAATTACTCGATATCAAACCAAAGCAATTCATCATCAGTCATGAAGCGCTATGTTGCTTCGGCGTAGTGCAAATCACCCTCGATAGAGCGCAATTAGTTGAGTACTTAAAAGGACGTGACTTGGCGGTAGACAACAACCAAAAGAGTAAGGGTGAAGTCATTTTAGGCTACCAAGGTGTCTGTGTGGGACTGGGGAAATGGGTTGGAAATAAGATAAAAAACAAACTACCTCGTACATTAGTGAATGATCACGTCCTGATTTCCTAAGCTTATTTTATCTTTTTTGATTAAACTTAATAAAATAGTGGCAAAGTAATAATCTTAGACTAGGCTATTAAGTATCGGTTAAGTGTTCATCAGATCGCCTAACCGTTCACTTCCCCTAAGCTCGGCACACTGGAATAGTGCCGGGCTCTTTTTTACTACCGCTCCATCTAAATCAATCAAGTTCAACCACAGTTTGACCAATCGGTGCAATACTTAACATCGCGAGTTTCAAGTGCTGAATGCCAAATGGGATGCCGATAATAGTGACAATACATGCCACGGCATGAATGAGATGCGCGATAGCTAACCAAATACCAAACAACAAGAACCAAATGATATTACCGATGGTTCCTAAACTCCCGGTACCGATGTCCCGCTCACGGGAAATCCGGTCACGACGTTCAATGTCTTTGCCAAACGGCCACAATGTGAGTTGTGCTATCACAAAACAAGAGCGGGCGAACGGGATACCAATAATGCTAATACAAGCAACAATACCAATCATAAACCAAGCCAATGCCATGATAAAACCACCACAAATTAGCCATGCAATATTTAATATAAAACGTAATAAACTCATTCTAATTCCTTAATTTGTTATATTCGAGTCATATTATGTCATAGCAAACATAAGGCCAACATTTAACATGCTGATATTTAACGCCTTAAATAAGCGCGCCACTTTTTAACTGGCGATGTTCATCAATAGTTCGTTAAAATAACCACCGACAACGAGTCACCTACTCCTCTCGCCTAATACGTTGATAACCTGTAATATCATCCCATTAGTCTTACGTTGTTTAAGGAATTAGAATGAATGCGGTCGTTATTGCTGTATTAGTGATGCTTACATTGTCACTGTGTCGAATTAATGTTGTCTTTGCACTGATCATAAGTTCGGTGGTCGGTGGCTTAACTGGCGGCCTTGATTTAGTCGAAACCGTTAAGGTGTTTAGCAATGGATTAGGCGGTGGTGCGCCCATCGCGCTAAACTATGCCATGCTTGGCGCATTTGCGGTGGCAATTTCACGATCAGGCTTAACGGATATCGCGGCAACCAAAATTATTAGCCACGTTAACGACAAGCACCAACAATCCGCTACGATTTGGGTAAAAGCGATGTTACTTGCTGCAATATTAGCAGCAGCCATCAGTTCTCAGAATATAGTGCCTGTACATATCGCATTTATTCCTATTTTAATTCCTGCCCTCCTAGGCGCAATCAACAAACTGCAACTAGACCGACGTCTGGTCGCTTGTGTCTTAACATTCGGTTTAACAGCAACCTACATGTTACTACCCATTGGGTTTGGCCAAGTATTTCTACATGAATTATTGTTGAAGAATCTCCAAGCTAATAACTTAGTGATCGGCGCCGCTGATATGCCATTTGTGATGGCAATTCCCGTTTCCGGCATGTTTTTAGGGCTGTTAATTGCGATGTTTATTACCTATCGTAAACCTCGCCACTATCAACTGCAACCAAGCGAAAATGATAATGTCGAGACCAAACGATTTACCCCTCGATATATCGTGACGGCACTACTTGCTATCGTTGGTGCACTGACCGCCCAATTATATACTGACTCTATTATTATCGGTTCAACATTGGGCCTTATTATCTTCGCGCTTGGCGGCGTATTTAAGCCGTCGCAAAGTCATGACATTTTTACCGCGGGCGTTCAAATGATGGGCACCATCGGTTTTATTATGATCTCAGCCGCCGGTTTTGCTGATGTAATGAAAGCAACGGGAGCAATAGATACCTTGGTCGCTAGCGTGTCTTCGGGGATTGGAGATAATCAAATTGTTGCGGCGCTGGTCATGCTAACCACTGGCCTGCTGATAACCATGGGCATCGGTTCGTCATTTTCAACGATTCCCATTATCGCCTCTATCTATGTACCATTGTGTATTAGTTTCGGATTTTCGCCGCTGGCAACAGCGGCTCTAGTTGGCACTGCGGCCGCGCTGGGCGATGCAGGTTCGCCTGCCTCTGACTCGACGTTAGGCCCAACCTCTGGTCTAAATGTTGATGGCCAACACGATCATATTTGGGATTCAGTGGTGCCGACGTTTGTGCATTATAACATTCCGCTCATCGTATTTGGGACATTGGCAGCGTTGATCTTGTGACCACTAACCCATGACGATGGTCATTTATGCTCAAGTTTTTTTGGCAGCACTCAATATTGATTTTTGATATGTTAGCAAGGAAGGGTTGGATGCGGGAGTTGTCAGGAGTTAGGAGTTAGGAGTTAGGAGTTAGGAGTTAGGAGTTAGGAGTTAGGAAACAGTATAGGTACGAGAGCAAGTGCTGAACTAGGTCAGTTCAACACTTATACCTATACTATTAATGGATTACGAAATACTTAATCTAAATTGTTAACTACTGTGCCTCGACGGTCACTGTTCTAGTTTTTGTTTTTTCATTACCAGAAGTGTCAATCGCCGTTGCTGATACGGTATATTGACCAGGCGTAACATGTTGAGTTTTCCATTTAAACACTAGGCGGCTGTTAGTCGTTGATTTAGCGACCGACTCACCGTTGATAAATATCTCAATGCTTGCGACACCTTCGTTGTCCATTGCACGAGCGACAATACGTTGGCGACCACTAATGATGCTGCCATCACGAGGTTTTCTTAGACGTAATCTCGGTGGTGTGGTGTCACCTGTTGCAGTACCATTGGCGACCACTAATTTATGTTCAACCGATGTTCCTTGATTACTGGCGCTATCAAAAGCTTGTGATTGCAGCGTGATCTCACCATTCTCGTATTGCGTGCTGTCGATACTAAATTCATAAGGTGCTTGTTCGTCAACACCAATAGAATTTCCGTTAGCGAACAGTTCGACATAAGCAACACCAATGTTATCTTGCGCATCTGTCGTGACGGTAAATACACCAGACTGCTCTGAGTTTTCGGTTGGAGAAGTGATTACCACCGTTGGTGCTTCTTCATCAACATCTATCTCTGCAAGCGCAAGCTCAACTGCTGCACTAGCATCTACTCGGCCATAGCCATACCAAGCACTAAAGTCTTCAGATTGTTTACTTTTGTCAGCACTCGCCTTAAGTATCTCTTCCATTTGGTCAATGGTAAGGTCTGGGTTTGCGGCCTTTATGAGCGCTAATACAGCAGCGGTCGCAGGTGACGAAAACGAAGTGCCATTCGCGCCGCCGTAGCCACCGCCGTTTGTAGTCGTCCAGATACTTGTCCCAGGCGCTGCAACATCAACACAATCGCCATAATCGGACCAACCGGTTTTATTATCGTTCTGGTCAGTCGCGCTGACGGTAATGATACTCGGGTTATCAACGCAATTTAAGTTTCGACCACTATTACCCGCAGAGATAACAACAAGTCCACCTTTCGCGCGCATATAATTAGCAGCATTAATGATAGTGTAACTTGAACTTACGGCGTAGCTTACATTAGCGATATCGGCGCCATTGTCTGCCGCCCAAATCAGACCCGCAGCAATATCACTCGTGTACGCATGACCATCAACTCGGTTAGTAATTCGAATGGGGAGTATCGAGGTATTCCACGCGATAGACGTTACACCGATATCATTATCACTCAACGCTGCGATGACACCAGCAACCTTCGTCCCGTGACCATAAAGATCACTTGTATCGGAATCATCACTAACACTATTCCAACCCGATAATACATTATAATCGAGATCAGGATGACTATCATCGACGCCAGTATCTAACACTGCGACCACCACGTTATCACCTTTGGTGATATCCCACACGCTGGTCACTTTCATCTTAGGTAAATGCCATCCGTTACTAAAATGTACATCGTTTGCATCGTTCTGTGCGAGAGGGACTAGTCGATCAAGTTCAGCAAATGCAATATTTGGGTCTTTACGAAGCAATTCAATCATTGCTTGTTCGTTGTTTTCCTGCACATCGATGATATGAACGTTGGGACTCACTTTATCTCCACGCAGCGTTGCCATGTCAGACTTAAGCGTCCAAGCACTACTTACGCCATGCTGTTCTAGCACGCTCTCAAGCAAGCTACTATTAACGCCGGCTTTAGTTTGTACGAGGATCCGGCCTTTGGCCCAAGCGGTCGATTGGTCGACTGATAGTTTGGCGCTGGTCAAAGCTGGCGTAATAAGTTCGTTTGACATCGCTAGCGCACTATTGATAAACAGAGGGCTTAACGCGATTGCTATTGACACGCTGCTAATTTTTGCAACAAATGAAGTTGTGTGAGATTGTTTGATTAAAGCTTTATTTAAGTATTTCATATGATGACTCCACGTTGTGTGAAGCCTACAGAAAACCTAATGCTAAGAATGCCTATAAAAGCTAGCGCCATTGACCGAGAATTGGACAGGTATGGCAATACTACTCGTAGTTGGCAGTCCCGCTATCGTAGGAATATTCCCGTAGACCGGTGACTTTGCGTCGCGCTTTTTCAAGCGGTTTGCTATTTACATTACTTGTGCGCAGGGCCTTTTTAAAAGTACGCTGCGGTGTAGAACGAGATAGATAATAGTTAAACACACCCACAACGTCAATAGAGCTCAACACCAAAAAACGTCCATTAGGCTTAAGTTGTTAATTATAAATAGGATTAAAGTACTATTTTATATAGTGTTGATTTAAAACAACATAAAACATTAAACTTGTGTAAACTTCAATACTAAAAAGAACTTACGAACTCATCCGACCAGAGTAAATAACTAACACCAAGCGACGAGGAAGACTGTTTTTATGGTGAGCCACTTCAAAATGTTCAATTAAGGTGTCTCAAGGCGCAGTATCCGTTACCGTCGAGTTCAAGCATATAACCTTCTGTATTACCAAATGATTGCATCGGCAACACTCTTAGCACCTTAATACCTACGCTAGATAAAAATGCTTTCATCGCGTAGTGATTGGTATTGATGGCATTACCGTGGGGTTGCTGATTTTGGTGATAAATGTCATGAAATGAGCCTTTGAGTAGCTGTGGACCCATTACCATCAGAGTGTTGCCGTCGTCAGTACCCGCTATATGTACCTTAAACCTGCGATGGTCAACGAATAGGTCGCGCCAGAAAAGTTAGAGCAATCACGGATCAGTTGATAGGATGAATAACAAGTCACGATTAAGGTGTTTAACGTTTCATTGTGTTGCGAATAGGACTCAACTGTTACATCACTATGATCTGGTGAATTGAGTATCATAGGGATGGTGTCTTGTTGTCTCACTGCTACCGTAAGACATTGATTAGACGTCAAGAAAAGATAATGCTTATAAACTAAAGATGCCACCATTGCGATGACATCTTTCCTGCTATTTAATAAAAACTACGGCCCTGTTCAGCCATAGCGATTAGTGAATCACATGGCGCAAAGCGTTCGCCGTGAGTGTCGCGGTAACCGTTAAGTTTAGCAACTAGCTCGCCGATGCCCATTGAGTCCATGTAACTAAAAGGGCCCGCGAGGAATGGCGGAAATCCGATGCCAAATATCGCACCGATGTCACCATCTCGAGCGCTGGCTAAAATCCCCTCTTCAAGACAGCGCGCCGCTTCATTTAGCATCTGGACCAGACACCGTTCGGTTATTTCAGCGTCAGATTTACCGGTCACTTTAACCGTTACACCAAGTACGCTATACACAGACTCATCCACCAATTTTTTTCCTTTGGCTTTCGCACCGTATTGATAAAAGCCACGTTTGTTCTTCTTACCTTTACGATCGTCATTGAGTAATGCGTCAAACGCCGATGGCGCGTCAAATCGCGATCCTAGCTCTTGACTTAAAATCGGCGAAATTTTCGCGCCAACATCGATGCCAACCTCATCAAGCAAGGTGATTGGGCCAACCGGAAAACCAAACTTAACCAATGCTTTATCGATTGACTCAATCGATTGCCCTTCGAGTATCTGATTCGCGGCTTCGTTCATATAGAGTGCTAAAATACGATTGACATAGAAGCCAGCGCCATCTTTAACCACAATCGGTGTTTTACCTTGGCGTTTCGCGAAAGCGACCGTCGTCGCAATGGTTTGTGCTGAGGTCTTCTCATGGGCAATCACTTCGACCAATGGCATTTTATCCACTGGCGAGAAATAATGAAGACCAATTATATTCTCAGGACGTTTCGCTTTTGCCGCAATCTGGGCGATTGGCAATGACGACGTATTTGAGGCGAATATGGTGTCTTCATTACAATATTTTTCAATATCAGCCACCATTTGATGCTTTAACGATAAATCCTCAAACACAGCTTCAACCACAATATCGGCATTTTTCATCCCGTTATACGCAGTCGTCCCCGTAATATTAGCCAAGCTTGACTGCATAGCTTGATGGCTCATAAAACGACGCTTAACTTTCTTGTTCAAGATATCAAAGCTATATTTATACGCTTGGCTAATGCCGCTATCAGAGATATCCTTAATTCGTGTCGGGATGTTGGCCTTAATCGCGGTGACGTTGGCAATTCCGCCGCCCATTAATCCACCACCAAGCACAACGGCATGGGTTACCTTTTTCGGGGTCGCTTCTGTTGTGCCATGCTCTTTTTTCATTTGCGTTGTCGCAAAAAACAAACGACGAAGTGATGCAGATTCTGGGCTCATCACTAAATCAGCGAAATGGTTAGCTTCTACTTTCAATCCAGCTTTGTACCCTTTTTCGATACCAACTTTAACACAATCGATGATTTTAAGCGGTGACGGGTAATGACCTTTAGTCTTCGAAATAACCGATTTGGTTGCTTGGTCAAACAATACCTTGCGGCCAACCGGATTATTCTCTAAGGCTTTACCCATCGCATCGAGTTTCACTTTTCGTGCTTTAGGTTTGCCTTTGGCCACTAATTTTAGTGCAGCTTCAAGTAAAATGGTCGCCGGCACAACATCGTCAACTAGGCCCATCTTAAGTGCTTGCTTGGCACGTAACTGCTTGCCCGTTAGCATTAAATCAAGCGATTTAGCGATACCGACTAAGCGAGGTAAACGCTGGGTGCCACAACTTCCTGGTAACAAGCCGAGCTGAACTTCAGGCACGCCTAACACCGTGTTTGCACTGTCGGTGGCAACACGGGCGTGACAAGCTAAGGCAAACTCTAAGCCGCCGCCTAAACAAGGACCATTAATCGCCGCGACAACCGGCACCTTAATATCATTGATTCGGTCAAACATTTTCTGACCCATGGTTGAGATTGCAATCACATCTTCTTTGGTCTGGCACGCATCGAGCATTGTTATGTCGGCACCAGCGATAAAGTTGTCTGATTTTCCTGAGATGAAAACGATGCCCTTTAACGTGCTATCGGCTTCTAGTTCATCCAATGCTGTTGAGACTTCCTCACCAAACTCGGCGCGCAGCGTATTCATTTTTTCGCCAACGACATCGATGGTAATAATAGCGATGTCATCTTGATTTTTTTCTATGCTAAATGTACTCATTATTCAACCTCCAAAACCATCGCCGCGCCAAGTCCACCTGCGGCGCACGCTGTTGTTAATCCTAAACCACCACCGCGACGTTTTAACTCATTAAGCACCTGCGTGATGAGACGCGTGCCGGTGGCTGCAAACGGATGTCCGTATGCCAAGCTTCCGCCCATGACATTAAACTTACTCATATCAATCTGACCAATCGCCTTCTTACGACCTAGGTGCTGTTGAGCAAATAAGTCAGACTCAAACATCTTCATGTTGGCTAGCGCTTGCGCTGCAAATGCTTCATGCATCTCGATGAGGGTAAGGTCTGATAATTCGATCCCCGCTCGCGCCAGTGCCAACGGCGTTGCAAATGACGGTCCCATTAACATGTCTTCCCAGACGTCGATAGCCGCAAACGCGTAGCTCTTAATGTATCCCATTGGCTCATAGCCTAGCGCTTTTGCTTTATCTTCACGCATCATGATGATGGCGGATGCGCCATCGGTTAATGCGGTAGAGTTGGCGGCAGTTACCGTGCCATGTTTCTTATCAAATACAGGACGAAGTTTTGCGTATCCTTCGAGCACCGAATTGGTACGAATGGTGTTGTCTTGCGCGATAAAGGCATTGTAAGGTTCAACGTGCGCTGTCATTACTTCACGATCTAGCAAGCCATCTTTCCAACATTGAGTGGCGAGTGTATGCGAGCGATGCGCTAATGCATCTTGGTCGCTACGGCTAATGTTGTGGGTCTTTGCCATTTGCTCTGCCGTTTGTCCCATCGACAAACCGGTGGAATATTCTGCCACGGCCGGCGGCACTGGCATTAAGTCTTTCAAACGTAGTTGCTTAAAAATGCTAAGACGTTGACCTAAGGTACGTGCCTTATTAAGGTCGACTAGCGCCCGAGCCAGCTTGGTTGAAACACCAATAGGTAATACGGAAGAGCTATCAGCACCGCCCGCAATACCAATTTCACTAGTACCCGACAAGATTGATTCTGCAACATTAACCGTTGATTGGAAACTTGTCGCACACGCTCGCGATACACTGTACGCGTCGGTCGCAATGTTCATACCCGTTCCAAGTACGATTTCTCGGGCAATGTTTGGCGCTTTAGGCATTTGGACCACTTGTCCGTACACCAGTAAATCAATGAGTGCCGGATCTATCTCGCTTCGGTTTAGTAGTTCATTGACCACGGTTTTCCCCAAATCTAGCGCGGGCACACCGTGATAGGCTGTCGCCTGCTTTACGAACGGCGTACGCAACCCGTCAATAATAGCAATCCGGTGACCACCTTTGCTCGTTAGATCTTGCATTGTTTTACTCATCTTCATCACCTTAATGATTGTTTAAGCACCAACGATCACGCTGACACTCCTAAATTAACCACCAACTATATCTCTCAGGTCAGACCTGTTCAAGCCTTTCGTTATTTTCTGTAACAATATTTCGCACTAAATTGAACAAAAAGGCAGCAAAAGAGCTCAGTTTCTGTCGTTGTGGTCTAGACTCGCTTGGCAATTTAAGTAAATATACCCTAATATTTTTAAACATCATCATCTTGTAATACATTGGATAGGTTAATCATGAGTGCAATAGAAAAATTTAATCAGCTAAAAGACTACCTTGATAGCCAAATCCTTGGCCAGCATGAACTAACACAATCGATGTTAGTGAGCCTATTAGCCGATGGTCATATTCTTGTTGAAGGCCCTCCCGGTCTCGCAAAAACTCGTGCGATAAAAGCATTATCCGATGGCATTGATGGCGATTTTCATCGCGTACAGTTCACCCCTGATTTATTACCGGCTGATTTGACTGGCACCGATATCTATCGTCCGGAGACTCATGAGTTTGAATTTCAGAAAGGGCCACTATTTCATAACTTGATCCTAGCCGATGAAATAAACCGTGCCCCAGCCAAAGTTCAGTCAGCGTTATTAGAAGCGATGGCAGAACGACAAATCACGGTGGGTAGCACAACCTACCAATTACCAGAGTTGTTTTTGGTGATGGCGACCCAGAACCCGATTGAACAAGAAGGGACTTACCCGTTGCCTGAAGCACAACTCGATCGCTTCTTAATGCACATCAGCATCGATTATCCGAATGCCGAAGTCGAACGTGAAATACTGGCGCTTAATCGTAACGAAGCGCGTGAACAAGCACCGATAACGCCGCCATCATTAGTTCAAGATGAAATCAAGCAAGCGCGTCAACAATGCCTTGATATCTATCTCGCGCCTGCACTCGAAGAGTATATCGTGCAACTTATCATTGCGACGCGCCAGCCGGGGAAATACGACGATGCATTAGCGAGCTGGCTAACCTACGGTGCCAGCCCACGCGCTACTATTGCACTAGAGCGCTGTGCTCGTGCACGTGCATGGCTTCACAATCGTGATTTTGTTAGCCCTGAAGATATTATTGCCGTAACACCTAACGTGTTGCGCCATCGCCTATTACTCAGCTATGAAGCGGAATCTGAAGGGATCACGCCATCAATGGTGGTCACTAAAATATTAGAAGTGGTACCGGTACCGTAATATGCCATTAAATTTACCACCCTACGCCAACGGCGTTGACGTTACCGTTAAAGAGCTATTGGAATACCGTGGCCGCAGTGCGTTGATCGACTTATCGAGTAACAGTCAAATAAAGTCACACATGGCAGGTACACTCGTCGCTAAAACGAAGGGCCGAGGGATGGAATTTGATGAAGCACGTCACTACCAGATTGGTGACGACATTCGCGCCATTGATTGGCGGGTCACAGCTCGAACAGGCAAGACTCATACTAAAATTTATCGTGAAGAACGCGAGCGTCCAGTGATCTTATTAGTTGATCTTAATCATCGGCAGTATTTCGGCTCACAATTACTTTTAAAATCGGTTCAGACTTGTCATCTCGCATCACTACTCGCTTGGTCTGCTATTGCCAATGGTGACCGGGTCGGTGCGGTCATCTTTAATGATAGTGAGCATCGCGAATTAAAACCACGTAACCGCCATCACGGCGCATTAGCAGTCGTTGAGTATTTAGTTAAACTTCATCAACGTGGCTTAGAGCAGTTTAAGTCGAACCAACATACTGACAATAGTTTTGAACAGAGCTGCCTGCGATTACGCCGGGTAGTAAAGCCAGGTAGTCTAGTGTTTGTGTTATCAGATTTTGCACAGATGACCGACAAAGCGATCAAACAATTACAACTGCTTGCGAGACACAACGAGATAATCGGTTGTCAAATGCACGATCCAATGGAAGAAAAACTGCCGAGTGAGCTTAGTGGTGAAGTTGCCGTTACCGATGGCGTCGACCGCACTCAATTTGTCATTAATGCCTCGCGCCGTGCCCAATATAATGATAATTATCAGCGCGCACAGTCGTCAAAATTGTCGACATTGAAAAAACTAAACATTAAAACTCTGCATTTTTCGAGTCATTTACCGTTACTCGACCAATTAAAGCAAACGAACGTACCACAAGGAGAGACTTAGATGGTTAATCCACTCCTTGAGCAACTCGCGCCGATAGCCCAACCACTGGCGCCTGGCTGGTTGCCGTTAGCCTATGGCTGGTGGCTACTGCTGGTTGGCACCATCGCGCTATTATGGCTGGGGACTTCACAATGGCTTCGTCACCGCCAGTTTTGGGCGGTAAAACGCCGTGGTCTAAGCCAGTTAAACCATGCTAATACGACGATAGAAGTCAATGCGTTGCTTAAAAAAGTGGCGATGCATTATTTCGAGAGTCCGAGTATTAACGCGATGCAAGGCCAAGGTTGGAGTGATTTTCTTAGTCAATCACTAACCGGTGATCGGGAATCATTAACCAGCATCATCGCTAATTTGTACCAACCACATACTGACCAAGATTTGAACCAATTTAAAATCTTGGCGACAACATGGTTAAGCGCATTGTCAACTAAACGCATTCACGAGGTCGATGATGCTTGAATTTTTATCGCCATGGCTATTTCTGATACTCCCACTGCCGCTAGTTAGCTATTTTCTATTGCCTAGCGTTAAGCCACGTCAATTGGCGGCGCTCAAGGTTGCTAACAACCAGCTATTTGGCCTAAAAGAACACGCTCAGCAGACAACGGTTAAAACGCCGTTGTTGATCTTTTCAATACTGTGGCTGTTACTCGTCATCGCCAGCGCAAAACCGCAATGGGTCGGCGAACCAATGATAGCACCGACTCAAGCACGTGAACTAATCCTCGCGGTTGACCTTTCTGCATCAATGCAAGAAGAAGACATGCGTATGAACGGACGTTGGATCGATCGTCTGACGATGGTAAAATCGGTGCTAAAAGAATTTATCGACAAGCGAAAAGGCGATAGGATTGGGCTAATACTTTTCGCAGACAACGCTTATGTCCAAGCGCCGTTAACGTTCGACTTAACCACAGTGCAAACCTTGCTCGATGAATCATTTCTTGGGTTAGTAGGTAAACGCACCGCTATTGGTGAGGCCATTGGTCTGGCGGTAAAACGTTTCGATAATAAACCTGATAGTAATCGCGTACTGGTATTGCTAACCGATGGTGAAAATACCGCGGGTAACATATCACCGGATCAAGCGTTGGAATTAGCGATTGCCAAAGAAGTCACTATTTACACCATTGGCGTCGGCTCTGAACAAGGCCGCCAAGTTGGTTTCTTTCAACGCGCTTCTGGCATTGACGAGAAATCGTTGACCCGCATTAGCGACGCAACCAATGGCCGTTTTTTTCGCGCCACTGATACTGACCGGTTAAGCGAGATCTACGAAACCTTGGATAAGCTTGAGCAAATCGAATCAAATGTTGAAACCATGCGACCACAAACTGCGTTGTATTATTGGCCGCTTGGGCTTGCATTGCTTCTTAGCGTTGGCGCCCTTGCCGTTAAACTTTATCGCGGAGCCCGCTAATGGACATCGTATTCGAACAGTTCCACTTTATTCGTCCATGGTGGTTTATTGCCCTATTGCCGACGATGCTTATAGCAGTGCTATTACATCGCCATAAGAAGAACAATGGTCAATGGAATCATTACTTACCTGCCCATCTAGCGGCCGTGTTAGTCGACCAAGGTGATGGTCAACATAAGAGTCGCTTCGCCCTATTTATCGCCTTAGGATGGATTGTGTGCGTGTTAGCGCTTGCAGGACCCACCTGGGAGAAAATAGATCGACCACTATTTAAAGTAAAACAGGCACATGTTGTTATGGTTGATATGTCTCTGTCTATGTATGCCACCGACATTAAACCAAACCGCTTAACACGCGCAAAATACAAACTCACAGACTTGATTAAACAGCTCGGAGAAGGCGAAACAGCACTAGTTGCTTTCGCCGGAGATGCGTTCGTCATTAGCCCAATGACCAGCGATGTTGCGAATCTATTGAATCTGTTGCCATCGTTAAACCCAAGTATTATGCCGCAACTTGGCTCTCGCCCCGATTTAGCCGTAGAGCGCTCGATCGAATTATTGAAACAAGCACAATATAGTTCGGGACAACTCTATTTAATCGCGGATGATCTAACATCTAGCCAATCGCGAGCAATCACCAAAGCGCTCACTAATACCAATTTTGAACTAAATATTATGGCGGTAGGCACCGACAACGGCGCGCCAATAAAACTACCCAATGAGCAATTATTAAAAGATGATAATGGCAACATAGTGATCCCTCAGGTTCCGAGTGCCCTACTCGCCAACCTAGCAAGTGGCCTGTCTGGACGCTTCGCGCCGATGAGCCATGATAAACGTGATATTACTACGTTAGTAACCAGTCATAACACGTCGACAGAGCAAACATTATCCACCGATCAGTTTGGCGATCGCTGGCAAGAGCTTGGCCCATACTTGTTGCTTATCTTGTTGCCATTTGTCGCGTTTTCTTGCCGAAAAGGCATGCTCCAAAGCGTATTACTTACAGGTGTTTTTATTGCTAGCTATCAACCTTTACCTAGCTATGCGCAAGAAGCGACGGCACCATCGCCTGATACAACACAGCAATCAACTTGGTGGGACAACTTGTGGCAAACACCCAACCAACAGGGTATTGCGGCGTCCCAAGCCAACAACCATCAGCAGGCGCTAACCACCCTCGACGACCCGAAATGGCGCGGCGCGAGTCAATATCAACTTGGCCAGTATCAGGAAGCGCTCGACAGCTTTGAACAGTCTGATGATAGCAAATCACTGTATAACCAAGGCAATGCCCTCACCCAGTTGGGTCGATATAAAGAAGCGATCAATCGCTACAATAAGGCACTCATCGGTGCAGACAATACCAATGACATAACACAGAACATTAGCCTTGCCTCCGAGCTACTTGAACAGCAGAAACAACAAAACAAAGACCAAAAAGGCGATAATCAACAATCTGACGGTGACGATAAGCAACAAGATAACCAACAGCAAGATGGTGATGGTGAGAGTGGCGATGACCAACAGACGCCACAAGATCAACAAAACGAGTCGGCTAATAATAAAAGTGATGACCAGCAATCAAGTGAATCACAGCAACAAAAAAAGCAAGACGGCGAACAATCTTCCCAAGAGTCTAAGCAACAAAACCAAGAGTCGGAACAGCCAGATGGCGAGAAAAAGCCATCAGAGCAGGAAAAAAATGAGCAACAGCAACAACAGGCGCAGGCGCAGGCAGCTAAGCTCAATGAAACCTTCGACAAAGACAACCTCAGCAAAGAACAATTAGCACACTTAAATCAATTAGTTAATAAGATTAATGACGACCCATCACTACTATTAAAAAATAAAATGGCCGTGGAAGCACGAAAACGACAGCGTCAACGCTTGGTCAAGAAGGAAACTAAAAATTGGTAACGCAACATAAATTAATTCAAATTTGTTTGTTGGTCACAACACTGTTTTTTGTGTCATTGAGCAATGCAAGTAACACACTAACCGCCACCGTTGATAGAAACCCGGTGATGGTGGGTGAGTCATTTACCCTCAGTGTTGTTGCAAACTTTAAGACCAGCAGCAATAACTTAGACACCAGTAAACTGCTACGTCAATTTGTAGTTGGCGGGACATCAGTAGGAAGTAATACACGAATCGTCAATGGTGAAATAAGCCGTCAAACCACATGGAATATCAGTTTAGCGCATCAGCACGCGGGCACCTACACCATTCCTGAGCTATCAATGGATGGAACGTCAAGCAAACCACTGACGATTAAGGTTATCGAACAACCCAACACCGGTAACACCCAAAGTGCAAACCAAGATGTGCGGCTAATCGCCGAACTTGCACACGACAGCGCCTATGTCGGTCAACAATTACTTTATCAAGTAAAATTGTACATTGGCGCCTCATTACAGCGTGCCGAGTTGAAACCGCCTGTACTCCAAGGGGCAGAAATCACACCGTTAGGTGAGGATGCTGATAGCAATGAGATACTCGATGGCCGCCGCTATCGCGTGATCACCCGTAACTATAGTGTTAAACCAACCCAAGCCGGTGACTTTCAGTTTAAAGGCAGTGTTTTTCGTGGTGACATTAGCTTGTCAGGACGCACCTCATATTTTAATAATGGACGCTCTAAACCAGTGACACTGATAAGCGACAGTAAAGCGTTTACCGTACACGCTATTCCAGCTAATTTCCCAGGGGACTGGTTAGTGTCTGCGCATGTCGTCTTACAAGACGAATGGAGTGACAACAAAACGTTTACGGTCGGCGAACCAATAACGCGTACAATTACGCTAACGGCTGCGGATACGACTGCAGAACAACTACCCAAACTAGCACCAGATTTTGGCCCTACTTTTAACACTTACCCTGATAAACGTACGACACAACAAGGGCTAAATGGCACCACGTTAATCGCGCAAGCGGTGCATAAAATAGCGGTTATACCGAGCGTTGCAGGGAATTTTGTGATCCCAGCAGTTAAACTGCCATGGTTCAATTCAGTCACCAAACAAGTCGAGTGGGCAACTATTGCGCCGAAAAGCGTCGTGGTGGCAACAGCAACCAAACAATCTCAACCACTCGCCCAGCCAACACCGATGGCGCCCGCCGTGCAACCATCGACACCAACGAATGTGCCATCGGCTCAAGTGAACATTGAACCACCAACCCTAGGTTATTGGCAGCTAGCTACTCTCTTGTTATCATTAGCATTAATTCTTTGTGCTGGTTACATTTATCAGCAGCGCGGTCACGTAGTGGCAGCTACCACCACGCAAACCCCAAAACAACCTAAACTTCAACGTCAAGTTGAACAAGCAATCGCCTCAAGTAATGCGGCGCTGGTGCTAAAGCTGATGCCGATGTGGCTCAATAAGTATCATCAATTAGATGTCCAACAATTAGTAAATATTGACTCAGCATTAGCAGAGGCATACCAACGCTTGGCTAAAAATCACTATAGCCAACAGAGCGAAGAGCAATCGGCATCCAATTTTTCAGAGCTTTCAGTATTATTTAAAAGTTTTTGTAACACGCGTCAACCGTCTCATGATAGCCTGCTCAAGCTTTATCCGTGATAATGGCCTTAACATCACGGATTAATTTACCTGCGTTGAAATTTTTTGAGAGGGACAACGGTCTTGAACAAAGAGAGTATTAAAAAGCACAAATACGAACAATTGGTTAAGCTTTATCATGGCGACCTTTTTCGTTATGGCTATTGGTTAACCCATGACAAACAAGTCACCGAAGACTTGGTGCAAGAAACGTTTTTGAGAGCTTGGCGTGCGCTCGATCAACTCGCTGATATCAATGCCGCAAAATCATGGCTTATTACGATATTACGCCGTGAAAATGCGCGTCGTTTCGAGCGTAAGCAATTAACGGTGGTCGATATTGACGATTGTGTCGTGCTCGACGAACATGCAGATATCGAAGCTGGCCTAGAGAATAAGGTACTCGCACAAGCATTGGATATGCTGAGTATCGATTATAAAGAGCCACTGATGCTGCAAGTCGTCATGGGCTTTAGCGGCGACGAGATAGCCAAGATGCTTGGACTCAATAAAAACACCGTCATGACACGATTGTTTCGTGCAAAAAAACAGATGGCCGTGTTAATGGCAAATCAAGATTAGGTTTAACAAATGAACTCAGAATTTTATCAACAAGCGATTAGCGATCCGCACAGTCAGTGTCCAGATTTTTTGGCCGCCTTGGCAAGTGATCCGCAATTAAAAGCGGTGCAACAAAGTCAACTGCAACAAGAAGAAGCTATGTTGGCGTTATTTAAGAGTACGCCAACCCCAAGTGACAGTCATCTTGCAGCGATTGACGCCATTAGCGAGCAGAGCGAAAAGAAACAATGGTCGGTAAACAACTATCTTGCGCTAGCCGCATCACTATTATTGTGCGTTGTTAGCATTAAGTATATTGATATTGGCTCACCAGAGTATAACCAGCAATTGGCGAGTCATACCCTTAACCATACAGCCCACGGCCACAGCTACGCTGGCGTTATCAATACTCACCCGACAATGGGTCAACTTAACGTGCAACTAGCCTCTTATGGCGCAAGTATTAGCAACGTTGATGATTTGTTGTGGAATAAAGATTGCGATTACGAAGGCATCACCAGCGCTCATCTTGTTTATCAGGATCAAAACGCGAAGATTAACGTCTATGTGGTACCTGACAGCTACGAATTTAGTGAAGTGGAAAAGGTATTTAGTGATGACCGTTACCAAGGCACTATCAAAAAGGTTAGTAATAATTATTTAGTGATCGTCGCGCCTAAAGGCCATGATCTAGCCCCGATTTCTCAGCGAATAAATAATGAACTGCACTGGACTATTTAGCGACCACATCCGTTAACCAAAAAAGGCAACCTCACATTGAGATTGCCTTTTTTGTTCTAGCCCTAAACTTTGCTAAGTTGCTTCGTTATGGAGATCGATATTTGAGATTTCAGCGGTACTCTCGGCACTGCCCTTCGCAGCGTCGTTACGAAGACCGGTGATTTCATCAAGATAATCTTGGCTAATATCACCAGTGACGTAGACGCCGTTAAACACTGATGTCTCAAATTGTTCTATCTTCGGATTACCTTCACGAACCGCATCGATTAAGTCATCTATATCTTGGAAAATTAGTTCATCTGCGCCGATTAATTTTGCAACTTCATCAACTTCACGGCCATGAGCGATTAACTCATTAACACTTGGCATATCGATACCGTACACATTAGGGAAACGTATCTCCGGAGCCGCCGATGCGAAATAGACGTTAGCCGCACCAGACTCGCGCGCCATATCAATAATCTGCTCTGACGTGGTACCACGGACAATAGAATCATCAACGAGTAACACGTTCTTACCCTTAAATTCGCTGGTGATAGCGTTTAGTTTACGACGCACTGACTTACGGCGCATTGTTTGACCAGGCATAATAAACGTACGGCCGATATAACGATTTTTAACGAAACCTTGGCGGTAAGGTAGATTTAATTCACCAGCAATTTCCAATGCAATATCACACGATGTTTCAGGAATTGGGATCACCACATCAATATCAAGATCTTGCCATTGGCGCGCGATCTTGCGGCCAAGTTTCTTACCCATATTCAAGCGAGCCTGATAAACAGAAATCTCATCAATAAATGAGTCAGGGCGTGCAAAATAAACATATTCGAAGATACAAGGTGCGTAAGTAGGATTTTTAGCACATTGCTGGGTATTTAAATGCCCTTCTTGGTTAATGTACACGGCTTCACCCGGTGCAACATCACGTAAGAAATTAAATCCAACAGCATCGAGCGCGACATTTTCAGACGCCACCATATATTCCATACGGCCATTTTGCTCACGTTGTCCAAGTACAAGAGGACGAATACCGTACGGGTCACGAAATGCAACCATACCATGTCCAATAACCAGCGAAACGGCAGCATACGCTCCTTGAACAAGCGCCATGGTACGAGAAACCGCACCAAAAATCTGTGTTGGCGACAACGTCATATCATCGGTAAGGCAAAGCTCATGAGCGAAGACATTAAGTAATATTTCAGAGTCAGAGTTGGTATTAATGTGGCGGCGAGCCACCTTAAATAAGTGTTCTTTTAAGTCGGTTGAGTTAGTTAGGTTACCGTTGTGAGCAAGGCTAATACCAAACGGTGAATTAACATAGAATGGCTGTGCTTCCGCCGACGTTGATGTACCAGCGGTTGGATAACGGACATGGCCAATACCAATATTCCCTTGCAAACGTTGCATATGCTTGCTTTCAAAACAATCCCGCACCAAGCCATTGGCTTTGCGTAACCGGAAATTTCCGTCATCTACCGTACAGATCCCTGCCGCGTCCTGGCCTCGATGTTGTAATACAGTTAATGCGTCATACAAAGATTGATTAACACTTGAGTAGGCCACTATGCCAGCTACACCACACATATATATTCCTCTCTCAACTAAACGTTGAGTTAATTAGACTTGTTTTGGTAAGAAACTTGAAGTTTGCTTAAGGTATTCGAAAAACCACTCAATCACGGCACCAAATTCGGGGATTAACACCGACTCTGTCCACCAAGGTGAGCTAGATAATGTCGTAAACGAATCGATGGCGAACAATAATGCTGACACAACCAAGACACCACGCAATGCACCAAAGCATAAACCGAGTAATCGATCGGTACCACTTAGCCCTGTCTTACTCACGAGTTGGCCAACAATATAATTAATGATGGCTCCGAGAATAAGGGTCGCAATAAATAACGCCACGACAGCCAAGGCATTCCTTAACATCTCGTCGTCGATTTGAGTCAAGAATACCGCAAGATCGGCGTAGAAATTACTGGCAATAAAAAATGCCGCAACCCAAACTACTAACGACAGTGCTTCTTTAACAAAACCACGAACGAGGCTAATTAATGTTGACAGGCTAATGATGATCAATATCGCATAATCAATCCATATCATCGTCATAACTGTGACTTCCTTTGCAAATTTGCGCGAATTTTACCAAGTTTTGTGAGAATTCCTAGTAGAACTTGCACTAAATAATCTAATTGAACAAACATAATACCAAAGGCGTCGTTAAATCTCTGAAGAGATCTAACTAAGCAATTGAATTAAAGGTGATTTATTAAATAGTCATGACTATTTACGGTTTGGGGTAGGATCAAACTTTTTGAGGTAACCGGACTCATTAAACGCCTTCTTAAGTGTCGGTTGCAATTTCGCGAGCTTCTCTCGATCCAACTCAGGACCAACATAGACTGTTGTTGATTCACCGGCCCTTGGCGTAGACGGCACACTAAACGCTGTAAAACCCTTCGCGCGAAGCTTCCCGAGGTAAGGCTTAACGCTGGAGACTTGTTTAAAGATCCCCATCTGAATCACCCATCCAGTTCGAGTGAATACAGGATCTTTTTTAGCGGCTGTAGGGACGACTACTGGTTTAACAACCGATTGAGCTTGCTTATCTTTCACGACTGTAGCAGGCGCACTCACTGGCATAGCATCAACGCTAGCTGATGGTGTATTCTGAGCGGTGTTGACCACTAACGCTGGTTCATCCTCAACGATTGGCTTGGCTGGGATCACCGCGTATTGTTGCTTTAATTCGTTTTTCCTACCATCAAAAATATCAGGTAGAAAAATAATCGCCAAGGTGAAAAGTACGATAGTACCTACCACTCTGTTCTTAATTTGGTCTGTCAAAATACTTTCCTTGCACTACTAAAAACTATCACCATCAGCTAGTGTAAACCATCAAGCTATTGAGTCGCTACACTTAAAACTTCACTAACGGTAAAAAATGAACCAAACACTAGAATAAGATCATCAACGTTAGCCTGTGCAGTTGCGGCGGCCAACGCTTGAGTCACTTGTTCATACTCCCCTGCTATCTTGTCACCAGCGACATGTAGCGCCAACTCACTCGCTTTCGCGCCACGAGGACAACTTAATGAGGCCAAATACCATTGGTCGATGAATGGACTCACAACACCCAGCGTCGCTTGGCTGTCTTTGTCGCCAAGCATCGCACACACACAATGGATCGTGCCGACATTTTGCTGTGCTAACCACTGCGCTAAATAACCACCGGCTTGCGGGTTATGTGCAACATCGAGCACAACTTGTGGCGCATTGGATATCGATTGCAACCGACCAGGTAGACTTGTATCAGCAATGACTTGGGCCATCAACTCGGGTGACAGTTTCAAGGAGTGCTTAGTTTGTAGTTGTTCAAACGCCGCAAGTGCCGTCGCCGCGTTCGTCATTGGTAAACGGGTCACTGGCAAATCATCACATATCATATCACCCTGATACTGCCAACGGTGATCGCTGTGCGCGGTAAATGAAAAGTCCTGACCTTTGTATTGAATGTCACAACCTAATGAATTTGCATGGTCAACGAGCGGTTTAGGTGGATTAGGCTCACCACAAATCACCGTTTGCTTTGCTCTAAAGATACCCGCTTTCTCAAATGAAACCGCTTCGCGTGTATCACCAAGCCATGATTGATGGTCAAGATCTATGGTGGTAATGATCGCCATATCTGCGTCGACAATGTTGGTTGAGTCTAATCGACCGCCAAGCCCAACCTCGAGGATTAGAAAGTCAACGTTCGCTTGCTTCATCAAATATAGCGCGGCTAAGGTATTAAACTCAAAATACGTCAACGTGGTGTCACCACGACCTAATTCAACAAACCGAAGCGCTTCAACATGAGCAGCGTCGTTGAGTTGCTGGCCATTAATCCTAACTCGTTCATTATAGACAATGATATGGGGGGAGCTAAATACACCCGTGGTTTTATCGCATGCCAGCAGTAGATGTTCAAGGTAAGCGCATGTTGAGCCTTTACCATTTGTGCCGCCCACCAAAATAACATGATTGAGCTGCGCTAATAAACCTAGCTTAATCGCTACGGCCTTTACACGGCTTAACCCAAGTTCAATTTCGCTCGGATGAATAGATTCTAAATAAGATAGCCAATCGCTAAGCGATTGGCTAGATGGGGAAAAAATTTTCATTAATTGTCCTAAACGCTAATTACGCCTAGAGCTAATGATTAGCTAACCTCTTGAGGTATCGCTGGTTGATTAGTCATCTTGGCGAGTTTTCGCGCGATTGTGTTTCGCATTTCTCGTCTGTCGACAATCATATCAATTGCGCCCTTCTCAAGCAAAAATTCACTGCGTTGAAATCCTTCAGGCAACGTTTCTCGAACCGTTTGTTCAATGACACGTGGCCCAGCAAACCCTATTAACGCTTTTGGCTCTGCAATATTAATGTCACCGAGCATTGCAAGACTGGCAGAAACACCGCCCATCGTTGGATCAGTTAACACCGAAATATACGGAATACCGCGTTCGGTCAATTTATTCAAGATAGCGCTAGTCTTTGCCATCTGCATCAATGACATTAACGCTTCTTGCATCCGCGCACCGCCACTCGCTGAGAAACACACCAATGGGATATTCTTATCCAGTGAAACCTGCGCAGCTGCAACAAAACGTGCACCAACAACAGAGGCCATCGAACCACCCATAAAACCAAATTCAAAGGCACACGCAGCGATAGGCATCCCTTTTAAGGTACCTTCCATCGCAACCATCGCGTCTTTTTCTTGGGTGGATTTTTGTGCCGCTGAAATACGCTCTTTGTACTTTTTAGTGTCTCTAAACTTCAACAAATCTTTCGGCTCGAGATCGACAGCTAGTTCTGTGGATGAGTCTTGGTCTAAAAAGCTTTCCAAGCGCTTACGCGCAGTGATTCTCATGTGATGGTCACATTTAGGACATACTTCTAAGCTACGCTCGAGCTCAACGCGGTAAATAATCTGGTCACATTTACCACACTGGCTCCATACGCCCTCAGGAATATTATGACGACGTTGCGATGAAATGCCGGTTGGCAGCATTTTTTCAATTTTTTCTATCCAGCTCATATCAGGAACCTGTATTCATTAATCTATTAAATTAGTATAAAGATAGCAGTATCTTCGGAAAAAAATGCGCTAAATTGCAACACTTTGTTACGCAGTGCGAAGAACCGACTATAAAATGTGACGCCATTAGAACATAACTACGCGATGCAAGACATAAAAAACTGGTCTTACCCCATAGACATAGCGGTGGGGTTTGCGAGTAAAAAAAATGCCGCAAGAAGCGGCATTTTTTACAAAGTTAAACAATTGCTTATGGCGTTTGAATAACGCTGGTATCCGTCACTACGAGTGCTTGACCACCAGAACCGATGAAACTAGCAAGTTGCGTTTGCATCTCGGTAAGTACGCGCAGGTTATTCTCTGTCGTATTAGTCGGTACTGCAAGGGCTGTCGTCAAGATTGACGCATGATGACCGTCAGTGAAACGTGTCACGGTGTGAACGCCTTTTTCTGGATCATCAGTCATTGTGGTCGTATTCACTTGCGTTAATCCAGCAAGCATTACTAACGGATCAGTACCCGCTAGCGGTGAATTAACCGTGTTGTTTGGTACTACTTGATCCGGTAGGTTGACATCATCACCAACCACTTCCATTAAGTGAATAGCATAAGTGTTACCTGCCAACGTCGATGCGTAGTTAACTGGATCTGCAGAATCCAACAACGTTTGTGCCGCAAAGTTAAACTCTGCTGAGAATGGCGCGTAAACAGCATCCACTAGCGCGTTGTATGCTGCGGTGTCACCCACAGCCATCTCTGCCAACATCTCAGATGTTAAACCACTAGCACTTTCAAGTAATCCTTGGAACGTAGCCGAACTCGTTAGTCCTGCTTTAACCACTGGAGCGAAACTTGGTGATTCAAGTAATAGACCAGGGATGCCGCCACCAGGTGCAAAAAATGCGGTTGCATTGATGCCAAATGGATCAGCACCCGCAATAACAGGCGTATTTGCACTAGCTACTGTTACTGTACCGGTGATACCACCCAATGAATGGCCATAGAAACTCACGTTGGTTGGGTCGATGTCGGTCACGCCAGCATTCAAGGCTAAGCGCAATGCTAGACCATCAAGTACAGATTGGCGTACATTATCACGACCAGTTAATAGACTCGCTAGGTTCAAATAAGCTGTAGCATCGTCTTCCGCGCTTAATGGCGCAGTCATACCAGCCACAGAGAGTTCACCAGCTCGTGAACCATGTAAAGGTTGGTCAATCGCGATAACGGCAACACCCGCTTCAGACATTGCGCCAACGAACGCTAACATATTCTCTTTATTCGTCGTAATACCATGTGCATAAATCATCACAGGCCAGCCATTAGCCGGCTTTTCGATCATCGGCTGTTCGGCATCACGCATTGAGTTAATTGCAGCAATATTTGGCATCGACACTAACACATCTAAAGAACTGGTGCTTTTAGGTACTGGAATCGGATTGAATTTAGTTAAGTGACGTGCAGCGTCCATGTAAACTGGCATTTCAGGCGTGTTGACATTAAATTGCATGCCAACAAGTTGACTTGGGGCACCCGTGAAATCACCACGACCGAATGCAGCTTTTTGTAGGTCATATTGTGCAACCAATGCTGCTTGCGGGAATGCGCCGCTTGCTACCGCACCAAGTACCGTAACTGGGCTATCACCAAGGGCAGAAAAACGACTGAACAAGCTTGGGCAATTTGCGACTGACAGAGAATCCGTCGGCATTTCTAAGACACAATTTTCAGCGGTAGGAGTCTCTAAAAAGTACGGTGCTGTTAGCGAAGCCATATACATAGACGCGCGTGAGGCGCCGGCATAAATCATGGCACCAGTTGCGTCCGTTGGGTCAATAGCGCCGGCACCAACTAACATATCACCAGCCGTATAACCCGTATCAGTTAACGCAGATAAGCTTGCTGCATAAGCTGGATTACCGCTAAGCATCATTAGTTTCGTTGCATCGAAGACATCAGAGGTCGATTGTGTCGTGAACACTGAAGAGAATATTACGTCACTGACATCAACGCCGCTCTCTTCTAGTCTATCTTCATAAGAGTTAATCAGCGTTTGTAGACCAAGTTGTTCTGGTAATGGTAGCGGTTGCGTTGCAACATCTAAGCGCACTGACTCATAGGTGCTAGAAGGAGCAATCGAGGCATTGTTTGAGTCTTTGACCACTTTAGTTACCGCTAATAAGTAGCCTTGAGATGCTTTTAGTGGCATCAGCGGAATAATGGCAATTGAATTACCACTACCCTTAGTTACAAAATGAGTGCCATAAAGTAACTCAGTGCCAATTTGACACGCACTCACATTGGCTTCGCCTTGACAGGCTTCTTCAGGAGATAACGAACCGCCTAATGTTGCCTCAAATATTCTAACCGCACCAGGTAGAGCTGCTGTACTTGCATCAAGCGTTGTTCCTTCTGCGGTCTCTATGGCGATAGAAAACGGAGCGACAGTTGACCAACCATCGAGTGCACCAATCGCCGTTGATGGGTCGGCGTAATCAATTTCCACACCATCATCAACCGTTTCACCCGGCATATTTAAGGTGCCATCCGTCGTGCCACTAAACAATAGATCGTTCGGTACCGACATTATCCCTTCGCCTGGATCAAACACAATACGTGATAATGGTTGCGTAACACCATTCTCTTGTTGTACTTGCTCCTTAATTTCACTAATTGTGTCCGAGCCACAACCCGATAGTCCTAATGCACTGGCAACAGCAACACTCAGCAACAACTTTTTCATAAAATTCCCCATTTCCTTAGTTATTATTTTTAATTCTCATAATAAGCTTGCTAGAATAGCGCAAATCATTGAGTTCTATGTTGGATTATTATTTTTTATAGGGCTCAACTTAACCTAAAGATTACCAATAATCTACCCATTTTCGGGACATTTTTGGCGAAATTTCGGTCTAAAATCAACCAAGCACTTTAAACGAACGTTTAAAGTAAAAACACTAATTAGATAGAACACTCTAAAGTAAGCTATCGCTAGGACCCTAAATGTTTGACTATTCAATTGAAGATAATGCATTAAATAATAAAGTAATTCTGATCACGGGTGCCGGAGATGGCATCGGTCGACAAGCGGCGTTATCCTTTGCTCAGCATGGTGCTAGCGTGATCTTACTCGGCAAGACCGTCGCAAAATTGGAGGCGGTATACGATGAAATCATCACCGCTGGCTACCCTGAGCCTGCTATTGTTCCACTCGATTTGAAAGGAGCAACGGAACAGCACTATATTGATATGGCTGACACAATTGAGCAACAGTTCCAGCGTTTAGATGGCTTATTACACAACGCAAGTATTTTAACGGTATTGTCTCCATTCGAACAAATTGAGCAATCGAGCTTTGATGATGTGATGCAAGTTAACGTTAAAGCGCCGTTCTTAATGACTAAGGCACTATTACCCCTGTTACGGAAGAGCGCCAATAGCTCGATTATTTTCACTTCAAGTAGTGTCGGTAAAAAAGGTCGTGCCTTTTGGGGCACCTATGCGATGTCTAAATTTGCGACAGAAGGCATGATGGAGACATTGAGTGATGAACTAGAAAACACCACCGTTCGTGTTAATAGCATTAACCCTGGGGCCACCCGTACTCAGATGCGTGCTCGCGCGTATCCAGGTGAGAATGCATCATCGTTAAAAACACCATTAGATATCATTGCACCATGGCTGTATTTAATGAGTGATAAGAGTGTAGGAGTCACCGGCCAAGCGATTAACGCCCAGCCCAAATAGCGCTAGAATAAAGAAAGGTTATGGGGTTGGTCGTCACTACCTTCCCCTTTCGCTGGTGTCGATTTACGTTTACGACGCCTGTTACACAATTTTAGGATTTTACTCTTGTCACCATCGGTGAATTGATGCCAATGAAAACGTTCGTCACGCGAACGAAAGCATCCTTTACAGTAGCCACGCTGATTAACCTCACATATCCCGATGCAAGGGCTATCGACAATAAATAGCTGTAACTGATCTCTAATTTCTTTGCTCATTGGCGCTCAAATAGTAGACGCGTACTAAGCCTAGCTTACAAAATCATAACCTATTTCACAAATTTGAATGCAATTATCAAGAAAGCCCGTATTTGCAAGGATAGTCATTAACCTTTCACCCTGAGTATGCTAGTGTCGAGTTAACATTAATTTTTCAGATAGTTAACATGGAACAAGTATACCGCCTCGTCATTTCCTGCCCAGACCAACGTGGCATCGTCGCCAAAGTCAGTCAATTCATCGCCCAATATGATGGTTCAATTCTTGAAGCAAATCATCACACTGACACGCAAAGCAAATGGTTTTTCATGCGCAATGAAATCACCGCCAGCTCATTACCATTTGGCTTAAGCACGTTTAAAGAAGCGTTTGCACCGATTGCAAAGAGCTTAGACATGACATGGCAGATCTCTGACAGCAAGATAAAACCGCGCGTTGTATTGATGTGCTCTAAGCAATCACATTGTATCGCCGATATTTTAAACCGTTGGCACAGTGGTGATCTAGACTGCGAAATTCCCTGTGTTATCTCAAACCATGCTGACCTCAAAGCATTGGTCGAGTGGTACGGCATTCCGTTTTATCATGTACCAGTGGGTCAAGATAAAGCCGAACATTTCGCAACGGTCAGTGAAATCATTGCTAAGCACCAAGCTCAAACGATCGTTCTAGCCCGCTACATGCAGATTTTACCACCTGATGTTTGTGCCCAATACGCTGGAAAAATCATTAATATCCATCATAGTTTTTTGCCGTCGTTTGCCGGCGCAAAGCCTTATCATCAAGCATTTGATCGCGGCGTTAAGCTCACGGGCGCAACATGTCATTATGTCACTGAAGATCTAGATGAAGGACCAATTATCGATCAAGACGTCGCTCGGATTAACCACCGAATGCAGCCGGAAGACATGGTGCGTTTAGGCAAAGATGTTGAGAAACTGGTGCTAGCCCGAGGATTACATCTGCATCTTGAAGATCGCGTGATCATCCATCGTAGCAAAACGATAATTTTGGATTAAATCAATGAGTAGTCAACCCTATCGAGTCGTCGCCATCAACGCCTTCAATGACAATTACATCTGGTTAATAATCAGTGATGATAGCCATTGTGTCGTTGTCGACCCCGGTGATGCGCAGCCGGTACTCGACTATATTACCGAACATCAACTCACACTCGAAGCAGTGTTGATTACTCATCACCATCATGATCATGTTGGCGGCGTCGCGACGTTATTGCAACATGTAGGTCGTCAGTTACCAGTGTATGGCCCGGCCACAGAAGCGAGCGACGTTGTAACTCATCCGCTCGTTCAAGGGAGTATCGTTGAATTATTAAGCGTTGCATCGACTATCAAAGTACTCGATGTACCAGGGCATACGCTTGGCCACATTGCGTATGTCACGCCGACCAGTGTATTTTGCGGTGACACCTTATTCTCAGCAGGCTGCGGTAGAATGTTCGAGGGGACGCCAAAAATGTTTCAACAGTCATTAGCGCAACTATCTGCGCTTCCTGCAGCAACCAAAGTATATTGCGCTCATGAGTACACTTTAGCCAATCTAGCGTTTGCTAAAGCGGTATCGCCAGCATGTGATGCCGTGCAATCCCGAATTGAAGAAGTCACTAAACTGCGCCAACAAGGACGTCCATCAATACCGACAACCATTGGGATTGAGCAACGAACCAACCCATTTCTACGACTAGATTCCCCACAAATACAGCAAGCCATCGCTCAGTATAGTGATCATCAATGTCATAAAAATCCCATTGAAAACTTTGCAGCGTTGCGTCGCTGGAAAGACCAATTTTGAATAGTAGCCCAAATACTCCTGTTTAGGCTATAATGTCTCGTTTTTTGATTGTAAGGCTGCCTTCTTTTGTTTAAGTATTTTAATATTTCGTTGTTCACATTTACATTGTTTGCTATCACCGGTTGTCAAACGACTGACCAAAACGTTCACCACACTGTCGAAGAAAGCATTGTTAATGCGCCACCTCCAGTTGTTTTGCCAGTAGCAGAAGTCGAGCCTCCTGAAAAAGCAGTTGCGGTAGTCAAAGTGCTGAGCCCACAAGAAGTCGATAATGTGTGGCAACGCGTTCGGATGCAATTTGAATTAGGTCACCCCAACAACCCTCAGATCACCAGTCAGCTTAATTGGTATAAGAAGCACCCTAATTACATCAAACGAGTGTCTGATCGGGCGCAACCGTATTTACATTTTATTGTCGAAGAGATTGAACGTCGCAATATGCCACTAGAAATTGCGTTGCTGCCAATTGTAGAAAGCGCCTTCGACCCTTTCGCCTACTCACATGGTCGAGCATCAGGTATGTGGCAAATCATTGCGGGCACGGGGAAACGCTTCGGATTGGCACAAAACTGGTGGTATGACGGTCGCCGTGACGTCTACGCCTCAACTCATGCCGCACTTGATTACCTTGAGTATTTACATAAATACTTTAAAGGTGACTGGCTACATGCCCTAGCCGCCTATAACTCTGGTGAAGGACGAGTGCGACGAGCGATTCGTAAGAATAAAAAAGCGGGTAAAGCGACAGATTTTTGGTCATTGCACTTACCGCCAGAGACCCGTAGCTATGTCCCTAAACTATTGGCATTGGCAGAGCTGCTTAAAGCGCCCAAAAAATATAAGATGCAATGGCCTCATATCGATAATGAGCAAATCATTGCACAGGTTAATACCGAGAGCCAGATTGATTTGGCCTTGGCCGCAACGCTTGCTGATATCACTCTCGACCAGCTATACAAATTGAATCCTGGCTTTAATCGCTGGGCCACCGACCCTGACGGTAGCCACAACCTAATGCTACCGCTAACTAACGTCGAGCACTTCAAACAAGCGTTTGCCAACACGACTAAAGCAGACCGCTTAACTTGGGTGCGGTATAAAATCGTTAGTGGAGACAGCCTAGGTAAAATTGCGGCTCGTCATAAAACCACCATTGCAATAATCCGCGATGTTAACAATATCAGTGGTAACACAATTGCTGCCGGGAAGTACTTATTGATACCTGTGGCGTCAACAAAACTATCAAACTACAAACTGTCGAGTGAATTACGCCTAGCATCAAAACAAAATATTAAGCGTAAAGGCATTAAGAGCAGGCATCTAGTGCAGTCTGGCGATAATTTGTGGGATATCTCAAGAAAATATAACGTTAATCATCGTAGTATTGCGAAATGGAATGGTATGGCGCCAACCGACCCATTAATGCCGGGCCAATCGTTAGTTATCTGGCAAAAAACTAGCGCCAAATCAAGCGCAGGAAATTCTAATAATGTCACCCGGAGCATTCGATATAAAGTGCGCCGTGGTGATTCAATCGCCAAAATAGCACAGAAGTTTAAGTTGAAAATAAATGACGTGAAAAAGTGGAACTCACTACAGCAACAAAAATACATCCAGCCGGGCCAAATGCTCAAGCTCTATGTTGATGTCACTAAAATAACGTCATAGAGAAATAATCGCTGCACAATACAACGCCTAACTTTAGGGTCGGTTAAGGAAAAGTAGTAACAGTTGAAGCGCGACTATTCCCGCTATTTATCGCCTTAAATTCTAAATTGACCAATGAAAAAATCAGGGATGATTTTTTAGTATTTGCCGCAGGCGTAGCCATGGATGGCGAAGTTAGAGCGACGCAGGAAGCCAAAGCCGAGATGCGGACCAAATACGGTATTGAACAATCAATTTATCATTTAAGACCAGCGGTAAATAATCGGGTCGCCTTTCTTTTGGATACTTTTTCTTTGGCGACGCAAAGAAAAGTATCTGGTGTGCGTGCGCTATCATCGATTAAAATGAAGAATTTGATAAGCACATCAAAAAATACTCGAAAGTTTGAATTTCCCTCTTAACTGACCAGCATTAGATCATAGATTAGGCGTTCATTTTATCGGCTAATTCTTGCGCCGCTAGCCGACGCACAGACCACGTAGCTTCATCAAAATTTCCCGCTCCGCGTAACATACCACGCAATCGATGCTGTGAAGCAATCGCAGCCTCGCTCATTCCATCAAGCGTTCGGTGATTAATCAAATACTCTAGTACTTCATTGGCGCCCTTAGGATCGTTACACACCAACACCATGTCGCAACCAGCCATTAACGCTGCTCTTGCTCGTGCGACAAAGTCACCGGCAACACTGGCGCCAGCCATTCCTAAATCATCACTAAATAATACGCCGTTAAACGCCAATTCACCACGCAATATCGTCTGTAACCAATACGGCGAAAAACCGGCAGGTTTATCACAAAACGCTGGATAAATGACATGTGCAGGCATCAAGGCATCGATTTTTTCGTCGCCGATCAGTTGGTCAAAGACGCTACGGTCAATACTGTTGATCGCGTGTTGATCACGCTCATCGACAGGAATATCAATGTGCGAATCAGCGACAACACTGCCATGACCGGGAAAATGTTTACCAGTGCAAGCCATTCCAGCCTCGGACATGCCGTCAATAAAAGCAGCTCCCAGACCGACAACAACGTCCGGTTCGCTTGAAAATGAACGGTCGCCGATAACGTTTGAGCAAATATCTAAATCTAACACTGGTGCAAAACTAATATCGATGTCCAACTCTAGCAATTCTATCGCCATCAACCAGCCAAGTTCTTTAGCATAAGTAACCGCGAGGTCAAGATCTCCCTGACAAAATGGTAATATTTTTCCCATTGCTGGAATATGAGTAAAACCGTTTCGAAAACGCTGAACACGCCCGCCTTCATGATCAACGGCAATAATAAAGTCTTGCCCTGTCACATCACGGATCTGTTTGATTAACAATTTTAGCTGTTGCATGTCGCTGAAATTTCGGCGAAATAATATCAACCCTCCCACCATAGGGCTCGCCAGCTGTTTCTGCTCGCTCTCACTCAACTTTAACCCTTGCACGTCTAGCATCAATGGACCCAAACTCAACTCCCTTTCGAAAAATAATCTCGTAATTTGACCCCCAGCAAGAATTTTATACAATCTTGTTGGGGATGATATATTGGTAGTGTAACATTGCTCGGTAGCATTACTTCTATAATAAAGAGAATAAAATGATTAGTGTATTTGATATGTTTAGTATCGGAATTGGACCATCAAGCTCCCATACTGTCGGCCCAATGCGCGCCGCTTTCCGATTCGTTAAACACCTAAAAGATAATGAATTACTCGGCCAAGTTGACCAAATAAAAACTGAGCTTTACGGCTCTCTTGGCCAAACTGGCGTTGGCCATGGCACCGGTAAGGCAGTGATTCTTGGTCTTGGCGGCTTTGAACCTGAAACCATTGATCCCGATATTATTGATGGCTTCTTAGCACAAACAGAATTAACCCAAAGCATAAAGTTGATGGGAGAACAACAAAGCTATTTCCCCAAAAAAGGCGCCATCGTGTTTCACCGACGCAAAACCTTGCCAACACACGCCAACGCTATGGAGATTTTTGCTTACCAAGACGACGAACTTGTTTACAGCAAAGTTTATTATTCCATTGGTGGCGGCTTTATTGTCGATGAAGAAGAGATCGCGTTAATGAGATCGCAATCATCTACTCAAGACCACTCAAAATTTAAGTTCAACAGTGCCCAAGAATTACTCACGCTATGTACGGATAATGGCTTAAGCATTTCAGCTTTAATGCTCGAGAATGAAAAGCAATTATTGAGTGAGCAACAAATATCACAACAACTGTGTGAAATCTGGCAAACAATGCAGCGCTGTATTGAACGCGGTATAAAACGTGAAGGTATTTTACCTGGCGGCCTGAAATTAAGGCGCAGAGCATCATCATTACATCGACGTTTAAAAGCCGAAAGTCATAGCAATACCGATCCGCTGGCCGCGATGGATTGGGTTAACCTCTTTGCGATGGCCGTCAATGAAGAGAACGCCGCTGGCGGTCAAGTCGTTACTGCGCCAACCAATGGTGCTGCTGGAATATTACCGGCGGTGTTATGCTATTACGATAAATTTGTTGAAGCTGTCACCGATGAAGTCGCTGTGCGTTATCTTTTGAGCGCTGCAGCAATAGGGATTTTGTATAAGAAAAATGCCTCGATATCAGGTGCTGAAGTCGGCTGTCAAGGTGAAGTGGGCGTGGCCTGCTCGATGGCGGCCGCTGGGCTCACTGAAATCATGGGCGGTACACCGCACAATGTTGAAAATGCCGCTGAGATTGGCATGGAGCATAACTTAGGTCTGACTTGTGATCCTGTTGGCGGCTTAGTGCAAGTTCCCTGTATTGAACGAAATGCAATGGGCGCCATCAAGGCTATCAATGCATCACGATTAGCATTGCGCGGTGATGGTAACCACAAGGTCAGTCTCGACAAAGTCATTAAAACGATGTGGGATACGGGTAATGACATGAAGAGTAAGTATAAAGAAACCGCTCGTGGTGGCTTAGCGGTGAATATTGTCGAGTGCTAATCGCACTTGGTTAAAATAGTGCAATAGGCCGCGATGGCTATTGCACTTATACCAACGGCTAACGAATTGGTAATTCGATATTTTCAAACAGTTTATTCACTTGCTCATGGTCTTTTAAACTCGTTGCTTGTGACACCAGATTCTTGGTCAAATGTGGCGCAAATTCTTCAATGAAGTCATACATATAACTTCTTAAGAAGGTACCTTTCCTGAAACCAATTTTTGTTGTTGCATAACCAAACAAATGATTAACATCGATAGCGACCAAATCCTTATCGACCTCTTCATCAATCGCCATTGAGGCTAGGACACCGACACCAAGGCCTAAACGAACGTAGGTTTTTAGGACATCCGCACTGGTGGCTGTAAACACCACGTTAGGATCTAGACCCGCGTTGTTGAACGCAACTTCTAAATCAGATTTGTTTTGGAAACCAAACACATACGTAACCAATGGGTAACTAGCGATATCTTCCATCGTTAACGCCCTGCTCTTTGCGGTTTGCGCGAGTGGATGATCAGGATTTACGACGACAGAACGGCCCCAGTGATAACATGGCAGCATTATTAAGTCGTCATAATAATGCATAGATTCCGTCGCAATCGCAAAATCAGCTTCTCCCTTAATCGCCATTTCACTGATTTGCGCAGGTGTTCCTTGGTGCATATGTAATGACACCTTCGGATAGTGTTTAATAAACTTACTAATGACTTTAGGTAATGCGTAGCGAGCTTGAGTATGAGTGGTCGCAATATTCAGCGCCCCTTGATCAGGTTTGGTGTGCTCATACGCAACCGCTTTTATCCCTTCAACTTTAGACAAAATGTCGTTAGCAATATTAATGATATCTTGGCCTGGTTTTGTAACGTGCGTTAAATGCTTACCGCTGCGACCAAAAATTTGAATGCCCAATTCATCCTCAAGCATCCTTACTTGTTTACTAATACCGGGCTGTGATGTGAATAAGCTGTCTGCTGTTGCAGACACATTAAGATTGTTATTATTCACTTCGACGATATATCTTAGTTGCTGGAGTTTCATGTAATAGTTACCTATAGCTATTGTTGACGTTTGCTTAGTACATTTCGTTATAGAAATACGAATTTTACATTAATATAGTAATATATAACATATCAACTTTAGTCGCAGCAACGAATAATTTAACAATAGTTGCTTTGTTCGTTAACAACACTAGATTTTTGTATCACACAAGCGCTATGATAAGATTTATTCCTGCCATTATTTCCTTTTATAAGACATATTGATGAATGAACTTGAGAAAACTAACCTAGATTACAGCAACGTGCTTTCCGCGGTGGCCTATGACATGCGTAATTCCTTGACCATTATGTTTCAGTCGCTGCAAGCACTAGGCAACCAATCCACTGAGGCGAAGTGTTTATCGAACGAAGAAGTGGCCGATATCAATTATCAAGTCCAGCGATTAAACGGTGGCCTCACCCAGTTAATGGCCTTATACAGCGTAGAAAATAACAAGCTGGTCACCAACATAAGTGAGCAGTCAGTAGCAGACCTACTTGAGTCGGTTATTTGCCAAAATGATCTTTACACTCAAAGTAAGAATATCGATGTCATATTAGATATCGATGAAGATATTTATTGGGGATTAGATCTCGACCTCGTGTCTTATTTAATGGATGACTTATTAAGTAATGCGGTACATTACAGCAAAAAAGTCATTCGATTATCCTTTAAAGTTGTCGATGGTATGCTCAATATCACTATGGATGATGATTCCAATGGCTATCCACAAAAGATGCTTGATGCCGCAAACGCGCCACTTAACAACTTAGTTGCAGAATATGGTCGAATTGGCATTGGTCTCTTATTTTCGAAACTAATTGTTTTATCACACCAAAACAGAAATAAGCATGGTAAAATAATTTTATCTAACTCGAGTCCTTTAGGTGGTAGTTCATTTGTACTTCAGCTACCTTAACTGATCATGGAAAGCATTAAATGGCATTAACAATAATAGCGGGCGTTGGCATATTAGTACTTGTACTAATTGTCTACTCTGTGATGCAGCAAAAAAACACCAAGGTTGAATCGGAAAAGCGCGTCGAAATAGCACGCTTAAAGCTAACGATCGATGACACTGAAGATACTCTCTCTAAAATCACTAATATTCCGGTGACGAAAGGGTTAATGATGGTGCTGCACAATCGGATCCTTGAGACGAGTAGAACGATCCAAGGATTAAACAATGATAGTGCAATTAACGCACAAGTTAATGACCGTCAAAATTTGCTTGAATCAATTAGTTCGAGCTTTAACTCTCAAGGTTTAGATAGCTTTAAACTGCCTAGTGATGACCGCGAAGTATTACAAATGGTTCAGTTACTTAAAAAACTGAAAGCGATCATTAACAATGAGCATAAACGTGGCCGCATTAATCCAGAAGTGTTTGCCAATGAAATAAAACGCGCAGACTTGATGCAGATTCGGATTAATATTAATTCCATCATTAAGCGTGCCAAGCTTTCTATCGAATCAAAACAGAACGGTTCAGCGCGAACTTATCTAGAAAAAGCAATCAAGACCCTCAAGGCTATCAATAGTGAAGGTGACAGCTTTGTCAACGAGCGCCTCACCGAAGCAACCAATTTATTGGCCTCACTCGACAAAGATCGCCAAGACGTTGTCGATCAACGCCAAGCCGTAGCAGATGCCAAATCAAGTACCGATCTTGATATGCTATTTCAACCAAAGAAGAAATGGTAACCCACTCGACGCATCAATAATGGGTGAGTCACTGACTCATCCATTATAATCTTCCCCCCCCCCCTTTTTTACATCCCCATTATTACAGTACTAGCCCTTTATTTCGCTTCCATACCGTTTTATTCCCATGTAACTGCCATGCATCCTTTAGTCCCTGATTCGAGCTCCTGCTTCGCACTAACTCCTAAATCCCTTTAGTTGCCGACAAGGATGTCGGTACTTAGGTTTTGTCTGGAACAAAAAACCTGACCGTTCATCCTGAACATCGCCGCTCCTTGCCATTGCTACCATGGATGGTAGTACTTAGATTATGCTGGGAGCATATAATCTGCCATGGCACCGCGGCATTGCTACCATGGATGGTAGTACTTAGGTTTTGTCTGGAACAAAAAACCTGACCGTTCATCCTGAACATCGCCGCTCCTTGCCATTGCTACCATGGATGGTAGTACTTAGATTATGCTGGGAGCATATAATCTGCCTTGGCACCGCGGCATTGCTACCATGGATGGTAGTACTTAGGTTTTGTCTGGAACAAAAAACCTGACCGTTCATCCTGAACATCGCCGCTCCTTGCCATCCATGGCACCGCGGCATACCGTTCATCCTGAACATAAAAATCCCCAAGCTTCGGGGGAAGGTTGGGGATTTTATTAGTAATGAACGCTGGTGTTATTTTTTCTTAACAGCGCGTTTGGCTTTTTGGGCTTCGACCCATTTGCCACCTTCGTAGTGAGCGGTCCAGCCAGTGGCTTTTTTCTCAATCTCAGTCATCACATACTGTTCTTTGTTCTTACGACTGTAACGTACCACCGCTAAATTCCCTTCTGGGTCTTTTTGAGGTGCGTCAGCTAAGTAATAAAATTTCTCAGAAATACGGTCTCTAAAGCGATGTAATTCTGCCACTTTAGGCGCGCGTGTTTCACGTGCTTTAGGGAATGTGTGGGCCGCTAAGAAGATACCGGCAGCACCGTCTCTTAATACAAAATAGGCATCGTTATTGTCACATTCGAGTTCAGGCAAGTGAACAGGGTCTTCTTTGGGTGGAGCAACTTCGCCGCTCTTTAATAACTTACGGGTGTTTTTACATTCGTCAACATTGGTACAAGCGAAATATTTTCCGAAGCGACCATTTTTAAGTTCCATGTCACTTTCACAACGATCACATTCAATCAATGGGCCGTCATAACCTTTAATTTTAAAGGTACCTTGCTCGACTTCATTACCTTCACAGGCTGGATTGTTACCACAAACGTGGAGCTTACGCGCTTCATCAACCAGATAAGCGTCCATCGAGGTGTCACACGTTCCACAACGGCGCTTGTCCATTAGAGCCATTGTTTCAGCTTCGTCATCTGCCGCGACAGCATCATCACCTGAGGTAAGATTAATGGTCGTTTTACAGCGCTCTTTCGGTGGTAAGTCGTAACCAGAACATCCAAGGAATACCCCTGTTGTCCCTGTACGAATACCCATTACACGAGAACACGTCGGACATTCAATCTTGGTCAATACCATTTGATTTGGACGCATTCCGCCTTCATCAGGTTCAAGATTGGCAATATCTAGTCGTTTAGTGAATCCCTTATAGAACTTATTAAGCGAGTCTTTCCAATCCATCTCGCCGTTCGCGATTTGATCAAGCTCTTGTTCCATTTGCGCAGTAAAGTCATATGATAATAACTCTTCGAAATTTTCATCAAGACGGTCGGTAATTATCTCACCCATTTTCTCGGCGAAGAAACGACGGTTTTCAACGCGGGCATAACCACGGTCTTGAATCGTCGAGATAATTGATGCATAAGTCGATGGACGGCCAATGCCACGTTTCTCAAGCTCTTTAACTAACGACGCTTCATTGAAACGCGCTGTTGGCTTAGTAAAGTGCTGCTTAGGATCAAGCGTCTTAAGCGCTAATGTTTTACCCACTTCAATAGGTGGTAACAGAACATCTTCATCATTTTTACGTTTAACAGCCGTTTGAACTCGCGTCCAACCGTCAAACTTAATGATACGGCCATTAGCCTTTAACTCATAATTTGCCGCTTCAACTTTAAGGGTGGTAACGTCATATTGTGCAGGCATCATCTGACAAGACACAAACTGACGCCAAATAAGCTCATATAAGCGTTCAGCGTCACGTTCCATCTTATTTAGTGAGGTAGCACTACGCGCTACATCACTTGGTCTAATCGCTTCATGCGCCTCTTGAGCACCTTCTTTGCTGCCGTAAAAGTTAGCCGTCTCAGGCAAATATGCTTTCCCGTACTCAGCTTCGATGTGTTCACGAACCGCAATAACCGCATCGGCACTTAAATTCGTTGAATCGGTACGCATATAAGTGATGTAACCCGCTTCATACAAACGCTGAGCCATCATCATGGTTTTCTTAACACCAAATCCAAGGCGTGTACTTGCTGCCTGTTGTAATGTTGAGGTAATAAACGGTGCAGTCGGCTTCGATTTAGTCGGTTTATCTTCACGAGAAGCAACTTTATAACTCGCGTCTTTTAGCGCAGCGACGGCCGTATTAGTTTCACTCTCGCTCACCGGCTTAAATGATTTACCAGCAAATTTGTTCACTTTCATCACAAGGTTGGTATCAAGGACGTCTAGTGTCGCGTGCAGATCCCAAAATTCTTCTGGGTTAAAGGCTTTGATTTCACGTTCACGCTCAACCACCAGCTTTACAGCAACAGATTGGACACGACCAGCAGAAAGACCACGAGCTACTTTTTTCCACAGCAGTGGCGATACCATATAACCAACTACACGATCTAAGAAACGGCGTGCCTGCTGGGCATTAACACCGTTGATATTTAATTCAGTTGGGGTATCGAATGCTTCGCTGATCGCATTTTTGGTAATTTCGTTAAAAACAACACGCTTAAAACGTTCATCATCACCACCAATAACCTCACGGAGATGCCATGCAATTGCCTCTCCCTCTCTATCCAAATCGGATGCGAGATAGACATAATCAGCTTTTTCTGCCAACGCCTGTAATTCACTAACAACTTTCTCTTTACCTGGTAGCACTTCGTAATGTGCATCCCAACCGCCTTCAGGATCTATACCCATTCGGTTAATCAGTTGTTGTTTATCACGAGCTGCTTTATATATCGCTTTGGCTTCGGGCTCCATTTTGCGTACTTCGGCAGGCGTCTTGGTAAATTTATTTTTCTTGGCTGCACCTGAGGTTGGCAAATCACGAATATGACCAACAGATGACTTCACAATGAAATCTTTACCTAAATATTTATTAATAGTTTTCGCCTTGGCTGGCGACTCCACTATTACTAATGATCTTCCCATAAAATATTGATGTCCGTAATGGATTGAGAATTTA
>Ga0209395_1000137_pt1 | contig 112049 bp, 90 predicted proteins | sample GOMGulsemesocosm_3_FD_184635 | JGI IMG/M metagenome (GOLD analysis project Ga0209395, IMG submission 184635) | Methane-oxidizing microbial communities from mesocosms in the Gulf of Mexico - GOM9D Gulf of Mexico (SPAdes) (version 2) | ecosystem: Environmental > Aquatic > Marine > Cold seeps...
TTTTAATAAAAAAGAAGCTCCTTTCAATAAAAAGGTAATATTATGACAAAAACAACTGCAGCTATAACAGCAGTAGGGAAATACGTCCCAGACTACATTCTAACCAACAAAGAGTTAGAAACAATGGTAGACACAAATGATGAATGGATAACATCAAGAACCGGCATAAAAGAAAGAAGAATCTTAAAAGGAGAAGGTAAAGGAACTTCTTTTATGGCTATTAAAGCCGCAGAAGATTTACTTCAAAAATCTAGCAAAGACCCTAAAGAAATAGACTTAGTAATTGTAGCAACTGCAACACCAGATTTACCTGTTGCATCTACCGCTGCATATGTAGCTACAAAAATTGGTGCTACAAATGCATTCTCTTACGACCTACAAGCAGCCTGTTCTAGCTTTCTATATGGAATGTCTACGGCAGCTAGCTATATAGAGTCTGGAAGATATAAGAGTATCTTATTAATTGGAGGAGATAAAATGTCTTCAATTATAGACTATACAGACAGAGCAACTTGTATTATTTTTGGTGATGGAGCCGGAGCGGCACTATTTGAACCGAATGAAGAAGGCCTAGGTGTACAAGATGAATACCTTAGAAGCGATGGAGCTGGAAGAGAATTCTTAAAGATTGATGCTGGTGGATCTATACTACCTACATCAGAAGAAACTGTAAAAAACAACCAACACGCAGTGCATCAAGAAGGGAAAACTGTATTTAAATTTGCAGTTTCTAACATGGCTGATGCAGCAGAAAAAATGCTAACTAGAAATAATCTTGTTAAAGATGACATTCAATGGCTGGCACCGCATCAAGCTAATAATAGAATTATTGACGCTACAGCGCGAAGAGTTGGCTTAGAAAGCGATAAAGTAATGGTAAACATCCACAAATACGGAAATACAACTTCTGGTACATTACCGCTATTATTAGCAGACTATGAAAGTCAATTAAAAAAAGGAGACAATATAATTTTTGCCGCTTTTGGTGGTGGTTTCACATGGGGAGCTATCTATTTAAAGTGGGCTTATAACTCATAAAAATCAAACAACTAAAAACTAAGAATATGGATATTAAAGAAATTCAAAATCTTATTAAATTTGTAGCAAAATCTGGTGCAAGTGAAGTAAAGTTAGAAATGGAAGATATAAAAATCACTATTAAAACTGGTGCTTCAAAAACTGAAACTACAATAGTACAAGCAAACCCAATGGTTGGGATGCCTACTGCTCAAGCTCCTGCTCCCGCAGCATTAGAAGCTCCCGTGGCAGTTGCAACACCAACTTCTAACGAAGATGAAAATTCTAAATACATCACTGTAAACTCTCCAATTATTGGAACTTTCTACAGAAAACCAGCTCCAGACAAGCCAAACTTCGCAGAAGTAGGAGATTCTATAAAAGTTGGAGACACTGTTTGTGTTATTGAAGCAATGAAATTATTTAACGAAATTGAATCTGAAATTTCAGGGAAAATCGTTAAAGTATTAGTTGATGATTCTTCTCCTGTAGAGTTTGATCAACCATTATTCTTAGTAGATCCATCATAATTAAGTATCAATTATACAGTCAATATAACATAGACTTATATTGATAACATAATTGAACATCACTAATCTATAAAGGTATGTTTAAAAAAATATTAATTGCCAATAGAGGTGAAATTGCACTTCGTGTGATTAGAACCTGTAAAGAGATGGACATTAAAACTGTTGCAGTATATTCTACTGCAGATGCAGAAAGCTTACATGTTAAGTTTGCTGATGAAGCAGTTTGTATTGGCCCACCTCCAAGTAATGAATCTTACTTAAAAATGTCAAATATAATTGCCGCTGCAGAAATCACAAATGCAGATGCAATACACCCAGGATATGGTTTTTTAGCTGAAAATGCTAAATTCTCAAATTTATGTGCTGAACACGGTATCAAATTTATTGGTGCTACAGGTGAAATGATTGACCAAATGGGAGATAAAGCTTCTGCTAAAGCAACAATGATTGCAGCGGGAGTACCTTGTATTCCAGGATCTGAAGGAATTATCAAAGATTTTGCTGAATGTAAAAAATTAACTGCCGAATTTGGCATCCCTGTAATGCTGAAAGCGACTGCCGGTGGTGGTGGAAAAGGAATGCGTGCAGTCTGGAAAGAAGAAGAGCTTCAAAACGCTTGGGACTCTGCAAGACAAGAAGCTAAAGCTGCTTTTGGTAATGATGGTATGTATTTAGAAAAACTAATTGAAGAACCAAGACATATTGAAATTCAAATTGTTGGTGATTCATTCGGAAAAGCATGTCATTTATCAGAACGTGATTGCTCTGTGCAACGTCGTCATCAAAAATTAACGGAAGAAACACCTTCTCCATTCATGACAGACGAGTTACGTTTGGCTATGGGAGATGCTGCTGTTAAAGCTGCTGAATACATAAAATATGAAGGTGCTGGAACTGTTGAGTTTTTAGTAGACAAGCATCGTAATTTCTATTTCATGGAAATGAATACTAGAATTCAGGTTGAGCATCCAATTACCGAACAGGTTATCGATTTTGATTTAATTCGTGAACAAATATTAGTCGCTGCTGGCGTTCCTGTATCAGGTAAAAATTACTTACCAAAGATGCACTCAATTGAATGTAGAATAAATGCAGAAGACCCTTACAATAACTTTAGACCTGCACCAGGAAAAATAACTACTTTTCATGCACCAGGAGGTCACGGAATTAGAATTGACACTCATGTGTATGCAGGGTATTCTATTCCACCAAACTACGATTCGATGATCGCAAAATTAATTGTAACGGCTCAAACGAGAGAAGAAGCAATTAGTAAAATGAAGAGAGCATTAGATGAATTCGTAATTGAAGGTGTTAAAACAACAATTCCTTTTCATAGAGAGCTAATGGAGCATCCTGACTATCTATCTGGAAACTACACAACTAAATTCATGGAAGATTTCGAAATGAAAGCATAAACAGTAAATTTAGTTTATTTTGTAAATAAAAAATTAGGATATAGTTATATATCCTAATTTTTTTTATATTTACACCCCCCTCTAATCAATATAAACAACCAAATTAATGATAGAAGGTATTAAAATAGACGGAATTGATAAAATTATTATCAAACGTTTAGTTGAAGATGCTAGAACACCTATTCTAACTATCGCTAGAGAAGTAGGGATTTCGGGCGCAGCAATTCATCAACGATTAAGAAAACTAGAATACTCCGAACTAATCGTTGGCTCAAAAATGGTCTTAAACCCAAAAGCTTTAGGGTATACCACAACTGCTTTTATTGGCATCTTTTTAGATTCTTCAAGCATGTACAATTCTGCCATCAAAAGATTAAAAGAAATTCCTGAGGTTGTAGAAAGCCATTATACTACCGGAAACTACGCGATTTTTATTAAGATGTTGTGTAAAAATAATGAAGACCTCATGCACTTGTTAAATCATGATATTCAAACCATTAAAGGAGTAGCAAGAACAGAAACTTTCATTTCTTTAGACCAGCAAATAGACCGACAAATAAAGATTTAAAACCAAATCGACCGAGAAATACCGCATCTAACTCAGTTGTTTTTTGCTCGTATGCCGTTAAATAACAGCCACCACTTTTGGTATATTACACCAATTTTTCATGTACTATCTAGTCAACATTTAGATAGTAAAAATAGGACGCGCTTTTTTAACATGTTAATTCTATAATTTTAAAAATAACACTATTTCTATACAAATATCGCTACTTGCATTGGGCACAACCATCACATCTGGTTATCAATAATCAAAGAGACTGTAAAAATGCCACATCCAATAGGTTCATTTATATCATTTACTTCTTGAAGTATCTAACTTGTTTAGACTGAAGGGTGTTGATAATAAGTAAAAATGGTTCTTATTTAATGTGAAACTATGAATTATCAGATCTGATTTCAGTTACGAATGCTGAAGGGCTTTGTCCAAAGTATTTTTTGAAACTTGTACTAAAATATTTTGGATTGGAAAACCCAACGGAGTACGCCACTTCACTTATGTTATTATTTCTATTTTTTAATAGGGTTCTTGCCCTTTTGAGCCTAATGGATCTTATATATTCCGATGGCGATAAATCAACTAAAGATTTCAATTTGTGATAAAACGGTGTACGGCTCATTCCTGATATTTCGTATAAATCATAAACCGACAATTCTGGGTCACTAATATTTTCTTCGATATATTTGGTGATTTCATCAATAAATGACTTATCCAGGTCATTTGACAATTCAAAATTCTCATCCTCATCCAATTGTAAGAATTTCCTTTTTAATATTTGACGATTTTCTAGAATCCCATCAATTTTTTTTATCAACACATCAAATTCAATAGGCTTCGAAATGTACTCATCTGCTCCACTTTCCAGTCCTTGAATTACATTTTCTTTTGAAGTAAGGCCGGTTAAAAGAATTACTGGAATATGACAAGTATCAATATTACTCTTCAAATTCATACACAATTGACGCCCATTCATCTTGGGCATTGATACATCAGAAATAACAATGTCTGGCATATTTCTATCGACCTTTTCAAGGGCTGATTTCCCATCTGAAGCTGTAATGATATGGTATTTCTCTTGAAGTTTTACTTTACTGTATTCTCGCAATTCGTCATCATCTTCGACAAAAAGTAACTTGATCTTATTACTGTCAGTATTTGAAACTTTGTCCAAATCTTGTTCAATTAATTCTGTTTCTGTTTCAATCGTTGTACTGGCTAATTCATAGGGGAAAGAAAATTTAAAAGTGGATCCTTTGTCAGAACTTTCTACCAGATTTACTTTTCCATTAATTTTCATTGCTAAATCAGAAGCCAATACAAGTCCAACACCACTTCCAGTGCTACCCGATTCAAGAGCTTCTGGAGTACGGTAAAACAAATTAAATATCTTTTTTTGTTGTGATTTTGGAATTCCAATACCTGTATCACTCACAGATATTTCACATACTTTATCCTTAATAAGCATATGTACATTTATTTTTCCATTTTCTTTTGTGTATTTAATGGCATTCGAAATGAGATTACTGACAACCACATCAATAATTTTTCGATCATTTTTAATATAAAATTCAGAAGTAGAAGAATTAAATATAAAGCTTAAATTTTTTCTTTTACATAGAACTTTATAAGCTAGCTTTTTTTCCTGAAAAAAAAGTGGCATATCGATGGTTTCAGTTAATACTGATTTTCGCTGTGCTTTAATTTTTCGAAAATCAAGGAACTGAATCATTTGCTTTTGCAATTTATCGGCGTTGTTCAGGGATATGTTCAAGTTTTGTTTTATGTTGGACGTAAAACTTTCATTTTTCAATAGGTCCTGAAGTGGAGCTTTAATCAATGTTAACGGTGTTTTTATTTCATGTGCCATATTAATTAAATAGTGCAAACGTTCTTCAGAATTTTTAGATTCAATTTTTAGTTTTCCAAAGTGAAAAACCGAAACAATCAAAAGTCCAAATGTAATTATGTAAATTAAGTATGCCCAAAAAGTCCTCCAAAAAGGCGGTTTAACAACAAACTCAATATGTTTTTCAGCCGTCAATACTTCCGCTTTTTCACCAACAATTCTTAGTTTAAGAACATATTTATCTGGACTAAGATTCGTATAATTTATCCTTTCAGTTTTATTGTAGGAAATCCAGTCATCATCAAATCCTTCTAGTTTCCATTCTATGGTGCCAATTCCTGGGTGTATAAAATCGATGGTACTAAACCCGATGTCAAAGGAGTTTTCAAAATAGTTTAGTTCTATCTTTTTAGTTGAATTTATTGCTTGTTTTAAAGGGGACTCTTTTCCTACTAAAGTAAGTTTGTGATTGATATAGAAATCTGTTAATACCAGTGATTTCTGAGACTTCACTGGTAAAATAATATTGGGGTCAAAATAAATAACACCTCTATTAGTTCCAAAATACAAGTTACCATCAGAAGCCCGGATGGCTGCATTTTTATTGAAATCTGTAGAAATAAGTCCATCAGATTCAAAAAGAGTATAAATACTTCTTTGGGCATCGATTCTGGATATTCCTTTATTGGTGCTTACCCAAGTAAATGATCCTGCCTCAACAATTGAAAATATGTAATTTGAAGGTAAACCTTCTGTGTTTGAAATTTGCTCGATTGAATTCTTTTCAAAATTGACTACAAAAATACCTGAGTCTGCTGTACCAACCCATAATTGTTTTTCTTCATCAACAAATAAAGTATTAATTATTTGATCGTTGAGTATGGATAAATTAACGAATTCGGGTTTCTCTATTTTAGCGGTTTGCAGATCTAAAATATTCAAACCATCCAAACCACCCAGTGCTAGTTTCCCATTAGAAAGTGGCGCTATTACGCTGATGCCTTCAATAGGAAAAAGTTGAGTCGTTTCTTTAGATAAAGAATACGACACAATTCCATTTTGTCTATTTACAAAATAAATTAAATCGTGGTTCATGGGATATATGGAATGAACTTCTCCAGAATTGTATCCCGACGGGATTTTATCTGATATACTGTACTCTCCAGAACTGGTCACATCATATCTCGTTATATGATCGGTATAAGAAGAAGACCAAAGGTTGTGTTGGCCATCAACCGCTACCGCATGCACAAAACCACTTAGTATGTTGTTTTTAGTGGCAACTTCTGACAAATGTTTCCAACTGTTTTTGTCTTTATTCCAAAGACTCACTCCTTTGGCAGTTCCAAAACCAATCAATCCATTTGAGACTTCACAGATAGATAAAATATTGTTATTTTCTAGAGAATTAATTTCTCCAGGAATTTGGCTGAATGATTGAATATTTAATCGATGTGGGTTATATGAATTAAGTCCTCCTCTAAAGGTTGAAATAAAAAATATTCCGTCTTTATTTTGATAAATATCAAAAATTGAGTTGGAGCTAAGACCATTAGGTTCTTCTTGTTTAAACGAAAACTTATCAACGGGTACAAGCTTTTTTAAATCTAAAATATACAGCCCTACTCCATCAATACCCACCATCAGACTTCCAGGAGAATATTCTTTTATTGCACGTACGTTTAGTCCAATATGATTTTCTAAGCCTGATGGTAAAATAAATTCAAAATCCGTTAAATTAAACGCACACAAGCCTTTTTCATCAGTACCCATCCATAGTCTGTTGTGCTTTTCATCGACAAATAAAGAACGGATTCTGCCTTTATGGATGTCAATATTGGGACTCGGTGAAACATCAAGTATATTATGAACTAATTCATAGTTTTCATTTAAAACGAACACTCCAGTGCTTCCCGCTAAATAAAAGGTGTTTCTTTTATCTTGAATTATAGAATGTATACTACCCGACAAGCCTTTGTATAGCCCTGTTTTTAGTGATTTCGGATTAAATGTGTAAACGCCTGTTTCACATCCTATCCAAAATATTCCATGATGGTCAATGTGAAGATTATTGGAAACTAATGAACTGCCAAAATTGTTTTTTAACTGATGAAAAAGTAAAAATTTATCCTCAATAATTGAGTATTTGTAGAGCGTTCCATTATTCGCTAAAAGCCAGATTTGATTCTTTTTATCCTTTTTTAAATAAAAGCGATAAAATCCTGCTTTCCTTATGTTCTCAAAAGCAGGAAGTGTGTAGTGTTTAAATTTGACCCCATCAAACCGATCCACTCCGGCATCTGTAGCAACCCACAAAAACCCAAGATCGTCTTCAATTGTAGTAAAAACTTTACTACTACTTAACCCTTCCTTTAATCCAAATTTCTGAAAGGTATTGTTTTGAGCATAAGAGTTATTACAAATAAGAAAAAAAGTGAATAGTAAAATAACACAATATCTAAATTTTTGAACCATACAAAATAAATTGAACACTATAAAACTGTAATTCCAAATATAAGGAATAAAGCATGGGAATTATCATGTCACTAGCGTAAGTTACTTATAAAAAAAGGCTCTTATCCCCACAGTTTTGGGAACAAGAGCCATATAAGACTAAAATTAATTCTTTAATTACAAATAGATCGTTTAGTCTATATTTGGGTTAGCGCTTATTTCATTCGCTGGAAAAGCCAAGTGCATTACAGAACTTTCAGCTGTTGCGAAAATCAAATCTTGTGCATTTTTCTTTGCGTAGTCATTATGTGGATTGATTACATGATCCATAAACCATTGATACCCTCTTCTACGGTTGTTATACCATTCGTGTCCTTCTGTCAATAATTCATAGTTGTATTCTTCCATTATAGCCTCTCTAAATGAATCTTGGCCGCCACTATATTCTGCTCGTGGGGTAAGACCAACACGGGCAAGTAATTCAGTAACATAGCCCATTTGTTGACCATTATTTAATTCATTAGATATTTCGGCTAACATTATTAGCAAATCACCATACCTGTATATGGTCGTATTTCGTTCGCTTATGTTATTTGTTTTCGTTTTATCCTTAATGGTTGTCTTAAATGGTAATGTAAATGATTGATTATAGTTACTACCATCTCTAATACCATTGTTGTACGCAGGATAAAAACTACTAGTACCTCCAAATGTGTTCTCATACTCAGTCAAAAAGGTAGAACCTAATCGCTCTGTGTCCGTCGGATAGGCCGCCAAATGCCTGTCATATACCTCTGGGTTGACTCTCAAGCCCATCCAAGCACCAAATGCTCCATAATTTGAGATACTCCAATCTCTAAATAAATCAGACTTAATGGTTGCGTTAAACTGTATTTCAAAGATAGATTCTGGTGTATTCTCATTCGTACGTCCATCAAACAATTCATCGTAATTTGATATCAACGTATATTTTCCATAAACTTTAATCGCCTCATCATAGGCTAATTGCCAATAATCAGCCGATCCACTTTGAAGATCAGGATTCGTTGCCAAATGCATGTACACCTTAGCAAGTAACATATTGGCAGCGTATTGTTCAGGATAACCAGCACCTTTAGCCCCATTCATATACGTAATAGCACTTTTCGCATCACTAATAATCTGATCAAAAACGACCTTAGAATCTTCTTTCGGAAGATAAAGTGTTTCACTATTCACCGGTTCAGTTCGCAAAGGAATATCTCCATATAGCCTTACAAGATTGAAATAAGAGAAAGCTCGTAAAAAATAAGCTTGCCCAACAACATCTTTTATTAATCCGTCGTCAGTATCAACACTTACACCTGAAATGACATCATTTGCTCTAGAAATGGTGTTGTAGTGTCCACTCCAAACTATATTAACAATAAAATTCCCTTGAAGAGGATCTAAATTAAGTAAATCAGCACTCTGCCAATCTCTGCTCATGTAAAAACCAGAGTTAAAATTGAGCGCTTTCGGAAAGAAATACCTATAGGTTCCCCAATCTGCCAAGGCATGATACACTCCATTAAGAGCCGATTCTGCGTTATCTGGTTTGCTATATATCGTTTCTGAGGTTAGATATGGTGGTTCTTCTTCCAAACTGCAACTGCTAAAAGCGAAGAAACCCAACAGAAAAGTGCACAGTATATATTGTTTAATAGTTCTCATAATAGTATTTGTTTTTTGAATATACATAAATTAGAAATTAACTGTTAATCCCAAGGTAAATGTACGTGAGTTTGGAGGGTTGAAATTATCAACTCCCATAATATTAGGGTTCTGCATATAACTAGTTACTAGCGGCGTGTACCCTTTGTAATCAGTCCAAGTAAATAGGTTAGAACCTGCCAAATAAATGTGAGCTTTACTCACATGTTTTTCAAAAGGTAAATCATATCCAACAGTTAAATTATTGAGTCTAAAATAACTTCCATCAGAAACCATTCTATCTACAGGGCCTCCTTGTCCAGCAATGGTTGCTCCTATTCTTGGATAGGTATTAGAAGGTGCCCCTGGTCTCCATGCCTGCTCATAAGCCGCCACAGTAATGTTATTAAAATCACCCATAGGTGTATCAAGGGTTTCAAATGCGGTAACAAGAATATCATTTCCAAAGACCCCATCAAACAAAGCCTTTATTGAGAAGCGTTTATAAGAAAAGCTTACATTGGCACCGTAAATAAAATCTGGATTTGGATTCCCAATAATCGTTCTATCGGCAATATTAATCTGACCATCACCGTTTACATCGACAAACCTTACGTCACCCGCTTCAAATCCTGGTAGGAATGTGTCACCTGTTTGGTAAATACCGTTCGTTTTAAAACCATAAAAAAGTCCAACTTCCTCACCTTCAACAAATATATTGTAAGGGCCACGGTTTCCTACGTTGTTTCCAATATAGTAAGAACGCATTTCTTCAGTATCACCTAAGTAAACTGGAGCAAGTGCTTGACCCAACTCACTAATAGTAGTTTTCATAAATGCAAGGTTTCCACCGATTTCAAATTTCATATCCTTGTTTTCAAACACCATTCCGTTCAATGCAATTTCCAATCCTTTTGATTCTAAGTTTCCTTTATTGGTTAAGATAGAACCAAAGCCTGCAGATCCTGGAAGATCAGCATTCTGAAGTAAATCTTTTGTATCTCTTTTATAAACCTCTACAGATCCTGACAATCGACTCTTAAAAAGCTCGAAATCTACACCCACATTAACCTGTTCTGAAGTTTCCCATTTCAACGAAGGGTTAGCTACATTATTTAAATAAAGAGCAAGTGCAAGATTATTACCATTTTGAGCATACTGACCTGTAGTATATCCTGATAATGTTTGATAAGGAGAGACCGCTTGGTTTCCGATCTGACCCCATCCTGCACGGAATTTTAAACTGTTTATACTACTGAAAGATTTCATGAAATCTTCGTCAGATACAATCCATGCTGCGGATAATGAAGGGAAATAACCCCATCGGTTTTCTTCTTGAAACTTTGAAGAACCATCTGCTCTGAAAGAAGCTGTAAATACATACCTGTCTTTGAATGTATAGGTAGCCCTTGCGTAATAAGACATTAAATTTGAGTTGGCCTTAATTATTTGATTTGGTTCTAAAACCCCCTCTGCATATCCAGGTTGCGCTGTTCTAAAATCGTGATTCGCAAAATCATTTACTGCATACAATTGGTTTTCGAAAGATGTTCCTTCATAAGAGAACCCTACCATTGTACTAATTCTGTGGTTATCAGCAAAAATATTGTTATAATGCACAAGATTGTCAATATTGTATTGACTAGACGCTAAATTAGACATTCCCAACAACCCGTTATTACCATCTCCCTGAAAAGTAGCTAAACCATACCAACGTCTTCTCTCTTTATAGCGTATATTTCCTCCTGTGGTCAACGTATAACTTAATCCTTCAATAGGTAAATTATATTTCAATGAAACAGAACTAATGATTCGCGTCTCCGTTGAAAAATCATCATAATCTGCCATCGATTCAAGAGGGCTAAATGTATTGTCAGTAGGATCATTATCACCCAAAATCGGACTTCTCATCAAAGCAGAACCGACAACTGTTCGGTTTCCACCCCATTGATCTGCATCCTGAAACATACTCCCCTTACCATAATAGGCACTGATTTTTGTGTCAATTTTTAACTTATCAGAAACTTGACTTCCTAAATTGATTCTTAAATTACCGCTTTGGAGATTGGAAGATTCTGTAACTCCTTCCAAATTATTGTACCCAAAAGATATATAATGATTACTCTTCTCTGTTGCTCCAGAAATAGAACCACCATAAGAAGTACTCATACCAGTGATGTACATTTTATCTTGATAGTTGATCAAGGTTGAAGCTGTAGGATCTGTTACTCCATCACGCACAACAAATACTTGATCATTATTGATTACATATCTTGGAGAATCAGCAGTAAGCGCTAGTGCTTCATTTCGATACTTCGCGAAATTCACACCATCTAAAACATCAATCTTATTGTCAATTGAATTAACAGAGGTAGTTACATACGAACTAACTTTGGCTTTACCCATAACCCCTTTTTTTGTAGTGATAAGCACCACTCCGTTAGCACCTCTAGATCCATATATCGCAGTTGCAGATGCATCTTTAAGTATTTCTATACTTTCTATATCCCTTGGATTGATACCATTCAATCCATTTTGAGATTCCTGTGTCCCTCCAACTGACGAAGTTGCTGAAATAGCATCTTGGCCCGCACTGGACATTAGAACACCATCGATTACATACAGTGGTTCATTGTTTGCTCTTAAACTACTTCCTCCTCTAATTTTGATGCTTATTCCTGAATTAGGAGAACCAGTATTTCCTAACATTTGGACACCGGCTACTTTACCTTGAAGTAATTGGTCTACAGTTTGAACTTGTTGGCTCAGTGATTCTTCAACTTTTACAGAAACTACAGAACCTGTAATGTCCTTTCTTCTTGAAGTACCATACCCTATAACAACCACCTCATCGAGATTTTTTGAATCAGTTTCCATTGTTATGTTTAATTGAGTTTGTCCGGCAAAGACCACCTCTTTTGTTTTAAATCCAATAAATGAAAACACCAAGGTTTCACCCTTTACAGCTTTTATACTGTATAGTCCATCAAAATTGGAGACAGTACCTGTACTGGTACCTTTTACATGAACGTTTACTCCTGGAAGAAGCATACCGCCATCATCCTTTATAGTTCCGTTCAACGTTTGTTGCTGGGCAACTGCATTCAAAGAAAAGCAACACAGCATAATTGTGGTAATAATTAATCTAGTCATACTCATTAATTTAGTTTTTGTTCTACTTTACTATATTTTGTTCATTTCAAAAACAGAAAAGCCCAAACTCTCTAGTAAAATGTGTTTTGGTTAAAAAAACAGAGAATTTTATATAACCAAATTTATATGTACTCCTTTTAAAAGAGGTCGAATATAAGTCTTTTAAGGTTTGAATTTTACCTTTTAACTAGTGTTTGTAAGGCTTCTCTATATTTTCTTACAGGGATTTCCTTTATTGACCTTTTTCTTTTCAATAATAATTTTATGACTCTCTTTAAGTCACATGAATTTTGTGTTATCTTCCTCACTGACCTCTTTTCTATTTGATAAGAGAATCGCATCACAATGTTCTTTTCTAGTTTTTATTTACTAATACCACCTGGATAGTTGGTTTCATATCGATATTGTCAATCTCGAAAACCCTTGTAAACTTTTGATTTCCTATCTCTACATCAATCTGATATGCACCATAATATCCGCGTAAGTTTACCTCCCCTTTGGTGTTTGTTGTAAGCGTTTCATCGGTATTAAAAAATCCTTCCATTAACGCAATCCATTTCTGACCATTCACTTTTGGAGTACCATCGTAGTTGAAAAGTGAATAGTCAAGTTTTTTATTGACTCTGTCTGCAAATGTCCAATGCCAGAAACCTTCAACCTTGGGGTGACTGAAATACATAACCATCATGTATTCTGTTAGTAATCTTCGTTCTGCATCAGTATAAACATACGTTTGTTGCTTGTCCCTAATTTCGAACTCTGTAGCATGATAAGGTAAATCGAACCTATCGAAATCACACAAACGTTTATATATTGTATCTGGACTAATTAAGTCACCCTTGATTCGCGACTGAAATCCAATACCTTCGATGGGAGCACCCAAGGCTATTTGCTCATCTAAGATTTCTCTGTAGAGCGCAGGTCTTCCAACAGAACTATATCCTTTTTTAGTGAATTTTTGTGCCCATCGACTTATAGCAGTAATGATCTGATAATCATTTTGGAATAGTTTCACCTCTTCTTTTCCATGTTGCTTTCGTATGCTATCCGCCAATTTGAACCAATGAACATGTGAATTCAGATTTGGTAATAAATCATTAATACTATTATTGGCAATCGGTTCATTGCTTACATCCCAGCATTTTACATTCCACTTAGGAATTGCATGTGCAAAATGAATTCCGCAGGAATTCAACAAACGCTCACCTTTCTCACTATCAAACAATGAAGCATCTTTGTAAACGGCTTTGTCTTCTGGTCGAAGAAACTTTTCGCCCTCCCATGCTAGGGTATGTCCTCTCACATAGATATCGTTTTCCAAAAACCAAGGCATGGAAACGGTTGCTGCCATTTCTTCAATCTTGGAATGTCTTCGTTTAGGCTTGAGAGCTATATTAAATCCAGTGGCATTGAAATATTTCAGGAAATTCTTTTTGTAAATGTCTGAATAAGGGGAGGAGTCAAAACTCTTGCTAACCACAGCTCCCCACTTAAAATCATGACGCTTTAGCTTCACGCTGACTTGTGTATTTACTAGTTGCTGTTGGTTTGGAAGTGAGATCTTTAAAAGAACTTCTCCCTTACGATGTTGCTCTATTCGCTGAATAGCTTTTACTTTCACATTTTCGTACATTCCCCAGTCTTGTAAAACTTGTGCTTTACTTGGCAATGCTACCAGCGCAAAAAAACCTACTAGGAACATTCTCCTAGAACAAATAGTTTTCATCATTCTCAATTACTTATTGAATACTAGATTCATTATTAGTGAGCCCAATTCGAACACTATAAACTCCTGACATCAACGATTCAATGTTAATAAAGTTTTGTCAAAAATGTATTAGCCAATCAATTCCCTTCCAGAGCGCCGACATCTCGAGTTGTTCCCGTTGTTTTGTTTCCGTAGAAGTCTTTCAGAAATGGCCCATCAAATTCCCATTTATAGAGTTCTTCGATAGTTGTTTCAGCATCCATCAAGGTACCTTGTGAAAGACGCAGAAAATCAATACTTCCATGGAAAAATCCAGCCTCTTTCGTACTGAATCTCCCAACTGTAAAGTCATTTTGATTGGTTAGCGAAGCGGATGTTGCAAGAGTACCTTTTTCGGCAATCTGAGAATGCTTTCCATCGATGTAGATTCTTACCTGTTGTGTCTTGCGATCCAGCTCGGCAATCAGGTGATGCCATTGATCATCATTCACTGCTGTGTGACTGGTCGCTGTATACTGATTCTTCCCGAATCCCAACTGTAGTTGGACTTTTCCATTTTCATCAATAACCAGATGGTACCCCTGTTGGTCATTTCCTTTCGAAACCAAAGCACTTCCGGTTTCGTTGGAATTCAATTTAAAAACAACCTCTATAAGGAAGTTTCCAGTACCTGCATCTAGCGTGACACGCTTTTCACCAGGATAACTTCCTGATTCTTTACTTGTTTTCCAAGAGTAGCCATTTTTCGTGCTACTATCGAGAATACTGCAATACTGGTTCTTTCCGTTGAAATTTAATGCGCCTTCTACCCAATCTTCCAACTGGCCTGTATGATAATCCTCTGCCAAGAAATGATAACCAGTCAAGTCATGCCGTGGAATTTGAGTAAACATCGGTATTGTTTGATATTCATCATTCAAATAATAATGCTCATCCATGATGCGCGACGGATTTGCCCTGTCTTTATAGAAATGCCATTCACCCACAGACTTAAAGAGCCCCCATGGAACAAAGACTTTGACACCTTGATCAATTCCCGGAGCATCTTTCTCCAATCGGAAATCATGCGCCGAAGCGTCGCGAACGTTTTCTTCTTGAAGAACAAATCCTGCCTTAAAGGCGTACGGATCATCTTTTTCTAGAAATCGCTGAAAGTCGTTTAAGTTACTAAAGGATGTTTTTCCACCACTGAGCGCAATCGCCTTTACATCTCCATTAAATCCGTTATTCGTATATGCCGTAGAGTTGATCACTTTGGCGGAATGCACCAAATGACTGTAACCAATATCGAGATAAAGATTGCCCATGACTCTGAAATTTTCGTCAAATGTCATCGTACCAATGGCAAACTTATAGAACGTATTTTGAAAGATATGATTCAAAGTACCCTTTGTTTGAAAATAACCATAGGTGTTGTAATACCGATCTTCTACGTTGTTGTTTTTTCCCCAAGCAATGTTGTTAAAAAGATAGCCCTTGTGCATATTATCAAAGTAAAACGCCGTTCCAAAGTTGGTATTACTTAGTGAAAAGAAACTATCGAAATCATGATCCTTAGGCCAACCTTCGCGATAAAAAGAGTGTCGGTATCCCAAGGAATTTCCAGAGATGTTGCTGTAAACGTAGGAGGGACCAATACCCCAAGAAGCAATACTTCCCCAATCATTCCCTTGCAACATGGTATTGGTCACCTTGTTGTGGTGAATCAGACAACGGTTCAACGGGCTTTCCCACGATCGAAGTTTGTGTCCCACTCTTCCATGTCCACCTCCAGACCAACGGTTGTTCAATGCCTGAATTCCAGAAGCATACGTTCTATCGATTACATTGTAAGCGATTTCGACCAATTCTCCTCCTTTTATTTCAATAGCGTGACATCCTTCACCTGGAGGAGGTCGATCGCCAATATTATAAAGATTATTTCGGAGTATACTCACATGTTTTAAACGTCCCAAAGGGTTGTTATCGGATCTTTTGTGAAAACCCCAAACCCCTCCAAGTCCATAGCGCAAGGCAATTGCATTATGATCGGTGTGTTTTATGTCACTGTCTTTCAGTTTAATGTAGTCTCCCACATCACCATCGCGAAGCGGATAGTAGGATAGCGCTTTGATTACATGCTCAAATTGGCAATGTGATATTGTGATGTTAGAACAGTTACCAAGCAACTGAATGGCAGCTATTTTTTCACTCGTTGCCAACCAATCATCGATGTTCTCAAAACGGAAGGACAAACCAGATATCTCAATGTGATTCCTTTCACGAATCTCGATAAGAACTGGGTGTCTAGCAATCTCGACCCGCGCTTTGTTTGGATTTTCATCACCAGGAAGTCGAAGGAAGAGTCTTCCTCCTTTGCCTTTTCGGTTGCTATCGAAGAAATACTCACCTGGAGAATCCAAGAATTGAGGTTTGTTTTCCAAGTAATAGCGACAATATTTACCTGGTGAACGTTTCTGCCCCTCTAGCCATGGAACAAGTGATGACAATACAACCGATTGTTCCTCTGGTGAAAATTGTTCAATAATTGCAGGGTGTCCATATCCAGCATAACTTAATTGTTCTGTCCATACCGTAGCGTCATTATAGAAATCTGGATCTTTCCCTGAGAGATTCATAGTGTCTATCATTCGGTGGTTGCGATTGATGATATCGTTGGTCGCTTTTGTAATCACTTTACCATTGGTAAGTGTTTTACCATTCAGTTTAAATGATGCGTAATCTGAACATTCGACTTCCAACCCTTTTTCGCTGATTCCAGTGATGACGATAGGACTGGCCTCTCGATCCTTTCTGACTTTATCCGCTTCAAATCGTATATAATGATACGCGTCACTTTCTTCATCTTTAAGTGTCCAGATCCTATCTCCTGCGGAAAAGCCTTTTGTCGTTTCTACAGAAAGGGTACCTGTATATTTATGATCTGTCCATTCCCACCATTGGGTCTTTGGATCGTCTGGATTGGTAATGCTCCAATCTGGTTCTCTGGCGACAGGTATGCGGATAATCTCTTTATTATCAAAAGCCCAAAGAGACTTAGGATCGAAATCTATATCGAGGTCGATATACCAGATCTTCCCAGAAGACGACTTTGGAAATGGCAATCCATTCTTTTCTTTATATTTCTTCCAGTTATTGCTGACTTTCATCGAACCTGCGATTTCAGCTTCTCCTTTCCCCCAGTTTGGATCCACCGTTAGGCGGATGGGATTGTTCATTTCGCCTGATTCATTGGCAATCAATTGTCCACGGTAGGTAACACCCTTTTTAAAAACATAAGTATGTACTCCTTTGGTCGCAGCAGCATTTCCACTTGCTTGTGGATCCCATGGATGGTGTTTCCACGGCTTTGCCATTGTACCAGGATTATTGTCATTCCCCATCTCATAATCAATATATCTTTGAGAATCACCAGCTTTATAGTGAAACGGTTCTGGATTCCACTGAAAATCTGGCATGGATTGAGCATTTCCTGTCAAGCTTCCTAGAAGAAGAAGAAGAAATAACGAGGAAATCAGAAGTTTTTGGCAGGTATTCATCTTTATGGTTTTAAGTATTTTCGGGAGTCTAAATCATCTGTTTACTTCCAAATATCATATTTAGCCTTGTGGGATGTTTTGGGTTTAAGGGGTATCTGGCACATACTTATCATGTCTATTCGGATTAATAGAAGGAGGTAAACTATTGATAAAGGATAGGTACTTTCCTTCTAATTCTTTCTTCATCTCAGGCATTGTTTCGCTTAAGTCATTCGTTTCCGAAATGTCAGCTGCCAAATTGTACAATTCGCTCTTTCCTTTGTAATTATAATACTTGTAATCACCTTTTCTTACAGCCCCTTTATTCTCCCCATACCAATATAGAATATCATGTGGACTCCCTTTTTTCTTTCCTTCTAAATAAGGAATCAAATTAACGCCATCTAATTCGTTTTTATGATTTGGTACAGCATCTGCAAGATCACAAAAGGTAGGATACAAGTCCAATGCGCTAACAGGCTCTCTATATACTTGTCCTGCTTTCAACCCCTCTGGATATCTCATTATAAAAGGAATACGTATCCCTCCCTCATACATTTGAGCTTTATGACCTCTTAAATTCCCATTACTCCCCAACAATTCTTTTTCCCATTCTTCTGGCCAATTCATCGGATACGCAAACGTGGCCCCATTGTCGCTCAAGAAAACGACGATCGTATTCTCTGTCAGATTATTTTCATCTAAAGCATTTAAAATTTTACCTATATTCTCATCCATAGAAATTTGCATTGCACCATAAAACTTCAATGCTTCCGATTCCAAATGAGCTACTTGCTTTTGATGAACCTTTTTAGCTTGTAAAGGCGTATGTGGTGCGTTGAATGCGACATACATAAAAAATGGATCTTTTTTATGCTTCGTTATATATTCTGAAGCTTGTCGACCTATTCTATCGGTCAGGTATTCGTCACCTTCCCGATCGGTAGGGCCCCAAAAAGGGCGACTCTTATGATGTTCTGTTGGTACACCATCCACACCTTTATACGCTCCGTTTTCATCCTGAAAATAACGACCGACAAAGTGCATCACAGAATACGATTCATCAAAAGTAGTCTTTGGGTAATTCATTAAATTCCATTTTCCGAGCATTACCGTAGAATAGCCTGCTCTTTCTAAAGGTTCAGAAATAATTTCGATCGGTTTGCGTATTCGATTATCTTCAAGGGTCTCTACAACCCCATATTGTGACAAGTCTAATGCTGCATCTACATTCCACCTCACACCAAATTTTTGTTGATATACTCCCGTCAAAACTCCATACCTTGCAGGTGCGCACAGTGGAGCAGTTACATATCCATCGGTAAATCGAACGCCTTCTTTTGCCAATCTATCTATATTAGGAGTTGGAACAAGATTTGTATCACCATAGCACCCTGCATCGCCATACCCCATATCATCGGCTAAAATGAAAATAATATTGGGACGTTCCATAGAATTGCTCTCGGTATTCTCACACCCTGCAAAAAAAACAGATACGATTACTAGAACAAGTATATTTTTAAATAATTTTATCATTTCTAATTTTGTATTATAATATTTTTTCAAGACAGTTCATACACTATATATCCCTGTACTTATTCCCGCTTAAAAACAGCTTTATCCAAAATCAATGTTTGTTGCTTTGCGCCAAGATCAAATTCAAATCGTACATCCATCGCAGTAGATCCCGAATGCGTGTAACTAAGGGTATATGTTTCTGATGTTGTTTTAATGACTTGATCTGAACTCTCAAAAAATATCGTACTTAGATTTTCATTATCTTTTAGCATCACTTTCAATTGACCTTCACTGCCTATCGCTTTCGCCATAAAGCTTATCTCGTACGTTACCCCTTGGAGTAAGTGCAATAAAGTTCTTCCTTCTTCTATATTTTCATTTGTCTCATTACCAATAAGAGTACGCTGATACATTTGACAATCTGTTGGGCCGTTAACAGTAATTTTTACAGAATGACTTCCGCTTAAGGCATTTGATCCACTCACAAAACTCTTTGTAACTCCTGAAGTAGCCGATAGTTTCCACGTTTGGCTCCCCCAACTTATAAATTCAGAATCAATAATTTGTGACGTGCTTGGAACTAAACCAGGTGCTACTCCAGTTAGCTTATCAAGTACAACTTGATTCCATCCCAATTCCGAATCAAAAATACCAAATGCTCTTTGATTGTTTTGAATACCTGTATACCACATAGAACCAATATTGTGCTCTTCAAAAAGGTCCACAGTATAATTCAACCATGTCTGGAGCTGCCCATTATTGGTACGCCTGTCAAATATCCAACATCCCCATTCGGTTACCACAACCGGCATCGTTGTATCATATTTTTCTTGCCAATCAACGGCATAGTCTATTTCTTCTTTAATAGGAACTTTCCAAGAGTCACCTCCTGGTAGATCTCCAGTATTCATTGCAAACCAGCCATTTGAATTGTTTGGCTCATAAAAATGAATGGCCACGCCAATATTTGGATCCTCAAAAAACCCGCTTCCATCACTTAATGTATAGCTAAGATGTGTTTCGTTTACCCATTGATCTAATTTGTTGGAGTCGTTATAACCTGGGGAAGAAATAAGAATTGGTCTGTCAGTATCCTTTGAACGAATAGCAGTAACAGCAGCATTGTAGAGTTTCATAGCATTCGCATGGTGGGTTGCATTATCCTGAAAACCAATCCCCTTTGGTTCGTTCAATATTTCAAATACTACATCATTTGAGAACTTAGATTTCCACGCATTTGCAATCGCCCCCCATCTTTCGGCAATTTGAATTGTACCCGTATTAATATCTCCAGACCAAGTTCCATTACCCCACATACAAACAACCACCGCTAAATTATAATCAAGTGCATCCTGAATTCTGGATTCGAACTCCAAATACCCACCTGCAGAATACGGCAAGAAAATACGAACTGATTCAAAACCGGCTTCACGTATCGCTTGCATATGTGCTCGTTCGTGTATTACTTTTGGAAACGAACCGGAAAACGGCATAGTCGCATCTTGGTTAATCCCTTTTTTTAGCTTATCAAATACAGCTGCGTATTCAATAGCACCTTTTGGATCTTCTTGGTTTTCTATTACTTCTGTTATTAACAGTTCTGGGTCCTTACAATTAGTAAAAAGCGCAAATATTGTCAGGCTAACAACAAAATAACTTATGTATTTTAGTTTTAATTTTCTAGAAATGTTTTTCATTAGGTTTCTTTATAATAGTTGAGATTAATCCGTATCAACAGTTCCCTATAATTATGGGGTGCTATTGAAATATTGTATTCTCAAATATAACTGTATGTCCTATTCTAAAGGTTGCATATGCGTCTTTTGAGGTATACATATTACCTTTTGAAAAATGATTATGAGTCCAAATTCATTTTCGCTAAATGCGCTACGCAATTGTTTAATCTCAGAAAAAAGATCGTTAACCTACTCTGAGATTTATATAATTAAGCCCAATGATCTGTGATAAGTGTTACATTGGTTAACTGAGTTTTCTTTTTCCAAGGAAAAAAAATGAAATCTCTCTATGACCCTTAGTATTCTAAAATGGCAAACGCATCATGTTTAGGTTTATATCCTAGAACAGATTCGGCTTTGGAAATGTCCAGCAATTTTTCACGATTGTCAGACAGCGCATTGAAGACCCCAAACTTTAAGTCTTCAGGAGCTTCAATAGCCAAGTGTACAAGTTGCGAAAAATCCTCTGCGCTTAAATATACCTTTTTGGCGTATAGAGGATCCATTGGCGGATTTGTCAACAATGCTTTTGATTCGGCAAAAGGTAATGTCCATCCCATTCGAAAGCAAAAACAGGAGATTCCGTGTGCATCACTATAATGTCGCGCAATGGATTCACCAAAGGCTTTTGAAGTTCCATAGAGATTGGAAGGACAGATTACTTCGTCAGAAAGCGGCTCTTCTTGGCCTAGTCCATTAGAAACATTAACGCTACTCGCATACACTACCGTCTCGACTCCTGCACGTAAAGCAGCTTCAAAGGCATTGTACGAACCGCGAATGTTTGGCCCCACCAAATCTTCAAATCCAGCATCAGGTTCCCTTTGTCCAGCAAGGTGAACCAAGACAGAAACCTCTTTTAGCGATTCAGTAAACACTTCTAGATTTGTAATATCAACAGACATAAACGGATATTTCCACCCTTCAGGTTTCCTTCTACTTGAAGTCAAAACATCATATCCTAATCCTTCTAAAATTTCACAAAGCGATGTACCTACATCACCCGTAGCTCCAGTAATCATAACTTTTTTCTTCATCTGTTTAAATTCTATTCTCTAATAAATACTACTTTGTCTAAATATAATACCTGTTCTTTCGCTCCGAAATCAAATTCCAACCGTACATCCATCACAGTTTCCGCTTTGTGTGTGTACAATACAGTATATGTTTTTGGAGTTTGATCTAATATAATCCAGGTTCCATCTTTTTCAGAACTGTCATAAATAGTTTCTAAACCTTCTACGTCTTTTAACCTAATTTTTAATCGACTATTCCCGTTTTCACTAGCACCAATAAAACTAATTCTATAGGTTCCCCCTTGTTTTAGATGTAGTAAACTTCTACCTGGCGCTCCTTTGTATTCGCCATCAGCATGATATGATTCTTGATACAATTGCCCTTCCGCATTTTTTGGAATAGTAACTTTTAACATCGAACTCCCACTAAATGCATCAGTTCCATAAATATATTCTATTGTTATTTTTTCAGAAGTCAACATCCATGAAAATCCTGGTTGAAGAAATTCGCTGTCAATGGTCTGTGAAGTTTTTGGAAGCGAGGTCGGATTTACACCTGTTAAGTTGTCAAGTACGTTCTGATTCCAACCAAACTCAGAATCAAAAATACCAAACGATCTTTGGTTGTTTTGAATTCCTGTGTACCACATATTTCCAATATCGTATTTTTCAAAGTTCTCCATGTGATAATCTAACCATTTGGTTACTTCTTCATTTGGACGACCTGTAAAGGACCACAAACCCCATTCTGTTGTAATGATTGGAATGTTTACCCCTACAGCTTTTCTCCAAGCATCGGCTAAGGTTAACTTTATTAAAATGGTAGGTTTCCATTTTTCGTCTTCTTCCGGAAGTGGCGTAAGCCACATAGCAAAGTTAATTCCGTCTTCGTGTCTTGGATTGTAAAAATGGATGGCTACTCCAGCATTTGTATCCTCATAAAAACCTTTTCCACCATCAAAAGTATAGGTAAGGTGCTCCTTGGTGACATAATTTTCTAAATATTCAGGATCATTACTTCTAGGTGAACCAATTAAAATAGGTCGATCTGGGTCTTCATCTCGAATAGCCTGTGCTGCTGCATTGTATAATTTCATTACATCTACATAAGTCTCTTCATCCTTATAACCAATTCCTTTTGGTTCATTTAATATTTCAAATACCAAATCACTTGGATACTCTTTCCATGCTTTGGCTAGTGTTCCCCATTTTTCAGCAATTTGTTCTGCTCCAATTTCTATATCATTTTGGGCCCAAGATCCATCACCCCACATGCAAATCACTATGGCTAAATTATTGGCTAAGGCATCTTTTATTTGCTGTTCGACCTCTTCAATGCCTGCTCTGTATGGCATAAAAATTCGCACTGATTCAAATCCTGCTTTTGCAACCGATTCAAAGTGTGCAGCATCGTGTTGTAATTTTGACCACACCCCTGTACTCGGTAGTGATGTATCAACATTGACCCCTTTGTTCAATTTTTTAAAAACGGAAGCATTGGCGCGTTGCTTTAATTTTGATGATTCTTCACACCCAGTCAAAAGTGGTGCACAAAGTAAAATCACAATTATTACTTTACATTGATTTAAAATTGTTGATAAACTTTGTTTGTACATAATTGTTTTTTATAATTAGTTTCTAATGAATTCTACTTTGTCTAGATAGAGGACTTGTTGTTTCGCTCCTAAATCAAATTCTAATCGAACATCCATTACAGTTTCTGCATTGTGCGTGTACAATTTCGTATAGGTCTTTGGGTTTTTATCAATTGTAATCCATGTATCGTTTTCTTCGTAACTATCGTAGATTGACTTCATGGTTTTAGCATCCTTCAGCAGTACTTTCATGCGACCGTTTCCTTTTTCACTTGCAGCTATAAAGCTGATTCTATAGGTTTCTCCTTTCACAAGGTGAAGCAAGCTTCTCCCAGAAACACCTTTGTATCCTTTTTTACTTTTATAGGTTTGTAAATATAATTGTCCATATATATTGTCAGACACCGTCAATTTAAGCATGCTAGAACCGCTGAACGCATTCTTCCCGTAGATATATTCTTTTGATATTTTATCCGAAGTCAACTTCCAAGCAAAGTCGGGTTTGAAGAACTCTCCATTCACCACTTGATTTGTCTTTGGAAGTATCGTTGGTATAACTCCAGTGAGTTTGTCTAACGCCAACTGATTCCAACCGAATTCAGAATCGAACAAACCAAAAGTTCGTTGATTGTTCTGAATACCTGTATACCACATATTCCCAATATTATGTTGTTTAAAAAGCCTCATGTGATAACCGAACCATTTGTTGAGGTCTTCGTTGCTACGCTCTGGAAACAACCAGCAACCCCATTCAGTGGTAATAATAGGAATGTCAATATTGATCTTGTTTCTCCAATCTACAGCATACATTATTTGCTCAGTAATTGGAGCTTTCCATTTCGCGGCATCGTCCCCAAGAGGATTAGTTCCCATTGCAAAATTAATTCCGTCCTTGTACTTCGGGTTGTAAAAATGAATAGACACGCCAATATTTGGGTCATCATAGAACCCTTTACCGTCACCAAAAGTATAGGTAAGGAATTTATCTGTTACATAAGGATCTAAAAACTCAGAGTCATTATAACCAGGCATCCCAACCAGAATCGGACGGTCTGAATCTACATCTCGAATGGCTTGTATGGCAGCATTATACATCGCCATTACATTTGCATTATTTTCATGATTCGGCTCAAAGCCAATCCCTTTCGGCTCATTGAGTATCTCGAAAACAAGATTGTTCGAATAGCCTTTGTACTTTTCTGCCATTTCCCTCCATCTACCAGCAAGCTGTTTCTCAGCCAGATTCTGATCTTTAGACCATTGACGCGAGCCCCATAGACAGATCACAATCGCCAAATCATTGGCAAAGGCATCGACAATCTGTTGATCGTTATATTTTCCTTTTGAAAAAATCCGAACAGACTCGAAGCCTGCATCGGCCACTGCCTCAAAGAGCTTTACATCATGCTGAACCTTCGGCCATACGCCTTGGAAAGGTGTAGCTGTATCCATGTTAACACCCTTATGAAGCTTTTTGAAAACCGACGCATTAATGCGGGGTTTCAGTTTTGTCGCTTCTTGTGATACCCCAAGTAAAGGCATACACAATAGAGCAATTATCACAACAATACACTTGCTCATGGGTTGAGAAAGTTTCTTCTGTTTTGAAAAATGAGTATTCATTACTTGTTATTTTTTACTTAATTCTTTTTTAGAACTTGTACGGTTCACATACAGATAATACGCACCTACAATTCTTTTCCCTTCCGCATCTTCAAACAACGTATAGATGGAAGTTTCTCCTGCCTTCACTTCGAAAGTAAATCGAGCTGACTTGTCAGTAGGATCAATCTTGATACTTTGTTCTTGATCACCAACCATAATTTTTGCTGAAGCGATCGGAAAAGAAACCCCTGGAATCAAGATACCATCGGTAACCTTCGTTGCAGGAACAGCATCATTCAATCCATACCCAGATTCAACAGGCCATCTTCTTAGCTCAAACTCATAAGTACCAGATTGATCGACCACCACATGCCATTTACCACTCTTTTTATCACCTTTTCTAACTTGCTTTTGCTGGTCGACAAAAATGTTGTACCAATCACAAGCCGTTAGCATCATTGGATTTTCCTTATGAGAGCCAATCACAATACGGTGAATCTTCGCAGCATCGTCCTTTACGTCATCCCACCATGTGTTGAGGTGATTTCTCATGGCAGCAACAATCTTAGGATTTTCTGCTGCAATATCTGTATCTTGATGAGGATCCTTAGAAACATCATACAAGGTTTTATCATGTAAGAAACGCCATTTCTTCCATAACACAGCGCCTCTATCTTTCTTTGGAGCAGCAGCGTTATCTGGATTGTCTTGTTCAGGGAATAAGACTTTCTGTGGAGTCTTTGTAAAGTTGATGACCAACATACGATCATCCAATTTATTGACTTCCTTTTTCATTAAAGGCAACAGGTCAACACCATCCATTGCATGTGGCAATTCTTTCACACCGATAACCGAAGCTAAGGTTGGTAAAAGATCTTGGATATGAGTTAGATCATCAAAAACGGCAGGCTTTCCTACAATAGCCTCAGGTCCCTTGATGAATAATGGTACTCGGTGACCTCCTTCAAACAATTGTTGCTTTCCTCCTTTCATTCCTGCATTGTAATAATGCCTTCCGAATGAACTTCCGTTGTCTGTCATAAAAATAACAATCGTATTATCGTCTAAGCCGTTTTCTTCTAGAAAGGCCATCACTTTACCTACGTTTTCATCGATATTAAGTCCCATTGCAAAAAACGTAACCATCGCTTCCTTAAGATCGGTACCATAATAGGAGTGCATCTTTTCAGTTTTAAATCTTTCGAGAATGGCAGGGTTTGCTTCCAAAGCCTTCCTTGCTGGATCTCTGTATTTATTTGGAACATAAGGTGGCCAGTGAGAAGCATTAAATGGAAGGAAGGTGAAAAATGGCTCAGAAGCTTCCTTCTTCTTTTTCATCCAAGAAATAGCTTCGTCGGTAAATACATCTGTACAATAGCCATTGAAACGTTCTCTTTTCCCATTGTGATTGTAGAAATCATCAAAATAATCATTATCCCAATAATCAGCCACACTGTTTATGTGTGAAGATGGAAACCAAATAGCTTCATCAAAACCACGATCTTCAGGACGAAATGGGTAATTATCACCCAAGTGCCACTTCCCAAAAATACCCGTTGCATACCCTTCTTTATTGAAAACATCTGCCATGGTTTTGAGAGAAGGATCGATCAAACTTCGTCCGCTACTCACATTGATGGCGCCATTTCTCATGGCATCTTGCCCTGTCATCAATTGACTTCTAGAAGGTGTACACATTGGTGCGACATGAAAATCAGTGAATCGAGTTGCACTATTTCCTAGTTTATCAATGTTGGGTGTTTTAATTACTGGATTCCCATGAATAGAGAAATCTCCATATCCCTGATCATCAGTTAGAATGATGATGACATTGGGAGTAGTTTGTGCCTTTACGCAGCTTGTATTTAACAGCGTAACTAAGCTTATTGCAATTAAAGTTGTTATTTTCTTGAACATATAATTAGTTGTTTTTTACTTTGAATTCATTAATATCTTTGAACAGGTTCTTGTAACCAATTCGATAGTTCTGAGTTTCATACGGATTGAAGTTTGGATTCGGAGTAGGTTCAGAAGCATTTACTTTCTTTCTCCAAGCAAGTAACTTTATGCGTAGTTTCTTTGATATTTCTGGATGCGTGTTCGCAAGGTTGTTGTATTCACCAATATCATCTTTTAGGTTATACAACTCAACACGACTTTCTTCATAGAATTCGATCAATTTCCAATCGCCAGAACGTATTGCTGAAGCAGGTTCAAAGCCTCCTTCGTAATGTGGATAATGCCAAAACAAATCTTTTCTATCGTAGTTTTCACCTTTCAACAAAGAAGCAAAACTACTAGCATCCATATGATTTTGAGGTTCTTGCGGAAGACCAGCAAGTTCAAGAATCGTAGGGTAAAAATCAGTACTTGATATAGGCACATCTGAAACACTTCCAGCTTCAATCTGACCAGGCCAACTTACAATCATCGGTACGCGGATTCCTCCTTCATACAAAAAACATTTGCCAGCACGCAAAGGTGCATTAGAAGTCACTTCGCTTGCCCCACCATTATCAGAAAGAAAAACGACAACCGTGTTTTTATCTTGACCTGTTTTTTTCAACGCTTCGAGCACATCACCAATAGCGGTGTCCATTGCTTCGATCATAGCTGCATAAACAGGATTGTTTTGAGTCTTCGCAAATTTAATCATTCGTTCCTGACGCCATTCATCGTTGGCTTTATCCTTCTTCTCGTATTTTGATTTCAGATCTTCACGCGCCATCCATGGACTGTGAACCGAGTAAAAGGAAAGATAGGTAAAGAACGGACGCTCATGTTTTCTTTCTAAGAAAGAAATAGCTTCTTTCGCCAAACGATCTGGCAGATGTTCACCATCTGGGCCATCTGTAAGACGGGGATTGTTATAAGGAGAAAAGAATTTATTTCCACCAATAGGCGCTCCCCATGCGCAACCTGCAATATTTGTTTCGAATCCCTGGTGTTCAGGCCAATACTTTTCAGGTTTCCCTAAGTGCCATTTCCCAATGAAGTAGGTTTCATAACCGTTGGCATTCATAGATTCAGGCAATGTAATTTCCTCCAACGGCAACGCCTCTGTATAGGATGCACTGCGTAGGATGGTGTTCCATTTATATTTTTCTGGTTGAGGAGCCCCAACCCAGTTTGTCATCTTTAATCTAGCAGGGTGTTTACCTGTCATAATACTAGCACGTGTTGGAGTACACATCGACTCGGCATAGCCATTGGTAAATAACATTCCTCTGGTAGCGAGCTTGTCAATGTTTGGAGTTTCGAAATATGTACTTCCATTTACACCTACATCAGCCCATCCCAAATCATCAACAAGGATGAATAGAAAATTTGGACGATCATCTTGCGCTTTGACAGTAGTTCCAGTTAACAGTAATGATGTCAATATAAATAGTTTTATAGTTTCTTTCATTTTATAAAATCTTAAATTCCTTTTAGTTTGTATAATCACCCAACCAAGCATTCAGAGAATCCACTAGTCGAAGAAATCTTGATCTTCTGGTCTTAAGTATTTTCTTGTTTTTTCTTTATTGAGAGTAACTCCAATTCCTGGGCTATCCCATACTTTGATATGTCCGTCAACAATCAATTGCTCTGGCATTCCATCAACGATATCTGGCCACCATGTGGTTGGTGGTTTACAATATTCAAAGGCAATTAAATTATCTGGCATCGTAGCACTGACTTGAACCATTGCCGCTAATCCTAATACTCCATTAAAGACACCATGAGGTGCAATCTGAATACTATGCATATCAGCATATTCAGCAATCCATTTCAATTCAGCAAGTCCACCAACATCCATTGGGTCTGGACCAATAACACGTACAGCACGACTTTCAATCAATTCACGGAATCCATGACGTAGATATATCTGCTCACCTGTATGAATTGGTGTTGTGGTTGCTTGAGTCAATTCTTTATATTCGGGAACTCCCACATGATTGCTTCTGTCTCCTGTAAGCATATCTTCGAGCCAAAGTATCGGAAAGCGTTCCATTTCTTTTGCAAAACGGATGGCATCTGAAAGTGCCCATCCTGGACCGCAATCAAGTGCTAATTGTGCTTTTCCGTCAATGGCTTCCACCATGGCTTCTACACAGTCAACACAATGACGAAATCCTTTTTCTGTCAAAAGACCTCTGTTTAGATGAGGAGGTCCTGGTCTTGGTTCATTCAAAAAGAAATCAGGTATTTCAAAGGGCATTGGAGAATGAAAACCAACACCATATTTAATAATCGTGAAACCTGCAGGGTCTTTCACCGCTTCTTTTAAATGTTTGGTGATTTCCTCTGGTGTATATTTATAAGAAGTATGCAAATCATCTCTAGAACCACTCACATAAACCCGAACTCGATCTCGAACTTTACCACCAAGCAAACGATACAGTGGAAGACCAGCAGCCTTTCCGGCCAGATCCCACAATGCCATTTCAACACCACTCACGGCACTTCCCCAGGGTTTGAATCCACCCATATTACGGATTTTTAGCATCACGCGTTCTACATCACGTGGATCTTCTCCTAGTATATAATCTTTCAAGAGAAGAACTTGCGGCTTGATATAAGGTTTGAACCATTCAATCTGACCATATCCGCATAAACCCGTATCTGTGGTAATCCGTATTGTGGGTTGTCCACCAATTATCGCGCATTTTAGATTGATTATTTTCATACGTTGAAGTTTTAATATTTTAAAAGTATCCCCTGCCTGCCAATTGGCAGGCAGGCAGGGAACTTGCTGATTAATTAGTCACTCTGGAGTGAATAAGTAATTATGTTTGTTTTATAATTTACATGACATTACATGGTCAACAAGATCTTGTAAAGGCACCGTTGCTAACCCAATAGCTGTATCACAGCAACCGTAGTATATATGTAGTATTCCATCCACTTCTACTGCTCCCGTTGGAAATACAACATTCGGAATATAATGTCCAACCTTTTCATAATAGTGCTCTGGTTCCATAAATGGCTCTTCACACCTTGCTATTACCTTTGTTGGGTCATCGATATCAAGCATCATGGCGCTCATACGGTAACAAACACGATTCAATTCTAGATCCTCATTCTCTACACCATGATAAGTTGTAAGCCAACCATGTTCAGTTCTAATAGGAGGTGTAGACCCTCCAATACGGTTCCCTTCCCATTCATAGGCAGGCATGATCACAGTTTCAGGGTCAGACCAGGTTTTTAAATCGTCAGAGTAGCTGATCTTAATTCCAGGGTTTTCCTTGAATTTAACAGCCGTATCCACAAAACCACTTGGACGACGAAGTAAAGCATACTTCCCATTTATTTTTTCTGGAAACAAAATATTGTTTCTATCATCTATTTCTCCATGAGTAATAAAAGAAACAAACTCCCAAGTAATCATATCCTTTGAACGAAGAATTCCTGAACGACTTTGATTGTCCTTAGTTTCACCACTGAAGCCAGGATACTCATGCTGGGAAGAGATTGGAACACCAACACCAGTCGTATTTGTATCGTACGAAAATGGACGTAGCGCAAAAGTCAATAAATAGTCTCCATCAATTTTTACAATACGTGGATCTTGAATACTCCCATATTTAAAACCTACCATTTCTGCAGTGATAGCAGGTTGGTCAGAGGTGTGCTCCCAGTTTATACCATCCGTACTTTCGAGCTTTCCAAGAAAGCATTGAAAAGGATGCAGACTTCCTGCTGCTCTTTCAAACATTGTAAATTTACCGTTTTCATAGATCACCGCAGGGTTCATCGTTGCAGCCATTCTCCATGGTAATTTCCCTGGTCTAACCACAGGGTTTTCACTACACTTATCTATCTTTAATTTCATATTTCTTCTCTTTACTTTTCTATACTATATTCATACTTCATCGGAACTGGTGCTTCAAAATCTGATTTAACTTCAACAAAATCGCCTTTGTCAATGGATTCTAATATTGCAGATACCGTATCAATTACGTGTGCTGCTTGACTCGCACTTGAATGTAAGCTACGACCTTCAATAATTGCTTGTGCCATATCTTGTACGCCACGAGAAAACTCCATGTGTTTTTCTGCTCCAACACCATTATGTGTTACCTTTTTATAAGGTTTAGCATACTCACCGAATTCAACCGGTGCGTGGAAATTTTGGAAGTCTCCCAGTTTTAAACGACCACCGTCACCATGGAATTCTAGAGCCCCACCTTGATAAGACATTTTTGCGTAGAAATTCACTGATAAACGGCAAGTTACACCGCTTTCAAGCTCAATTACCGCAAGGTAATAGTCTGGTGTTGTAATAGTAAATGACTCTCCATTCATAGTAACATGATCTTTCTTAAGCACTTTGCTATAACCTAATACACGTTTAACAGGTCCAAAGAACGCTGTTAACAGTGTTATTGGATATACGGCTACGTCCCAGATTACACCCAAATCGTAGAAAGGTCCCGGATTAGGATGCCAATCTTCAATTAAACCATGGTTTACTTCAGCATAGGCCAAACGAACATCACCAAGTTTTCCACTTTGAATAACGCTCCATGCAGCATCTTGAGCTTCACCCATATAGGTTATTGGAGAACTACTAAAATGAAGCCCTTTTTCCTTAGCTAGGTTTACAAGCTCCCAACTCTCTTCGCTTGTCATTGCAATTGGCTTTTCTGTATGAACATTTTTACCAGCCTCAAGACATTTACGGATTACTTCTGCATGTACCTGAAAAATTGTAAGGTTTACAACAATCTTAACTTCAGGATCTGCAAGGACTTCTTCAAGACTAGCATACACTTTACCTCCATATTTCTGCGTACATCCTTCTGCACGACTATGATCGATATCTGAAAATCCCAAAAGCTTCACTTCTGGATACTTCAACATGTTTTCTGCATAGCTAGTCGAGATGTTTCCACATCCTACGATAACAGCTCCAATTTGTGTTTTTCCTGTACTCATTATATTTCTTTATTAATTTAATAGTCTATTGATTTGATTCTTCTAGACCCTGAGGTTAAAATCGTTGACTTACTTCCCTTTCTTTTCTAAGAAGAATTTCCATTCGTGAATTCGATTGGGATCATAATTGGGGTTTAGGGTAGGCATTTGTGCGCCGACTTCTTTTCGCCATTGGCGAAGGTCGCTTAACAATTCCTTTGTTTTTTCCGGCATGGAAAATATCAAGTTTACAGTCTCTCCGATATCATTCTCTATATCATAAAGCTCTGCTTGTGTTCCGTCGAAATGTTCGATTAGTCGGTACTTCCCCTTGCGTATAATTCCGTGAGGCGATGCTCCTCCATGATGATAATGAGGATAATGCCAATAGAGAGCTTCCCGTTTAAGCGGTTGTTGTTTCAGTAATAAAGGAAGGAGGTTGATACCATCAAGTTCCTGATCCTCTGGCTGTTTCTGCCCTGTCATTGCTTGGAATGTAGGGAAGAAATCGATGCTACTAACTGGCTCACTGGTTTTGGTTCCTGCAGGAATTTCTCCAGGCCACCAGAAAATAAGAGGCACACGATACGCACCTTCATACACGGCACCCTTTCCGTCTCGCAAAGGAGCATTGTTTGTTTTTTGCGGTCTGTCTGCATAGTGGACCCCACCGTTGTCCGAGGCGAAAATCACCAAGGTATTGTCCGCCAGTTTCAGGTCGTTAAGCGACTGCATAATCCGACCGATATTTTCATCCAAGATTTCAATCATTCCGGCATTTGTTGGATTGCGTTGGATGTGTTCTGGTGTTAGCTTTGCTTCGTACTTCCGAACGAGTTCTTCTCTAGCCTGAGTTGGACGATGCGGTGAAAAAAACGACAAATGAATAAAGAACGGATTGTCATGAGGACGTTCGAGACTCTTTATCACTTCATCAGTTAAACGATCGGTGAGGTAATCACCTTTCTTACCTGCCATTGTTTTTACTGTTGGCCAAGGATAGAAATAGGAACCTGGCCAGCCACTTTTGGTTTCCGCGACACTATGGTCGAACCCCTGTGTAACTGGAAAGTGCTCTTTGCCTCCTAGGTGCCATTTTCCGAAATAAAACGTTTCGTAACCGACCTTTTTCAACATTTCGGCAAGTGTAACTTCTTCGTGAGGTAAATACCAACGCGTCCAGTCTGGTGGTGATAGTGCAACATGAGGATAATCCAGGCCACTAAGGAAATCCGTCAGATGTAATCGTGCAGGTGTTTTTCCTGTCAAAATTGCCGCTCGAGTAGGCGAGCAAACGCCTGCCGCAGCATAAGCATCTGTGAAACGCATACCTTGAGACGCTAGTTTGTCAATATTTGGTGTTTCATAGAATGTGCTTCCATAAGAACTGAGATCCTTCCAACCGAGATCATCGGTAAGGATAAACAGAATATTGGGTGCAGATGATTTGGCTTGTGTATTTTGAGCTTCAGCAATTTGGCTGATGCCCAACAAAAGGATAGTGACTATTCCAGCAATGACTGGATGTAATTTTTTAATTCGATTCAATTTAGTTGTTCTTTGATACATTAGCACTTTTTTGATACGCAGGACGTGTCCCTCTTAGTTTGATGTCATCTAAAATGATTTCACTATGACGCTCGGTAAATAGGATTGAAAAACGGACATTTTCAACGGATTCAGATTCGTGCGTATAGGTAAACTCATATTTGGTTAATTCTGTATTGATTTCTACCTGTTCTGAAGTCCACAAAACAGTTTTATTTTCTGGAGCAACGCCTAACTGCACACTCAATTTTGTCTTATTTACAGGTGTTTTTGCGTAAAAGGAAATTTTATAGGTATTCCCTTGACGCAATTGCAGCATATAGAAACCTTCTGAAAAAAACCTCCAATCAGATTGGGTTTGCTGATAAATTACTGGTTGCTCAGGCCAGACAAACATGACGTTACAACGTAGTGCACGTGAACCATTTACTCCTTCTCCTTCAACGGTATTGAGGGTCACATGTCCATTGGAATACCAATGCTCCCGATCCATCATAAAAGTTGAATTGTTAATCTGATTCGTAGGCAAATGCATAATTTGTGGTTTTTGATCAGTTAATGCTTCTACAATATCAACCGTCTTTTCAAATCCCCATTCAGAAGTATAAAGTGAAAATGTCCAAGCATTATTGAATACACCTGTGTAGTACATCCAGTCAATATCTCTTTTCTTGCATTCATCTTTCATAAATTTGATGAACTTCAAAACCTCTTGACGATTGTTTGGCAATTTTGATCCCCATTCACTCATCACCACTTTTTTCTTGTGCGTTTTTGCCCACTCATGTCCCCATTCTAAGGCTTCTAGAATTTCTTCTTTCCACTTCGGATTTGCTTCAATAATTGATTTGGTGATATGGCTATGAGTCCAATGCTGTGGTCTATAATTGTGGAAAATTCCCCAGATATTTTCATCCTCTTCAAATCCTGTTCCATCAGAAAGTTGATAGGTTAAAAACTCAGGAGTAACATACTTTAGCAACATATCTGCATGATTGTTGTGTGGTCCTCCGATAGCAATAATCCGTGTAGGGTTCGTTGCTCGAATCGCCACAATAGCATCTCCAAGCCATTGCATTAGCTCAACATCATATTGATACTCATTAGGATGTCCCGCCATTTTTGGCTCGTTCATAATTTCAAAAACCAATTCTTTGGGATACATTTGATACAATTCGGCAAATTTTCTCCAATATTCAACAAAAGATGCTTTCCCTTTAGCTTTACTCGTAAAACCAGTTATTACCGCGGTCAAACCTTTATTGATTGCACCATCTATTGCTGCTCTATAAAACATCGGATCTACTCCTTGCTTCACAAAAAAGCGTACACTTTTAAATCCTGCTGCCTTAAATACATCATAATAAGCAGAATCATAGCCTATCTTATTGACCTCGGTGGTTGAAAAATCTAAATTGATTCCTTTACCTATAGTTGGCCAATGCTCTTGGGCAGAAATTCTTAGTTGTGCAACTAGACAAAGACTAAGGATTAACCCATTACTGATATGTTTTTTAATTCGATTCAATTTGTTAGTTCTTTGGCAAATGAATACTTTTTTTATACTCAGGACGTGTCCCGCTTAGCTTAATATCATCCAAAATAATTTCACTGTGACGATCTGTAAAAATGAATGAGAAACGTACATCATCTAAAGTTTCAGAATCATGCGTATATGTAAATTCGTATTTGGTTAATTCTGTATTTATTTCAATCTGATCAGAAGTCCATAAAATTTCTTCATTGTCTGGAGCCACTCCCAATTGAACACTTAACTTAGTTCTATAGCCTGTTGTTTTAGCATAAAAAGAAATGTCATAGGTATTGCCTTTTCGCAATTGCAACATACCATCTTTAACAGGGAATTTCCAATCTGGAGGTGTTTGCTGATAAATCACCGGATCATTGGGCTCGATAAATGCAACCATGCAACGCATCGCACGAGAACCATTTACACCTTGGCCATCTACTGAAGTAATATTTACCTGCTCTGTAGAATACCAGTGGTCTGCATCTAACTCAAAACTTGAATTATTAATTTGCGAGGTTGGAGGCACTACCGTTGGATAAACTCCGGTTAAAGCTTCAACAAATTCGGCAGTCTCGTCCCATCCTTTTTCTGATGAATACAAAGCAAAATCCCACGAATTATGGAAAACTCCACAATATTGCATCCATTCAATACCCCTCTTAGCAGTTTCATCTACCATAAATTTGAAGTACGTTTTTATGTCTTCATGGTCGTTGTACATTCTTGTACCCCATTCAGTAAGAATCACTTTCTTCTTATGTTTTTTAGACCATTCTACAGTTTCGTCTAAATTATCAACTACTTCATTTCTCCAATCTGGATTCACTTGATTCAAGGTTACTGGTTTACCACTATGAGACCATCCCGAAGGAACATACAAGTGAAAAACACCCCAAATATTCTTGTCATCATCAAATCCAGAATCGTCTGGTAATTTGTAATCTAAATACTCCGAACTTACATATTTTATGTAACGTACATTGTTATGACCCATTCCTCCAATTGCCAACACTCTAGTTGGGTTGGTAGCTCTAATAGCAACAACCGCCTCTCCAATCCAATCCATTACTACTTTTGCTTCCTCGTCTATCCACGGGTGTTTGTGCCCTGCTTCTCTCAGTTTTTCTGCATTTGGATGGCCTGCCATTTGTGGCTCATTCATCAACTCGAAAATCAGTTCTTTTGGATACATTTTATAAAACTCTGCATAGTCTTTCCAGAACTTTACAAATTTTTCTTTTCCATTTGTTTTTGCCGAAAATGCAACAAGAACTACAGTTAATCCTCTTTCTAAAGCATTGTCGATTGCTTCTTTATAGATGATTGGGTCCTGACCGTGCTTTACAAAATAGCGAACACTTTTAAAACCGGCTTCATCGAATGCCTCAATAAATCCGGGATCGTATCCTACTTTATTTACTTCTGTAGTTGAAAAATCAAGGTTTACTCCAGGAGTAATTACCGGCCATTTTTCTTGTGCCTGCATATTAAAACTCCCTACTACAAAGCAAATCGCCATTAAAATTGTTATCCTTCTATTCATTTTGTTGATTTTTTAATTCTTTAATTTTTGTTGATTAATTGTTGTATGTACTTTCAAAAAAGTGAATACAAACGGGTTGCGGCACTTCAATAATTTCATACATTACAGTCAATAGACCAGTATCTTGATTAATATTAAAAGTGACTATATTGTTACTGTCTTTATTTGCTACTAGCAAATAGTTGCCAGTTGGATCTATGCTAAAATTTCTAGGATGGGACCCCATAGTAGATTGAAATCCTAAAACTTCTAATGTTCCTTTTTGTTTATTAATGCCACAAATGATAATGCTATCGTGACCTCGATTAGAAGCATACAAGAATTTACCATTTGGATGTACATGGATATCTGCTGAAATGTTTTCACCAGTAAAATAATTTGGAAGCGAAGAGATTGTATCAATCAATATCAACGTCCCTTTTTCAGTGTCATATTGATATGAATTGATGGTGTTTCCTAACTCATTCAACAAGAAAACAAAACGACCGTTTGGATGAAAATCCATGTGACGAGGTCCTTGTCCTGGACCAACTTCTATTTGCCCGTTTTTATAGGGTAATAATTTACCTTTTTCAAGGTCTATTTTATAACTGATAAGCATATCCTTTCCTAAATCTGCTGCTAACGCAAATTTGTTATCAGGCGAAACAGTGACAGAATGCGTATGTGGTCCTTCTTGACGTTCAGTATTTACATTAGAACAGCCCTCATGTTGTACAACATCTGTTGCAGATCCAAGCGAACCATCCTTTTGAATAGGTAGCATTGCAATATTTCCTCCCATATAATTGGAAACTAGCACATACTGCTCTGTCTGATCGATACTTACATGACAGGGATACGCACCATGAGTTGCTTGTGAGTTCAAATAAGTCAGCGCCCCTGTTTGCTTGTTTATTGCATACCCCGAAACAGCACCACCTTGGACTCTGTTTACTTCAGCAACTTCACTAACCGAATACAAGAATTGACCGTCAGTAGTAATCCTCAAAAATGAAGGGTTGTCAATACCAGACATTGACTCAATACGAGTAAGACCACCAGTTGACAGGTCAAATTGGTATACATAGATACCCTCGCTGTAGCTGTCTGTAGTGTAGGTTCCGATATAAACAAATAAATTTTTCATATTGTCTGATTCAACAAATAATTATGGTGTTAATTCACACCTCTACGTTTTTCTAATTCGCCACGCAAATCATACATTCTACCCTCCGTTAAGGTATATTTATAGATGCAATAGAAAGCAACAACAGCTCCTAGTATCGGAACAATGCCGAGTAAATTAACAATCGTTTCCATAGAACCTTCAGGTTGGTTTACTCCTAAATCGTTATCAACACCAAGACCTTCCACTATAAAACCGTTAATCAACAATGCAATTGCAAGTGCGAATTTAAGTACCCATGAGAAAATTGCCCCAAACATTCCTTCGCGACGTGTACCAGTCTTCATTTCATCGTAGTCTACAACATCGGCAATCATTGAGGGAACAAGTACAAAGAGACCTGCTATACCTATGGCTACTAAGAAACGAGGAATCAAAACCAACTCTGGCATGTCTGGGACATAACAGAAGAAGTTAGCCAGTGATCCTAGAACAAGAAATAAAGGAGCTATCATACAAATAACGCGCTTGCCCACTCGCTTCGATAATACAGAAATAGGCCATAACATCAATACAGTTGCAATATGGTGTGATGCTTCAATCAATCCATTCCAGGTACCAAATAATGCACCATCGTTATTGAGAACATAGTATCTTAAAGGGTATATGTAGGCTGTTGCTACAGTATTGTAGGCAAAAAGGGCCGCAAAAAAAGCAACAACCAAAAAGATAAAGGGCTTACAGGAGAATGTGAATTTTATGCTTTTAAGAACGGAAATTCGTTCTTGCTTCTTTACGTATGATTTCGTCTTTTCTTTTAGAGTCAATGCTGGAATCAATCCCAAAACAATCATTACCAAACCAAAACCTAAACCAACCATTCGTATTCCCTCGCTAGGACCTGACCAAAAGTCCGAGTGCACTAAGGCGAAAAACCATGAAAACATAAAAATCCCGTTCAGTGAGTTTGCTAATACACGTACGTTCATCATATTTGTGCGCTCGTGAAAGTCAGACGACATTTCGTAGCCCATGGCAAGAAACGGTACTGTAAACACAGTGTACGATGTATAAAACAACAATGACAATACTAAAAAAGTAGTAAAAAAGGCTGTATCACTAAGACCCGATGGAATGAACCAGATAGCTATAAAAAATATACCTGATAATATCGCGCCTACCCCGACAAACGGACGACGACGCCCAAATCGGCTACGAAAGTTATCGGATATAGCTCCCATTAAAGGATCTGTTATGGCATCCCAAAGTCGCGTAATTGCCAATACTGAACCGACAAGAACGGCGCTGTATCCCAGTTCCATATTAAAAATAGCTAACGCGAACGCGACAAGCGTCCACTGGAAGGTCATATCTGCAAAACTACCACTTCCGTATAGGATTTTTTTTCCAAGTGAAACCTTATCCTCTGGTGCTGTTTTATGGTTTGATTTAGTCATCTTTTTTTTGTTTAAGTGAGTTGATTACCCCTTTTGGCATTTAGTCCCAATTGACAACCACTCCGAAGTAACTTTCGTCTCGGTTTCTCAGTGCTTGATACCCAGCAAGAGCTTCCTCTGGACTAAGTACATGTGTCATTAATGGTCCTGTTACAAGTTTTCCTTCAGCCAAAAAGCGAAGTATTTTTTCATTATTTTGCTCAATCGATGTTTGACTATCTTTAGTTTGTGAACGATATCGGGGGTACAACCATTCATGGGCTCCCTTAAATTGAATATTTTGATTTGCTAAGTGAATAGAGCGAAGCAGGGGAACCATGTCTCCATTGAATTCGCCACGAGGTGTACCAAGCAATATGCATTCTCCTCCAGGTGCGATGGCGTCAATTGCCCCATTGATAACTGCTGGAATTCCAGTAGCATCAACAAAAGCATGCACTCCTCGACCCCCAGTAAGTTCTTTCAATGCTTTGGTTACGTCTGTTTTTCCATCTATAACGGTTTCAACACCACACTTCTTCATACCTTCTAGTCGGGCAGGACTTACATCTATACCGATAACATTACATCCAGCAAGCGCAAATAATTGTGCTGCCAAATTCCCTACAAGTCCTAAACCACATACTGCTACTGTGTCGCCTATCTTTGTATTTGAAGCCATTACAGCACTAATAGATACACCAGCCATACGTGTAAATACAGCCACTTTAGGATCCAACCCTTCAGGAATTTTTTGCGCATAGTTCTTAGCAAGTGCTATCTTTTGATGTGGTCCATGCGTAAAAATCATGTCTCCTGGAGATACATGTTTAACAGCACTTCCAACCTCCAACACTTTTCCTACACTTCCATAACCTGGAGTATAAGGTAGTGGAGCCCAAGATTCCAATCCAGCCCAAATAGAAAGTTCTGTACCAGCACTCACAATGCTCGCACTAGTTTCGATTAATATATCCTCTGCTCCGGAGACCTTTGGCACATTTGCCTCTGCACAAACTACGGTTTCAGTATTCTGAAAAACGATTTTCTTGTTCATTATTGTAATTCCTTTAGTTTTATTTTAACTGTTTTCTTGGCTTGTTTTTTTCACCAAACATCGAATGAAAATTTCTATAGCAACCCTGCATTGATGGAGAATTGATCTTGTGAAATTATCTTTTGATAGAGAAGTAAAATTCGGTGTTTTTTATTCTTTTATGGTTTGAATATTGCTTTTAAAGGTTTGTGTTTTGCCTTTTTAAAAACATTACACATCAATACGCGCTTGAACTCAAGGAAGAATAATTTTTGGATATCGCTGAGGATTAGCAATTTGACAATTAGACTACATTCATTTAAAAAAACAACGAGCAATTGAACCAGTTGGTGGCAGCCCTTTAAGTAGTTGCTACTTCAAAATTCAAACAAGCTTAGAAACTACAAGCTTAATTTTGAGTAGAAAGTCATTCAATCCAACAAAAAGTCATTGCAAAAAATTACAGAAATAATGAATCTAAATTCTTTTCTATTTACTTTCTAACTGACTTAATAACCTCAAGTGCCCTTCTACAATTTTGTTCAAGCTTCTTAAAATCTCGATTTATCAAAATCTCTTTGCTTATTAATTTTGACCCCATTCCAACGCAGGTTACTCCAGCATCAAACCAAGCTTTTAAATTTTCTTCAGTTGGAGCAACGCCACCTGTTGGCATTATACTCGTCCATGGCTGTGGTCCTTTTACACCTTTTACAAACTGAGGTCCGTAAATATCGCCAGGGAATAATTTCACAATCTCACACCCCAATTCTTCTGCCTTTGTAATTTCAGTTAAAGTCCCACATCCTGGTGACCATAACACTTTTCTACGGTTACAAACTATTGCAATGTCTTCTCTTAGAACTGGAGTTACAATAAAGTTTGCCCCTAACGCCATATACAAACTTGCCGCTGCTGCATCGGTTACAGAACCCACGCCCATTATCATACCCGGTAATGCTTTAATAGCGTATTTGGTTAGCTCTCCAAAAACTTCATGTGCAAAATCGCCACGAGCTGTGAACTCTAATAATCTTGCTCCACCATCATAACAGGCCTTAAGCACCTGTTTACTCAACTCAATATCACGGTTAAAAAACAACGGAATCATGCCCGTATCTTTCATAACTGTAGCCACTTCTATTCTTGAAAATTGTGCCATATCTATGTTCTTATATAAACTACTAAAAAAAGAGTGCTGAATTTAAGGGTTAATCCAACACTCATATTAATCAAAATCAACTCAAATACATATTTATCGAGCAACACGACCTGAAGTGTCCCCACTCATTAATTTTTCTACTTCTTCAACGGAAACTAGATTAGCGTCTCCTTTAATTGTATGTTTTAAACAAGATGCAGCCACGGCAAAATCCAAGGCATTTTGATCCTCTTTAGGGTATTTTAACAACCCGTAAATCAATCCTCCCATAAACGAATCTCCTCCTCCAACTCTATCTACAATATCTGTAATTTGATATTCTCTTGTTTTGTACATCGTAGCGCCATCATATAAAACTCCTGCCCAAGTATTGTGCGAAGCAGAAATAGAACCTCTTAAGGTTGTAATAACTTTTTTTGCCTTTGGAAATTTTTTCATCATTTGTTGGCAAACAGACAAGAATGCTTCTGCCTTTACATGTTCTCCCTGTGTGGTAATATCCAATCCATCTGGCTTGATTCCAAAATGCTTTTCTGCATCTTCTTCATTTCCTAAGATGATGTCACAATATGAAGTCAGCTCTGTCATGATAGCCTCGCGGTCACCACCGTAGTTCCATAATTTTGCTCGGTAATTTAAATCTGTTGAAATGGTTACTCCCATGTCACTCGCTACCTTAACAGCCTCCAAACAAGCATCGGCAGCTCCTTGAGAAATTGCAGGTGTAATTCCAGTCCAATGGAACCATTTTACATCCTTAAACACCGCTTTCCAATCTACCATTCCTGGCTCAATTTCGGCCATAGCAGAATGTGCTCGATCATACACCACTTTTGAACCACGGGAAACTGCTCCAGTTTCCAAAAAATAGATTCCTAAACGATTACCACCATAAATAATTTTATCTACACCAACGCCTCTTTTGCGCATTTCCATCATGGCGCACGCACCGATATCATTCTTTGGCAATCTTGTTACAAAATCTACATCTATGCCGTAGTTTGCTAATGAAACTGCCACGTTAGATTCTCCTCCTCCGTACACTACATCAAAATTATTCGCCTGTGAAAATCTTAAAAATCCTTGTGGAGCTAATCTTAGCATAATCTCTCCAAATGTTACTACTTTATTCATTCTCTTTTATCAATACTTTATAGTTCTTTGCTATTGCTTTTGCACACTAACAAAGCTCTGTGTTTTTTATTCTTTTAAGGTTTGAGAATTGCTTTTTAAGGTTTGAGAATTGCTTTTTTTTTTAAACACTACATGATAAAGTGCACTTGTACCGGGATACTGTAAAGCACCAGCCATTTTTAATTTCTTTTGTTTCTAACAATAGACTTCTAATATTTCAGCTGTTTGACTTGGCACCAATTCAATACTTTTTATGACTCCTGGCAGTACTATTGTTTCACCTTTTTTTAATGAATAAACGTCATTATTTACAATTAACTCAAGCTTGCCAGCTGTGCAGATGTAAATCACAAAAGAGTCAATAGCGGTGTAATCTCTTTGAATCTTTTGATCAATTTTGATAATGTTTGTTTTAAAATATGGGGTGTGTATTAGTGTATTTGTTTGATTTTTTTGAACAGTATAGTTTGTATTATACTGCTTATGGACCGTGAAATCGATTACATCTAAGGCCAAATCGTTATGTAAATCTCTTGTTTTCCCTGTAGATTTCTCTATGCGTTCATAATCGTAAATACGGTAGGTTACATCTGATGTTTGCTGAATTTCAGCAAGCAAAACCCCCTCTCCAATGGCATGTACTCTGCCTGTGGGGATGTAATAGGCATCTCCTGCTTTTGTGTATTCTTTGTTTAGCACGTCTAAAACCTTTCCATTTTCAAGATAATTCAGGTAGGATTCTGATGTTAATTGCTTGTTAAACCCTACTATAATTTCTGCTTCGGGATCGGCATCCATGATGTACCACATTTCGTTTTTCCCAAACGAGTTATGTCGTTCTTTAGCAACCTCATCATGAGGATGCACCTGTATGGACAACGGAGTTTTGGCATCAATAAATTTAATCAGCAACGGAAAATCAGTCCCAAAGCGCTCATAAACTTTTGTACCAAGTAAATCTGCATCGAATTCTTGAATAAGCGATTTAAGTGTTCTTCCGGCAAGGGGACCATTAATTACCCGAGTTTTATCGCCTTTTACATCTGAGATTTCCCACGATTCGCCTATGTGTTCACCTTTAAAGTCTTTGTTTAATACAGTATTTAATTTTTCACCACCCCAGATTCTGTATTTTGACAGGGGCTTAAATTTTAACGGGTAAAGATTCATTGAGTTTTGTTTTAATGAGTGAGGTACAACATTCCATCAATTTAGATCTTCAATTACAATCATGCATTATTTGCAGCATTGTAATTATGATATTGCCTCTAGCACATAAACAAAACTCTGTATTTTATATTCTTAGGTGGTTTGTGTATTGCTTTTTATGGTTTGCGTATTGCTTTATAAAAACACTATGTGAATATGTGCACTTTTGCAAGAACAATGAAAAGCATATAAATGCAAGATCACAATGCCTTAATATTTAGTTTATTAATATTCTGCTTTTTAAAACCAACCTATTGTTGATACTACACACATCATATAAGAAGTTCTTAATTTGATACTGGCAGCGTATTCTTATGGTTTAAAAATATAATAAGTGCAGCGGATGACTCAACTTGACGGTTCCAGACTTTTACGCATGTATTAAGGTAGAATTAAAGGATATATTGATGCGCTTAAAAAAATTGACTTCCCAAGAGTGCTTCATTAATTATAAAAAGTGATTAGCAAAAACGATGAATATCTAATTCAGCTATTAAATTAATATACTCAAATGATTAAAGGGAACGTAAGAACAGAAACATTTATTTCATTTGATCAACAAATAGACCGGCAAATAAAGGTTTAAACACCCCTATTATAAAACAAAAAAGTCTTAACTTTTTCAAGTTAAGACTGTGATTTTGCTCCTCCTCAAGGACTCGAACCTTGGACCCTCTGATTAACAGTCAGATGCTCTAACCAACTGAGCTAAGGAGGAGTTTGCAAGACTATTCGTTTTGCGAGTGCAAATATAGATCTTTTTCGAAAACCTCCAAACTTTTTTCAAAAAAAAAAGAAATATTTTTTCACTTAAATAAAGTGAAAAAGAAAGCCCCTTTTTATCAAAAGTTGTATTTTTGTCCAAGTTATATTCTTATACCCAAAGTATTATATAAATATATGGACAAATTTTCGTTCTTAAATGCAGCACACACAGGCTTTATCGCCGATTTATACGAGCAATATCTAATAAATCCTGATGCAGTAGAACCTAGTTGGAGAAGTTTTTTTCAAGGTTATGATTTAGCCAATGAGAATTACTCATTAACAGATGATGAAGAAATTTCAACAGAAATCCCTGAGGAAGTTCGCAAAGAGTTTTTAGTAATCGATTTAATAAATGGGTACCGTACACGTGGTCATTTATTTACTGAAACAAACCCAGTAAGGGAGCGAAGAAAATATGCTCCTTCTCTTGAATTAAAGACTTTTGGGTTAGCACAAAATGATCTAGCAACTGTTTTTAATGCTGGAGATATTTTAGGCATCGGACCAAAATCTTTAGCAAAGATAATTCAACACCTAGAAAACATCTATTGCAACTCTATTGGAGTTGAATATATGTATTTAAGAAACCCTGAAGAGTTGAAATGGTGGCAAAACCGTTTGAACAAAAATGATAATTTACCCAATTACAATGCCGACTCTAAAAAGTACATTTTACAAAAGGTAAATCAGGCTGTAGGTTTTGAAAACTTTTTACAAACCAAATATGTAGGTCAAAAACGATTCTCTTTAGAAGGTGGTGAAGCATTAATCCCGGGATTAAGTGTTTTATTACGTGATGCAGCCGAAAAATACGGCGTAAAAGAATGTGTTTTAGGAATGGCACACCGTGGTCGTTTAAATACCTTAGTAAATATCTTTAAAAAACCAGTTCGTGAATTGTTTAACGAATTTGAAGGAAAAGATTTTGAAGATGAGGACTTAGATGGAGATGTTAAATACCATTTAGGATTAACACTAAGCAAAACCTATAAAAACGGAAACAGCATTAAAATGAACTTGGTTCCTAATCCATCGCATTTAGAAACTGTAGATGGTGTTGTTGAAGGGATTGTAAGAGCAAAAATTGATAAAAAATACAACGGAGATAATTCTAAAATTTTACCAATCTTAGTGCATGGTGATGCCGCAATTTCGGGTCAAGGAATTGTGTATGAAGTAATCCAAATGGCACAGTTAAATGGTTATAAAACCGGAGGAACTGTACATGTAGTGGTAAATAATCAAGTTGGTTTTACAACCAACTACTTAGACGCAAGATCAAGTACCTATTGTACTGATATTGCAAAAGTAACTTTGTCACCTGTATTGCATGTAAATTCAGATGATGTTGAGGCCGTTTGTCACGCGATGGAAATGGCGATTGAATTTAGAACAAAATTCAAACGTGATATTTTTATTGACTTATTAGGATATAGGAAATATGGTCATAACGAAGGTGATGAACCTCGTTTTACACAACCAAACTTATACAAAGCGATTGCAAAACATAAAAACTTAAAGGATCTTTATGCCAATCAATTAATCGAAGAAGGAACCATAACTCAAGATTACTTAACTCAGATAACCGGCGATTTTAAATCAATGCTAGAATCTGAATTTAACAAATCTAAAGAAGACTCTACTTCTAAGGTAAGAGAGTTTATGGCAAAAACATGGGAGAATTTTCCTCGAAAAGGAAAAGAAGCTATGCTAGCCACTGTAGACACTTCTTATGACACAGATAAATTAAAAAACATTGCTAAAATAGTTTCTACTACTCCTGAAGGCGTAAAGTTTGTAAGAAAAGCCGAGCGTATTCTAAAAGGGAGAGACAAAATGGTTTTTGAAAACAATTCTCTAGATTGGGGCATGGCAGAAACCTTAGCATATGGGTCTTTAATGGAAGAAGGATTTAACATTCGTATTTCAGGACAAGATGTAGAAAGAGGAACTTTTTCTCACCGTCATGCTATTTTACGTGATGAAAATTCTGAAGAAAGAATCAACCTGTTAAACACCAATGCAAATAATAAAGGTGAAATGTCTATTTACAATTCGCATTTATCCGAATATGGTGTTTTGGGATTTGACTATGGATATGCAATGGCCTATCCAAACTGTTTGACAATATGGGAAGCACAATTTGGAGACTTCTCTAATGGAGCACAAATTATCTTTGACCAATATCTTTCTGCTGCAGAAGACAAGTGGAAATTACAAAACGGATTGGTTGTTTTATTACCTCACGGATATGAAGGACAAGGTTCTGAGCACTCATCTGCAAGAATTGAACGTTACTTACAGTCATGTGCTGTAGATAATATGACAGTTGCAAACTGTACAACTCCGGCGAATTTTTATCACCTGTTACGTCGTCAGATGAAACGTGATTTTAGAAAACCATTGATTGTATTTACTCCAAAAAGTTTATTGCGTCATCCTCAAGCAGTAAGTTCTATTGAAGCGTTAGCAAATGGAGCTTTTCAAGAAGTAATTGACGATACATTTGTTGATAAAACTAAAGTTAAAAAAGTAGTTTTCTGTATGGGTAAATTCTATTATGATTTACTAGCAGAACGCGAAAATAACCAAAGAAATGATATCGCTTTGGTTAGAATAGAGCAGTTATTTCCATTACATGAAGCACAATTAGAAACTGTTTTAACAGGATATCCAAATGCTGAACGTTTTGTTTGGGCACAAGAAGAACCTAAAAACATGGGGGCTTGGGGCTATATGCTAGAGCGTTTCCCAAAATTAAGATTAGAGGTTGCTTCTAGAGAATATCATGCTGTTCCTGCTGCAGGATCTAGCGCAAGGTTTAAAAAGAGACATCAAAAAGTAATAGCCAAAGTTTTTGATTAATAATATTAGAAATTCAGAGAAAAATAAAATTTAGTACTGATGATTTTAGAAATGAAAGTTCCTTCACCGGGAGAATCAATTACAGAAGTAGAAATTGCAACATGGTTAGTTGAAGATGGAGATTACGTAGAAAAAGACCAACCGATTGCTGAAGTAGATTCTGATAAGGCTACCTTAGAGTTACCCGCAGAAGAAAGCGGTATAATTACGTTCAAAGCTGAAGAAGGAGATGCTGTTGCTGTTGGTGCAGTTGTCTGTTTAATTGATATGGATGCTACAAAACCAGAAGGTGATGCTGCTCCTGTAAAAACAGAAGCTAAAGATACTGTAAAAGTTGAAGCTTCTACTCCTAAGAAAGACACGAAAACATACGCTACTGGAACTGCTTCACCTGCCGCTAAGAAAATTTTAGCTGAAAAAGGAATTGAAACAACTGCGGTAAGCGGAACTGGAAAAGCCGGTAGAATTACAAAGAACGATGCTCAAAACGCAACACCAAGCATGGGAACTCCAACTTCTGGTGGTTCTAGAGGAACATCGCGTAAGAAAATGTCTATGTTGCGTAGAAAAGTTTCACAACGTCTAGTTGCTGTTAAAAGTGAAACTGCCATGTTAACTACATTTAACGAAGTAAACATGCAACCAATTTTTGATTTACGTTCACAGTATAAAGAAGATTTTAAAGCAAAACATGGTGTTGGATTAGGGTTTATGTCTTTCTTCACATTAGCAATTGTAAGAGCATTGAAATTATATCCTGATGTAAATTCTATGATTGATGGAGATTTCCAAATCAAAAATGATTTTCAAGACATATCTATCGCTGTTTCTGGTCCTAAAGGATTGATGGTTCCTGTAATTAGAAATGCAGAAAACCTATCTTTTAGAGGTGTAGAAAGCGAAGTAAAACGTTTAGCATTACGTGCTAGAGACGGACAAATTACCGTGGATGAAATGACTGGAGGAACCTTTACCATTACCAATGGTGGTGTATTTGGATCTATGTTATCAACACCTATTTTGAATCCACCACAAAGTGGAATTTTAGGAATGCACAACATTGTAAACAGACCTATGGCTGTAAATGGTGAAGTAGTAATACAACCTATTATGTATGTTGCCTTGTCTTATGACCATAGAGTTATTGATGGACGTGAATCTGTAGGTTTCTTAGTGGCTGTAAAAGAAGCTTTAGAAAACCCAACAGAATTATTAATGGACAACAACCTATTAAAAGCCCTAGAATTATAATCTTAAATTTGGTTTTATAAATATTAAAAATCCTGAGCTTTTGCTTGGGATTTTTGTTTTGATTCTACACCTGTATTCAACTATCTTACGCTCTAATATAATTGATTCTATCAACAGCTATTCTTAACTTTGACAACAAATAAAAAAACGACAGCCTCTATTTATAAATTTACCACACTCCAAAACATGAAAAAAACATTATTATTCGTAACTTTTGTATTTATCAGTTTAATAATTCATGCTCAAAAATTCAAAACATATTATGATAACGGAAATTTTAAAATAATTGGAGAAAAAGAAAACGGAAAAGACACCGGCGAATGGAAATTCTACGATGAGAATGGCAGAATAAGCAAAATTGGCACATATAAAAATGGGAATAAAACTGGCGAGTGGAAATACTTTCACAAGAATGGTGTTTTAAGAATCATTGGAAAATATGATGATGATAAAGACATAAGAGAATGGAAATATTATCATGACAATGGTGCCCTATGGGCAATTGGAAGTTATAACAATGGAAAAGCAATAGGCAACTGGAGGTATTATCACAAGAACGGCACCTTAAGTAAATTTGGGAAAAAAGAAAATGGAAAGTATACTGGCACCTGGAAATACTATGATGAAAATGGCACATTAAGTAAGACTGAAAATCTAAAAAGATAATGCAATAGGTGCCCCTAATCAACTACATCCTTTTAATAGCATTGGTATTATAATGGTTAAAAATCCTGCAGCTGTGCAGGTTTTTTTTTTGTTTTTGTATCTAAACATTTACCAAACTTTCTTTATCTTTAACTATCAATAAAAAAATCAGCAAATGAAACTAGGTGCATTTTCTATCAGTTTATCAGTAAAAGACATACACAAATCAAAAGTATTTTATGAAACCTTAGGATTTACTGTTTTTGGGGGGCAAATAGAAAAGAATTATTTAATCCTAAAAAACGGAAATTCTTTGGTTGGATTGTTTCAAGGCATGTTTGAAAACAATATTCTAACCTTTAATCCTGGTTGGGATGAAAGCGCCAAGAAACTAGCTGAATTTGACGATGTAAGGACCATTCAACAGCATTTAAAAGACAATCATATCAAACTTGAAACAGAAGCAGACACAACATCTTCTGGCCCTGCAAGCATGGTCTTTTTTGATCCAGATGGCAATACCATTATGATTGACCAACATGTATAAAAAAATCCAAGCATTGCTTGGATTTATATTTAAAATACGATTGTTTGAGTATCTTGCAGCAAAAAAGCTACAATGCCTACAAACGCTGAACTAGAACTTGCCTTACAGTTTATTGAAAATACAGATCGAAATTTGTTTATCACTGGAAAAGCGGGTACTGGAAAAACTACTTTTTTACATAAAATTAAAAGTGAATCTTTAAAAAGAATGGTGGTGGTTGCACCCACTGGGGTTGCAGCTATCAATGCCAAAGGAGTTACAATTCATTCGTTTTTCCAAATGCCTTTTGGCCCTATTCTTCCGAATCAGATAGCAAACACCTCTAATCAGCAACGTAAATTTTCGAAGACTAAAATTGACATCATCAAATCGTTAGATTTAGTAATTATTGATGAAATTAGTATGGTTAGAGCCGATTTACTAGATGGTATTGATCAAGTAATGCGACGCTATAAAAACCGAAATAAAGTTTTTGGTGGGGCGCAAATTTTAATGATTGGAGATTTACAACAATTAGCGCCCGTTGTAAAGCCAAACGAATGGAGCTTATTGCAACAACATTATAAAACAGTCTACTTTTTTAGTTCAAAAGCCTATCATGAAGCCAATGTTGTTTCTATAGAATTGAAGCATATTTATCGCCAGAAAAATGAAAATTTTATCAAAATTTTAAATGAGATAAGAAATGATACGTTGTCAACTAAATCTGCGGCTATTTTAAATGAACGCTACAACCCTACCTTTTCTCCAACAAAAGAAGAGGGGTATATTACGTTAACAACGCATAATAATAGAGCTATTACAATTAACAATTCGGAGCTTGAAAAATTAAAACCATCAAAGGCTTTTTTCAAGGCAGATGTTTCTGGGAAATTCAATGAAAATGCATTTCCCAATGATGAACGATTAGCGTTAAAAGTGGGAGCACAAGTGATGTTTATTAAAAATGATAGCTCGCAAGAAAAAAGATATTACAACGGTAAAATAGGAATTATCACCTCTCTTAATACCGATACTGTTACTGTACAATGTGGCAATGAGGTTGATGAAATTGTGACTGAAAAAGAAACTTGGGAGAATATCAATTATTCGATCAACGAAGAAACCAAAGAGATTAAAGAAGATATTACAGGATCATTTTCTCAAATCCCGTTGCGTTTGGCTTGGGCTATTACCATTCATAAAAGTCAGGGATTGACTTTTGAAAAAGCCATTATTGATGCCGAGGCTTCTTTTGCGCATGGACAAACGTATGTTGCCTTAAGTAGATGTACTTCTTTAGAAGGCATTGTCTTAAAAACAAAGATTAGCAGTAACGCCATTATTAATGATGCAAAAGTTGGTTCGTTTACCAAAAGTGTAGCAGAAAATCATCCTGATGAAGCTCAGTTAATTGCTTCTGAAAAACAGTTCCAATTGAATTTGATTTCTGAGTTGTTTGACTACCAACCATTATTATACCCAACAACGCGTTTAATTGACGTTTTTTATAAAAATAGAACGAGTATTAAAGGGGAAGTACTCAATCATTTAGAAACCATCAAAGACACCGGAATTGTGGCATTGTTAAAGGTTGCTAACGGATTTAAAATTCAGTTACAATCAATTGCAGAAGAAGAAGATTTACCCGAAAATAGTGCGGCAATCCAAGAACGTTTTACAAAAGCGATTGCTTATTTTATCAATCACACCACCCTAAACATTAAAAAACCCTTAGATGCTATTTCTTTTTCTTCGGATAACAAAGCGGTGAAAAAAGATTTTGACAAACAGTTTGAAACACTTCAAGAAAAACTAGAAGAAAAATTATTTGCACTTCAAAAAATGACAACTGCATTTAACTCGAAAATATATTTACAAGTAAGAGCAAATGCGGTTTTACAAAATGTAGAAAAACCAAAAAAGAAAAAAGTAGCTTCAAAAAGAGATCCTATTATTGCTTTAAAACTAAGGGCATTAAGAGACGACATTGCCAAAGCAGAAATGATTCCTCATTTTCAAATTTTTACCCAAGAAACATTATACTTGATGTGTGATGAATTACCAAGATCAGCAAAGGAATTGTTGAAAATAAATGGAATGGGGAAAATTAGAGTCAAAAAATATGGTGGCGAAATTTTAGATTTAATAGAAGCATATTGTAAAGAAAATGGCATCAATCATTTGAATCAGCAAAAAAAGGAGGATAAAAAATCCACAAAACAGGTTTCTTTTGAGTTGTTTAAAAGCGGGTTGTCAGTGAAAGAAATTGCATCTGAACGCAGTTTAACTACTGGAACTGTAGAGGGGCATCTGGCTAGTTTTATTCCGTCTGGTGAGATTGATGTTTTAGAATTAATTGAACTGAAACGGTATAAAAAAATCATCAAGGCGATTGAAAATACAGACTATAAAACATTAACAGAACTCAAAGAAAAAGTAGATAAGAGTTTTACTTTTATGGAGTTAAGAATGGTTTTGTTAGCAAAAGAGCTATAAGTACTTCGCTGTATAAAACAAAAAAATCCCGAGCAATGCTCGGGATTTTTATTTCAATTAATTTAATTTTATGATTGCTCATTCATTGTCTTGGTAGATAAATGAAACTCTTGATAGGTTTGTAATAAACTCATCAATGCAGCAATTAAATCTTTTGTTTCTAACAACACACTAAAGTATAATGTGGTGTTTTTAGGACTTGTTTCGTCTGTTCTAATTCTAGCAACTTGCTTTTCAATAGAAGCGGAAACATCGTTTAATAAGGCTTGTTTTTCAACTAGAATTTCATCTAAGTTATCGAATGTTCTATTTTCAAAGACATCACTAATTTTTCCTAACAAAACGGTTAGTTGATTGTCAATTTGCTTTAAATCTTTTAACTGACCTTTCTTTAAGTTTTTGTGATTGTTATTTACATGTTTAAAACTTGCTCTTGAGATATAACTAATAGATTGTGCAACATCTTGTAAGTATCCTAATACTAAAATATAGAACCTACTTGCTTGTACAGAGGTATCATCTAAAGACTTAATAAAGTAGAAAACGCCATCTTTTAAACCGTCAATCTCGTCATTTAACTTCCCTACATGCTTGTCTGTTTTACGTAATTTATTTAAATCGTGGTTCGCCAAATCATTTACTACGTTAGTATATAATTTATTAACTCTCGTAGCTACTTCTGCGATGTGATCTGAACTTTCTTCAATTACCCCATTAATGGTAATTAATTCAGCCCTTTCAATATACATTTGCTTCTTTTCTTCTTGAGATTTCTTTTTATGTTTAATAGAGTTTCTTGCAATTAAACCGAATACCACTAAAAGTAATACTCCAACCATTGATATTCCTCCTAAATTTATTAAGTAGGCTACTGTTGCTGCAGCTAAAAATGCTACAATGGCTGTCATAAACCAACCTCCAATTACATTTAATACTCCAGCTACTCTATACACGGCACTTTCTCTACCCCAAGCTCTATCTGCTAAAGAGGTACCCATAGCCACCATAAAAGTTACATAGGTTGTAGAAAGAGGCAACCCTAAAGAGGTACCAATAGAGATTAAAACTCCGGCCACAATTAAATTAATAGAAGCTCTAATCATATCAAATGCTGGCATTTCATACGATTTGTCTTTTGACAATTCTATGACTGGTTTTTGAAATTTTGCATCTATAAAGTCTAAGGTTTTCTTTGGAAAAATGTAACTAACTCCCAGATTAATTCCCATTGCGGCTCTAACCACAACTCTAGACATTGGGTTTGGCTGAAACTTTTCATGACCTTCTCCCTGACGCGATAAATTAATTCCTGTTTCGATTACTGTTTTTGCTTTTTTAGAAGTCCAAATAGTAACAACCATAATACCTCCTGCAAGTAATAACAACCACACATTTGAAGGGACTTTTTTACCTAAGATATCCATTGGAAAAGCATTTGCCGCCAACCCATTTACGTTTATTGCTGGATCCATAAATGCTTCGTAAGAATTCCAAGCTGCAATAGGCACACCAATAAAATTTACCAAATCATTTCCTGCAAAAGCGAGTGCTAAAGAGAAGGTACCGATACCTATAATCAATTTTAAGATATTGATTTTAAACAGTTTTATTAAGAGCTGTGATATTAATGACCAAACCACAAATCCAATTGCAATAATCAAGGTTAAGTTCCCCTCAATTAAATGCTTAATATCTTTATAAAATGGCGTTCCTTTTAATCCTTTAATTACAATAAAATAGGTGATTGCAGTAATTGCAAACCCCCCAAATAAGGCATTCACATAACTAGGTCTGCTTTCTAAATGGAAAGAATATATTAATCGTGAGAAAAACTGAACAATTGCTCCAATAGAGAATGCGACGACGACCGAAAGCAGAATACCAAAAATGATAAACATTGCAGTTTCTGTGTTGATATACTTCCCTAAATTAGCTGCTGTTTCTCCAGAATCTGTCGTATAGATTTTAATCAACGCCATGGCTACTGCTGCTCCTAATAATTCAAACACAATAGAAACTGTAGTTGATGTTGGCATCCCTAATGAGTTAAAAACATCTAATAATAAGATATCTGTAATCATTACCGCCATAAAAATATACATGATTTCATTGAAGTAGAATTCACTCGGAACAAAAATTCCCTTACGTGCAACTTCCATCATTCCACTTGAAGTTATAGAACCAACAAAGACTCCTAAACTAGCAATAATAAGGATCTTCTTTACTGAAATTGCTTTTGATCCAATGGCAGAATTCAAAAAGTTAACAGCATCATTACTTACGCCTACTACTAGGTCAATAACTGCTAAAACGGTTAATGCTATCAGCATTAAAATATATGGATTGTCCATAATAATTATCTCTTTTTTTTGTTTTACAAATGTATGCACACGTAACTTCTTATATGTTACGCTTATGTTATCATTTCGCTTTAAAAATGTATATCTACTTGCAATCTGTACATTAGTTGGTTGGTACCGCTCACGATATCTAGATAACTAACATCAGATTGTACTTTTAATTTATGCCCTGCTATGTATTTTGACACACCAAATGTGTATTGATTTTCAGCTCCTTTATGTAAAAAATCATCGTAGTTAACATTGGTATATCTACCAGTAAGCTCCCAGTTATTTTTAAATAAGTATCCACTCATTAAGTTTAAACTATTTCCGGTTTGCACCTTATCCCCTGTTAAGGAATTATCAGCGTTTTTAGCGAAAGGATCTGCCGCATCTCTTAATGCATATTCTCCCATAAAAGAGAACCCTTTATATTTTAGCATGGTATCTACAAATAAGGTTGAAATATTTGTTTGATAGAAACCAGTATCATTTGTCATATAAGAACCTTGGTTAGATCTATTTTTCACGGCGTTATTGTTTAAATCATAACTAGCTGCAAAAGCCCATTTTAAGTTTTCTTCTCTCTTTAAGTCACTCCCAATATAATCTCCCTTACCAGTAAAATTTCCAAATGGCAACAACTCAACTCTTGCCGTGTATTGAAATCCGCCTAAATTACCAGTAGTCACATTTCTTCCTTCACCTTGTGCAATAGAAAAAGCTTCCTTTACAATAAAAGTATCTGAAACATTAAAATGGTGTCTTAACTGCACACCCATATCTCTATCTATATTAAAACGTTTGTTTAATAAAGACCGATCTACCAATTGCATGTTTGCCGAAGAAATAACACGTTCTCTATTTCCTGGTAATTTTGTTTGCCCTACCCAAAGCACAAAATTTTCATGAAAATTCCATTTTATAACTGCATCTAAAATATACCTAGGAGCATTATTTGTATATACTGACGCTCCGCCAATATCTTTATTAGAAAGTCCCAACTCTAATTTGTACTGTAATTTTGGAGAGTATACAAAACCGCTAAATTTTAATCTAGCCCTTCGAACTAACATAGACGTTTTAATGTTTGAGATGCCATTGTCTTGAGAATCCCAAGTAGAAGTTCCTAAAAATTGTACTCTTGCACCTATTTTCATTGACCAAGAATTGTCTTTCCCTGTCAAATTAAACAGTCCTTTTCCAAATTTAGGCGCGTTTGTTTCTTGTGCACTTAATGTTTTGATACACAATAACAAAACAACAATAGTTGTTAGGTAAGTTTTCATTATAGTATTAGTTTTTGTCGCTACAAATAACCAATTCCAATGTTAACTTAATGTTTCCAAATTATTATTATAGTGCTAAAAAAACTGCCCTCTTTTGAAGGCAGTTACAGTATTCATTAAAAAAGTCGACAAAAACTATATACTCAATGAAATACGCTAGCTTTAAAAGCTATAAGCAAATATCTAACAGTAGTATTATATTAAAGCAATTGGAATATTAAATTATTATTAACCAACAGCCGTATTACATTACCTTTTCATTAAGTGCTTGCTCCTATTTATTATTTTATCTTTGATAAAAACAAATATCATATTTACACTTCTATGTCAACTGAAAAAATTTCTAATAATCTAATTTCAGAAACGAGTCCATACTTATTACAACATGCTCATAACCCTGTTAATTGGTATGCTTGGAATGATGAAACATTAAATTTAGCAAAACAAGAAAACAAATTATTATTAATTTCAATAGGATATTCTTCTTGTCATTGGTGTCATGTAATGGAAGAAGAAAGTTTTGAGAATGAAGAAGTAGCCCATATTATGAATCAATATTTTATCAATGTAAAAGTTGATAGAGAAGAGCGGCCCGATATTGATCAAATTTACATGAATGCCATTCAAATAATGACGGGTCAAGGTGGCTGGCCATTAAATTGTGTTGCGCTACCTGATGGTAGACCTGTTTGGGGTGGCACCTATTTTAAAAAAGAGGAATGGGCAAAAACATTGTTCCAAATTGGAAACCTATACATCTCTAAACCAGAAACAGTTATAGAATATGCAGAAAAATTGACATTAGGAATTCAAGAATCGAGTATTGTTAATGTAAATACAGATAAGGTAGAGTTTACGATTGAATATTTAAATGACACTGTTAAAAAGTGGCGCATTTATTTTGATGATGAATTAGGTGGTTTAAATAGCGCTCCAAAATTCCCGATGCCAAATAATTATCATTTTCTATTAAGACATGCCTATCAAAATAAGGATGAAGATTTAATAAAATACGTAAACAACACCTTAACTAAAATTGCGCTTGGCGGAATATTTGATCATGTAAATGGTGGTTTCTCAAGGTATTCTGTTGATACAAAATGGCATATCCCACATTTTGAAAAAATGCTCTATGACAATGGGCAATTGGTTAGTTTGTATGCGGATGCCTATTTAATCACTAAGAATGCCCTTTATAAAGAAACCATAATTGACACTTTGCAATTTGTAGAAAGAGAGTTGCTTGACGCCTCTGGAGGATTTTACTCGGCAATTGACGCTGATAGTTTAGATGAAAATGACAAATTAGTAGAAGGGGCCTATTATGTTTGGACAAAACCGGTATTAGAAAAAATTCTTAATGCAGATTTCGAATTGTTTTCAAATTATTACAATATCAATTCTTTTGGTTTTTGGGAACACAACAACTATCATTTAATACGGAACCTAACGGATGAGGAATTTTCAAAAAAGCATAAAATTCCTGTACAACAACTAAAAGAAAAAGTTGAATTTTGGAAAAAAACACTACAAAAAGAAAGAGAAAACAAAAAGTATCCAAGATTAGATGACAAGATACTAACCTCATGGAATGGACTTATGCTAAGAGGGTATATTGATGCATATAGAGTTCTAAACGACAATCATTATTTAGAAATAGCTCTTAAAAACGCTAATTTCATTGAACAACACCTTATCAAAGAAGATGCTACTTTATACCATAATTACAAAAATGGCAAACCCACAATAAACGGATACTTAGAAGATTACGGGACAGTTATTGATGCTTTCACTGCATTGTATGAAATTACTTTTAACGAAAAGTGGTTAACCATTGCTAAGAACCTAACAGATACTTGTTTTGATTATTTTTACAATCCAGCATCCAACATGTTTTATTTTACTTCTGAGAAAGACACCAAATTGATTGCCAGAAAAACAGAAATTGAAGATAATGTAATGCCTTCATCAAATTCTATGATGGCCAATAATTTATTTAAATTAGGTCGTTTTTACAACAATGCATACTATTTAAAAACAAGTAAACAGCTATTAAAAAACATGATCCCTATGATGGGGAATTATGGATCTGCGTATTCAAATTGGCTAGACGTATACAGTAATTTTTGTCAAGATTTTCATGAAATTGCTATTTGTGGTGCACATGCAAAAGAAAGGTTGCTAGAAATCAATAAAAGATATATTCCCAATAAATTACTATGTGGCTCGTTAACAAATAGTGAGTTACCTCTTTTACTAGATCGATTTAACAAAAACAAAACTTTAGTTTATGTTTGCGTAAATAATACCTGTCAACTTCTAACAGAAAAAACGAGTGAAGCCTTAAAACTAATTAAAACTTAAACATATGACTACCCTAGTAACAATCTTAATTGCATTTGTGGCATTCGAACATTTCTATTTTTTAATCTTAGAAATGTTTTTATGGACCAAACCTAAAGGCATCAAAACATTTGGATTAAAATCGAAAGAATTTGCTGAAGAAACGAAGGTTTTAGCAGCAAATCAAGGGCTGTATAATGGATTTTTATCCGCTGGATTAATTTGGTCACTACTTATTGAAAACCAAGACATAAGTATATTCTTTTTAAGCTGTATTGTTGTTGCAGGTATTTACGGAGCCTACTCAACAAAAAAGATTAGACTCTTTTATATTCAATCTATTCCAGCTATTTTTGCAGTTCTATTAATCATATTTAATTAAAAAATTAACATGGAAAAATATCTAGAAAAAGCGGAAGTATTATTTGCAGATTATACTCCAAAAGTGCTGACAGCATTGGCGATTTTAATCATTGGTTTATTTGTAATAAACCTGCTTGTAAAAATGTCTAAAAAAATAATGTTAAAAGGAAAAGTAGATGTGACTTTACAAAAATTCTTAGGAGATTTACTTAGCTGGATATTAAAAGCATTACTAATTATTACTGTTATTTCGAAACTAGGTGTACCTACCACATCATTTGTTGCCCTTATAGGTGCCGCAGGTTTGGCTGTTGGTTTGGCATTACAAGGTTCTCTTGCTAACTTTGCAGGAGGTGTTTTAATCATGATCTTTAAACCATTTAAAATTGGAGATTTAATTGAAGTTCAAGGAGAAACTGGTGTTGTTAAAGAAATTGAAATTTTCACAACAAAACTAGTTGGGCTATCAAACAAAGAAATTATTATTCCAAATGGAGCGTTGTCCAATGGGAACATTGTAAACTATACTACAGAAGGAACTCGCAGAGTAGATTTAACATTTGGTGTATCTTATGATGCAGATATTAAGCAAACAAAAGAAGTATTATTGAATGTTTTAACTTCTCATCCTAAAGTATTAAAAGATCCTATTCCTGGAGTGACGGTTTCTGAACTAGCAGATAGTTCAGTGAATTTTGCCGTTAGACCTTGGTGTAAAACAGAACATTATTGGGATGTGTATTTTGAAGTTACAGAAAATGCAAAATTAGCATTAGATACAGCAGGGATAGACATCCCATATCCTCATCAAGTGCATATTAAAAAGTAGGTTTCTTTTTCTTTTCAGGAATGACAATAAAATCTTTCAAATAAAAAGGCTCAAAATAAGCGACATCCTCGATGTCGTTTTTTTTGTACTTATCATACGCTAACAAACACATCTCTTTGGCCGAAGGAAATTTTTCTTCAACAAAAACAGCATTAACATGTGTAATAATATCTTTACATTTTTCAGCGCCATCTCCCACAAAGTAAATAGGTTCTTTAGTTAAATATTCGGAAAATGAATTCCCATCTATTATTTCGGCTTTAATAGCTCTAACCTGAATAAAATCACTATCAAAAACTGCTGAATACACTTCCATTCTTCTTGCATCCAACATCGAAACTATCTTCCCAGATTCTATAGTTAAACAATGGGCTAAAGATTCTAAGGTATTGATCGAAATTAGTGGAATGTTTAAAGCAAAACAAAGCCCCTTTGCAGCAGAAACCCCAATTCTTAACCCCGTATATGAGCCCGGACCTTTACTAACAGCAACGGCGCCTATATCAGACAGTTTAATATTCGCTTCGTTGATCACTTCAATTATAAACGAATGCAATACTTCTGCATGAGAATAATTACCATTATTTAATTCTTTAATAGCAATTAACTCGCCATTATTTGATATGCTAACGGAGCAGTTTTTGGTAGCAGTTTCTATATTTAAAATGTACGTCAAGTCAATTCTTTTTGCAAAGATACATTATGCTTTAACTAAAACATAAAGTTTAGGTTTATAAGTTAAAATCATTAAATTTCTTTGTTTTATACTTTAAGGGTGTTATTTTTAGGCAAAATTCAATAAGTTATATATACATTTTGAAAAGTTCCCTCAAATATTTTATCCTCCTTTTTATTGTAGTATTAAGCAGTTTCATTCTTACTTCAAAACCGAATGAAATTGAACTCAATAAAGGGACTATAGCACAAAAAAAAGATTCTATTACTGTTAAAGATTCTATTATACCAATAAAATCCTATTCAGATTCAAAGACAGCAGGTGTTAAGAAAAAACTAGATTCTTTATTAAAGAGAATTAATAAAAGACACGATTTTCATGGTTCTATTTTGGTTGCACAAAAAGGGAAGGTTGTTTATCAAAATCAAATAGGAACTGCTGACTTTAGAAAAAGAAAGTCTTTAAACAAAGAATCTGTATATCAATTGGCTTCTGTAAGCAAACAATTTACGGCCGCTTCAATTTTAATGTTGGTTGAAAGGAATTTACTCAAATTAACTGATACAGTAACAAAATACTATCCAAATTTCCCTTTTAAAAACATTACCATTAAACATTTGTTAAACCATACTTCTGGACTTCCAAAATACTTTTGGGTCGCAGAACATGAATGGAAAGAAAATCACCCTCCCGACAATGCAGAAATGATGCATTTTATAGAAACAAGCAGCACAGCAGCAATGTTTTTCTACCCTGGAAGACGCTTTGACTATTCTAATACAGGATATTTTGTCTTAGCCTCAATCGTTGAAAATATTTCTAAAAAGAGTTTTTCTGATTTTGTTCAAACAAATATTTTCGCCCCCTTACAAATGAAAAATTCTTTTGTGTATAGTTATAAAAACAATCCAATAAAAGAAAATCAACTTAGTGGTTATCGATTGTACAGAGGTTGGAGACATCTCAAAATTGGAGGCACTGTGAATGACGCCGTTGTTGGAGATAAAAACATCTATGCTACAAATGAAGACTTGTTCAAATGGATACAGGGATTGAATTCCGGTAAAATTATTTCAAAGACCTCTCTAGCGCAAATGTATACAAAAGGTGAAACGAAATATGGTAGAAAAGTGCCCTATGGTTTTGGATTTAGAATAGACACCAAAACAGGTGAAAAAGTAATTTACCATTTTGGAAAATGGAATGGATTTAGCACAGGCATCTCTCAATACCCTAATGATCTGGTGATTATAATTTTAGAACACACAAGCTATAGAGCTATGGGAACACTCACTAAGAAAGTGAAACGAATTGTTAAAAATAATTTTGATGCTTAGACAAGTGAATTCAGAATACAAAAAAACTCCTAGTATTATACTAGGAGTTTTTTTGTGCTTTTTATTTTCTGTATTAATCTAAAATAGATTCACCATAGTAAAATTTTAATACTTTGGTTTTAAAAACAAAATCATATTTTGATCTTATCAAAGTAGATTCTGCCGCTACTAAACGGTTTCTTACTTGATCAAAATCAAACAACGTCATCGCCCCAAAATTATATCTTTCTTGTGCATTTTTAAAAGCTTCTTGTTGGGCTTCTAATGAAGTTTTTGCTGCTTCATATGATTTCGCAGCAGATTTAGCATCCAAGAATACTTTCTGAATGGTTTGTTGCAGTTGTAATTTTTGACTTTCTAAATTATACTCACTTATTTCTTTATTTATAATTGATTTACTAACATTCGCTTTTGTTTTAAAACCATTAAAAATTGGTATATTTAAAGACAACCCCGCTCCATATTGCACTCTATCCTTCAGCACTTGTTTAAAGAAATAGATATTCTCTTGCCCAGGTCTTAGGTTATTGAATTGGTGAAAATACGAAGATCCAGTACTTAAAGAATAAGATAACGTTGGTAAAAATGCGCCTTTAGCAATACTAATTCCTAACTCGCTATTTTTAACCCCAATCTTAGCTTTTAATATTTCTGGCCTGTTATTTACCGCTTTCTTATATATAACATTAGAATCATCATATAAAGTAGCAACAGAAGGAGAACCTACATCTATAGTTGCAATATCAAATCCATCAGTAGAAACTTGTAATAACTGAGCTAAGCTTAACAATGCTAAGTCCAACGTGTTTTTCTGTGCAACAACAACTTGAGCATCTGTAGCAGCAGTAGACCGAACATTTAATAGTTCTCCTTTTGCCTTAGCTCCAGCATCAACTTGATTTTTTGCTCTTTCAATTTGTTTTTTACTGATTTCATATTGCACTTTAGCAACATTCAAGTTTTCTTTAGCAAACAGAATGTTTAAGTATGCGTTTACTACATTTAAAGAAATGTCGTCTTTAATTTTTGCTAAATCTAATTGGCTCGATTCTACGCCTAATTGAGCTTGTTTATATGAGTTCAAATTTCTAAACCCATTAAAAACAGTTCCACTTATTGATAAATTTAATGAAGCACTTAAATTGTCTGTAGCACTTAAAACACCGCTTTGATCTGGGGAAAGTCCTGAACTAAAATTAGAACTAGTAGAAGCATTCGCTCCTGGAAGAAAATTACCTTTACTTATGATTATATTTTCTTGACTTAATTTAACATTCAATTTATTTTGTTTGATTGTTATATTATTCTTTAAAGCATGGTCAACTGCTTCTTTTAAATCCCATTTTTTTTGAGAAACCCCTGAGAAAGAAAAAGCAATTAATGCGATAACTGCTAAAATTTTTGTTTTCATTAATAATGTTTTGTTAGTTCTTATTCACTCTTTTTATTTTCATACAATTGTCACGCCAAAATAAACAAAATCACAAGCAATTGAATATCAGTTATTTATACATGTAAAAAACACAAATTACTGTTTGTTTTCGAACACTTTTAATGATTTTCGAACACAAATATATTTGGCATTGCTTATATGACGAATAAAAGTAGAATATGTTACAATTATTCTTTTATTAACGTGTTAATTTTTAGCCCTCTTTTTGTATCTAAATAATACATATGCTAAAAGGCCAACGAGTAAATATGGGAAAATCATTAAATAGGTTATTCCAGAATTAATTCCTTCGGCCATTTCTTGCCCTCCATTTTCTACCACAGCTTTACACATTGCGCATTGTGCATTGGTATCTACCACAAATAGTAGCACTACAATTAACGAAATACACTTTTTCATACTTAAATATAATAAGGAGAAATCATTAAATAAACAACAACCCCAGTTACTGCCACATACAACCAAAGTGGAAAGGTTATTTTTGCGATTTTTTTATGCTCAGGAAACTTCCCTAATCTTGCTCTAACAAAAGTAATTAGTACAAAAGGGATTACTGCTATTGATAATAAAATATGTGTTATTAATATAAAATAATACACATATTTAATAGTCCCTTCTCCACCAAACACAGTAGATTCTGATGTCATATGATAGGCTATATACATCAACAAAAACAGCACTGAACACATAATAGCCGATGTATTTAATTGCTCATGCAATTTTTTATTTCCTTTTTTTATTGCCACTACAGCAAGCACTAGTAATACCGCTGTTAATCCATTAATTGATGCATAAATAGGAGGCAAAAAGCGCAATGGCTCCACATCAAATCCTAGCTTTTTTAAATTTACGCCAAACAACCCTGCAACCGCTAAAGGAATTACTATAGATAAGGCCGTGATTATTCTGTTGTATTTTTTTTCTTGATTAGACATATGGCTATTCGTTTAATAAGATCTTAATGTCTTCTTTCAATTCTTTTATTTGATCAGGGAAACCGCTTTCTTCCAAAGCTCTGTAGTACATAATTGGATTTCCGTGTATATCTTTTCTTGAGCGAATATTTCCTTCTTTATCTACCAAAGCAAATAATCCTGAATGCTCAAATCCACCGTGGTCAGTAGCACCATTACCTGCATATAATTTAAACCCTTTATTCGATAAATTATATACATATTCTTGGGGTTGACCTGTTAACATTTGCCAGTTTTTACTTGTAATGTTATGGTCTTTTCTATATTGATTTAAAACTTTTGGAGAATCGATATCTGGTGTAATAGAGAAGGAGATAATTCCAAAATTTGGATTTCCATAAAACGCATTCTGTATCGCAATCATTTTTCGATTCATAATTGGACAAATTGAAGGGCAGGTTGTAAAGAAGAACTCAACTACATGTACTTTTCCTTCAACGTTTTTATTGGTGATTTTATTTCCATTATGATTTGTAAACTCAAAAGCTGGTACTTTATTAAAAGTAACTAAATCAGATTTTTGAAATTTCTTTACCACTTTAGGCACTACATATATGCCAAAGAGTAATAGTATAAATGAGATCCCTATATATGAATATTTTTTTTTCATCTTTTAAATTTTTCGTTTTCTACGTTTCTCTTTTTCTAACGATTTTTTTAATTGATAGTATATAATTTCGATGTCTTTTTTCATCTTATTTTTAAGATCATTTACAGAATTCATATCGTACCCATACAACCTGCCATTATCGGTATCTTCATCATCTTTTCTTCCTCTTAAACGCAGCTCTCTGTCAATTATAAAAGCATATTCAGAACTCAAGTTTTCATTTAAGGTGTATGGAGATTCAAAGCTGTTAAACAACCTTTTTATTTCTTCAGCATCCATAAAGACAAATTTCCAGTTTTCTATATCTGTATACGTCTTTAATTTTTTCTTTAAAGCATCTATTTGACTTTCTGTTCCTTTTGGTGTAATTAATACCGATTGAAAATAAAGACTTTTTCGATATCTTTTATAGATTACTTCATTCAGGTTGAAAAGACCTCCTTTTTTAGGTTCGATATCTGTTCCTAAAAAGCAAACAACTGAAAAATGCTTCTTAAAAGATACTGTACCTTTTACATCTTCTACTTTATCTGTTAAGATTGGTAAATTTGCATGATGATAAATTCCTAATGAAAGAAATATATAAAAAATTAACGGTCCTAAAAATAGGGCCGATAATATGACTCCTTTTTTGATTTTATTTTTCTCCATGTGCCAAAAAAAAAGGTGGTAAAAACCACCTTAATATTTTATAGAATAATTAATAACTCCATTTCGTTAACGGAGCCATTGTATCGAATAAATATCCTCCTTCAATCAATAATAATGTTACTAGGTAACTAATTAAGAATATTGCTGTCCAAACTACAGAACGTCTAAACCACTTCTTCTCTCCTTCCATGTGCATAAATGCCCATGTAATTCCGTAAGCTTTAGCAATGGTTAGTATTATGAAAATCCAGTTTAAAGGACTCGTTCCCAAGAAACTTGTTAAGTGTAAAAAATCAGGTTTTACAATTCCCAAAGCAACTTCTACAATAGTTATTCCAGATAGTATCCAAAATACTTTCCAAATTCTTCCTGTATTTGATTCGTGTGCGTGTGCCATTTTTTGTGTTCTTTTTTATAATTATACTAAGTAGAAAAAGGTAAATACAAATACCCAAACTAAATCTACAAAGTGCCAATATAATCCTACTTTTTCCACCATTTCATAATGTCCTCTTCTTTCATAAGTTCCGATGATTACATTAAAGAATATGATGATATTTAATATGACTCCTGAGAATACGTGGAATCCGTGGAACCCTGTAATAAAGAAGAAGAAATCTGCAAAAATCGGATTTCCATATTCGTTAAACTTAAGGTTTGCTCCTTCTACAACTTGCTTCGCATTTAATAAATAACGAGCACCCTCTTCTCTTGATAAAATAATTTTTTGTTTTGTTGCAGGATCAATTCTCTCTACTCTGATTTGAACAGATGCATCATGTTGATAAGAACTTACAACTTGATTTAATGAATAGGTAGGTAAGGTTTCAGAACCTTCAAACCATAATCCATTTTCTCTTGTATGTGCTGTTCTTTCACCATGTTCTCCAACCACAAAGTCAGTTAAAGCAATTTGATGCATTACTCCATGACCATCATCTTTTACAAATTGTAAAATTTTACCATCATTCGTTTGCACAGCTCCGTATGAACCTCCAATAAAGTTTTTCCATTCCCAAGCTTGAGAGCCTAAAAAGATTACCCCTCCAATTATAGTAAGCAACATATAAAATGTAACTTTCTTTTTATTCATTTGATGTCCTGCATCAACAGCCAATACCATTGTTACAGAAGATGCAATTAAAATAAAAGTCATTAATGCAACATAGTACATCGGTGCATGTACTCCGTGTAAAAACGGAAAGTGCGTAAATACTTCATCGGCTATAGGCCAAGAGTCAATGAATTTAAATCTTGTTAACCCATAAGCGGCTAAAAATCCAGAAAAAGTTAATGCATCTGATACGATAAAAAACCACATCATCATTTTTCCATAACTCGCTCCGAAAGGCTTCACTCCGCCTCCGTCCCAAGTAGCTTTTTTGTCAGTGTTTGCAGCAATAGTTGCTCCCATAAATATCTATGTTAATTATTTTTTAAAATAGTTTGTCAAAATTACGCAATTTTCATCATCTAATAAAATAGAAAAAGAAAAATAGATAAATCCAAAGTACACCAACAAAATGCCAGAATATTGCACCAAGCTCAAAACCAAGAGTTTCAGTAGCATTGTACTTAGATTTAAAATGATTATAAATTACCACTAATAATACAATTAACCCTGCAAGCAAGTGCAAAACGTGCATAAATGTAATCCCAATTATAAAAGATGTTGAAACAGTACTATTCGGACCTGTAAAAAATAGCCCTACACTTTTTAATTGATTAAAACCTTCATATTGGTAATAAACAAACCCTACTCCTAAAGCCAATGTCACTAAAAGTAACATAAAACTTACTTTAAGGTTGCCTTTTTTAAGTAATTTTTGAGAAATGAATAACGTGATGCTACTTAATACAATTAAGGCTGTACTAATATAAAAAGACATTGGTAAATCAAAAGACACCCAATCTTCCCTTTTTCTACTTACAACATAAGCACTTGTTAATCCTGCAAAAAACATGGTCATGCTTATCATAGATATCCATAACATTGGTTTTGCAGATTTCCCTTTTGCGATTTTTAATTCTTTTTGTAAACTTTCTTGACTCATTTTATTTAATGTAAAAATTTATCTACTACATATATTATCTGAACTAAGGTGATGTAAAGCACACTTGATAACATTAATTTTCTTGCATCTATGTTCGATTCTGACTTATATAACTGCACACCATAGTACAACATACTACATCCTGCTAATGCGATAATTACAGCAGTTAATGGATATATATAAAAAGCTCCTGTAACTTTTAATACTGGAGCTATAGAAACTAAAATCATTATAACAGTATAAAAGATTATTTGCTTAATTGCCCCTTTATCTTTTTTAGTCATTGGCAGCATATTAAATCCTGCCTTTTTATATTCTTCAAACTGCAACCATCCAATTGCCCAAAAGTGTGGGAATTGCCAAAAAAATTGAATTAAGAACAAGAATCCGGCTTCCACACCAAATTGATCTGTTGCGGCAACCCAACCTAACATAAATGGAATTGCACCAGGAATCGCTCCGACAAAAACAGCCAATGGCGAAACAGATTTTAAAGGCGTATAAGCGCTTGTATATAAAAAGATAGAGATCGCACCAAATAAAGCTGATTTCTCATTTATAGTATACAATATGCCAATACCAAGTATGGTAAATGCAATTGCAATAACCAAAGCAGTAGAAACTTTCATTCTACCTGTTGGCAAAGGCCTATTCTTAGTCCTTTCCATTAACGCATCAGTATCTTTTTCTATTATTTGATTAAATGCGTTTGAAGCTCCAACCATTAAATACCCTCCAATTGCCAATTGTATTACAATCCATACATTAACCACATCTGCGCCTAGCAGATAACCAGCAACAGCAGAAAATACAACACTTAAAGACAACCCAATTTTTGTAAGTTGCTTAAAATCTGATACAAAACTTTTAAGAGAAGTCTTTTCTACTACCTGTGAAATGGAATTCATTTGTGCTTTTATAATATTTTGCAAAGATATTTTATTCTCCTTTAATTTCTATGTTTTTTAACCGATAAATAGCCAAATAAAAAAAGATGAAAAAAAGAATAGAAATATCTTTGGTAATTGCTTTTTTGTATTAACTTTGCACCCGCATTGAAAGACATGCTAGTTCTTTAAAAACACAAAACTGCGCGAAAGTAGCTCAGGGGTAGAGCATCACCTTGCCAAGGTGGGGGTCGCGGGTTCAAATCCCGTCTTTCGCTCTATTCATTTAAAAATATACCAATGCTCAAGTGGTGGAATTGGTAGACACGCTGGACTTAAAATCCAGTGGGCAGTAATGCCCGTATGGGTTCAAGTCCCATCTTGAGTACTAAAGAAGTCTTAACATTAATTTGTTAAGGCTTTTTTTATGCGCTAAATTTAAATATGCCCCATAAAAAAACCCACTCTAAAGTTAGAGTGGGAAAATTGCTATGAAAAAGAAAGTGGTTTTTACACCACGGTACAAATATACATGTTTTTTATAAACTTTTATACTTTTTAGAAATTTTTTAAGTTTTTTTTAGAAATCTAAATACCAATTAAATAAATCTGCTTTAATTCCCACAGAGAACCAGACTGATTTTTCGCTTTTAAAATTCGTAGTTACAGCTTCTGGAGAAAAGCTTCTAAAAGCAACCCCTCCAAAAAGACTTAAACTGTTTGAAGCATTTAACAAATACCGCCCTTGAAAGTCTGCTAAAAATATCGTTGCCTTATTTCCTTGAGCAACTTCATTATTAGTATCTCCTTTTCTAATATCGTATGATTTATAAATATCGCCTCCATTACTTAATGTACCAGAGTCATCAAATCCTTTTTGACCAAGAATTATTTTTGCACTTGTTGTCCACCTACCAAACTTGTAGTTTCCAATTGCAATTGCCTCCCAAAAATTTGCTCCCCAGGCATGACTCAATGACTCACTATAATTACCATAATTAAGAATAGGGTCTCTATGCGCAAAGGTGTATGGTCTTACCGTATTCAATTCCGCTTGTAAAAACAGGTTTTTAATCTGAAACGCGTCGAAGTATTTTGCTCCAACTTGAAACCCAAACTTATTCCCCCAATAACCTAAGTCACCAATTTTACCAAAAGAAAACTCATCAACCACCAACTGAGAGTACAGCATTAAATTATCAGTTAATTTATATTTAGCTGTTAAACCCAACATCGCATTCCCTGCATCTTCTCCTCTACTGAATTCAACAGATCTATAAAATATTAAGGGATTTAAAAACCCGACATCAAAACCTTGATTTCCTTTTGAGATGGCGGTTTCAAAAAAACCTACGTTTAACTTATCGGTAACATTGATACTCAAATAATGAATTGCAATATATTTTCTTGCGTGTTCATTATTAACAACCGCTGGATGGCGTACGTCGGTTCCCCAAAGCCAAATATTTGTATACTTAAATTTCCAAAAACTTACATTCATTTTTAAATATGGCATTGGCGATGACACATCCGAAAGCAGCAAGGAACGATAGCCATCACCAATAAAATTCTTACCATTTCCAAATTGAAACTGCAAAAACTTATTTGGGGTATATGCTAAATACCCTTCGGCTACTGGATAATCAAACGCATCTTCTTTAAATCCTTTCGCTTTTCCTCGACCCGGTACTAATCCCTCAGAAAATGCAGGCCTAAAGGTTTGAGATGGGTTTGAAATAAAATCATTCACGTACCCTGCAAACCTCCCTTGACTTTCATAAACGGTTGCAGAGAATGAAAGATCATTCCCTAAACCACCATTAACAGTTAAAGCTCTTGTGTTATTAAAGGTATATGAAACATCAGAATTATCTTTTCCTAATTGCACATCCAATAAAAAATCTACATTAAACCAATAGTCATCTTCTTTCACTTCAAGCAAATGTTCATTCCAAAGCTTTCTTCCCAGCCAAGAAGTTTGCTCTGGTTTTAAAAACTGACTTTTTTCAGCATCCAAATCATACACCGAATTCACATTATTATAGACATATGGTTTTACCGCCGTGTGTGAATTTAAATTCTTATTTAATGCGTACTCATAATTTATGTATCGTTGATGATTAAAAGGAATATTTAATTGACTTTTATGCTCTACAAACAATGCTTTCTTAACGTTTTTAGCGTCTAGAATATCGCCTTTAACAGCATTGACGTCAACCAACTCTTCAACAATATCATTTCCAATCTGTAACGGAAAGTTCAATGGCAAAGCAAAACGCATTTCAATAGGATTATTATTAAATTTTGCTGGAGAAATTATGGGCAATATTGCAAAGACTCTTTGTACTTCTTTTTTTAATTCTTTGTACGGAGAATTTATATAAATCAATTTAAAGCTTCCTGTATTGGTGACTACAAAAATAATATTTACAGTTCCTTTGTACTTCTCTCGCTCTAAAATGACGGGAGCATTAAATTCTTTAAAAAATAATTCTTTGGTTGTTTTATAAAAGCACAATTCTATTTTTTCGATATCTTGATCTTCACAGCTTTTAAATGCAGGATGTCTTTCTGACTGGGCAAAGCTAAATACTGGGATTAAGAGAAAATATAAAAGAAGATTTTTTTTCATTTTTGTGTATTACTGTTTAGTCACTTTATTATTATGCAATTGATATGTCTTTTTACTTTCTGGACACGCTGCAATGCCATCCGTATTAAAATTTAAGCGGTGTCCAAATTCACTTATCCAACCTATTTGTTTGGATGGGTTTCCCACAACCAACGCATAAGGTAACACCTCTTTTACAACTACTGCTCCAGCACCAATAAAAGCAAATTCACCAATATCATTCCCACAAACAATAGTTGCATTGGCACCGATACTCGCGCCTCTTTTTACGATTGTTTTTAAATATGCGTTCTTTCTATTAACGGCACTTCTTGGGTTGATTACGTTTGTAAAAACCATAGATGGCCCTAAAAAAACATCGTCTTCACAAATGACTCCAGTATAAATGGAAACATTATTTTGAACCTTTACATTCTCCCCTAAAACAACTTCAGGAGAAATTACTACATTTTGACCAATATTACAATTGTTTCCAATTTTACAGTTTGGCATTATATGACTAAAATGCCAGATAGTTGTTCCATTTCCAATTTCACAACCATCATCTATTACTGCGGTCTCGTGTGCTTTGTAACTTTTCATATTAATATGTACCATCATTTTTTTTCCCTTCAACAATATGTTTTGCAGAAGATGTTCCTATTCTTTGAACACCTAAAGTAATCATTTTTAGCGCATCTTCTCTTGTCTTAACTCCGCCTGCTGCTTTAATTTTCAAAGGCCTTGCATTGTCAGACATTATTTTAACGGTTTCAAAAGTTGCTCCATTTGGCTTTCCTGCTTCTGTCTTATAAAATCCTGTTGATGATTTTACAAAAACATTTTCAGCCTCTTCTACTCCAAAATTATCAATAACAACTTTTTTTATCAAACCTGAAATTGAAGCTATTTGCACATTCGACAATGCAGCAACTTCAATAATCCACTTTACAACTTTATTATTTTTAAGCCCAATTTGAGTTCCTTTTAGTATCTCTTGCTCTACTAATACTAAATCTTCATTTTTAAATGCTTCATAATCCACCACAAAATCCAACTCATCTGCACCCAAATTGATTGCTTTTTGTGCTTCTTTTATCTTAGAATCCAATGTGTAAGCCCCCTCATGAAATCCAATTACCGTTCCAATTAACACATTTGAATTTGCGTTTGTAATCATTTCTTTAGCCAAAGAAATATAATTAGCACGTATCATAACCAATTTAAAATCACAAACTATTGCCTCCCGTATTATATCGGTAACCTTCTTTTTTGTTTCTTCTTCAGAAATAGCAGCTTGACTTGGTAATTTTAAATAGGTAGAGTCAATATATTGAGATAGTTTCATTAGCATTTACTTATTTAACAAAAATAGTAAATATATCTCAAGGGCAGATGCAAAAAAGCGCCACTAATTTAGTGGCTCTTTTTCACATCATATCCTATTAAATCTATCCTAATTTAAATAAAATTGGCAACGTAAATTTCACATTTACAGGAACTTTTCTTTGCATACCGGGTGTAAACCGAGGGAGCTTCTTAATAATTATTTTTACGTTTTTTTCCAACTTGGAATGCTGAGTTATAATTTTCAACTCATTTACTGATCCATCTTTAGTAATTATAAATTGGGCAACTCTTTTATAAGTACCAGAGCTCAACCCTAACTCTTGCGCGAAATCAATATCAAACCCATTCATCACAAATTTTTTGATTGATTTAACAAAACATTCTTTATTTTTCTCTTTGAACAACCCTTCACATCCCTTATAAACAGGAGCGTCTTCTATTAATACAAATGGTACGTTTTCTTCTGGTTGATTCTCTACAGGGATTTAGACATAATTATTTAATGCTTTGGTTACATCAACTGACTCATCTATCCGCGGCATATCTACTATAGCTGCTATGGTATTTGCATTTTTTTATCAACTTTAAGGATATCAATATATACAGGGTTAAGTCTTAATCGCTCAGCTTTTACAATTTTCTCTTTTGAAAATACAATGACCCTATCATTTTCTACAAGCACATAATCAACCTATGACTCACAAATTTTGGCAGCATAATTTACCGCTTTTGATTCATGTTCCATTACTTGATAGACCACAAACAAAACGAATACTAGAGACAATTGAATAAATACCACCGAATATTTTTCCAGTTGTTTTTTTGGATACTTTTTTACGTTTTTCATACCGGCAATTTTTAAATTATACCTGTAAGAATTCAAAAAGGATACCAATAAAAAAGAGCAACCAAATTTGGTTGCTCTTTTTTATTTTATTTCTTAAAATGTTATTCTACATTAAATGAAATTGGTAATGTATATTTCATCCCTACAGGAACCCCTCTTTGTTTACCAGGAGTCATTTTAGGTAATGTTTTAGCAACTCTAATTGCTTCTTTTCTTAATCTTGGATGTGGTGCTCTTGCATTCACATCTGTAATATTTCCTTTTGGATCAATTCTAAAAACAACCCAAATTTTCTTTTTACCTGGAGACAATCCCAAATCACCCGCTAACTCAGCATTAAATCTTCTAACAACATGTTTTTTTATCTTGCTGTTCAAGCATTTACTTTTTTGAGCTCTTGTTCCAGTACATCCTGGAAAAACAGGAACTTCTTCAATAATTGCAAAAGGTACATCTTCAATAACTTCTTCAGCTTCTTCTACTTCTTCTATCTCTTCTACCTCTACCGCTTCCGTTTCATCAGTTTCTGTAGACTCAATTACAGTCTCTTCAACTTCTTTCTCATCTTCAACGATTTCAATTTTTTCTGGTGCTGGTGGTGGTGGAGCTTTTGGCTTCACTGGCTCAATACGTTCTGTAATCGGAATATCTTCTTCCAACTCATCCTGCATACTCGCATCTCCAAAAGCATCAATCGCCTTGTCGTAAGTCTTGTTTTCCATTGCTACATACGTAACAAATAGAGCTAAAACTAAACCTAACTGAATAAACAATTTTGAATAATTCTCTAAGTTCGATTTTGGATTTTTCTTAATTTCCATCCTTGTTTGTTTTAAATAGTTCGCTAATTTAATTAAATTCTTACGACTTATGCAAGTAATAAAGTTAAATAGCTACAATTTTTTTATAAACCTTATTAAAAAGCAACATAGCTACTATAACTCCTACTGTATTGGCAACAATATCAAGCAAACTTGCTGTTCTATAAACTGTAAGTGTTGCCTGTAAAACCTCAATAACTATGCCGTAAATAATGCAAGAAATTACAATTACGTATCTTAACCTTCTATTTTGCAAAGATTTAGGAAAACTCAGCAACCAAGTTAATCCTAATGAAAAATACGCAATTGTATGATAAACCTTATCCGTATTAGATAATGGTATTAGACTATACTCTATTTTCTTCAGACTTAAATACCCAATAAAAAGGGTAATGCCAATTGCAATAAATAGGACTCTATCCTTGAATAAGACCTTTATAACCTTCTGCATCTAATAAATCTTCTAATTGTGAAGCATCTGAAAGAACTACTTTAATCATCCAACCTTTTCCATAAGGGTCTTTGTTTACTAATTCTGGCTCATCTTCTAAACCTTCATTAAACTCGATTACTTCACCTGACAGCGGCATGATTAAATCTGAAACGGTCTTTACGGCTTCTACTGATCCAAAAACTTCATCACTATCTAAAGTATCATCTAAGGTATCTACATCTACGTAAACGATATCACCTAATTCACTTTGAGCAAAATCTGTAATACCTATCGTTACAGTATCGCCATCAATCTTAACCCATTCGTGGTCTTTAGTGTACTTTAATTCTGTTGGAATGTTCATTGTAATTTTATTTTATTGTGTTGATTAATTTTAGTTGCCCAAGTTATAAATTAAATTGAAACCAGCATTAATTGATTGTCTCGGAAATGTGGTAGAAATCGCATACTTAGAAGTATTATGGTTGTAATAAAACGAAGTGGTTAAATTTCTATTTAATTTATAGTCTGCTGCAAATTTAATAGATAAAAGTTTTTGACCACCACTTATTTGATTATTTTCTACATCTACCGAACGAATTAATGTTAAATTATCTCTAACAGAGATATCCATTCTCATATTAATGTCTCCTTTTAGCTTCTGCTTCTTGCCTGCAAAGCGTGTATTAAACGCTACATTCTTTAATTGATACCCAACTCCAAAAATGAATTCGGTTCCTTTAATATCTGTTAACGTACTGTTATCAAAGTTCATCGTTAAGGTTCTATCCTTTCTTATTTCCCCTTTAAATGAAAAAGAGTTTTTCATTTTCACATCAATTTTAATAAGTGGAGAAAATTCATCAATTAAACTAGCCGAAGAAATTAACAACTCTGATTGATAATTCCCTGATACATTTGTTTTTGAAAGATCATTGACATTGTACTCTAAATTATTCGTGTAATTAAAAATAGTATACGATGACTTATATCCGTTAGTCAGTGTAAAGCTGCTGAAATTATCTTTAAACCAATCAATTTTCATTAAGCCATTATACCGCAATGTCCAGTTAGGAATAGGAATATTTTTAAAAGCCCCTAGACTTACAGAGTTTGGACTCTTACCAGAGTAGGCAGCCAAAAATGCTGGTAGCAATGTTTCTTGAGAACCAAATTTTAATGGATCTCGCCCATCAATAACTCCCAATCTGTTCGCAATAATGCTTCGGTAGTCTTTTAAATTTTGAAATAACACATCTGAATCTTTAAACACCGTAGATAACATCGCATAACTTGTGCTAAAGTTACCTGTTTCAATGGCATCTACCTGGTCATTCAACTGCACATTTGTTAAATTCCCTACTGCGTCATACCCAGTTCCAAACACATCCAACTGTTCGGTAATATTTCTTGTTTTTATTCTATTTCCTGTTAGTTCTATATTTAAATCTTTAAATGGTTTTAAAGAGATGGTATAACTTAAGTTACTCGTATGGGTATTGCTATAGGTTTTGTTTACATATGCACTATCTTGATGCCTAGCTACAATCCAATTATTATTAAGTGCTCTATTTCTTATATCTACTTGACTCCCAAAAACAAACCCCAAGGTCGGTGCAAAACCGCCACTTAAATTATCTCTTCCTAAAAAACCTGCGGTCCCTTTAAACCCAGGTAGTGCGGTTCCATTATTTTCTGTATAACTCAATTTTGCCGTTTTAACTGCGGTCACAAAATCATAAACACCCAAAAGAATCTTTTCTTTTAAGGCTTTCTTTTTAGATGTAGATTTTACTTTACCTATTGTTGGCGCTTGTGGCACCTGAAATTGGCTCCCTGTATTTTTCTTTCCTTCACTTTTTATAAACAGTTTTTTAAACCCTGTTTCTTGATAAAATTTCGATAAGCTAAATGTTGTACTTACACTATGTGTATTAGAATTCTGAATTAAATTTCCAATTTTATCTACATAACTTTTAGAAGCCGCTTTCCAATCAAAGTTTGCTGTATACCCGTAATCGGCTGTAATAAAACCTAAATATGGAAGCTTATTAATTGGTATTTTATAATTTGCTGACAACTTCTGCGTATAATGATCTGGTCTACCTGTATTGAAAAATTGATCGAAAATTTCTATTTCCTCTCCATTTCCAAAACTGTCATACAAATAGCTATTATTGGCATTAAAGTTCAATTTTAAAGATTTTGTAATATCAAAACCAATCGTATAATCCCAATCAAACAAAAACCTACGTTGTGTTAATGTTGGTTGAGCTGTAAACCCATCTACCAAATTACGAGATTTTTGCTGTACAAAGTTTCTTGTAATTCTAGAATTTACGCCAATAGATTTTGGCACTAAGTTAATATTGATATCTCTAATTAATTGCCAATATTTACTCTTTCCAAAAAAGGCAGATTTCTTAAATGGTTCTATATATTTTGATTGAAAGGTATAATTATAACTTGCTCCAGCTGTTAAATTCTGATTCAGGTATTTTTCTATATTGTAATCTTTATGATTCTCTTCTGAATACGCATAAGAAACAGAAAAATTTTCTACATCGTAAGGTTTCGGTTTTTTCTCTGATTGCGGGTTTCGGTTTTTCTTTACATTATTAAAGCTAATACTTTTTCTAGAGGTGTAATCTTGTGAGTTTTTACTATTCGGGTTTACATCTTTAGCATCTGCAAATTTAACATCCTGGTATTGAAGGTCGAACTTAGGATCTTTAAACTCTTCTCCAAAGCTATAACTCATTGGCAATTGAATTCTCCATTTTTTAGGCATCATTTTACCTAGGTTAATATTGGTAGAAAAGCTGTATTGCTTTGTTGCTTCCAAACTTCTTTGGTTCACTCTGTCTTCTACATTACCAAAACCTATGGTTTGCATTCTACCTGTTACTGAAACATCTGCAATGTCTGCAAAATTTGCATCGGCACTAAGTACTGCTGCCCAGCCCCCTTTATTATCAAACCCCGAAGAGCGCAATTCGTTAAACCAAATTTCTGCACTTTTTTGAGTTCCAGATATATTTTTAACTCCCAACATTAATGTTCTTATAGATGCCAATGTGGGGTTTCCTTTAATTCTTAACACCAATGTTCCTGGATGTATATTTGTTGGAAAAGGATAGAGTTTATTAACTTTAATAGTTCCTCCTGAATTTTTTTCATCAACATCCCTTTGCAACTTCAACTTCCCTAATTCCTCTAGGATTACATCCATATTATTTGCTTCTGGCCATACATTCGTAGGAACCAAGCTTCCTCCAGATGGAGACATTTTTAAAGGAACTTCTAATTGATAAAAATTATCATCCAAATCTGTTCCTAATCGAATTACGGCTACCAAATCATTGTCTGAAACACTACCTGAAACAACAGGTTCGGCATGCATAAACATTTTTAAATTTTTATACATTCTTAGATCTACACTAATGTTTTTGTAGATTGCTCTCGTTTCATTTTGTTGTAAGTTTTTTACCTTTAAAGAAATCGATTGTTCATTTTGTTGTTGAATTGTAGAACTCCCTTGCAATTGTTCTCTTATAATTCCTGGAGGCAATACATATCTAGCCTCATTTTGTTCAATACTTACAACCCCAACTTCAAAATCATTTAATTGCCCATTGGTTAACTCTTGTGGTGGACTTATTGTAGGGTCTAATGTTTTTGTATAACGTCTATAATCTCCTCTTACCAATTCTAATTGGCCAAAACGTAAAACCACTGGCATTTTAAATTTGGTCATAAACATTCTAATAAATCGAATGCTATTAAAATCAGAAATTCCATTAATTGGCGTTCCACTTCTTACCGGAATTCTAAATTGATACCATTTTGTTTTCCGTGTACTTCCGTCGGATAAGGTTACATCCGTTTCTTTTTCATCAACAATATTATTGATCCCTTTTACCAAATCGTTTTTGTTTAAAGAGACTTTATACTCAAAGTAGCTTTCTACAGTATTCATAGTTTGATCCTTATTAATATCTTCTACATCTGGGTATGTAGATGAAGAAGTTGGATACGATTCTGTAGATTGGTTTGCAGTTGGAGAGTTTCCTTCTGTATTATTAAAATTTTTATATCGAGATATAACAGATGCATTGTTAGTATCAAATTCTGTACTTCTAAAAAATTGAAAATTATCCGATGAGATGTCATTTGAATTTAGTTTTGAAATATCAAATACCTTAGATTGATAAAAAGTCAACTCATCTTCATTCTTTAATCCATCCAAACCAATATCTTGGTTTTTTCTTGCGGCATCATCAACATCAAAAGCATACAAAATAGATTGATTTGTTGGCACATTTCCCCAAATTGATGGAGTAATACCTGTAGTAGAACCATCGGCAGGCATTCCGTTTTCGTACATCTTTCTATTGTCCTTTAAGATGTCTTCAGAAATGTTTCCAAGATTGATAAACAATTCACCAACCTGATTGTTTGGATTGTTTGGATCTACGCCAACGGGTAACCCCTCTTCATTTGTAATTGAATAGTCTTGATATGGATCTTTAATCCAAAACTGAATGTATTCTACATTGGCTTGATCAAAATTATTGGTAGTTAGTGGGCGCATAATTCCACCCCAACGATCTGCTGGGTTAGAGAAGGTTCCATTTGCATTTACATCAACACCAGTATCAAAATTATAGGTTCCTCTTTCAGAAGGGAAATACGCTAAATCTAATGTTCGTACCAATATGTTTTGCGTGATGTCTAATTCTGTATTCGGAAATAATTCTGAATATCCAATTTGTCGAACCTCTGTTCTCGACAATTCAATATTATCAATATTTGCAGGTTTAGCTCCATTACCATAAAACAATTGATCAATAGAATACCATGCTAATTTTGCTCTTTTATTATTATAAGTTAAATCTGTAACCGCCCCATTAAAGCTTTGTGATTGGGGTGTACTTGCTGTAAACCAATTTAACGGAGATAATAAATCAATCGGAATTTGAGATGCTTCAAAATCATCCACATAAGAAGTTGCTTCTCCGTTTACATCAATGCCACTTGGCGAACCTGGAACTAGATAGGCAAAATCTGCTCTGACTGATATATTAGACGCAACATCTGTATCTACAAAAGGCAATTTATTTACCCATTTCGTAAAAATTGGCATCTCTGCAGAATAATCTACATTTAACCCAATCATGGTATTATTTATTGGTTCGCTACCAAAGTTTACTTTTTGAGTAATTGGTTTTTCATTGACATTTAAAATGGTTCCGCCTAGAATAAATTTATCAGAAAAACGATGTTCAACTTCAACACCCATAAATGTTTTTCGTTGCTGATTAAACACTGCATTATTCTCTGTAGAAACATTAATTGGCACCCCAGAAGCTTCTAATCCTGGGTCAATAATCTGCACTCTTCCAAAGTTGTAATCTACCACAAAATCGACGCCTTCTACCAACTGTCTTCCTCCTGCAGTAACCTTAACAGAACCTCTAGGAACGTTAAATGCATTTAATGAAATACCTCTACTATTTTGAGATTTCGCATATCCTTTTAATAAGAATTTATCTTTATTTTGAAAATTGTTTTTCGCCTGTGATTTTGTATTGATATACAATTCGTCAAAAACATAGGTATCTTTATCTACTATGGAGGTCAAAGAATTCGATAGATCAGCCCCAAATGGCTCTGTTTCTGGAAAAATGATAAACCCTTTATTAGAGTTTACCGTTATGCTTTCTACATAATCAAAAAAACCATCACCACCTGTAACTGCAAATGCACTTTGGTCTAATTTATCTAAATTTAAAACATTTAATAATGTTTTTTTATCCAAGTCTGGAGTTTCGGCATTCTGTAATGTATTAGCCGGTACTCCTGTTTGATCATCTCTATACATAATCTCAAATCTAAATCCGTCTTGAGACAACGGAAAAACACCTAATGCATATATATTCTTCATCATCAACCTCCACGTAGGAAAAGCCAATTGAGTACCAGGTCTCTTAGTGGTAATAATTTCGCTACGCAGTAATTTTACGGCTAAATTATTTGGTGCATTAATTCCATCGTTAGACAACTCCCCTACTTTAAAAGAAGTTTCAGAATTAGAACTACCCACTACGGTATATTCATATGCAACTGCTAATACTTCTCCGTCAGACAATTTTCTATTTAAAGAAATAAATCCTAATTGAGGATTTAGCGTATATTCATTGATCTCTAGCTTTCTTGCATTTTGCAATACAGAATAATCAGTTCCTTGCTTCATATTAAAACCAGACAAGGCAGAATTTACGGATGCAATATCTCTAATACCTCCTGTAGTAGTTAAAACTGTAGATAGATTATTTGCTGAATTTGCAGGAATATTTTTTTGTCCAAACACTTGGGGTGGCGATGTTGCAATTACATTGGCATTCACAATATTATTAGGTTCTGATTCTCCAATATCTGCCAATGCAACAATGCTTCTAAAATTTTCTGTATTAGAACTTCTGTTGGTAACCCAAACTTCTATTCTAGTAATATTAATTGGACTACTCACTAATGGGTAGTCTTTTAATGATTCTTTGTAGTTTTCTCTAAAATAGTGTGCCAAAAAAAAGTGTCGATCATCATCATAATCAGTTGCTCTTAATTCAAAAGATTCAATGGATGCACCGGCTTCTGCAGTAACAGTTTTACTTTCTGAATTTTGTTGGGAAAACACCGCTGTAACAGACGTTTTACCAAATTGCAACTCTGTTTTTACACCAAACAAACTTTGAGATCCATTTATTAATGAATTTTTAATAGGCATAGAAACATTACCAGCTTCAATTTTTCGAATGATATCATCCTCCGTTGGTGTGTATTCTAATTTAATTAAATTCTGAAAATCGAAAGTCGCCTGGGTGTCATAATCCGCAGTTACTTTTAATCGTTTACCAACTTTCGCTATAATACTTGCACTTATTTGCTGATCAAAATCGAAGGTAAAGCTACTTCTATTATTTTCTGATAATTGTGGGTTTTCGACATTCTGGTAAATACCTCCCAATTTGATATTTAAGCTACCCGATGGTATTACCTCAACTGAATTCCCTCCAAAAATAGATTCGAAAAATTTAGAGTTTACATAATATTTTGGCAATAAATTTCGTTGTGCAGCTTTTGCTCCTTTCTTCTTAGATAATGCATCATTTTTCTCTTTAAAATATGCTTTAATATCATTCTTTAAACGATAGCTCTGATAGTCTGCTGGTGACATATAGATTGGAACACCAACTTTAAAATTCCCTAATTTTTCTACAACTATATACTTGTTCAGTTTTTTATCAAACCGAACAACATAACTCGATGGGTTATTTAAAAATAAACTCCCTTTTTGATTGGCTTTAAAATTATATTTAAGTTTGGGAATGGAATCTTTTTTTATAGAATCCTGTTTTGTAGTTGTGGTTTGTGAAAAAACAGATGTAGTTGCTAATAAAGCAACTACACATATACTTAAAATATGAAAATATCTATTTTTCAAATTGACTACAAACTTTTTAATGCTTTCTTAATCAAGACTTCTACAGTGGCATCTATCTGCTCTTTTAAAATCGCATTTAATACCTTCTCAGATTGTTTTCTATTAAAACCTAACACTTCTAAAGCTGATAACGCCTCATCTTTGTTAGTATTGCTTGGTGCAAGAGAAATTGCATCCATATCAAATGTTTTTAAAATTTTATCTTTTAAATCTATAATAACGCGTTGTGCTGTTTTTGCACCAATTCCTTTAACAGATTGTATTAGTGCAATGTTTTCTGTAGCAATGGCTTGCTGAATTTCTTCTGATGACATTGAAGACAACATTGTTCTTGCGATACTTGGCCCAACTCCAGAAACAGAAATTAGCAATCTAAAAATTTCTCTTTCTGTTTTATTAATAAACCCATACAACGTATGTGAATCTTCTTTTACCGTTAAATGAGAATACAATGTAATTGCCTCACTATCTGGCAAAGAAGAAAACGTGTTTAAAGAAATATGCAATAAATAACCCACCCCAGAACAATCAATAACAACATATGTTGGTGTTTTCTCTACTAATCTTCCTTTTATTTGAGTGATCATTTATTGCTTCTTTTATTATGATTTATTTTTCTGTTTTTGTTGTGCATCTACTACTGCTACTGCAGACATATTTACCATTTCATCAACACTTGCTCCTAATTGTATAATATGCACTGGCTTCTTTAATCCCATCATAATTGGCCCTATAGATTCTACTTCATCAACTTGTTTCATTAATTTATAGGTAATGTTTGCAGCATCTAAATTAGGGAAAATAAGTACATTCACTTTTTTACCATTTAACTTAGAAAACGGAAATTCTTTTGCCAACATTTCTCTATTCAATGCAAAATCTGCTTGTAATTCCCCATCAATAACCACATCTGGGAAATGTCTATGAATATAAGACACTGCTTCTCTAATTTTTACTGCACTTTCTGAATTCGAAGATCCAAAATTTGAATAGGATAACATTGCAATATTTGGTTTTACTCCAAACATTCTTGCCAATGAATAGGTAAGTTGCGAAATTTTTGCCAAATCTTTCGCATTCGGGTTTACATTTATCGTAGTATCTGCTAAAAACAACGGACCTTGTTTGGTCAACATTAGGTTTGCGGCTGCAACTCTTGTAATTCCTTTGTCTTTTTCTATCAATTCCAACATTGGTTTCACTACTGATGGATATGACCTTGAATACCCTGTAATTAACGAATCTGCTTCACCAACATTTACCATCATTGCAGCAAAATAATTACGCTCACGCATCATTTTTTGCGCTTGGAATAAGGTGATTCCTTTTCGTTGACGTGTTTTCCAGTAGGTTTCTCCAAAACGATTTCGACGTTCGCTTTCCTCGTCTGTTTTAGGATCAATAATTGGCACATCTGCATGGAATCCAATTTCTTCTTTTAATTCTAAGATTACTTCTTTTCTTCCTAAAAGAATTGGTTTTCCAATTTTCTCATCATACACTCGTTGCGCAGCTTTTAAAACGTCTAAATGATCCGCCTCGGCAAAAACAATACTTTTAGGATTATTCTTTGCTCTATTATGCAACAAACGCACTTCTTTACTACCTGTTCCAGAACGTTCCATTAATTCTTCTTGGTATTTTTCCCAATCTGTAATTGGCTCTAAAGCAACGCCAGAATCTATTGCTGCTTTTGCAATTGCTGGTGGAATTTCATAAATTAATCTTGGGTCAAATGGTTTTGGAATGATATATTCTTTACCAAAAGACAGACTTATTTCATCGTATACAATATTTACTTGCTCTGGCACCGTTTTCTTTGCTAAATCGGCCAATGCATGCACAGCAGCCATCTTCATTTCTTCATTAATTTTTGTTGCTCTAACATCTAAAGCACCACGAAAAATAAATGGAAATCCAAGTACATTATTTACCTGATTAGGATGATCAGATCTACCTGTTGCCATGATAATATCATCTCTTGTTTTTATCGCTAAATCATAATCGATTTCTGGAGTTGGATTTGCCATTGCAAAAACGATTGGGTCTTTTGCCATTGACAATAGCATTTCTGCCGTTACAACATCTCCTTTAGAAAGTCCAATAAATACATCTGCATTGTGCATTGCTTCTTCTAAAGTATGTACGTCTTTATCAGTCGCAAATTCTTCTTTTTGTGACGTCAGGTTTCCCCTATCTTTTCTGATAACTCCCTTACTGTCACACATTACGATATTTTCTCTTTTGGCACCTAAAGCCAAATACAAACGTGTACAAGAAATAGCAGCCGCTCCAGCTCCGTTTACAACAATTTTTACTTCAGCAATCTTTTGCTCCGTAATTTCTATTGCATTTTTTAACGCTGCGGCAGAAATAATTGCCGTTCCATGTTGATCATCATGCATCACAGGAATGTCTAATTCCTCTTTCAGTCTTCTCTCTATCTCAAAAGCTTCTGGAGCTTTAATATCTTCTAAATTTATTCCGCCAAAAGTTGGTGCAATTGCTTTTACTGTTTCCACAAATTTATCAACATCGGTGGCATCAACTTCGATATCAAAAACATCAATGTCTGCAAAGATTTTAAACAATAATCCTTTTCCTTCCATTACTGGTTTTGAAGCTAAAGGACCAATATCTCCTAAACCTAAAACAGCAGTACCATTTGAGATTACCGCAACTAAGTTTCCTTTTGCGGTGTATTTATATGCATTATTTGGGTCTTTTTCTATTTCTAAACACGGTTCTGCAACCCCCGGAGAGTATGCCAATGATAAATCGTGTTGTGTAGCGTATTTTTTTGTAGGAACCACCTCAATCTTTCCCGGCTTCGGTTTTGCGTGGTATAATAAAGCTTCTCGTCTTTTCCTAGATTCGCTCATAGTTTTAGTGTTTGAATGAACTGACAAATATACTCATTTTTAATATTGCTTATACCTAAAAAAAACAGATTATTAAGTAACGAAACACATAGGTAAAGCGTCTACTCAAAAGACGAATGATTAACTTTAAGAAAATATTGTATCTTCTTTAACAAAAAATAAAGAGAAGACTCTAAAAACAACCTATAAGTTTGTTTATCAATCACCAAAACCGAGTTATGAAAAAAATTACTACGCTATTATTATTATTCACAATTTCTCTTACTTTTTCCCAAATCAAAGGAAAAGTTACAGACGGCAAAAACAATCCGCTGTCTTTTGTAAGCATCTATTTAGACGGCACCATAACAGGAACAACTTCGAACGATGAAGGCTATTATGAGCTTCCCATAAAAAGAGCAAAAAAATACACCGTTGTATTTCAATTTTTAGGGTTTAAAACATTAAAAAAAGACATTACAGTTTCGACTAATTCGTATACACTAAATGCCAAACTAAATGAGGAGAGTGTCACTTTAAATGAAGTTCAAATAAACAGCAAAGAAAACCCTGCAAATCAAATTATTAGAAATGCCATTGCGAATAAGAAAAAGAACGAGAACAAAATTCAACAATTTACAGCCGATTTCTATTCTAGAGGACTGTATAAAATAAAAAATGCCCCAAAGAAAATCTTAGGACAAAAATTAGGCGATTTAGGTGGTGGATTGGATTCTACCAGAAGTGGAATCATTTATTTATCAGAAACTGTTTCAAAAATATCACACCAAAGACCAAACAACTTTAAAGAACACATTGTAGCTTCTAAAGTTAGTGGCTCAGACAATGGAGTTAGTTTTAACAGGGCTGAAGATGTGAATTTTAATCTATACAAAAATACTGTAGAAATCGGAAACGAGATTATTTCACCCATTGCAACTTATGCTTTTGGATATTATAACTACAGATTAGTTGGGAATTTTTACGATAAAAACGGGCAAATGATAAACAAAATTGCCATTTTACCAAAACGAAAAAATGATCGTGTTTTTACAGGATTCATTTATATCGCTGAAGATGATTGGGCCCTGTATGGAACAGATATTACCGTAAACGGTGCACAAGTAAATTTACCTATGGTTGATGCCTTACACTTTAAACAAAGTTTTAATAAAACACGCAAAGAAAATGCTTGGATACTAATTTCTCAAACCATCGATTTTAAAATTGGTATGTTTGGAATTAATATTAACGGGCGCTTTTCTGCTGCCTATTCTAATTATAATTTCAATCCTGTTTTCACCAAAAACACGTTCGGGAAAGAGATTTTATCCTTTGAGAAGAATGCAACCAAAAAAGATTCTACCTATTGGAAAAAATTACGCCCAGTTCCTTTAACAACTGAAGAAGTAACAGACTATGTGGTTAAAGACAGCATTAAAACAATTCGAAAATCTAAAAAATACCTAGACTCTGTTGATACAAAAAACAACAAACTTTCTTGGTCATTCCCCTTATCGGGATATTCTTACAGAGACTCTTATAATAAATGGTCTTTTAACATCGATTCTCCAATAACCGACCTAAACTTTAACACCGTGCAAGGCTGGAACTCAAACATTGGAATGCGCTATTTTAAAACCTTAAACGAAACTGGTAAGTGGGTTAATTTTGGAACGAACTTTAACTATGGTTTTTCTGATAAAAAATTAAGACCTACGGCTTTTTTCGCATACAAATGGAATAACATATCTAGACCCATTTTACGTTTTTCTGGAGGAGTTACGACAAGACAATTCGACTCACAAAATCCAATTTCAACGCTTCACAACACCATAAGTTCTATCTATTTTGAAAGGAACTACAAAAAAATATATGAGAAGACCTTTGCCAATGTTTCTTTTTCTAGAGAGCTCACCAATGGCTTCAGATTTAATAGCTCGTTAGAGTTTGCAGATAGAAAACCACTATTTAACACCACTAATTATAGTGCAAAAAACATAAAGGACAGAGTATACTCTTCTAACAACCCCAAAAACCCTTTAAGCAATACTTCCTCTTTTTCTCAACATAAAATATGGACGTTAAACATAGGGACAACCATTAATTTTGGAACGAAGTACCTATCGTATCCAGACAGAAAATTTACAGTATACAACAACAAATACCCTTCTTTATACATTGGATATAGAAAAACCTTTGGGTCTGGTAATACCGAAAATCATTCTGACTATGTATTTACTCAATTAAGACAAGGTTTTTCATTGGGTAATTTAGGCCGTACTAAATATAGAATTAAAGGTGGCGTTTTCTTAAACCAAAAGGATATTCCATTTATGGATTACGCCCATTTTAACGGAAATAAATTATCAATTTCTCCTGGAAGTGGAACAACAAATCACTTTAACTTGTTAGATTATTACGCATATAGCACAAACAATCGCTTCGCTGAATTTCACGGAGAACATAATTTTAAAGGTTTTTTCTTAGGTAAAATTCCATTGATAAATAAATTAAACTTTCATGTAGTTGCTGGTGCAAAAGGATTGTTTACGGGTGATAGAAAACCATATACAGAAGCGTCTCTGGGGATTGACAATATTGGTTTTGGAAAATGGCGTTTTTTACGTGTAGATTATGTAATTTCCAAAGGCGGAATCAACCAAAAACAGAAAGGATTTGTGTTTAGCTTGAGTTTATTTTAACCGATACACTATCTTTGTATCAAATGAAAATACAGGTCTTACTTTTTGGAATTACAACTGATATATTAGGAACTTCTTCTTTAGAAATTGAAGTTCCTAATACATCAACAATTGCTGTTTTTATAAAACAATTTCTAAATAAATATCCGCAGCTAGAAAACATAGATTCATATGCAATTGCGGTAAATGAAGAATATGCTTCTAACGAAACGACGTTAAAAGAAAATGATGTGATCGCAATTATTCCGCCAGTAAGCGGAGGTTAGTTTTGCAAGTATTTTTTATCAATATAAAAAGTACCGAAAGGTAAAATAGAAGCGACTAAAACAACTCCAAAAGTTTTACCATTCCATTTTTCAGGAGCTTTTAACATAAAAGCCAACACCACATATATCATAAATAGAATTCCGTGTGGCATTCCAAGCATTTTCACATAGCTAGGATCTTCACTAAAGTACTTAATTGGCGTTGCAATAAACAACAATAGCAAATAAGAAACTCCTTCTAAAAAACTTACAATTCTAAATATATTTTTCATTTTTAAAACTTCTAAAATTAGAGTACAAAGATACGTTTTGATTTGTTATTTTTGTAGGAGACATGCGCAAAACATCTATAAAAATTACATCCGAAAAATTAGACTTACACGAATGCTACAATTTTGTAACGGATGACTCATGTGGTGGAATTTCTGCCTTTGTTGGAACTGTAAGAAATGATACCAAAGGAAAAGAGGTACAACAGTTGGATTTTTCTACGTACAAGCCAATGGCGCTTAAAGAAATGCAAAAGATTGCTGATCTAGCATTGGAAAAATACCCTATTGAAAAAATCGCCATACATCATGCAGAAGGCCTATTACAAATTGGAGAAGTCCCCGTGATAATCACCACCTCTTCCAAACACAGAAAAGCCGCTTTTGACGCGTGCCAGTTTGCAATTGACACTTTAAAAGAAACGGTTCCAATCTGGAAGAAAGAGCATTTTTCTGATGGAGAAGTTTGGGTGAATGCACATCCATAATTTTCGCTAAAAGCATGTACACTAATGATTAAATACCTACTTACAACTACCACCAAAGAGCTAAAAGAAATACTAGCCCTTCAACAAAAAAACCTACCTGTAAATATTTCAACAAGTGAAATAACCGAACAAGGTTTTGTGAGCGCGCAACATACGCTAGAATTGTTAACAAAAATGCATGATGCACATCCACATATTATTGCAAAACACAATGACAAAGTAGTTGGATACGCACTTTGTATGTTACAAGAATTTAGAAATGACATCCCTTTATTAACGCCAATGTTTAAGCTATCAGACTCAGCAATTAAAGAGCTAGATGAAAACCTTAATTACCTGGTAATGGGGCAAGTTTGTGTTGACAAGGAGTATCGAAAACGTGGAATATTCAGAGCGCTTTACAACTATATGAAAGAAAACATTTCTAAAGAATATACTGCAATTATTACCGAGGTTGACCTTAAAAACGCACCTTCAGTAAATGCCCATAAAGCTGTAGGTTTTGAAGTATTAAAAGAATATACATCTAACCATCAAAATTGGCAATTGGTTCTATTACGTACCTAAATAATTTCCATCTTTTTCAATAGAAAAGAAGCATTCATATTTTTACAAATTCCTTTTTTCAGGGTATAATCAAAATGCAATTCGTTGTCGTGTATTTGCGCATCGAAAAAGTAGTTTTCAATATCTTTAAACTCTTCTTGCAGTTCGCATAAACTCACATCATGCGTTGCTATAATTCCGGTAGATTTAGAGTTGCTTAATTTTTCTACAAATTTCTTAGATCCAATTGCTTTGTCTTTGCTATTTGTTCCTTTTAAAATTTCGTCTAGAATGATAAAATAATCTTCTGTTTCTATTTGATCTACAATAAATTTTAACCGCTTTAATTCAGAATAAAAATACGATTCATCATCTGCCAACGAATCTGAAGTTCGCATGCTGGTTATTAATTTTATAGGATGGTATTCAATTTTTTCTGCACAAACGGGCAGGCCATTATTTGCTAGTACCATTGATAAAGAAACGGTTCTTAAGAAGGTACTTTTCCCTGCCATATTTGCTCCAGTAACAATAAAAAACTGCTCTTTATCAATCCTAAAATCATTGTCTATTCTTTTGACTGATTTTAACAAAGGGTGCCCTAATTGTGTTGCTTTTATAATGGTTGGCTTATCAGTAATTACTGGCATCACAAATGTTGGGTGATTGTAAGAGAAATTCGCTAAGGTGTTTTGAGCATCGAAAAAAGTAATTACCTCGAACCACTTCTCAACTGTATGTTTGTACTTCGAAATCCATTTTTCTACCTTCATAGCATTCTGAATATCCCAAAGAAATAATGCATTCCCAACTACAGCTATAATTATATTATTTCGCTGATCGAAAGAATCCAAAATTCTCGAGAATTTCTGAAAAATTAAAGACGCCTTTTCCTTTTCTGATTGTACTTTTTCCTGATTTTCTATTAACAGCTTTGAAGAAAAAGATTGCTTTTCTATTTCTGACAACAATTGATAATATTGTTTGAATGTTTCTTTTGCTTTACTTGATTGATTGTAAATATGACTCGTTTTTTTAAGTTGTGAAGCAGAAATAAACAATCCTACAAAAAACCAAATTACCAAGAGCGTAAATGGAACTATGTCCGTACTAATTAATACAACGAACCCTATAGAAATCAAATAAAACACTTTTACAAAAACCGCAAAAGAACCAGACAGTACTGTTGTATAATTCTTTATATAGCTCAAAATTGATTTTGAACTGAATTGCACTTTCACCAAACTAGCAATTGCAGAAAAATGCTGCCTCCATCTTACTTTTTCAGCTAGCTCTTGAATGGCCTTTTGTTTTTCTTCAATTTGATCAATCTTGTTTTCAGTCAATAACCTTGCGTAGGCTTCAGCACCTTCTTCAGTAGCTGTTCTGTTAGAGTACTGAAAAAATGAACCAATCCCGAACAAATCAATATCATTGCTATAAAAGTGATGCGGATCTACAAATTCATTTCCGGATTTTAAGTTTTTATACTCCCCATTTAAAACCGAAATTTCTATTGCATTGATTTGTATTTTAGAAAGTAACAGCTCTTTTTCTATTTGCAACTTGGCATTTTTCACCAACAATAAAGCAAAAATTGAAAAACCAATTACAGCAACTACAGAAACAGTGATTCCGCTTGATAAGAAATAATAAATTCCGAAAACAGTTGTAAAAAAAACAACCAAGCGAAAAGCACTAATTGTATATAAAGTCTTTTTTAATGTTGCTAATTCTACCTCAAGAGTTAATTTCTCTTGGGTATAAAATTGAATGGGATTTGTCATTTAATAGTCATTTATTCCGCCAGCTAAACTAAGAATGATTGCTTCTGGAAATCTTTCTTTCAAGATTTGTGTTGTTTTATAACTTGTAATTCCTTTTTGGCAAACTAACACATATTTTTTCGATATATCAATTTGAAATTCTTCAATATTTGTTTTTTTAACAGCAATTATGCTATCCACCTTAAATGGGGCTTGTAGATTTTCTAATACAGCGACGATTTCTACTCTTCGTCTTCGTTCAGCATCCGAAACAATTTTCTTCAGTTCTTCAGCAGAAATCAACCATCCTGGGTTTTGCACTTCACAACTGGCATCAAAATAGGTTTGATTGTCAAATATATTTTGAATCTCTTCTCTAGAAACCAAAGATTGAAGTTTCATTTTTAATTGTGAGTTTTGCAAAGAGTTGTAGATCAATAATTGATTTATCAATGGTTTTCCAACCCCCGTAACTAGCTTTAATACTTCGTTCACTTGTTGCGCGGCTATTAAACTTACAATGGAGTTTAACGTTCCTGCTGTCGAGCAATTCGGAACATCCGTTGCCATTTTAGGAAACGCATCTCTTAAGTTGGCAGAATAGGTCCCATCTTCTTGTTTTACATTAAAACTAGCCACATAGCCATCAAATTTATACAAAGAACCATACACCAATGGCTTGTCACTTAACACGCAGGCATCATTTAGCAAATACTTTGTAGGCAATGAATCTGTTCCGTCAATTACAATATCTATATTCTCAATCAGCTTAAAAACGGTTGCTTTTGTCAGTGGCTTTGTACTAAAAGTAACCTTAGTAAAAGGCGCTCTTTCTTTTATAAAACTAGCAAGTATTGCTGCTTTTGATTTCCCTACATCTGCAAGCGAATAAAAAACTTGACGGTGTAAATTGGTCACATCAATAGTATCGAAATCTACCAAATGAATTTTACCTATTCCACTTGTTGCCAAATGCACAGCAATTGGACTCCCCAAACCACCACAACCAACCACCAAAACAGCAGTGTTCTGTAATTTTTGCTGCCCAACTTCACCTATTTCAGGTAAGGTGGTTTGACGCTTAAAAAGTTGGATTTTTGTTGGTTTCACGTATTTAAGAATTGATTTCTTTTGTTGCTTTTTTAAACTCTTCTGGAGTATTGATATTTCGTATCAAAGCATCATCAACTTCAACAATCTCCACATCAGAATTAATCAATGCTTTACGCGGACACGAATATCCTTGGGCTAAATATTGTAGTAAAATCGGATATGCTTTTGGTTCATAAATGGTAATTAAAGGTTCTACAAACTCCTTTCCTTTTCCTTTTATTGCAGTGGCTACTTTAGAGGGGTTTCTTTTACTCAGAAGCAACTCAATCAATTCATTATTTACAAAAGGAAGATCAGTTGCCAAAACCAACCAAGCCGAATTTGGATCTTTTTGAAATGCTGAACAAATTCCACCAAACGGCCCTAAATTTAAAAAGGCATCATGAATTTCATTTTCATTTCCAGCATCCTTTTCCACCGAATAATATGTGTTTAAAGCATTGTTTTCTAACAATTCCTTTACATGCTCTTTTTGTGGTTTCCCGAAGTAGTTTAACCGAGATTTATCGGCTCCCATTCGCGTGCTTTTTCCTCCAACCAACACCAAGCCATTTATTTTCGGAATTGTTTCTTGTATCAATCCTGAAATATGATTGCTGATGTTTTCAATATCCGACAATCCGTATTGTGGAAGCTCTTTCCAATTCGGAAATTTGTCTTTTAAAGATTCAAATGGTTCAATAGCATCACTCATTTTTATAAAGAATGCCACCTCAGAAATCTGATCAATTCGTTTATTGATTGACGCTTCTTTTTCTGGATCTAAAAACACTACTTGTTTTGAACCTGCGTAATGATTTCCATTGATAAACACATAATCGTGTTGTGCAAACTGCAAGCGTTGCGTAAACTTATTTACAGTACTCGAAGTGGTTATTTGAACGTTTCCTTGGTGATGAAATACATATTCTGATAACGTATTCTCTATTACATCTTTTGCATGTGAAGCATCAAAATATGCCAATTTGTAATTTGACATTTTTTTAGAAACTTGTTGTACAACATCAGAAATTACACCACATTTTGCTCCTAGAAATACCAATTCATTTGGTGCAAAGGTGTCGTTCTTTCTTTTTGAAATGTTTGTGTGTTTTGTATGCTTAGTCATTTTTAATATCAGATTTTCCGCCGGTTTTCCCTACCAATTTCACTTCTTTAATCACCATTTTTTGAGAGATTGCTTTGCACATATCATAAATGGTTAAACAAGTAATATTTGCACCTGTTAGCGCTTCCATTTCTACACCTGTCTTTCCTTCTATGGTTACGGTACAAAAGACTTCTATATGATCTTCATCTACAATATCGATATCAATATCAACGCCATTAATTAATAACGGATGACACATCGGAATTAATTCTGATGTTTTTTTTACAGCTTGTATTCCTGCAATAATTGCTGTTTGAAAAACAGGGCCCTTTTTGGTAATTACATCATCATTGGTAAAATGAGAAATAATTTCTTTACCTAAAAACATGCTCGCCTTCGCAATGGCTGTTCTTTTGGTAACTGCCTTGTCAGAAACATTGACCATTTTAGGTTGGTTCTTTTTATTAATATGAGAAAAATCGCTCACGCTAGAAATTTTAAATTTTTAATACTTAGTATAAATATTCTCGAACTGACAAACGAGATGTCACTTCGAGTGATTTTCGATTTTATGAGAAAATTGTATCGAGAAGCTATTTAAACTTCTTCTTCGCTAAATTAGGAAGTTTTCCAAACTCCCCGTCGATCAAAGCTTCTTTTTTAACTCTAGACCATTTTTTTAATTGTTTTTCAGTTTCAATTGCTATTTCAACGTTTGTAAATTCACAATAAAAAACCAATTCAACTGGTCTTCTTTTATTCGTATAACTATCTGTATGCTTTCCTTGATTATGCTGTTCTATTCTATTTTCTAGATTTGATGTAAATCCTGTATAGTATGTATTATCCGCACATTTTACTATATATACATAGTAGATTTTCATTCTTTCTTTTTCTAAACATTTGTTCTCGATACAATTTTCTTCTCATTTCAATCGAAAAAAACCACTCGAACTGACAGTACAACACTCATTTTTTTTTAGCGATAGCGAATTATATTAAAAACATCTCCTTTTTTAAATTCTGACTGCCCTGTTGGTAATTGTATAAATGCATCTGTGTTTACCAAGCTTGCTAAATCTCCAGATCCATTTCCTGAAATTGGAGTTGCAATTAAATCCCCATATCTATAATTCAATTTTACTTGTAAAAAGTACGTTAAGCTTGGTTTAAAGATTACATCTTCTGATAGTATTGCGTTTTCTTCTTGCTGCGCTACTCCAACAGATGTATAATACCAAGGATAAAAATAGGCCAAACAGTTTACAAATGTAGAAATTGGATTCCCTGGAAACCCGAACACAATTGTGTTCTTTTGGTTTTCATTCTCTGCACGTTTATCTGCATCTGGATACAACCCCTGTTCACTCATGCCAAAAGCCGATGCGCGACCATAGAAAAATGGTTTCCCTGGCCGTTGTGCCACTTTATGAAACAGTTTTTCTACACCTAATTCGTCAAAAACTTCTGGCAAAAAGTCGTATTTCCCTTTGCTAACAGCACCACTAAATAGCAACACATCAAAGTCTTCTAAATACGTTTTTATTTTCTCTTTTAAAATGGGTTTGTCATCTGTAATATGTGCCGTTTCTGAAGGAATCTGTAGTTTTTCTAATAAAGAAACTAAGGTAAATACATTAGATCTACGGATTTGATGTGTTAACGGAGTTTCTTCTACTCCAACCAATTCATCTCCCGTAGAAACAATCATCACTTTCGGAGTTTTTGCAACCTTAACAGTTGCTTTTCCTACGGTTGCTAATACGCCTATTTCTGCCGCAGAAATTAGTGTGTTTTCCTTAATTAATAGATCGCCAACTTTTCCATCTTTTCCTTTTATATGAATATTCTGGGCATCATTGATGCTTTCTATATTAATTGTCGCAATGTTTTCTGTAATCGTTACATCTTCATATCTAATTACAGCTGATGTATTGTTTGGCAACACTGCACCCGTCATTACTTCAATGCAATTCTCTGCGTTTTGTAGACGGGTTTGTTCACTTCCTGCAGCCTGAATTCCTTCAATGCTAAAACTACGCTGTCCATTGTTAAAACTCGAATAATCAATTGAAATTCCATCCATAGAAACTCTATTGAATGGCGGAAAATCTCTATCAGCTCTAATCTCTTCTTTTAAAATTCTACCCACAGATTGTAAAAAAGGAATTTCTTCAATACCAAAGTCTTGGGCCGATTCTAAAATGGTTTGCAAAGCGTTTTCTACTGAAATCATTAAATATCTTTTTCTTTTCTAAGTAACAGATTTAAACTCTCCTATTTTTTCTTCTTTCTTATATAAGATTTCAAATTCAGAACTTAATCCGTCATAAATTTCCTGATTCTCTTTCTTAAAAATCTCATACTTCTTTTTTTCAGTCCAAGTATCAGTTAAAAGATACGTGTCATTTACGTCAATACTTTTCTTTAAAAAAGAGCCTACATAGCTTTTCGAATTCCTAAACAATATAGTCCACGCTCCGTGCTCACCATACTCCTTTTCAAATTTTGGTTGATTTTCTTTTTCAACGATATATTTCCAAACTACTGAATACATATTATTTAGTTTAACACAAATTACCCTCCTATTGTAGACATACTCTCAGAAACATTTCCTTTAGTTCTGTTTGCTTCTGCTATAAACCCATTTTCGGGCTTCTCTCTCACCAAGGACAAAAAAAGTTCTTTTAAATCATTATTAGATGCTCCATTACGGATAAAATCTCTTAAGTTAAAAACACCATCATCAAACAAACAGTTTTTAAACGTTCCGGTTGATGTGATTCGTATTCGATTACAATCTCCACAAATGGTTCTTGTAAATGCTGGAATAATACCTACGGTTCCTTTATGATTTTCTATGGAGAAATTACGAGATGTAGATGACTTCTCTGATTGAATTTCAAAAACATCAAACTCCGTTTCTATTTCATTTAAGATCTTGTTATAATTCCAAGATTCTTGCATTTCGCGTTGTCCTTTTCCATTAAAAGGCATTTCTTCTATAAACCGAACAGCAATGTTTTTATCTTTGGTCAACCGAACAAAATCTGTAATTTCATTGGTGTTAATTCCAGATTGTACAACAATATTCAGCTTTAAGTTCATGCTGCTTTTTTCTAGGGCTTCCATGGTTTTAAAAACTTCATCAAACACATTTCTTCGCGTAATCTCATTGAACTTACCAGCCTGTAAACTATCAATACTTAAATTGATATTTTTCACTTTCTGTAGCTTTTCAAGCGTTTCAATATGCTTGTGTATCATTACACCATTTGTAGTAATATTGATATCTTCTAACAAATCATTAAAAGATAACATTTCTAAAAAACCTACAAATCCTTTTCTAACAAAGGGCTCTCCGCCTGTTAATCTAATTTTAGTAACACCTAGCTCTGTAAGTACCCGAACAACTCTGTACATTTCTTTATAAGAAAGCAGCTCATCTCTTGGAACAATCTCAATTCCGTGAGCAGGCATACAATATTGGCAACGCAGGTTACAACGATCGGTTATTGCTAACCGAACGTAGTTAATTTGCCGTCCAAAACTATCTACCAATCCACTCATACTATGTACCTAAAAATTACTCGACTTTCATTCACTAAACCTACATCTACTTAATTAGACGTTAATGGGGCAATTTCTTACTTAATAACCCGTAAATAAAAGCGCCTAAGGTGGCTCCCAATATCACAATTAAAATAGCAGTTATTCCGTGGCCAATCAACACAAACATTGGTCCTGGGCAAGCGCCAGCAAGTGCCCAGCCTAATCCAAATATTGTGCCTCCAACTAGGGTTCTAATCACACCTTTTTTCTTATCCTTTACTGGGATATTTTCGCCCAAATAATTTTTGATAGTTCCTTTTTTAAACAATTGCATAAAAATCATTGAGATCATTACTGCACCTCCAATGATTCCATACATATGAAACGATTGAAATTTAAACATTTCATAAATTCGATACCAAGAAACCACTTCTGACTTACTAAGTATGATTCCGAATACGACTCCGATAATTAAAAATTTAATGTTTTTCATTTTATATATTTTTAGTACTCACTTTTACTTCTCGACTGCTCTCAAAGTATCAAAGCTTTCAATTTATCTGTTTTTTAATTGCCAATTATTGGCTAAAAAATTAAAGGGATTAAAAACCAAGTCATAATTAAACCACCTGCAAAAAAACCAATTACGGCCAATAAAGACGGTAACTGTAAACTACTCAAGCCTGTTATTGCATGTCCAGAAGTACATCCACCTGCATACCGTGCTCCAAATCCTACCATAAACCCTGCACCGATTAATATGGCGAATCCTTTTAAAGAAAAGATATTTTCAGTGCTAAAAATCTCTGAAGGAACATAGGATTCTCCTGCGTTTGCAAACCCTAACTCTGTTAATTCAGAAACCGTTTCTGGATTCAATACAATTGGATCTCCAGACATTAAATAGTGCGAAGAGATATATCCTCCAACTATAATTCCAACGACAAATAGCAAACTCCATGTTTGCGCTTTCCAATCTTTTTTAAAGTAACCCGAAACTTTACCTGCACCACCAATGGTACAAAAAGTTTCTAAGTTTGACGATACTCCGAAACCACGTCCAAAGTAATTCATTAATAATAGCACAATTGCTATCATTGGACCGGCAACATACCAGGCCCAGGGTTGAGAGATAAATTCCATACTATTTATTTTAGTTGATTGTTTATATATTTCATAGTCGCTTTTGTAGCACCAATATTATCTTTGATAAAATCGGTATTGATGTTCCCGAGTCGCTTTCTATAACTTTCATTTTCTTTTAGTTTTGTAAAAATAGTTGAAAATTCTTTCTGATTTGCAATTACTTTACATCCATTTAACGAAACCAAATCTACTACTTCCTTGTACTTCTTATATACGGGCCCAATTACAATTGGCACCCCAAAAGTAGCCGGTTCTAAAATATTATGCACCCCATTTTTTGTTAAACCTCCTCCAACATAGGCCGCATCTGCAACCGAATAAATCTTCGTTAAAACTCCAATTGTATCCACAATAAACACCTCAAAATCTGAAAGAGATTTTCCTTCTTTTTCTGAATACAACACCGTTTTCTTTAGGATTGATTTTTTCAATTCATCAATAGCATTGGTGTCCATATTATGAGGAGCAATGATAAATTTCTCCTCTTTAGACGCAGAATTGTTTATATAATTTACAAGCAACCTCTCATCTTCTTTCCAAGTACTACCCGCAACAACGGTATATTTTTTATTCTTAAACGCTGATATATAATCTAGTTCATTGTGCTGTTGCAAGATCTCATACACCCTATCAAAACGGGTATCTCCACTAATGGTTACATTCTCTTGATTGATAGAATTCAATAAGTCTTTAGATATTTGATCTTGCACAAAAAAATGATCAAAGGCCTTGAGTGATTGCCTCATAAACCCTCCAAATGGGGTAAAGAAAAGTTGTTTTTTTCTAAAAATACCAGACACCAATAATGTGGATATATTTCTTTGCTGCAGTCCTTTCAAGTAATTAGGCCAGAACTCATATTTAATGAATACTGCCATGACTGGATTTACAGCATCTAGAAATCTCTTTACATTTCTTTTTGAATCCATCGGCAAGTAACAAACCACATCAGCTAGCTGATAGTCTTTACGAACTTCATACCCTGAAGGAGAAAAAAAAGTGAGTAGTATTTTATGTGATGGGGATTCTTGCTTTAATCGTTCTATAATTGGTCTTCCTTGCTCAAACTCTCCCAAAGAAGCAGCATGAAACCAAACCACTTTATCACCAGCATTAAAAACAGAAAGTTTCTCAAAAGTAGTTGCTCTTCCAGCAACAAATAATTTTATTTTTTTATTGAACAGTGCAATTATCGACAAGAAAAAAGTCACAATTATTACAATACAATTATAGAGTACACTCATGGATTGTAAATGTACAAAATAGAAGTACAATACCATTTCTATATTTAAATAACCGTAATAAAACGGCATAAAAAAACTCCCAAACGTACGTTTGGGAGTTTTTAATTATATTTCTGAGGTCTTACACTTCGAAAGGCTCAATAGATACATAAGATCTATTGTCTCTTTTCTTGCGAAATTGTACAACACCATCTACTCTAGCGTGTAATGTATGGTCTTTCCCCATATATACATTCTCTCCTGGATTGTGTGTTGTTCCTCTTTGGCGTACGATAATGTTCCCTGCAATTGCAGCTTGACCACCAAATATTTTTACTCCTAGACGTTTCGATTCTGATTCTCTACCATTCTTCGAACTACCTACTCCTTTTTTATGTGCCATGATTGTATGGTTTTAAAGTTGGTTTCTTATTTTGTTAATGCTTCAATTAATTCAGCTTTCTTCAAAGAAGTATATCCAGAGATACCTTGCTCCTTAGCAGCTGCTTTTAATTCTGCAACAGTCATTGAACTATAATCAACAGAAGTTGATTCTTTTACCTCAGCCTTAGGAGCTGCTTCCTTTTTAGGAGCTGCTTTTTTTGCTGTCTTTTTTGCACCTGCAGCACCAATAGATTCAATTTGAATCTCTGTTAAATACTGACGATGTCCATTTTTCTTTTTGTAACCTTTTCTACGTTTTTTCTTAAAAACGATTACTTTATCACCTTTAAGGTGACCTAAAATCTTAGCCGTTACTTCGACTGCTTTTATAGCTGGGGCGCCAATAGTTACATTCCCTTTGTCTTCAGTTAAAAGAACGTTGTCAAAAGTTACTTTTGATCCTTCTTCTCCCTGTAAACGGTGAACGTATACTTTTTGGTCTTTTGCTACTTTAAATTGTTGCCCTGCTATCTCTACGATTGCGTACATACTGTTAATTTTGCGTATTTATACTTAATTACAACACTTTCCTAGTGAAAATGCGGGTGCAAATATACGTTTTTATTTATAAAACACCAACAGTTGTTCTTATATCATTTTTATTCTTATTTTTATGACCTTAAACCTATAAAAATAAATTGCAAATAGATGTAACACTATAGGTTCCATAACGTCAAACATCTAAGAAACTATTAATTACTAAATAAAAATCAATGAAAAAAAGTATCCTAACTTTAGGTTTGTTCGTATTTGCTTTCGCAAATACACAAGCACAGAAAGTTGAGTTTGAAGAGTACACCTTAAAAAACGGCTTACATGTAATTTTACACCAAGACAATACAGCACCTGTTATAACCACGGCAGTAATGTATCATGTTGGAGCAAAAGATGAACAACCAAACAGAACAGGAATGGCACATTTTTTTGAACATTTATTGTTTGAAGGAACTAAAAACATAAAAAAAGGAGAATGGTTTAAAATCGTATCTTCTAATGGAGGTAACAACAATGCAAACACCACAGACGATAGAACTTATTATTACGAAGTGTTTCCCTCTAACAACTTAAAGTTAGGATTATGGATGGAATCTGAACGCTTGTTACATCCTGTAATTAACCAAGGTGGAGTGGATACTCAAAATGAAGTTGTAAAAGAAGAAAAAAGACTGCGTGTAGACAACCAACCTTATGGAGGTTTTTTAGCAAATGTCAAAAAACACCTATTTACCAAACATCCGTACAAAGGTACAACCATTGGAAAAATGAAACATTTAGACGATGCTACTTTGGAAGAGTTTAGAGCTTTTAATAAAAAATTCTATGTTCCTAACAACGCAACGCTTGTAGTTGCTGGTGACATCAATAAATCTGAAACAAAAAAATTAATTAAAGACTATTTTGGCGCAATTCCAAGAGGAAAAGATATTGAAAGAAATTTCACAAAAGAGGATCCAATTACAACACAAATCAATGCCAAAGCATACGATGCTAATATTCAAATCCCTGCAATTATGGCGGCCTATAGAACGCCTTCTTTTAAAACAAGAGATGCGCGTGTTTTGGACATGATTTCTACCTATTTAAGTGATGGAAGAAGTTCTAAATTATACAAAAAAATGGTAGACGAAAAGAAGATGGCCTTACAAGTTGGTGCCATCAACTTAAGTCAAGAAGACTACGGAATGTATATTTTATATGGATTGCCACAAGGAAAAAACACACTAGAAAGCTTGGTAAAAGAAATTGATGAAGAAGTTCTTAAAATTCAAACAGAACTAATTTCTGAAAAAGCGTATCAAAAACTACAAAACAAATTTGAAAACAGATTTGTAAACTCAAATGCCAGTGTAGATGGTGTTGCAAACTCTTTAGCTCGTTTTCATGTACTATATGGCAATACAAACCTAATCAACACAGAAATTGACATTTATCGCTCAATTACGCGTGAAGAAATAAGAAATATTGCAAAAAAGTACTTGAATAAAAACCAACGATTACTATTAGAATATTTACCTAAAAAAGACACTAAATAATTATGAAAACTAAAATAGCATTACTCATCGCGGTTTTAACACTGTCTTTTTCAGTTTCCGCACAAATAGATAGAAGCATACAACCAAAACCAGGACCAGCACCTAAAGTAAAATTAGGAAAAGCAGAAACATTTACGCTTGACAACGGTTTAAAAGTAATTATTGTAGAAAACCATAAACTTCCAAGAGCTTCTGCTAGCTTAACAATAGACAATAAACCCTATGTTGAGGGTGACAAAGTTGGAGTTTCCCAATTAATGGGTGGTCTTTTAGGGAGAGGAACCAAAAACATCACCAAAGACGAATTCAATGAAAAAGTAGATTACCTAGGAGCTAACGTTTCTTTTTACAGCTCTGGAGCCAATGCTCGATCTCTAAAAAAATACTTTTCAGAAGTATTGTCTTTAATGGCAGACGGTGTACAAAATTCGAATTTCACCAAAGAAGAATTTGACAAAGAAGTGAAAATAACTTTAGACGGAATCAAGTCAAATGAGAAAAGTGTCACAGCTGTTGCTCGTCGCGTTGAAAGCGCATTGATTTTTGGTAAAAACCATCCTTCAGGGGAATTTGTAACCAAAAAATCAATTGAAAATATTTCTTTGGAAGATGTAAAAAATAACTACAACGCTTACTATAAACCAAACAATGCCTATTTGGTTATTGTTGGTGATGTAAACACAAAAAAAATAAAAAAACAGGTTATTTCTTTATTTAGCAATTGGGAAAAAGGAAGCATTCCAACCACGACTGTTCCAGCAATTAAAAATGTTGCTCATACCGAGATTGATTTTATCAACATGGACAACGCAGTGCAATCAGAAATTGTTATTGCAAACACGATCAATCTAAAACTTGGTGATAAAAAGTACTACGCAGCTTTATTAGCCAACAGCATCCTTGGTGGCGGTGGTACTGCGCGTTTATTTATGAATTTACGTGAAGACAAAGGGTACACATACGGAGCGTACTCTAGCGTTAGACAGAGTAGATATGCAGCCTCTTTTAGAGCTTCTGCAAGTGTTCGAAATGTTGTTACAGACAGTTCGGTTGTAGAACTTCAAAAAGAAATCAATAAAATTCGTTTTCAAAAAGTAACAGCAGAGGAATTAAAAAATTCGAAAGCAGAATATATTGGGTCTTTCGTAATGAATGTTCAAAAACCTTCAACAGCGGCTAGATTTGCACTAAATATTGCCATGTATAATTTACCAAAAGATTATTATGAAAACTATTTAGCAAACATCAATGCAGTAACCTTGCAAGAGGTGCAAGATGCGGCGCATGCGCTTTTCACAGGAAACAAAGCAAGAATTATAATTACGGGTAAAGGAATTGACGTATTAAAGAACTTAGAAAAGTTAAAATACAAAATCAATTATTTTGATAAAAATGCAAATCCGACTACCAAGCCAAAAATGAACATGCCAATTCCAGCTGGATTGACTGCAATAAATGTGGTTGACAACTATTTCAAAGCAATTGGTGGCGCTGATAAAACCAACACGGTTAAAACAATTTTGACCTCATCTGATGCAAAAGTTCAAGGAATGGCTATCAACTTAATCACAAAAATGGCTGCTCCTAACAAAGTTTCTGCAGTTGTTTCTGGAATGGGGCAAGTTTTCTCTAAACAAGCTTTTGATGGAACCAAAGGATATTCTGAACAGCAAGGAAAAAGAGTTGATATGAATGCAGCTCAAATTGCTGAGGCAAAATCGAATACCCTTTTTAAAGATGATGCATATAAATCTGGGAAACTAGATCGCATTGAAAATTTAGAAGGAAAAGCAGCTTATGTTATTATTAGTGGTAAAACAGAAGCGTATTATGATGTGAAGTCTGGATTAAAAATAAAAGAAGTAGTAACTTCTAAAGCAGGCGGAAAAGAAGTAAAAAACCCTGTAAATTTCTCTGATTACAAAACAGTAAACGGCATTAAGTTCCCGCATAAAATCTCTATGAAAATGGGACCAATGAGCATGGAATTTATTGTAAAAGAAATTAAAATCAATGAAGGAGTAACAGAAGCTGATTTTAAATAGTCACCTCTTTTACCAAATCATATAAAAACCCGTAGTTAAGCTGCGGGTTTTTTATTTGTTTTTATTTACCAAGTACACCCCTAATAGAATAACAACGCCTGCAACAGCCTGTATAACACTTAAGCTCTCCCCATCAACAACCCCCCAAAAAACAGCCACCAAAGGAATAAGATAGGTTACTGAAGAAGCAAATATAGGAGTAGTAACCTGTACCATTTTATTAAACAACACCTTTGCTACGCCCGTCCCTAAAACTGCCAATACGGTAATATACCCAAGAGAAGACACATTGGTTTTTGTCAGTTCAAATTCTGTAAAAAAGTTGGTACTTGCCAAAACAATCAATGCCGGAATAATCATTAACACAAAATTACCGGTTGTAATACTTAAAGCACTCACTTCATTTAAATGCTTTTTAATCATGTTTACATTAAAAGCATAACCTATAGAGGCTAAAAATATTAAAAAAGCGAACCAGTAGTTTTGATCCGGATTTAAACTAGCTCCGTTTAAAATTAAAATCATCGTACCTATCAAACCAATTAAAATACCCATTAGCTGTTTCTTATTAAATGCAAAACCAAATACCAATGCTCCAAATATTAAGGTATTAAATGGTGTTAAAGAATTTAGAATCGCCACAATAGAACTGTCCAAATAACTCACTGCAAAAGCAAACATAAAAGCAGGAAAAAATGTACCCAAAACCGCCGTATAGGCGATATACTTCCATTGGTGTTTTTCAATTTTTCTTAAGCTTTTAAAGCCTATTAACATTAAAAAAATGGCTGTTATAATAATTCTTAACGCACCCAATTGAATAGGAGTTAAACCAATCAACGCCTTTTTCATTAAGATAAAAGAACTCCCCCAAACCAAAGCGAGAATTCCCAAATACACCCATTTTATATTTTTAGAAAACATAGATTCTTTTTTTAACAGTACAAAAATCGATGTTTTCCACTGATATAAACCAATTAATTGATAAATTTGTAACATAATTAGATAATCAAAATTTATCATGAAATTTCAGCGAATTATAGTACTTCTATTGGCAACAACCTTTGCTTTCACAGCGTGTAATACAGACTCAAAAAAGAAACTTGAATCAAAAGAAATAGCGGTTCCTAACCCACAAAAATTGGCTTTTCATATTTCTGGGATGACCTGTGAGATTGGATGTGCAAAAACAATTCAATCTAAACTCTCTAAAAAAGCAGGCATCACGGCTGTAAAAGTAATTTTTAAGGACAGTATTGCTCAGGTAGAATACAATGCAAATGCAATTTCTCAAGACGACATTACCGCTTTTGTAAATGGAATTGCCGGCGGAGACCTATACAATGTAAAAAACGCCAAAAGTGTTACCTCTTTTAACGAACCAACGAAATAAATTACGTGAAAAAACGACTTCCATTATTTGTTAAGCTTTCGCTTATCTCTGTGTATGTTATTTTCTTAGCGGGCTCTGTTGTTAGAATGACTGGATCTGGAATGGGCTGTCCAGATTGGCCAAAATGTTTTGGCTATTATATCCCTCCAACTTCAGAACTTCAAATTACTTGGCAACCAAATACAGACTACAAAGAAGGAATGATCATCATTAAAGATGAAGCCTTATATGTTGCTCAAAAAGACGTTAAAACCTATCTAACTTTTGCGGCTAATAACTGGAAAAAATACACCAAACATACCTACGCGAAATTTAATAAATACCATACCTGGACAGAATACATCAATCGATTGTCATCTGCTGTAGCAGGAATTTTCTTTTTATTTTTAATGCTATCCGCAAGGAAATTCTGGAAAGAACGCAAAGAAATTACCATTCTTGCTTTTTTATCTTTTTTCTTAATGCTTGTAGAAGCCTGGATGGGAAAGGTTGTTATTGACAGCAATTTAAAACCCACAATCATAACCATACACATGATTGGCGGCTTGCTAATTATTGCATTATTACTACGGTTGCGGTTTATTGTCTCTGAACCGATCAGCGTTGCTCAGAAGCACAAACCCTACAAATACCACGGGCTATTTAGCAAATTACTTATTCTTTCTGCGGTTTTTAGCTTGATACAAATTGCCATGGGAACTCAGGTAAGACAATTTATAGATGAACAGGTAAAAGAATTTGGCTTTGGCAACAAAAACTTAAGCCTCTTAAACCCCAGTTTTAAATTCTATTCTCACAGATCATTTACCATCGCAATTGTACTGGTAAACCTTTGGATGTTTTACTTAAACCAGCTTAAAAACTTAGGCTACAAACTCGTGAATTGGATTGTGTTTTTAATTTTCTTAGAGACCATTACAGGTATGCTAATGTACTATGCAGAAATACCAATGGGAACGCAAGCTATCCATTTATTGGCAGGAGCCATTTTGTTTGGATTGCAATTCTATTTGTGGCTGCAAAGTAGAAAGGTAAAGGCTTAATTGTTTTCTGTAATTACACCTACAATAGTTTTACTCACTTTTCTATTTTGAGTTACTATTGTTTTATAAGTATTCACTTCTAAAATTGATTTTAGCTGTTCTATGCTGTTTCTAAATACAGATACATTTAACATTAAATGCAACCTGCTAAGCTCAAATTCCCCTCCCAGCTTTTCGTATTTCGAAAAATTAATCTTACAAACAACGTCAAAATCAGTTGCGTTATATTTTTCTTTTGGAATAAGATCTAAATCATGTTGCCATGGATTATCTGCACTCAGATAATAATTAAAGTTTACTTCTACAGAACTCTTTTTAAACCTTCTTTTTAGTTTATTGGCTAAATCAGCGTAAAAGTAAATTGAATGTGTATGCCCTGTAAACTCAATCAAAATTGACTTAGGAATGTTATAATTTTCTTTTTTTCCAATATTGACAACCTCCACACCTGGTTTAAATTTCTGTGCTGTAATTGCTAAAATATTAAAACTCAAGAACACGGTTAATAACAATCGTTTTTTCATTGTTTTTTTTCAAATATACTAAAAAAGCCAATCAACATGTTATGTAAACATACCTGTCAATTGGCCCATTGAAATAAAAAAAGTGTGCTTTACTATTGTTATTCTTTCTTTAAAGTGACCTTCCATATTTTATTAGAAGCTCTCGATTTTGTTTTACCATAAGTTCCTGGGTTAGAAACAAAAGCCTCGATTCCTCCAAAAACATAGCCTACTTCAATATTTTTTTCTTCACCATAAGAAGACAGATCAATAATCTCTGTTACTTCTCCTGTACTGGTTTTAAAATACATCAAATCTGAATTCGGAAACAGTATTGCCTCAGCACCATAAAATGGGGCTGCATTGGCTTCTCCACTTCCAAAAAGATTGGTGCTAAACAATTCGTTGGTACTGGTTAACGGATACTCATTTATATTGGTTATGATATGTAATCCCGTATTTGTAAAACCAGACAAATGATTTCCTGGTGCATGTTTTCCATCTCCAATACCCCCTAATAAGTAGGTGTGAGACACTTTAGTATCGGCATCATAGACTACAAAGTTTGGACTTGCATACACATTGTAATTCTTCTGATCATAAGCGGCATCAAAGGTATAGATTCTACTCTCACTATTTGCCCAACTAGGATGCACGTATATGGCACTATTCCAAGCTTGTAAATTACTGTCATCTCCGGGCTTAAAAACACCCGCATAAATAGCCAATCCTGGTTCAATTTTTCCATTTACAGGACTTTTATAAATAGCCGGCGCAATTGGCCCATCTCTCCTTCTAAAAACAGAAAGATTATCAGCAATTGGGTCGGTTGGATTCGTTACATCTGAAATTGCAACTCCAACACTAGCCGTCAATACGTGTGTTGTTGTATTTGCCGACATCGTAAATGGATATACAGCGTCTACATATTTTTGAAAATTAGCCGCCTGGTAACCAAAATCATGTCCTGTTGCAAAATAAAAACTTCCATTAAATTTATGCATTTCACCCCCAGTGGCAATTAAACTTGCATTTTGCCCAAAAGCAAATAGAATATCTTCATTTACTTTATCTAACTTTCCTTTCACAATGTTAATTAATGAAGGAATATGAATTTTTGCCAATTGATTATAGGTAATGTAATTTTGAGTTGGATTGAGTATGTCTTTTGGACCAAAGCCCCCAGCCACATATAAAGTATCTCCATCTTGTCGTACATACGCATTTGTGTTTTTAAATACAGTGGCATATTTGTTCAATGTATCTAAGCTATATGAAGGGAATTTTGTGTGAACAGTACTAATCATTTCTTTAAGAGAAATACTTATAGACGAATCGTCTTCTACATTATACACATGTATCCTATCATTATAGGAAGGCGGTGTAAAAGAAGTTATTGTATAATCTCCATCTAAATCGTGAAGTCCACCATTTAAAGAATCTTTTGAGTTTGTTCTTCCTGCAAATAATAGCCAGTCCGAACCAGAAACTCCATGCGCAAAAGACTGCATTGAAGGGGCATTCTTTTTTTCAGTTAATGTTACGGTTACTTGGTATTTTTTTTGACAAGCTCCTAAAACCAAAAGGCATAGGGTAACTAGAAATAAATATTGTTTTTTAGCTTTCATAATAGGTCGATTGATTTTTGGTTGAAAACCAATATTATAGCTTTAAACAGCGAATAACAAATTGTTGCTAAAAATCAGGTATTTGTACTTGAATTAAAAAAAGGTGGTTTACTCCTGTAAATCTTAATGAAAAGAAATTTCTAACTACTGAATAGAATCATGTAGATAGTAGCTATTATACTCGAGATTGTTTTTCTTTAAATAGGTATGTTTCTTTTTCATTTTTAAACGATACACCTTTTCTATATGTTGCTGTAACAACAGGGCTCGTTTTTTACTTAAAGAAGGCAAAAACCCTTCCTTCCAAAAAAAGCTAATTTTAGGGTTCTTTTTATGTACTTTTAGTATGACTGCGCCTCCAAGCCCTCTGTTTAACCGAGATAGTTGTGCATTGCTTGTGTACCCAGAATAATACACGCTATCATTCACAAAATAATCATATGAAATATAAAGATCTCGATTATCTCCAAATGCCTTTGCGCTTACAGAAACATCAATAACCACACCACTAACTTCATAAAAATCATTCTCATCATAGTCTTCATACTTCTTTTCTGTACAAGAAAAAAGAAGCACCAATAGCAGAAAGCATGCAAAACACTTTAGTATTGCATTAAAATTACTCATTCCAATTTAACGTCTCCACGATTCGGATAATATCCTTTTTTATATAGGCCACCGCAGGCAGCACAGAATCATAATTCGGCTTTGCATAAAAATACAAGGTTCCTTTGATAAAGTTATGTGTGCTATCTGTTAAATGAAACTGAATTTGCGAAGCTGCATTTCCAGAGATTTCTTGCATACTACCAAAAACACGCTTATCAAAATCCTCAAAGTTTTTAGTGATGATTTCTTCTGCTTTTACCGCATGTTTATACACCAGTTTCTCTGACTCAGTTAACAACTCTTTTAAGTTATTCTGAACAGGTCTGTAGGTAATATTTAGGGATGCTTTTAATTTAGGGTATTGGATATCCAACCAGTTCTTTTTTTCGTCTTTAACAATCGCAAATTCCGACACTTCAAAACCATATGGTCTAGGTAGTTCTAACTGCTTATAACTGTTTACGGGATATGTTAAACTTAAATATCCTTTAGGTTTCGGTAGCACATCTTCATTACAAGAGGTCAATAAAATTATTGAAATAAAAAGCAAAAAGTACTTATGCATTGTTTCTGGTTACTTTAACTTGTTTGATTCGTTTTCTATCTAAAGCTTCTACTGTAAACGTATACATATGGAATTTTATTTCCTCCCCTTTTTTAGGGAATTTTCCAGACACTTCGAGAATAAAACCAGCCAGTGTTTCAGACTCTCCTTTTTCTTCTTCAAAAAGAGCCTCATCTTCTACATCTAACACCCTACAGAAGTCTTTAATGGTGGTTTTACCATCAAACACATAATTGTTTTCATCAAGTTTAGAATACGACAAGTCTTCATCGTCAAACTCATCATTTATATCTCCAACAATTTCCTCAATTACATCCTCTAAAGTTACAATTCCACTTGTTCCACCATACTCATCTACAACAACGGCCAAATGGTTTTTCTTTTCTTGAAACTCACTCAACAAATCATCGAGTTTTTTATTTTCTGGCACAAAAAACGGATCCCGTAATAAATCTTGCCATTTAAACTTGGTCTTATCTAAATGCGCTAATAAATCTTTTGCGTATAAAACGCCAATAATATTGTCTATAGATTCGTGATACACAGGGTTTCTTGAATAGCCATTTTTCAAGATCATCTCCAATACATTTTTATAGGTTTCATCATCAGACAGTGCAAAAATATCTATCCGAGGTTTCATTATTTGAACTGTTTCTGTATTTCCGAAGGTTACAATGCCTTCTAAAATTTTTTTCTCTTCTTTTGTGGTAGTCCCCTCTGAAGTTAACTCAAAAGCTTGAGATAGTTTTTCTACAGAAAAATTCGAGTTTTTGCCTCCTAATCTTTTCTCCACAATCGTTGTCAACCCAATTAATGGCCAGCTAAATAATGTTAAGAAGGTATTTAAAAAATGGATTGGCTTAGACATTAATATAGAGAATTTCAATGCGTTTCTAGTTGCATACACCTTGGGTAAAACTTCTCCAAATAACAAGATTAAAAAAGTGACCATCACAATCTCCAATGTGAATTTCACCACATAGCTTGGAATTGCGATTACCCACCAATTAAAAGATACATCTTTGCCCACAAAAAGCATTTCTCCCAATGCCGCAAATAACAAAACAATTAAAATATTGATGAAGTTGTTTGTAATTAAGATGGTTGCCAATAACTTCTTCGGTTTTTGTAGCAACTTCACAACCAAACTATTTCCTTTTGTCTTGTTTGCTTGTGCGTCTAATTGTGTTTGAGAAAGGGAAAAGAAAGCGACTTCAGTACCAGAAATTAATGCAGAGCAAATCAATAAAATAATGAGCACAATGCTGTTTATGGCAATTAGAAAGTCAAATTTAACTGCCAATAGAAGAAATATAGATATGGGTTCTGGATCCAAGAGTTACTAGTTTTATTTTAAAATGGTAAATCGTCGTTTTCTCTGGTTGGCTTGTTTGTTGCTGGCTGATTCACAACTGGCCCTCCTGGCTTAACTGTTTCTTTTTTTGTTGTTAAAAAGGTCATATCAACCACATGTATTTCGGTCGAATATCTTTTCTGTCCTTCCTGCTCCCATTGACGTGTTTTAATGCGTCCTTCACAATACACTTTATCTCCTTTTGAAAGGTATTTTTCACAAATCTCTGCCAATTTATTTCTGACAACAACATTATGCCATTCTGTGTTTACTACCTTTTCTCCTGTTTGCTTATTTGTGTACGATTCATTGGTTGCAATTGGAAATCTTCCAATAGAATTGCCTCCTTCAAAATAATGCATTTTTACTTCGTCTCCTAAATGCCCTATAAGCATTACTTTATTTAATGTTCCTGCCATACTAAAAATCCATTGTGTCTATCAAATGTACTAAAAATATCCATTTAAAGGATTGAAGTTTTTCAAAAAATTAGCAATCAAAATAGGGGTTGGGTATTTTTCTATATGGCTCCATGGAATTGCATTTTCCTTCCTCTTATCAACCTTTACAATCCAAAACTTGGTATATAAATGTTGATGTGAAAGCTTATGAATAATTTCTTTTTCGTTAAATGACGAAACTTCAAGAGGAAATTTCACCAAATTTACGAACTCAGCATGTGTTTCCAAAGCACCCATATTGATGCTTTTTTCTGTTTCTATTAACGGAAACTGAAACAATCCTTGCCAAATACCTTTTCCTTTTCTTTCAGAGAATTGCGTTTTATTATCATTCGAAATTACCACCACATAATTAAAAAAACGCTTTTTTACTTTCACTTTCTTCTCTTTCACAGGCAGCGCTTTAATCGTTTTCTCTTTTAGCGCAATACAACTCTCGTTAAACGGGCAGGTTTCACACAATGGGTTTTGCGGTTTGCAATGCAGTGCCCCAAAATCCATGATTGCCTGATTGTGAGCCCCCGGCTGAGATACATCTAGTAATGTCTGCGCCAATTCTTTAAATTCTTTAATTCCTTTTGATGAATTTATAGGGGTGTCAATTCCAAAATACCGTGACAACACACGATATACATTTCCATCTACCACTGCAGCATCTTCATTAAAACAAATAGACGCTATTGCAGACGCTGTATAATCACCTACTCCTTTTAGTTTTTTTATCTCGGTATAGTTCTTTGGGAATTTTCCATTTAACTCCGTTGCAATAAACTTTGCAGAAAAATGCAAATTGCGTGCTCTCGAATAATAGCCCAAGCCTTGCCATAGTTTTAACACCTTGGATTCAGTGGCATTTGCCAAATCAAATACGGTAGGAAACTCCTTTGTAAAGGTTAAATAATACGACAAACCTTGATTCACTCTTGTTTGCTGTAACATGATTTCTGACAGCCAAATAAAGTATGGGTTCTTGGTTTTACGCCAAGGCAAATCCCTTTCATTTTGTAAATACCAGTAAATTAATTGTTTAGAAAAGTTCATTTAAAAATAAGTTATGC